>JACXTT010005340.1_pt1 | contig 18691 bp, 15 predicted proteins | sample 9270951 | NCBI WGS metagenome assembly JACXTT01 (sample SAMN15532306, study PRJNA645909) | rock metagenome | isolation source: weathered quartz diorite | place: Puerto Rico | collected 2017-06-21 | reverse complement strand
GCAGACGTCTGCGCGAGGCGCTCGAGTTCCGGCACCGCGAGTGTCGAGAACAGCGGAATTGCCCGGACGTCGTCAATGGTCAGCATGGTTCGGTTAGAAGCAGGAAGAGGGAGCAGATCGCGAGTCAGGAAAGGGGGCCTCTTATGCGATTCCACTAGGAGCGGTCGCAGGATGTTACTCTCAAGCAGCTCCGGCGGTCTTCCGATCGCTCGTCGCGATGTATCCGGCCAGTAAGTAGCGGCGCTCGGAGCGGGCCGCCTTGGTGCTGCGAACGTTACCCGGAGGACGGCGTCGTTCGCCGAAGTCTCAGTTCGGCCAGGAGCAGCCGTCCATCCGACGCGCCGATACCCGACGTTCGCCACGAAGTCGCCACAGCTAACCGACGCGTCGGACGGCGCTTGCCGCTGAAGGACGGCTCGTCAACCTCCTGCCCCATTCGTTCGAACGTCACAGGTCGTACACCGCGTCCGTCATGACCCAGCCGCCGTCCACGCCCCCGGGCAGCATCTGGCCAACATCCTCGCCTACTTCTCGGTCGATCAGGGTGTTCAACTTTGCGTTCATCGCCTCGAGAAGCTCGCGGTGCCTCGCTGAATCCACAGCCAGGTTGTTGCGTTCGAGCGGATCGCGTTCCACATCGTAGAGTTCCACGTCGTTCAGTTTGAAGAGGGCTTCGACTGAAGCGGGACGGTTGTGCTGCTTGGGCGAGAAATAGCGGGCGAACCGATAGCGTCCGTCAAACACGCTTCGGATTGCACCGCGCTTGGTCAGATCCGGCCGCATCGTCCCGGCTTGTGCGGCTTCCTTCAGCTTCAACTTGCCGTCGGGCTGCTGCAGCACGGCGATCACCTTCTCGAGGAATTCGCCGTCGATGTAGGCAAACATGTTGTAGCAATACAGAGCGCCGTCGCGGATCGCCGTATGCGAGGCTCTATCTGGCGCCACAAGAAGCGGCGAGAGATCGTTGCCGGGCAGGTTCTTCGCGATCGCCACCTTCTTTTCGGGGCTGGCGTTGGTGAGGCTCAGCAGCGTCGGCGCGATGTCGAGGTGAGAGGTCACCGCCTTGCAGCGCTTGCCGCCGGGATGTGCAGGATGCACGACGATCAGCGGAACGCTGTTCTGCTCGCGATACGCTGTGGCCCCTTTCGAGTGTAACCGATGGGCGCCGTCGAGATCACCATGGTCCGAAGTGAGCACGATGATGGTGTTGGAAGCGAGTCCGAGCGCTTCCAGCTCGTCGAGTAACGGAACAATGCTGCGGTCGACATCACGCAAACAGTTGAGGTAGTAGTTGTGGCGGTAGCGCCAGCGCCAATCCTCGTTGGCGACATTTCCCACCAGCGCGTCGTGCGATTTGAGGTACTCGGCGTGTGCCGCAGGGCGACCCGGCGCATCAAGTCGTTGCTGGTAGCTCAGGGGAAGCTCAAACGGCCATTGCCTGCCGTAGATCGGGTGGGCGGGCGCGGGTTCGATGTGGCCGAGGATATTGCGCGCCTGGACCTTCTCGCCGGGCCGGTCGGTGTTGACGTACATGATGTCGTGGGGGTTCACGAGGTTCACGGCAAGGAACCAGGGTTTGCCTTGCGCTGCCAACTCCTTGGCGTGGCCGCGCAGCCAGTTCACACCCATCGCCGAGATGATGCCGTCGTGCAGGTAGCCCCCGCGCGTGTGCGCGATGATGTCGCCCACGCCGAAGTAGTCGCTGAAGCCGTAGGCGTCCATCTCCTTGGTGAAGATCTTCTCCGGCGTGCCCAGTGAGTTGACGGTCTCGAACTCCCTGGTGAGGTGCCATTTGCCCTTGTAGGCCGTGTAGTAGCCGGCTTCCCGCAGCATGTGGCCGACCGTGGGGATGTCCGTCGCCATGCTGCTGATCCACGGAAAATTCGTGTTGTCGAACATCTTCGTGTGCTGGATGTGGCGACCGGTATAGAGCACCGAGCGTGATGGCGTGCACACGCAGGAATTGATCTGGTGGTTCTCGAACACGATCCCCTTCTTCGCGAGCCGCTCGTGCGCCGGCAGCCGATAGTCCTTCGGCAGCTCGCCTGGGCGGAAGAAGCGCTCCTGATCGGTCAGAATGAAGAGTATGTTGTACGGGCCGCTTGCGGCCTTCGTTGGATGGGGGCTCTCCGTGGCGCTTGCAGCAAGAGCCGTGTCGCTGGCGAACAGACCGACTCCTGCGGATGCAGTCAGGGCTCCTGCGCCAATGGTTTTCAGAGCGTTTCGTCGCCCGGCGTTGATTCCGGACTCGTTAGGACCTGCCATCGCTAATCTCCACCTGCTTTGTGCGTTATCGAAGCTCACCTCTGATGCGGCGCAAGGATAGCATCGGTGCCACCAGGAATCGGCGAGCGTCTGCTTTCGACTGGACTGAATGTCCGGAGGGGGTCGGCAACGCCAAAACGTGGCCGGTATCGGCGAGGCCGCGTCGGCGGCCGCAGTCAGGCATATTGCGGCCATCCAGGATTCCGATTTCCGCTAGCCTATCAGGACCCGTCGTCGGGTCCTGGCTTAAGCTGACGCTGGCGAGGCGACCCGGCCGGCCACAACCAGCCGGTCAAGTTCGGTGGCCAGTTTTCCCACGAGCTGCCGTTCGATAGAGCGACCAGATCCCACCCTGTCGCCAGCGGTGTGGGGCCGGTCCGTGAGAATTAGGAATAAACTGCGGTTCGCTTGCTCCTCGAGGCCTGGGATGAAATGCCCCCGCTGCCAAGCTGAGAAGACGAGCGCCTGAAGTTCTGCGAAGACTCGGGGGCGCTCCTGGGGCATGCGTGTCCTAACGCCTTCCCGAGGGAGGCTGGTACGAACGCCGCTCTCGGTCACTCATATGGTGGCCTCCGACGCATGGGGGTCGAGTCGATCCACCGTTGCCCACGTCAGTTCAGCGACTGAGTCACCAGCGCGAGAAGGAGAATTCGGAATGAGCCGTGTCAGTCGCCGACAGGTCCTAGGAGGCGCAGCCGCTGCGGCGGCAGCGCTGATGGTGGGCGCGCCATCAGTTCACGCACGGAAGCGTCGTGGGACCCTCCGATTCGTGGCACAGGCCGACCTGAAGGTCCTCGACCCCATCTGGACGACGGCATACATCACGCGCAACCACGGCTACCTTGTGTACGACACCCTCTTCGGCACCGACGAAATGCTTCGGATCAAGCCGCAGATGGTCGATCAGTTCACCGTCTCGACGGACGGCATGAAGTACACGTTCACGTTGCGCGAGGGCCTTCGGTGGCATGATGGGCGGCCTGTCCTGTCGGAAGACTGTGTGGAGTCGCTGAAGCGTTGGGGGAAGAAGGATCGCTTCGGTCGGCTCCTCATGGCGCACACCGGGAAGATTGCCCCCGTTGACAAGAAGACGTTCACGCTCGAGCTCGCCGAGCGCTTTGGCCCAGTGCTCGACGCGCTGGCAAAGCCGTCGAGCAACGTGCCCTTTATGATGCCGGCCAGGATCGCGGCCGCCCCTGCGGAGGAGCAGATCAAGGAGGTTGTGGGCTCGGGGCCGTTCAAGTTCGTGAGGGACGAGTGGCAGCCGGGTAGACAAGCCGTGTATGTGCGGAATCCCGACTACGTTCCGCGCAACGAGGCGCCGAGCGGCTCGACGGGCGGCAAGAAAGTCGCACTCGACAAGGTGCTTTGGCAGTATGTCCCCGACCCCGAAGCGGCAGCGGCCGCTCTTGCTGCGGGTGAGGTCGATTGGTGGGAGACGCCGCCCCTCGATTTCGTTCCGAAGATCGAAGAAGATCCAGCCATGCAGACTTTCCTGCCCGATCCCTTCGGGATACAGGGCTGGCTCCGGCCCAATCACCTCCACCCGCCGTTCAACAACAGGAAGGCGCGTGAGGCGCTACTTCACATGATGGACCAGGTGACGTATCTGTATTTGGGCATCGGCCAGCCGAAGTATTTTCGGCCCTGTTACTCGGTTTACCCTGCAGGCAGTCCCTACACAACAATCGCCGGCGCTGAGGCGCTCATGAAGCACGACGTGGACAGGGCGAGGCAGCTCGTGCAGGAGTCGGGTTATGACGGCCGACCGGTCGTGGTGATCCACGTCACTGACATCCCCTTCTCCAATCGGGCGACACAAGTCACGCGGCAGCGCCTCGAGAGTATCGGCTTCAACGTCGAGCTCAGGCCGATGGACTGGTCGACGAGCCTAATCGTGCGCGCCCGAAAAGAGCCGCCCAGCGAGGGCGGCTGGAACCTGTTTCACACGTGGTGGCAGGCAGTGGACGTGATCAGTCCCGCAGTTCATTTCGGCGTGTCGGGCGCTGGCGCTAATGCCTGGTATGGCTGGCCCGACATACCGCAGCTCGACGATCTCACGACCCAGTGGGTGCGTGCGACCGATCAGACAAAACGCAAGCAGCTCGCCGATGAGATCCAGAAGATCGCTCTGCGTGAGGTTACGTATGTGCCGTGGGGAGAGTGGTTCTCGCCCACGGCCTTCCGAAGCAACGTCCAGGGTGTCCTCAAGTTCTCCTCACCGATCTTCTGGAACATCGTGATGAGGTGAAGCCGTTCGTGTTGGCGTCCGGTGACTTTGAGCGACCGCTCTCCGGTGAGGCGAGTGTCGGCCTTGGAAAAACGTGGCCGACAGCTTTGGGTCGATGGACTAAACGGCTCGCGCGGTAGTCGTTTGCAAGCGTCCGCGGCAGCTCGTTGCGCCGCTGGTTCTGCGATGTTGATGAGCGAGGCAATCCGCCTCGTTCTTCGACAGGAGCAGAACCATGAACCCATCGACTCACGCCGTCTCCCCACTTCGTCAGCGCATGATCGAGGACATGCGCCTGCGCAAGCTCAACGGCAAGACGCAGATCGCCTATGTCCGCGCGGTGCAACGCTTGGCCGGCTTCCTCCGCCGCTCGCCCGACACTGCCACGGGGGAGGATCTGCGGTGGAGGGATGCCACTGAACCCCGCCATGCTCGTCAGTGCGCCTGCGCCCAGCGTTTTCAGTGCATGTCTTCGCGTTATCGTGGCCACGGATCCTCCCCGAATTGGAGCTTGATGTTCAGCGGTCTAGCGGCTTAGTGCGACTTCGCCACCCGGCAAGCTCTTGCTAATCACTTGGGCAGGCAACGCGGAGCGCCCGCGCCATACCGTTGCGCCCATTCTCGGGTGGTTTCAATATCTGTGGGAATCAACTTGGCGTGTTGTTCTACCGCAGGCGCTATCAAGAAAGCATATCGGGTTCACCAACCTTCACCAAGCAAGCGTGCGTCCCGTATGTCTTCGTCCGATCTCCGCCGCTTCCTGCGCCTGCGGACCGCAGCCGATCATCACGCCGTCGTCGAGCCGCTTAGCCACATTCTGCGGGGTGACCTGTTCGAGGAAGAATAGGCCCGCAGCCTTACACGCAGCCATGATTCGCGTGCGCGCAGCCTGCATCTCAGCCGGATAGGGTTCGTCGTGCTGATCCGGGTATCCCATGGACATACCCATGTCGCCCGGACCCCACTCGGCAAAGGCGATTCCCGCGACTCGCGTCGTGCGCTCGACATTGGCGAGCGCACGCGTGTTCTCCACCTTGATTCCAAGCAGAAGTTCGCCGCGCGGGTTGAGCGGCCAGGGATCCGCCCGCGCGAAGTACTGGTCGACCGGGATTCCCCAGATCTCCGCCGCACGGACCTGGCCCCCGTGTCCGCGGCGCCCGGCACCGGGATTGGAGCCGCCGCTCGTCGTAAAGGAGTAGCGCACCGCTTCCACGAACGAGCGCACTGCTTCCTGCGTTTCGGCGTGGCACAGAAGCAGGCCGTGGACACCAGCGGCGAGCACCTGCTTGATCATCCAACCATTCGCGCGCACTGTTTGTTCATCTGTCCCGTCGAGGGGCAGAGTCACGATCACAGCCGGAGTCCGGTGCCCGCTCTTCGTCGGGCCGCCGTCGGCGAGGCCTTGCATGAACCGAATCAGGCCGCGCGCGTCGAAGGCGCTGTGCTCCATGTCGTAGGCAATGTAGTCCGCCCACGTCTGGGCTAGCGCGCGGCCTCCGTCATATTCGCCGGCGCTGACACTGTCGACGAACTCGAAGTACACCGGCTGACGCTGCTCGAGCAGCTCGACAACCTTGTTGACGCGCATCGGCCCCCCTTGGCACAAGGCTCAGCGATGCCGGCCAGCCGCCAGCTCTCGCGCGTACACCTCCCACGACCGCGCTGCACTACGAGGCGCGATCACATGGCGCACGTCGGGATTGATCAGAGACATCGGCCACATGCCGTGAGCGATACGAACGGCCTCCTCGCCGAGCTGAGTTTGAGCTCGCTCCCACGCCACCTCGGAGTAGCTAGCGTAGTGGTTGGTCAGCGACACGTTGTCCATCTTCAGCAACGGGTTGTTGGGGTCGACAGGCTCTTTCTCGAAAACGTCGAGCCCGGCTCCGGCCAGTCGATTTCGCTGCAAGGCATCGATGAGCGCGGCCTCGTCGACGACGCCCCCGCGCGCGCAGTTGATCAGATAAGCAGTAGATTTCATGACAGCGAACTGAGGATGGCTGATCAGGTGGCGCGTCTCTTTGTTGAGATAGATGTGCACGCTGATGTAGTCGGAGCGCCGGCACAACTCGTCCAGCGAGTCCATCATCTGCACGCCGTGCTCGAGCGCGTCCCAGGATGCGACGTAGGGATCGTAGGCGATGACGTGCAGGCCGAAAGCTTGTGCCTTGCGGGCCACGGCGCGCCCGATGTCGCCGAGGCCGACGACGCCGAAGACTTGCCCGAGGGCATGGCCCATCGGCGCCAGGTTTTTGCGGGTCCACTCACCGTTTCTGACCAGCTTGTCGTGCAGCACGAATTTCCGGGAGCAGACGAGGAAATGCATCATCGTGTGGTTCGACACTTCCTCGGTCCCGAACGACGCCGTATTCGCCAGGACGACGCCGTTCGATGTCGCCGCGTCCACATCTAGATGGTCGAAGCCGTGGCCGAAGGAGACGAGGCCCTTGCAGCGCCCGTGCAAACCCATCTGTGCGAAGGCGGCTGAGTCGAAGCCGTGACCCTTCACCATGGCGACGTCCACATCGCGCAGCGCCTGAATCAACGCCGAAGTGTCGTGGCCTTCGTAGCGGACGAGCGTTCCTCCCGCCAGGCGGATGGCGCGTCCCTGTTGCTCGACTAACAAGGGATCCGCGTTCCCCGCAATCGCAGGGTCGATGTACAGCACTTTGAAAGATTGTGGCATAGGCACTCCTGTTGGAATTTCAGGTCCGATGGCTGGGCAAACTCGGAACAGCGCTTCGGCAAAGCATCCTGCTCGTCAGATCTCGTAGCTGAACCGCTTGACTGCGCTTTCGTTCCACTCGATTCCGCAGCCGGGTTTCAGCGGAATGATAAGCCGGCTGTCGGCGAGCTTGTAGGGCTCGGCGAGGATCGGATACGCCCAGTCCTGCCATTCCAGCCAGTGCGCGGTCTCCGTGACCCGCATCAAGTGCGCCGAGACCTCGGGATACAGATGCGTAGAAACCTCGACACCCGCAGCCGCTGCGATCGGCACTGCTCTGAGCCAGCCGGATATGCCTCCGATGCGCATCAGATCGGGCATGACGTAGTCGCCGGCGCCCATCTCGATGGCTCGAAGCAGCTCGCGGGGTCCGTAGAAATTCTCCCCGAGCTGAACCGGGGTTTTCAGCTCGCGCGCGAGCTGCGCGTAACCGCTCAGGTTGTTGTACGCAATGGGCTCCTCGAACCAGTACAGCCCCTGGTCATCGAGCGCGTGACAGCGATGCAGCGCGTCACCCAGGGACAATCCCTGATTGAAATCGACCATGAGCTTCACGTCCGAGCCCACGGCCTCGCGAACAACTCGAATCGCGCGGATATCGTCCTCGAGCCGCTCGCGACCGAGCCGGAGCTTGAGTCCTTTGAAGCCCCCCTCCGCGACCAACTCACTCGCTTCGCGGGCAAGCGTTCCAACGTCGTTCAGCCACAGCCCGTTGCTGTTGTAGGCCACTACGGGGTCCGCCGTACCACCCAGGAAGACGGCCAGAGGCATGTTCGCGGCCTTGGCCAACGCGTCCCACGCAGCCATGTCCAACCCGGCAATTGCAATCATCGCGATCCCTTCGTAGCCGACGACGCTCAGCGACTTGCGTGCGCGCTGAAAGTCATCGAACGGGCGAATCGGCTGTCCTTTGCGGGCCGCCGCCAGGTCGTGAATAGCGGGGACGATGTAGCGCGCCGAGTGCGTCAGATAAGGCTCGAGGTAACTCCTGCCGATGATCCCCTCCTCGGTGTACAGGTCGATCAGGATCAGCGGCCAATGCTCGAACAGACCGATCTTGGAGACGACCGGACGCTTCAGAGGCACGCGAACAGGCCGGACATCGACAGACTTTAGCGTGAGTTTTTCGAAAGCCATGATTGTTTTTCCACTTGCCTCTAGTTTCCCAGCACGTCGCCAAAGCGGACCCAGCGCTTCCCGTCGAAGCGCATGAGCTGCATCTGCTCAATGGGGTAGTAGTCGGTGGGACTGGTGTTGATCGTGATGCCGGGAAGCAGCATGGGGAGTGACAGATTCTCGATGCTGGTCGCCTGTTTCATCACATTTTCGCGCGTGAGATCGCTACCGCAGCGCTTCAGGACGTAGGCCATCGTTTGCGCAGAGGTATAACCGTAGACATTGAGCATGTCCGTGGGGTTACCGTCGGGGTAGTACTTGTGCATGAAGGCAAACCACTCCTTCATCTCCGGCGCATCCGTCCATTGCGGATCGCTCGGGTCCTTGAAATACGCGACCGAGATCACGCCGATCGATTTCTCGAGACCGGCGGCCATGAGCACCGATGCCACCGACGAAGACACGGAGGGAATGAACTGCAGCGGCTTCCAACCTATGTCATAGACCTTGCGGATGGCCTGGGCGGCGAATCTGGGCGTGGTGACGTTGAAGAACGTGTCCGCGCCCGAGGCTTTCAGGCTGAGAATCTGCTGATCCACCGTGGGATCGCTCACATCGTAGCTCTGCTCCGCGACGATCATTTTTAGCGCTTGGTTGCCCAGACCCTCCTTCAAACCGTTCAGATAGTCCCTGCCGGAGTCGTCGTTCTGATAGAGGATGGCGATCTTCGCTCTGGGATACTCTTTGAGGAGATACTTCGCGAGGACTCTGGCCTGATGCAGCCAGGGCAGATCGAACGCCGTCGTCCAGGGATAGTTCTTGGGATCGCCCCATTTGGAGGCGCCGGCGGCGATGAACAGGTGCGGCACTTTCTTCGCATTCATGTACTTGTGAATGGCGGTGTTGGTCGGCGTGCCGTTGGTGGAAAAAAGCAGAAGCACTTCTTCCTGCTCGACAAGCTTGCGCGCTTGCTCCACGGTTCTGGCCGGATTGTAGCCGTCGTCCAGGCTGATGAGCTTGATCTTGCGGCCGTTGATGCCGCCTTCAGCGTTGATCTTCTCGAAATAGGCGAGCTGCGTCTTGCCCATGGTTCCCAGCGCGGACACCGGGCCGCTGTACGGATGGGTCTGCCCGATTTTGATCTCGGTATCGGTTACGCCAGGACCATACTTGTTCTCGGCAACTGCCCAACCTGATCCCGCGACGAGAAAGGCGGTCAGTACAGCCGGCCAACGCAGGACGGAAAACATCATGGCCTCCCCGGAGTATGGATGCACCGCTTCATGCTGATGGACCTGGAGTACTGCCTCGATTCGAGCTCGCAGTGTAACCGAACGTACAGCTCACATAGTGCTGATTCGCCCGGCTGGAAAAGACCCCAAGAGATGTCGCCCCACGGCCGCGACCAGCCGGTTCAACTGCGCCGCATCGTTCGCCATCCCGAACACGTAGCGATCGGGGCGAACCACGACGGCGGCGCAACCGTGATGCGACATCCACTCGGCGAAGAGGGCATCGCTCTCCACTAGATACTGAACATCGCTCCCCGCAGGACCGTCCATTTGGACCGGCGGTCCGATGACGATCCGTTCTGCACCGAGGCGGCGCCATAGTTCACGCGATTCGGGAGTCAGCCATGTTTGCGGCTCCGCCGCAGCCGTGGCGATGAGGAAACGGAACCGGAGAAGATCGTCGAGAAGAGTCGTGTCGCCCAGCGCGTCCTGGCGTTGAATCTTCGGCTGCACGAACAGGGTGCCTGCCCCGTCCGATTCGCAGTCGAGGATCCCGCTCGTGAGATTTGGGACGAAGCGCTGGCGGATGGTTTCGACTTCGCCGCGCTCGAGTTGGCCGCACAAGGTGTCGTCGCGGATCCGAGCCGCCTCCGGGTCGAGCTCGCCGATGATCAGACCGAATTCCTTCGCGGTTGCAACCAACGCCCGCACATGCGGCTTGCGCTCCTCTTCGTAACTGTCGAGCAGATCATCCGGCGCGCCCTCCTGCAAGACCATCGCGAGCTTCCAAGCGAGATTTCCAGCGTCTCGAAGCCCGGCGCACATGCCCTGTCCCAAAAAAGGCGGAGTCTGATGGCATGCATCGCCCAGGAGAAACACGCGACCGTGCCGCCAACGTTGCGCGAGCAGCGCGTGAAACCGATAGACGGCGGAGCGCCAGATCTCGAAGCAGGACGGATCGACGAAGCGGGAGATCTGTCGAACGACGTTCTCGTGGCGCCCGAATTCCTCAGGCCGCTCTCCAGGGAGCAGCTTGATTTCCCAGCGGCGCAGAGTGCCGGGCCCGGGGACGAAGGTCGACGGTCGCGACGGCCAGCAGTACTGAATGCTTCGCGGCGGCAGATCCACCGGACGGAGGATGCGCGCATCGACGACCATCCACCACTCATCGAACCCCAGATCCTCGAGCGGGATGTCGAGCTGTTTGCGCACGAAGCTGTTGGCGCCGTCGCAGCCGAGCAGAGTACGCGCGTGCAGGACGCGCTCTTCGCCTCTGGTGTCCAGCACCGTGACAGCAACGCTTTCATGGTCCTGCGTGAAGGAGACACCTCGGTGGCCGAGGAGCACATCGACCCCCGCGCTCCCGGCGACGCCGCCGCGGAGCAGCCTCTCGACCTCCGGCTGCACGAACGTGCTGTTGGGCGGCCAGGCGAGCGGATAAGGCGGGGGCATCGGATCGAATTTCTTGATGACGCGGCCATCGATGCCGAGATAGTGGGTCCCACGGTGAGGTGCTGTGAACTCCGCGATGCGGTGCGCCAGACCACAAACCTGGAAGATCCGCATGGCCTCGTGGTCGAAGGTCAGCGCACGCGGCTTGTCGTAGATCTCGAAATCGGCCTCGACCACAGCGATGCGGAGCCCGTGTCGTGCCAACAGGTTGGCCATGGTAGCGCCCACCGGCCCGAAGCCGATGATGAGGGCATCATAGGTCATCTGATACGGTTTCTCGATGAAATCATATCGCAGTAGCCTCGGGTTGCAGTCATCAAAGATCTGCCTCGCCTTTCGCGGTGCGCAGGACAGGAGGTATGATCCGCTCATGGGCCGCCCCGACTATCGACCGTTCCTTCCTGCTCCGGGGCAATCGCGCATCAGCGGACCCACTCCGCGCGCACATGCCGATGCGCGACTGCAAAACCCGCGTGCCAAGGAGCTGTTCGGCGGCTGGGCGGAGCTGGCAAAGGCGCCGTTCTCCGGCGTCACGACCGATGGCCACGTCCTGCCGGGCCTGTTTTCTCTGCAGCCCAGCGGTGCACCGACGTCTGCGATGATCGCGGCCGTAACTGCCCTGCTCGGATCCGTGTCGCCCGCGCAGCGTGCGGCGATGGGCTTTCCCGTCGAGTCCGACCGGTGGCGCCAGTGGCAGAACACCGAGCTTTACGTCGAAGACTACGGACTGCGCCTCGATGAAGTCTCGGATTCCGTGCGCGAGGCAGTCATGGACGTGTTGCGCGCGAGCCTGAGCCCTAAGGGATATGAGGCCTCTCGCGCCGTGATGCGGCTAAACCGCTTTCTCGGCGATCTCGTCGGCGGCCCCGCGGTGCTCGGCGAATGGAGCTATACGTTCTGTCTATTCGACACGCCCTCTGCGACGGAGCCCTGGGGCTGGCAGCTCTTCGGGCACCATCTCACGCTGACGTGCTTCGTGCTCGGCCGGCAAATGGTGTTGACTCCGGCATTCCTGGGAGCGGAGCCCGCTTATGCGGATACTGGACCTTTCGCCGGCATCAGCCTGTTCGAGGACGAGGAGCGCGCCGGGCTCGCGCTCATGCGCTCGCTGTCGCCCGCGCAGCAGCGCCAGGCCATCGTCGCGCATTCGATGATGGGCGGAGATCTGCCGCCGGGCCGCCGGCACTTCGCGGACAATCTCCATCTGGCGGGCGCCCATCAGGACAACCGCATCATCGCCTATGAGGGTCTCCGGGGCTCCGCGCTTTCCGCGGTGCAGCGCCGTGATCTGCTCGATCTGATCGCGCATTATGTTGCGCCACTGCCGCCCGGCCCGCACGCGGCACGGATGGAGGAGATCGAACGGCATGTCGGCGACACGCATTTCTGCTGGATCGGCGGCCGCGAGGAAACCAGTCCATTCTATTATCGGATCCAGAGCCCGGTCGTTCTCGTCGAGTTCGACCACCACGCCGGGGTATTCCTGACCAGCTGGGAGCCGGCCGAGTTCCACGTCCATACGATCGTCAGGACACCGAACGGCAACGACTATGGGATCGACCTGCTGCGGCTACACTACCAGCACGCGCATCATCACCGCCAGTTGTGAGGTACAACACGCATATGTCGCATTTCGGGCCCGTGGCCTCCGAGTTCAGGTCATGCCCATCCGTTTCGCCATGTCGCGCTCCCACTCGGCCACTGGGCGGAACCCGGGGAGCGTGCGGGCCGTCTCTTCCGCCCAACGCATCACCGCCGCGTCCGATTGCGTGAAGTCGAACGGGATGCGCACCGGCTGCCGCACATACCACGGCGTATCGACGAAGAGCTCGATCCGGTTGCCTTCGGGATCGCGGAAATAGACGCTCAGCGCGTTGCCGTGGGTCACCGGGCTGATCTGGCTGACCGCCTCCTGCTGCAGCCGCTCGTACAGCGCGCGCAGGCCGGCGAGACTGTCGACGCGGAACGAGAGCTGGTTGACGACGTTGAACGGCAGCTCCGCGGGTCGCCCCGAGGCGAGCACGATCTGATGGTGCTCGCGCGGGTCGCGCGACAGAAACACCAGGTTCACGACGCCGGTGGAGGTCTCGAGCGGTCCCCGATCAGTGACGGTAAGGCCCATGAACCGGGTATAGAAGTCCTCCATCCTTGCGAGATCGGTCACGTAGAGGCCGAAGTGGCTGAACGAAATCCGCGGAGTCGAGCCGGGCATGGATGCCTCCTGTGCGCTGCGAAGTACAATGATCTCACGATGCGGTGAGTCCGCCTGCGGGCGAACCTGCGCGGATCGAGGGCAAATACACGTCCCATGAATAACAAAGAACTCGAACAAGCCGTGCAATTTGCGGTCGATCACGAAACGTCCTGGACTCGCGATCTAGGCGAGCAGTGGGGTATTCATCATCAGGATTCTCCCCCCTGGAACCGGTTGCTGGGACCGGTGCATGGGCGCGGCCCGGTATCCGGCACCATCGTCCTGCATGGGAAAACCTTGGCCTCCTGGGGTGAGCCCAACCGACCCGACCTCACTTTCAGCATTGCGAAGACCTACCTTGCCCTCCTCACCGGCATCGCCCACGACCGGGGTCTGTTGCCCGACGTCGACGAGCCTGTTGGTGCGCGCATCTCAGGCATCGGCTTCGACAGTGACCGAAATGCGCAAGTGACCTGGGCGCATCTGCTGCAGCAGACCAGCGAGTGGGAGGGGCAGTGTTTCGGTATACCCGATCAGGTAGACCGCTACCGCACGGTGCAATTTCAAAGGGTCGCAGCGGCCGGCAAGAAGGGAGATCCGCGGCCGCTTCGGGCTCCGGGCTCGTATTGGGAATACAACGATGTGCGCATCAACCAGTTGTCGCTGGCCTTGCTGCATTTGTTCGGGCGCCCCCTGCCCGAGGTCTTCCGCGAAGCCATCATGCGACCCCTCGGAGGCAGCGATCAGTGGCAGTGGGTGGGGTACGACAATGCCTGGATCGAACTCGCCGGCCGAAGGGTTCAATCGGTACCGGGCGGCAGCCACTGGGGTGGCGGCATGTCGATCGGCAGCATCGATCAGGCGCGTGTGGGCCAATTGCTCCTGGACGATGGCAGTGCGAACGGTCGTCGGGTGATTTCGAGGGAGTGGCTGGAGCGTCTGCGCACGCCGTGCACGATCGCGCCCTTCTACGGTTATCTCATCTGGCTCAACCACGCCCAGCGCGCTTTTCCCAGCGTGCCGGCGTCGAGCTACTTTGCCATCGGCGCGGGCAGCTCGTTCACGTGGATAGAGCCAGAGCGCCGCATGGTACTGGTGGTGCGCTGGATCGACGCGGACCACGCCGACGAATTCTTTCGTCGCGTGCTGGCCGCGTTGGACGATCCTGGCTGATCAGCGGCGTCCGCGGCAGCTACGAGTCCGCCACCCCGCCATCCTCGTGCGTGGCGTGGTAGTAGCGCATCGCCATCCCGCCAGCCTTTTCGATCGAGTAATCCGGTACGCGCCTCGCACATTCGGCTTCGTCGACCTCCACGCCCAGGCCGGGCTTGGTCGGCGGCAAGATGTGCCCGTCCACCACCGGCAGCGGATCCTTGAGCAACGCCTGCGCCTCGGGCGCCGTTTCGGGGTCGATCATCTCCTGGATCACGAAGTTCGGTGACACCAGGTCGATGTGCACGCACACCGCGGTAGCCAGCGGACCGTACGGGTTGTGCGGCGCCAGGCCCGCGTAGTACGTCTCGGCCATGGTTGCGATCTTGCGTGTTTCGCTGATGCCGCCGGCATGGCATGGATCGGGCTGCAACAAGCTGGCCGCGCCGTGCTCGAGGATCTCGCGGAAACCCCAGCGCAGGAACAGACGTTCGCCGGTGGCGATGGGCGTGCTGAGCGCACGCGCTACCGGCGCCATGGCCTTCGGGTTCTCCGCCTGCACCGGCTCTTCCAGGAAGAGCGGGTTGTACGGCTCGAAGCGCTTGCCGTACTGGATCGCCATCTGCGGCGTCAGGCGGCCATGCAGGTCGAGCAGGATGTCGACATCGTCGCTCACCGCTTCGCGGATGGTCTTGAGAAACGCCTCGGCTTGCTTGAGCTTCTTCGGCCCGTCCAATGCGTTCGTGATCGGCACGGGAACGGTCTTGATCGCAGTCCATCCGCGTTCGACTTTCGACCGCGCGCTCGTCACCGCCGCATCGAATCCCACGCCGCTGTGCTGGCCGGTCGCGGTCGGCCCTAAGAAGTGCGTGTAGACGCGCACTTTCTCGCGCACGCGCCCGCCCAGCAGCTCGTACACCGGAACCCCCAGGTCTTTGCCCTTGATGTCCCACAAGGCCTGGTCGATGCCGCTGATGGCCGAAAGGCCGATCACGCCCATGCGCCAGAAGCCGCTGCGATAGAGGATCTGCCAGCAGTGCTCGATCCGGCGCGGGTCCTGGCCGAGAATCATCGGCTCCATGTCCTGGATGCAGCCCGCGATCGCGCGCGGCTTGCCCTCGAGGGTAGCCTCCCCCCAACCGATCAAGCCCGGCTGATCGGTTTCGACCTTGACGAAGACGATGATGCGGTGGCCGCCGTCGGCCATGATCGGGGTGATGCGAGTGATCTTCATAGGAGATAGGCCACCGATAGCGCGAGGGACACGGAAGCATAGCACCTCGCCCCCGGTGATCGACTGCGGGTCGGTTGGCGTTTGCAGCGGCGCGGCGGCTGACCTATGCTGTGCGCGCTTCCTCACCTCGCGTGGAAAAGGCGGCGCAAAGAAACATCCCTCTCCCCTCGCGGGAGAGGGCAGGGTGAGGGGGAGGTTTGACTCGAGCTCGAGGAGGGCGAGATGGCCAGGCGTGATGCTCTGAAAGCACTCGGCGCCGGAGCGCTGGCGGCAACCGGCGCGTGGATGCTCGGTCGCGACGCCAGCGCGGCGGTGCCCGAGCTCCGTTACCCACCGGAGAAAGGCGCACAGCTCAAGTTCCTGCGCTGGAAACGCTTCGTCCAGGGCGACGAGGATCAATGGTTGGCGAACACGCGCAAGTTCACCGAGCAGACCGGGGTGCCGGTCCAGGTCGAGAGCGTGAGTCTGGAAGAGATCCCGTCCAAGGCGGCCATGGCGGCCAATGTGGGCGCCGGACCCGACATCGTCATGGGCAGCTACGGTCAGCCCCAACTGTATCCCGATAACTGCTTGGACCTCACCGAGCTCGCGAACTACCTCGCTGACAAGTACGGCGGCTGGTATGACGCCGTAAAAGCCTATTGCATGACCGGCAAGCGCTGGATCGCGCTCGGGATGGGGTTTCCGACCAGTTGCGTCGTGTATCGCGAGAGCATGGTGAAGGCGGCGGGCTTCAACGAGATCCCGCGCGACCTCGGCGGCTTCCTGAAACTGTGCCGCGCATTGAAGGCCCGTGGCACGCCCGCCGGTTTCGCGCTGGGCAATGCGATCGGGGACGGCACCACGTGGTGCCATTGGCTCGTCTGGTCACACGGCGGGAAGTTGGTCGACGAGAAGAACCGGCTGGTGATTAATTCCAAAGAGACGCTGGCTGCGCTCGAGTATGCCAAGGAGCTGTATCCGACACTTGTCCCCGGCACGCTGTCATGGCTCGACCCGAGCAACAACAAGGCGTTTCTCGCGGGCCAGATCAGCCTCACCTACAACGGGATTTCGATCTACTACGTCGCCAAGACTTCCACCGACCCCGCGCTGAAAGCGATCGCAGCCGACATGCGGCATGCGCACTTCCCGATCGGCCCGGTAGGGCGGCCTACGGAATTGTCCCCGTTCGCACCCGTCTGGATTTTCAACTACACACCCTATCCGAAGGCGGCGCGCGAATATCTGCGCTTCATGCTGGAGCGCGAGCAGTACGAAGCGTGGCAGAAGGCTTCTCTGGGCTACTTCGCGCAGACGCTGCGCTCTCACGAGACGGACCCGATCTGGGCCGAAGATCCCAAGTACACGCCGTTTCGCGATGGACCGAGCATGACGCTGCACCCGGGCTACGCCGGCACGGAAGGCGTGTCCTCTGCTGCATGCGTCGCCGATTTCATCGTCGTCAACATGGTGGCCGAGGCTGCCACCGGACAGTCGAGCCCGCAGGCGGCCGCAGCGCGGGCCGAGCAGCGGGCGCGGCGCTACTACAAAACCTAGGTCTGCATCGTCGGAACGAACTCCTTGAACCGTCGGCAGCCTATGACGCCGATCGAGTCTCCTGCAGAAACTGCAACAGGAGTCCGCTGACTTTCTCGGGCTGCTCCTGCTGTACCCAGTGGCCAGCCCCGTCCACGAAATGACAGCCCAGCATGCGGGTGCACGTGCTGTTCTGCATTTTCTCGATGTCGCCCGGCCTCTGATAAATCCCCCAGTCGCTCTTGCCCGCGATGAAGCACGACGGTACGTCTATCGTGCGGCCGGAAAAGACCTGCAGTTCGGCGAGGTACTTGCTGCTCGTCATGCAACGGTACCACTGCAGGCCGCCCTGGAACCCGACCCTGCCGTATTCATCGCTGTACACGCGCAACTCGTCCTCCGGCAGCCACTTGCACGCCGCTATCTCGGACGCAGACGGCATCTCCGGTGCTACGGTCTCTGCCATCCCCTTGTCGAGCTCCATCACGTAGTAGGTGGGGAGTTTTGCCAGCTCAGCAGCGGTCCACGACTTGAGCGGGAAGGGTTCGTTCTGCTTCCAGTCGGCGCTCTTGTAGTGGTAATAGGCGCGCAGGAAAGCATGAACTCCCTGCACACAGTTGCGCATGTTGCCGTCGGCCTCGCGCGTCGAGTAATACCACTGATAGTGCTTGCGCGGAGGTTTAAGCGCTGCCAGGTCCTCGTGAATGCGGGTGCCATGCAGACCCGCCGCAATGTCCATTTGAGGCGCGTCATCCGCAGTGTTGAAAGGCAACGGTGCCGGACCGGGGAAAGGCGCGCTCATCAGCACCGCGGAGCGGAAGACATCCGGGCGCACCAGTGAGCAAAAACCCGCGACCGGTGAGCCGAAGTCGTGCCCGATCACGGCCGCGACGGAGTGATAGCCGAGAGCCGAAACCAGCCCCAATGCGTCCCTCACCAAGTTGAGCATGCGGAAGGAGCCGACGTCACCGTCGTAGGCGCCGTCCCAGCCCGTCGTGCGCCCATAGCCCCTCTGATCGGGCGCGACCACGTGAAAACCCGCCGCTGCGATGGGCAGCATCACCTTCCTCCAGCTATACGCGAGCTCCGGGAAGCCGTGCAGGAGCAGAACGCACGGCCGGTTCCTGGCCTCGAAGCCAGCCTCCAGCACGTGCATCGTGAGGCCGTTGATGCCGCTCACGAAGCGGGAGCGTATGCCGGGAGGGAGGGCGGTGTTGTAAGGAGTAGCTTCGGTCATTCTGATCACCCGATTTCTGTGAGAGGTAGTGCGGATTGTGCAGGTCGCAGAGAACGAAACCTTATCAAAGAATGGACCGCATGAAACCACCTTTCGCCCCTCAGGTGTTCGATCGGCTTCGGGTCCAGTCGTTGCTTGGCTGCCGGATCACGTGGATACAAGGCGGCTAGCAAGGAAAATGCATGCCCTCGATAACACCGTCGCTCGCCGATATTCTGTCGCGAAAGAGCCAAGGCAGGTGGAGGAAGGTGGACTTTCGCACTGTCTGGACCATTCTGGGTAACGGTATTGGGCTCATGCGCATTCACCTTCTCGTTAAGCCTTTCGAGTAAGGCG
>JACXTT010005339.1_pt1 | contig 18692 bp, 16 predicted proteins | sample 9270951 | NCBI WGS metagenome assembly JACXTT01 (sample SAMN15532306, study PRJNA645909) | rock metagenome | isolation source: weathered quartz diorite | place: Puerto Rico | collected 2017-06-21 | reverse complement strand
AGAGCGGGAAGTTGAGGCCGGTGCCGGCGCCGATCTCGAGCGTGCGGCCTTCGGCTGCCTCCGCCGTGCGGCGACGAAGCGGTGCCAGCCAGAAGCGGTCGAGCGGCGCCATCAGCGAATCGTAGACGGCGGCGAAGATGGGATGACGCTCCATCGCGGGCTCCTCGCCGCCCCACCCCGGCGCGGCGGGCTCGTGGCAGTGCGGCAATCTCTACGGTCACTCGATCACGCCGTGATCCCGCCGTCCACCAGATACGTGCCGCCCGTGCAGAAACCGCTCTCGTCGCTGGCGAGGAACAGCATCAGCGCGGCCACTTCGTCCGGCGAGCCGTAGCGGCGGAGCGGGACGGACGCGACGAGCTTCTCCCGCGCCCGCTCGCTGCGGCCCGGGCCGAAGCCCTCTTCGATCGCACCGATCATGCGCGTCTCGATCGGCGCCGGGTTCACGGTGTTCACGCGGACCTTGTACCGGGCGCACTCGAGCGCCGCCGTCTTCATCAGTCCGACCACCGCGTGCTTGCTCGCGACGTAGGCCGAGAGGCCGGGCGTTCCCTTCACGCCGGCCACCGAAGACGTGAGCACGATGCTGCCGCCGCCGCGCTTCGTCATCGCCGGGATCAGGTTCTTCAACCCCAACCAGACGCCGCGCACGTTGACGGCGAGCACGCGCTCGAAGGCGTCGAGCGGGTAGTCGGGGATCGGCTTCACGACGCCCTCGATTCCGGCGTTCAGCAGCGCGACGTCGACGCCGCCATGACGGTCGCAGCACGTCTGGACCATGCGCTCGTTCGCGGCCGGATCGGTCACGTCCGCGACGAGCGTGCTCGCGCGCTCGTCGCCGATCTCGGCGGCCACGCTGCTCAACGCCGCCTCGTCGAGATCGACGAGCAACACGCGCGCCCCCTCCGCCACGAACCGCTTGGCGGCCGCGCGTCCGATGCCGTTCGCACCCCCGGTGATGATCGCCACGCGTCCCTCGAGCTTGCCCATCGATCCTCCGTCCGTTCTCGGTTCCGTTGATCCCGTAGCGCAAACCGGACATTCTCGCGAGCGTGAACTCCGCCGACGACGAGTCGCGCGAGCGCGGCCGGAAGCTCTCGGCGCGGCTGGTGGCGGCGGCGCGGAACGCGCTCGAGATCTCGCGCTTCGGAGCGCTCGGATCGAGCGAGCCGACGCCGCACGAAGTCGTCGCGTCGGAACGCGTGTACCGCCTCCGCCGCTATCCTTCCGAGGACCCGAAGGGGCCTCCGCTGCTGCTCGTGCCGCCGCTGATGCTCACCGCGGAAGTGTACGACGTCGACCCGAACAAGAGCGCGGTCCGCTTCCTCGGCGCGAACGGCATCGACCCGTGGGTCGTCGACTTCGGCGCTCCCGAGCGCGAGGAGGGCGGGCTCGAGCGGACGCTCGCCGATCACGTGGTGGCGGTGAGCGACGCGGTCGACCGCGTGCGGCGCGAGACGGGCCGGGCGGTGCATCTCGGCGGATACTCTCAGGGCGGCATGTTCTGTTACCAGGCGGCGGCCTACCGGCGCTCGGAAGGCGTCGCGTCGGTCGTCACGTTCGGGAGCCCCGTGGATCTCCGTCGCGGCCTGCCGCCGGGCGTTCCCGAGGAGATCGTCGACTGGGCCGGGCTCGGCGTCGAATGGCTGGCCTCGCTCGTCACCATCGGCGGCGGAGTGCCGGCGTGGGTCAGCCGCATCGGCTTTCGGCTCATCAGTCCGGTCAAAGACCTCCGGCAGCAGATCGATTTCCTGCGGCGGCTCTACGACCGCGAAGCGATCCGACGCCGTGAGGCACAGCGTCGTTTCCTCGCCTCGGAGGGATGGGTCGCGTTCCCCGGCCCGGCGTTCCGCGACTTCATCGCCGAGTTCGTGGTCAACAACCGCTTGCTGTCGGGCGGCCTCGTGATCGACGGCAAGAGCGTCACGCTCGCGGACATCACCGCCCCGATCCTGGCGTTCGTCGGCGAGATCGACGAGATCGCGCGCCCGCCCGCCGTGCGCTCGATCCAGCGCGCCGTGCCGCGCGCCGATCTCTGGGAGATGCCGATGCAGGCCGGCCACTTCGGCCTCGTCGTCGGCTCGAAGGCGATGGACACGGCGTGGCCCACGGTCGCCGGCTGGATCCGCTGGACGGAGGGAGACGGAGATCCTCCTCCAGGCATCCGCCGCATGTCGGAGCGCGCGCAGCCGCAGGCCGCGGCGATCGACGAAGAAGTCCGCGACGGCGTCGCCCTGCTCGGCGACACGTTCGCCGACGTGGTGCGGTCGCTCGGGCAGGGGGTCCAGCAGGCGATCGCGCCACTCTGGCACGCGCTCGAGATGGGCGTCCCGCAGGTGATGCGGATCTCGCGCATCGAGCGGGTCCGGCGCGACACGCGGATCGGCATGGGGCTCGTGCTCGCCGAGCAGGCGGAGCGTGCACCGAACGACACGTTCTTCCTGTTCGAGGGCCGCGCCTACAGCTACGCGCAGGCCGAGCGCCGGGTGGACGCGGTCGCACGCGGGCTCGTCTCGCTGGGAGTTCGCCAGGGTGATCCGATCGGCATCCTGATGTCGACGCGTCCGAGCGCGCTGGCGGCGGCCACGGCGCTGTCGCGCATCGGCGCGATCGCGGTGATGCTCCGCCCGGACGGTGACCTCGAGCGCGAGATCGCGCTCGGCGAGGTCGCTCACGTCATCGCCGATCCCGAGCATGCCGGCCGCGCGCGCGCCGCGCTCGGTGCCGACGTGTGGGTGCTCGGCGGTGGCGGGACCGCGCGCACGCTGCCCGCAGGCCAGGTCGACATGGAGGCGATCGATCCGGCGCGCGTCGTAATGCCGAGTTGGTATGCGGCGAATCCCGGGCGTGCCGAGGAGATCGCGTTCGTGCTGTTTTCCGGGCGCGGTCCCGGCGCGCGCGCGTATCGGATCACCAACCGCCGCTGGGCACTTTCGGCGTTCGGTGCCGCGGCGGCGGGTGCGCTCACCGCGGGCGACACGGTCTACTGCAGCACCCCGATCCACCACCCGACCGGAATCCTCGTCTGCGTCGGCGGCGCGCTCGTCGGCGGCGCGCGTCTGGCGGTGGCGACGCGCTGGGAGGCGTCCACGTTCTGGGACGAGGCCCGTCGCTACGGCGCGAGCGTCGTCTTCTACACCGGCACGATGTGCCGTGAGCTGGTGACCGCACCGTTCGATCCCGCGGAGCGCGATCATTCGGTGCGCCTGTTCGCGGGCAGTGGCATGCCGCGCGCGCTGTGGTCGCGCCTACGGGCACGCTTCGGCGTGAACGTGCTCGAGTTCTACGCCACGACCGAGGGCAACGCGATTCTCGCGAACCTCTCCGGCACGAAGATCGGGTGCGTCGGGCAACCGTTCGCCGGCAGCGCGCCGGTCGCGATCGCCGCGTACGACCTCGCCCGCGGCGAGCTCGTCCACGAGCCATCGGGGTTCTGCCGCCCGTGCGAAGACGAGGAGGCGGGCCTGCTGCTCGTGCGCGTGGAGCGCGAGCGCGGAGCGCTGATCGAGCGCCCGATTCGCGGCGTGTTCCAGCCCGACGATGCCTGGCTCGCGACGAGCGATCTCTTCCGCCGCGACGCCGACGGCGACTTCTGGCTCGTCGATCACCTCGAGGACGTGATCCGCACGGCCGAGGGACCCGTCTTCTGTGCGCCGATCGAAGACGCGATCTCGGGGCTCGAGTTCGTCGACCTCGCGGTCGCCTACGGCATCGCGCGCGGCGGCCGGCGTGGCGAGGTTCCGGCGGTGGCGCTCACGCTGCGCCAAGGCCTGCCGCTCGATCTCGACGCGCTGCAGGCGCGCGCGGAGAACGAGCTCGCGGCAGGCATGCGCCCGATGATCGTGCGCGTGCTCGCCACGTTGCCGATGACCGCCGGCTATCGCCCGGTCAAGGAGCCGCTCCGGGCGGCGGGGTTCGCCGACGTCGCGCAGGGCTTCGTGTTCGACGAGGAGGGTGGCCGCTACCGCCCGCTCGAGGTCGACGACGCGGCGAAGCTCGGCATCGGCAAACCGGCTGCGCGGCGAGCGGGGCGGCGATCCGCCGCCCCGCCTGCCGCCCGCTGACGGAGCGTTCGCCGCTCGTAGCGCGCTCCAATCGAGGGGATCGTCGGTGGAGCGCGAGGTTGACTCGTCGGTCCCGAGCCCCTACGATCGCGCGCAAGCCGCACCCGCAATGGCAAACGAACGAGCAGAGCGACGACGCGTCGCCGTCACCGGGGTCGGGCTGGTCACGCCGCTCGGTACCGGCGTCGAGAAGAACTGGCAGGCCCTGTCCGAAGGACGCTCCGGCGTCGGGCTCATCACCCGGTTCGATGCGAAGGATTTTCCGACACGCATCGCCGGGGAGGTCCGCGACTTCAAGCCCGAAGACTTCATCGAGAAGAAAGAGATCAAGAAGATGGATCTCTTCATTCAGTACTCGATGGCCGCCGCGCAGATGGCGATGGAGAGCTCCGGGTTCGAGGTCGACGAGGCCGCGGCCGAGCGGTTCGGCGCGGTCATCGGCGTCGGCCTCGGCGGACTGCCGACGATCGAAGAATACCACGGGCTCTACCTCGAGAGCGGGCTCCGCCGGATCTCGCCGTTCATGATCCCGAAGCTCATCTCGAACCTCGCTCCGGGCCAGATCGCGATCCGTTACGGCGCCAAGGGCATCAACTACACGCCGACCAGCGCCTGTTCCTCGGGTGCGCACGCGGTTGGCGAAGCGATGCGGCTGATCCGCCACGGCTACCAGGATCAGGTGATCTGCGGCGGCGCCGAGGCCTGCCTCTCGCCGACGGGTGTCGGCGGATTCATCGCGATGCGCGCGCTCTCGACGCGAAACGACAAGCCCGAAGCCGCGAGCCGCCCGTTCGAGAAGAACCGCGACGGCTTCGTCATGGCCGAGGGTGCGGGCGTGCTGCTGCTCGAGGAATACGACTCGGCAGTGCGGCGCGGCGCGAACATCCTCGCCGAAGTGATCGGCTACGGCACGAACGGGGACGCCTTCCACATCACGCAGCCGTCTCCGGAGGGAATCGGCGCGTCCGGGTGCATGAAGCTCTGCCTCGAGGATGCGGGGATCACGCCCGAGTCGGTTCACTACATCAACGCGCACGGCACCTCGACGGAGTTCAACGACGCCAACGAGACGAAGGCGATCAAGCGTGTCTTCGGCGAGCACGCGGCGCGCTTGCCGGTCAGCTCGACGAAGTCGATGACCGGGCACCTGCTCGGCGGCGCGGGCGGCGTCGAGGCCGTGTTCACCACGCTGGCGCTCCAGCGCGGGCTCATCCCGCCGACCATCAACTTCGAGGAACGCGACCCGGAGTGCGATCTCGATTACGTCCCGAATGTGGCCCGCAAGGCGCCGCTCGAGATCGCGCTGTCGAACTCGTACGGATTCGGCGGAACGAACGTCGCGCTCGCGTTTCGCAGGGCCCCCGCCGCGTCCTGAGCGCTCGGCGCGACGGCTCGCGAGACACGCGCTTCATGGCAGTCAGAATCCTCGGCGTCGGCTCCGCGCTCCCCGACCGCACGCTCACGAACGTCGACCTCGAGAAGCGGGTCGAGACCAGCGACGAGTGGATCCGGGCGCGCACGGGCATCCGTGAACGCCGCGTCGTTCGCCACGGAGAGACGCTCATCGATCTCGTCGAAGCGGCGGCACGCCGCGCGCTCGCGGCGAGCGGGATCGCGCCCGCCGAGCTCGACGCGATCGTCGTCGGCACGGTGAGCGGTCGCTACGCGTTCCCCGCCACCGCTTGCGAGCTCCAGGCCCGGCTCGGGATCGACCGCATCGCCGCCTTCGACGTCGCCGCCGCCTGCAGCGGGTTCGTGTTCGCGCTCGCGACCGGCAATGCCTACGTGCGTGCCGGCGAGTTCCGCTGCGTGCTCGTCGTGGGTGCCGACGCCCTGACGACGATGGTCGACTGGACCGATCGCCGCACGTGCGTGCTGTTCGGCGACGGCGCCGGCGCCGTGGTGCTCCGCCGCGAGGACGGCGAGCGCGGCGTGCTCGCGACGGCGCTGCACGCGAGCGGCGCGATCGCCGAGCTGCTCTACGTCGGCAACGGCCCGCGCGGCGGCTTCGACGCTCCGGTGCCGCCACCGAGCGACGCCGTCATCCACATGAAGGGCCCCGAGCTCTTCCGCTGGGCCGTGCGTTGCATGGGCGAGGTGGCGCTCGAGGTGCTCGCCAAGGCGGGAATCCAGCCGTCGCAGGTCGACGTCGTGGTGCCGCACCAGGCGAACCTGCGCATCATCCAGGCCGTCGCGGACAAGCTGTCGTTCCCGATCGAGAAGGTGTTCGTCGACGTCGACCGCTTCGGCAACACGTCCGCGGCGTCGATCCCGATCGCCCTCGAGGAAGCGGTGCGTGCCGGCCGGGTGAAGGCGGGCAACGTCGTGCTGATCGTCGCCTGCGGCGGCGGGCTCACCTGGGCGGGGGCCGTGATCCGCTGGTGATCGCCGCTCCCGCGCGTGAGGCGATGCGATGACGCGCAGGAAGACCGGACGCGAGGACACGGGGGAAGTCGCGGCGCTGCTCGAGCGCCGGCTGGTGTTCCTCGCCGGCAAGGGCGGGGTCGGCAAGTCCACGGTCGCGCTCGCGCTCGGCCTGGTGGCGGCACGGCGGGGCAAGCGCACGCTGCTGGTGAGCCTCGATCTCACCGATCGTGCTCGCACGTTCGCCGGATTGCCGGCGGCCGGCGCGGAAGCTCCGGTCGAGGTGAAGCCAGGGCTGTTCCGCCAGAACGTCGACGGGAAGTCCGCGCTCGAGGAGTATCTCCAGCTCGTGGTGCCGATCCGCCGCGTGCTGAAGGCGGTGTTCGACAGCCGCGTCTACCAATACTTCGTCGCCGCCGCGCCGGGGCTGAAGGAGCTCATGGCCATCGGCAAGATCTGGTACGAGGTCGACCGTGGCCGCTGGGACCTCGTGATCGTCGACAGCCCGGCGACGGGGCACGCTCTCCAGTACCTGCGCATGCCGAAGACCGCGTACGAGACGTTCACGTCCGGGCTCGTCCATCGCGAGGCGAAGCGCGTGTGGGATCTGCTCTCGAACCCGGCATCGACCGCCATCTCCGTCGTCACGGTCGCGGAGGAGCTGCCGGTCAACGAGACCGTGACGATCTGCCGGCAGATCCAGGACGAGCTCCACCTGCCGCGCGGCAGCCTGTTCGTGAACCGTTTTCACGCCCCCGAGGTCACCGCGGGCGAGATCGAAGCGGTGCGCGGCGTCCACACGCCGCAAGCCGAAGCCGCCGCGGCGGCGCTGCGCGACGCCGCGCTCGCGGCGGCCGCGGAAGAGGCGAGCTGGGGTGCGCTGAACGACCGTTACCGCGCCCGGCTCGCGAGCGAGACCGGCTGGCCGATGGTCGTGCTGCCGTTCCTGTTTCGTGAGGAGTTCTCCATCTCCGACCTCGAGCATCTCGCGGACGTCGTGGAGGCGACCCTGCCTCCGTCGACGAAGCCGGCGCGGAAGGAGACGCGTCGATGACCACTTCGTTCCGGAGCGTCATCGAGCGCCACCAGGTGATCGTCTGCGCGGGCAGCGGCGGCGTCGGCAAGACGACGACGGCGGCGACGATCGCGCTCTGGGGAGCGCAGCAGGGGCGCCGTGCCGCGGTGCTCACCATCGACCCCGCGCGCCGGCTCGCCGACTCTCTCGGCCTGCCGCTCAGCGGCGGTGCCGAGGTCACCGTGCCGAAGGAGCTGCTCCGCGAGCACGGCATCGAGATGTCGGGGACGTTGACCGCGATGATGCTCGACCAGAAGGGGGCCTGGGATTCGCTGGTCGAGCGCCACGCGCCGTCCGCGGAGACCCGCGACCGCATCCTCGCGAACCGCTTCTACCAGCACCTGTCGCAAAGCTTCGCGGGCTCGCAGGACTACATGGCGATCGAGGAGCTCGCGCGCCTGCGCGAGAGCGGCCGCTACGACCTGATCGTCGTCGACACGCCGCCCTCGCGCCACGCGCTCGAGTTCCTGGAGGCGCCGCAGCGCATCGCCGACTTCCTCGACCGGCGCATCGTCCGCTGGTTCGTGAAGCCGTACATGGCGGCAGGGTGGTCGGCGCTCCGCCTGCTGAACCGCACGGCGGGCTTCGTGCTGCGCACGCTCGAGGAGGCGACCGGCGTCGGCGTACTCGCCGAGGTCTCCGACTTCTTCGCGGGCATGCAGGGACTGTTCGACGGCATGAACGAGCGCATGGACCGCGTCTACAAGGTGCTGCGGAGCTCGCAGACCGCGTTCGTGCTGGTGTCGAGCCCGGAGGAAGACGTGCTCGAGGAGGCCGACTACCTGAGCGACAAGATGGCCGAGCTCGGAATGCCGCTCCGCGCGGTCGTCTTCAACCGCGTCCGCCCCGAGTTCACCGAGCCGATCGACCGTGGCCTCTTCCCGCGCGGCGAGATCCGCGGTGACGACGTGAAGCGGGTGGCGGACGTGCTGGTGGGCACGGGCATTCGAGACGCGGGGCTCGCCGAGCGGTTGGCCAGGAACTTCACGCGCTACCAGGACGTGGCGCGCGGCGACGGGCTACGGCTCGAAATGTTCGCCCAGAGCCTGCCGCGCCAGGTCCCGATCGCTCGCGTGCCGAACTTCTCGAGCGACCTGCATCAACTCGGTGCGCTGGTGCGCATGCACCCGCACCTCTTTTCGCCCGAAGGCTGAACCGCGGCGAAGCGCGGTCGCGGCACCGCACGGAGCCTACGGCGTCCGCTCGCGAAGCCTCAGGATCGTCAAGCGGTCGGTCGTCGAGACGAACTCCGGAACCGCTTCGACGCCGGGCGCGCCGGTCATCGCCGTGATCGTCGTGGCCGGCGCGGGCTCGCCGGCGACGAGCGCGTCGTGCAGGCGTCGATGGTAGGTCGCGACGGCGAGGTGGTCGTACCCGCGTTCGAGTGCGATCGCGCCGAGCGGCGCCTCGCGGAGGCGCCGTGCCGCATCGGCATCCAGCGTGTAGCCGTAGCCGCTCATCGCAGGGAAGCCGGTCGAGAACGCGATGATTCCGTCGTCGAACTCGACGATGCGCGGCGGGCTCGCGCCGTAGTGGGCGCGTGCGGCTGGCCCCGATACGTCGTAGATCGACGCATAGAGCGCGTGGTACTCGCGGCGCACCTGGAGCGTCACGAAGACGAGCAGCACGAGTGCCGAAGCGGCGAGGGATCGCTTGCACGTGCTTCGCCAGTCCTCCGTGACGCGCGCGGCGACGACCGAAAGCCAGAACGTCGAGACGGCGAAATACCAGTGGCCCTGCTGGATGAGCGGCACGAACGCGAAGTCGTACGCGGCGAGCAGGAACAGACCGGCGCCGGAATCGATCAGGAAGAGGTCGAGCGCCGAGAACGGCGCTTCGGACCGCCGGCGGATCATCAAGCGTCGCAGCAGGAGACACCCGAGCAGCACCGGCAAGACGATCTGCGCCGAGCGCCAGAGCTTTCCGAAGGTCTGGAAGTCGGCGAGCGGATGGTCGAGGACCGCGACGGTCGCTGCGAACGCGTCGCCGGAGAGGTGAGGGAACGTCGTCTTCCGGGCGCCGCTGACCGGCAGCCAGGCGCCGGCGTAGAGGTGATTCACGCAGAGGTAGACGCCGACCACGGCGACCACGGTGAAACCCGACGCGAGCGCGCTCGCGATCGCGATGGGGTCGCGGCGTCGGCCCGCGCGGACCGTCTGCGCGAGGACGACCACGGCCGCGACGAAGATCAGATCCAGACGGGCCAGGACGAGCGCGCCGAGACCGAGGCCGGACAGAACGCCTGACCTCGACGCCGGCCGCCCGCGCGCACCCGGTAGCAACGCCGCGAAGAGGGTGAGCGAAAGCCCACTCTCCATGCCGTTGGCGAAGCTCCAGAGCGTGCCGTAGAGGGGATCGCGTCCCTCGAACGGATTGCGAAGTCCGACCCCGTCGATCGCGAGCAGCCAGATCGGCGTCATGACGAGCGCGTACGGGCCGACCGCCGTCAGCAGGAACAGCGGGGAGACGCGGCCGGCCGTCGCCAGCGCACGCCCGGCGAGCGCCACCGCGACCGTGACCAGCCCGGCCCCGGCAACGATCGCGAGCGTGACGTAGGTGCGCTCGTCGAGCCCGAAGAGCTTGGTCGCGCCGTACAAGGCCGCCAGCAGCAGCTGCCAGAACGGATGGAAGCCGTTCGTCGAGTGCACCTGATCGAACGTGGCCGCACCCTGCAGCACGAGATTCCTGGCGACGACGTGGTAGTAGAAGGCGTCGCCCGCGGAGTAGCGGAAGGGCGCGTAACGCGGGTCGAGCGCGAGGTCCACGAGCACCGGCAGGGCCGCGAGCGATGCCGCCAGCGCGACGACCCGCCCGTCGTCGGCCGCGCGCGGTTCGTCGCTGGCCTTCGGCAAGCTCACGAGATCCGAGCGTCCGGGACCGGGCCGCGAATCCAAACGGCCGCGCCGCTCACGGGCGCTGCGCGGTCAGTACGTCCCACTGGCCGCAACCCGCGCAGCGGCTCTCCCACTGCGCGGCGGCGCGCCCGCACTCCGTGCAGAACGCGCGCCGGCTACCGTCGCTCGCGCTCTCGACCGCCTCGGCGAACGCCGCGAGCGACACCTCCGCATGCCCGCGCCGCCGCTCGATCTCGCCGCGCAGCAACTGCACCGCGACTCCGTCGACCTGCGCGGTTCCGGCGGCACGGAGCTCGAGCGCCGCCGCCTCGGCATCTCCGCTTTCGAGCAGAAAGCGGGCATGACGAGGAATCAACCAGTCGTGCTCGGAGCGCTGGCGGAGCGTGCGGTAGAGCGCGGAAACCTTCGAGGAGCGTCCGAGCTCGCGATACACCGATTCGATGCGCGCGAGCAGCACGGGCTCGGGCCGGCTGCGCGCCGCACGCAGCCAGACGCGCCCGGCCTCCGCCGCACGGCCGGAGCCGCGTAGCAGATCCCCGAGGGACACCGCGGCGGGCACGAAGGCCGGATCGGAGCGGAGCAGTGCGTAGAGGTCGCGGATCGACTCCTCGGTCGTCTCGCGCGCCATCGCGAGCTCGTAGCGGAGGCCGAGCTGGCGACGCCGCTCGCGTGTGACGTCGGCCGGCCGGCGGACGAGACCGAGATAGACGTCCTCGGCGTGCAGGGCCTCCGGCCAGCGGCGCTCGTGCACGTAGCTGTCGCGCAGCGAAGCCACGACCCGCGGACTGTCGGGCTCGATCGCGGCGGCTCGCTCGAGCAAGCCCGTCGCCGTTCGCCAGTCGCTCACGCGGAGGTGAACGTCGGCGAGCAGCGCGAGCATGCGCGGATCCGCCGGATGGAGCGCGAGACCTTCTTCGAGCGCGGTGCGTGCCTCGTCGAGGCGATCGGCGGCGATCGCGTTCTCGGCGAGCAACAGCACCGACTCGACCCCGCGGCTCTCGGCGGGCGCCTTTCGGAGCACTCGCTTTCCGTGGTCCGCGCGGCCGTGCCACAACAGGCTCCGTCCGGTCGCCACGGCGTCGCGGATGCGCGCGGCCCGCGCCTCGCGGCGCTTTCGCAGGCGCTCGGCCACGGTCCATTGGGTCTCGCGGAAGAGCGCGAGCATGAAGATCGCGCCGGCGCCGGCGAGGAAGCTCGCGAGCAGCAGCAGCGGCAGCGGGAACGAGAAGCTACGCGTGGACGAAAGCCGGAACTCGACGATCGCGGGGTTCAGGTAGAAGAGATAGCCGACGGCCAACAGCAGCGCGCCGACGACCAGGAACGCGAAGAACCGCCGCAGCATGCGTGCTCCGCGACGATCCCGGTCAGTAGCCTTCGGTGCCGGTGACGAAGGAGCGCGCCTGCGAGAGGTACGGCTCGGGCAGCTCGACCCGGGGCGCCTTCAACCACAGGCCTTCGAGATCGTAGAACCCGCGGATCGGCTGGTAGAAGACGTGGATGACCACGTCGCCGTAGTCGAGCAGTACCCACTGCCCGCGCTTTGCGCCCTCGAGCGCGAGCGGTCGCACGCCGTGCCCGGCGAGGCTCGTCTCGATGTGCTCGGCGATCGCGCGGACCTGCGTGTCGGAGCGCCCGGTGCAGATGAGAAAGTAATCCGCGACCGAGGTGAGCTTCGCCACGTCGAGGAGCTCGAGATCGTAGGCCTTGCGATCGAGCGCGTAGCGCGTACAGAGCAGGGCTTTTTCCAAGCCGGGCTGAGGCCTCAAACGATCGTGTCTCCGTCGCGATAGAGTTGGTTCTGGCACAGGTACTGCTCCACGGCCGACGGCAACAGATAGCGATTCGAGAGGCCGCGGCGCGCATGCTCGCGAACCGCGGTGGCCGAAATGTCGAGGCCGGTGATGCGTAGGAACCGAAGGCTCGTGCCGGTGCGGTGTCGGAAGCTCAGCGTGGCCGGATCATAACAAAAGGCCTCCCGAGCGGCAACGGGAAGGTGCTCGATCGACGGCTCCGCGGGGTGCGGCGGACGACTGGTGACGACGAGGCTCGCGAGCTCGAACGTGCGCGGCAGGTTCCTCCAGGTGTGCATGTCGCGAAACGCGTCCATGCCGACGATGAAGAACCATTCGGCGTCGGGGTCGGCGCCGACGAGCATCTCGAGCGTGTCGACGAAGTAGGAGACGCCGCCGCGCTCGATCTCGACCGCGGACGCCGCGAAGCGAGGGTTCCCGGCAATCGCGAGCTTCACCATCGCGAGGCGATGCTCGGCGGGGGCGAGCAAGCGGTCCGGCTTGTGCGGCGGGTCGCCGGTCGGCACGAACGTCACGCGTGCGAGGCCGAGCGCCTCGCGAACCTCCTCGGCGCTCCGCAGGTGCCCGAGGTGGATGGGATCGAACGATCCGCCGAGGAGCGCGACGCGCGGGCGGGCCACCTCGGTGCGTCCTATCCGCGCACCTGCCCGGAGCCGAGCACCACGTACTTGTACGTCGTCAGCTCGCGCAGGCCCATCGGGCCGCGCGCGTGCAGTCGGTTCGTCGAGATGCCGATCTCGGCGCCGAAGCCGAACTCGAAGCCGTCGGTGAAGCGCGTCGACGCGTTCACGAAGACCGCGGCCGAATCGACGGACGCGGTGAAGCGACGCGCGGCCGAGTAATCCTCGGTGACGATCGAATCGGCGAGCCCGGAGCCGTAGGTGGCGATGAAGTCGAGGGCCTCGTCGAGCGACGCGACGACCTTCACCGACAGGATCTTGTCCAGGTATTCGGTTCCCCAGTCGGCATCGGTGGCCACGGCGACGTGGGGCACGATCCGGCGCGTCGCGGCGCAGCCCCGCACCTCGACGCTCTCGGCTTCGAGCGCACGCACGACGCGGGGCAAGAACTCTTCGGCCACGTCCTGGTGGACGAGCAGGTTCTCGATCGCGTTGCAGACGCCCGGGCGCTGCGCCTTGGCGTTGAGGCAGATACGCCCGGCCTGTGCGAGGTCGGCCGCGCGATCGGCGTAGAGCTGACAAACGCCCTCGAGGTGCTTGATGACCGGGATCGTCGACTCGCGCTCGAGCGCCTGGATGAGCTCCTTCCCGCCGCGCGGCACGATCACGTCGATGCTCGCGCTCTGGCGGAGGAGGGCGCGCGTCGCGGCACGGTCGGTCGTGCGCAGCAACTGCACGGCGCCCGGCGGAAGGTCGGCCGAGGCGAGTCCTTCCAGGAAGAGATCGGCGATCGCACCGTTCGTGTGCAGCGCCTCGGAGCCGCCCTTCAGCACGGAGGCGTTTCCCGACTTGAGGCACAGGGCGGCGGCGTCGGCGGTGACGTTCGGCCGCGACTCGTAGATGATCCCGACCACGCCGATCGGGATCCGCGTCTGGCGGATCTCGAGGCCGTTCGGCCGCCGCCAGGCGTTGATCGATTCACCGATCGGGTCGGGGAGGGCGCGGATCTCGTCGAGCCCGTGCGCCATCGCTTCGATGCGCTCGGGTGTGAGGGTCAGGCGGTCGCGGAACGAGCTCGTGAGGCCGGTCGCTGCCGCGAGGTCGCGAGCGTTCGCCTCGAGGAGCACGTCGTTGCGGGTGCGGAGCAACCGCGCCGTCTCGGCGAGCGCCGCGTTCTTCGCTGCGGTGCTCGCTCCCGCGAGCACGCGTGCCGCACGCTTCGCGTCGCGGCAGAGTTCGACGACCTGCGCTTCGGGATCGAGCGGCGCGTTCACGCGAGCACCATGTCGTCGCGGTGGATCACTTCGTCCGAGATCTTATAACCGAGGATGCCGTCGATGTCGCGGGTGTGCGCGCCGCGGATCTTGCGGAGCTCGGCCGATCCGTAGCTGACGAGGCCGCGTGCGATCTCCGCGCCCTCGGGGTCGAGACAGCGCACGCAGTCGCCGGCGCCGAACGTGCCCTCGACGTCCTTGATGCCGGACGGCAGGAGGCTCCGGCCCTTGCCGCGCAGCGCTCCCGCGGCGCCGGCATCGAGGTGGAGCGCGCCCTGCGGACGAAGCGTGAACGCGATCCAGTGCTTCCGACTCGCCAGCCGGTCGGCCGCGGGAACGAACAGCGTCCCGCACTCGGAATCGGCGTCGAGTACGGCGCGGAGCGTGCCGTCGCGGCGCCCGTCGGCGACCACCGTGGTGATTCCCGCGGCGGCCGCCTTGCGCGCCGCCTCGATCTTCGTCGCCATGCCGCCGGTGCCGAGCGTGCTCGACGATCCGCTCGCGTAGCGCGTCGCGCGGGCGTCGTCGGCGTCGATCACGGGGACCAGCGCGGCGGTCGGGTCGCGGCGTGGATCGGCGGTGTGCAGACCGTCGACATCGGAGAGGATGATCAGCAGGTCGGCTTCGGCGAGTGCGGCGACCGCTGCCGAGAGATTGTCGTTGTCGCCGAGCTTGATCTCCTCGACGACCACGGTGTCGTTCTCGTTGATGATGGGCAGCACCGAGGCGTCGAGCAGTGCGGCGAGCGCGTGTTTGGCGTTCAGGTAACGGCGGCGGTGCGACAGGTCGTCACGCGTCAGCAAGACTTGCGCGACCGCCTTGCCGTGCGCATGGAACGCGCTCTTGTAGGCGGCCATGAGGTCGATCTGCCCGATCGCCGCCGCGGCCTGCTTCTGCGGGATCGTGTTCGGGCGCCCGCGCAGACCGAGCTGCGCGCGGCCGGCCGCGACCGCGCCCGACGTGACCAGCAGGAACTCGCGGCGCGGGCTCGCGAGCTCGTGGATCTCGCGCGCGAGCGTCTCGATGCGCGCGTGATCGAGTCCGTCCGCGGTCGAGAGCAGGCTCGAGCCGATCTTCACGACGACCCGTCGCACGCGCGGCAGTAGCTTCTGCTTGTGCTTCCGCTGGCTCATTGCGCGCCTTGGGATGTCGTGAGCGCATCGTCTTCGCGCCCCGACAGGCGCGCGCCGACGAGCGCCACGAGATCGCGGATGCCCTCGCCGGTCGCCGCCGAGATCGCACGCAGCTCGATGCCGCGGTCGCGGAGCGCGGCTTCGATGCGCGGCAGGTTCGCGCGGCTCTCGGCGAGATCGATCTTGCTGCCGACGACGATCTGCGCGCGCGCCGCGAGCCCGGCGTCGAAGGCCGCGAGCTCGGTGTTGATCGCGTCGATGTCCGCCAGCGGATCGCGGCCTTCGAGGCCGGAGAGGTCCACGAGATGGAGGAGCACGCGTGTCCGCATGAGATGTCGCAGGAAGCGATCGCCGAGCCCCTCGCCGCGGTGAGCTCCGGGGATCAGGCCCGGCACGTCCGCGATCACGAACGAGCGCTCTTCGGCGTAGGACACCACGCCGAGGTGCGGCACGAGCGTGGTGAACGGATAATCCGCGACCTTCGGACGCGCCGCCGAGACCGCTCGGATGAGCGTCGACTTGCCGGCGTTCGGGAGTCCGACGATGCCGACGTCGGCGAGCAGCCGGAGCTCGAGGCGCAGGCGGCGCTCTTCGCCGGGCTGCTCCGGGATCGTTCGGCGCGGAGCCTGGTTCGTCGAGGTCGCGAAATTCGCGTTGCCGCGCCCGCCGAGGCCGCCGCGCGCGACGACGACCTCCGTGACGCCGCCTTCGAGGTCCGCGATCAGCTCGCCCGTGTCGGCGTCGAAGACCATCGTCCCCTGAGGAACCCGCGCCACGGCGTCTTCGCCACGCTTGCCGTGCTGGCACTTGCCGCGCCCGTGCTCGCCGCGCTTGCCGAGGATCTTGCTCTGGAACCGGAAGTCGAGGAGCGTGGTCAACCCAGGGTCGACCCGGAGCACGACGCTGCCGCCGTTGCCGCCGTCGCCTCCCGCCGGTCCGCCGTACGGGCGGTACTTCTCGCGCAGGAACGCGACGCACGGGCGACCGCCGTCGCCGCCTCGGGCCAGGATCTCGACTTCGTCGACGAACTTCATCGCTTTGCGAAAAAAAAGCCCCCGGCGCGATGCGCGGGGGCTTCGAAACGAGGCAGGCTGCGCAGAGCGCCGGAGATCGGCTTCAGGCGGTCGGCTGCACGTTCACGCGCTTGCGGTCCTTGCCGAACCGCTCGTAGCCGACGATGCCGTCGATCAGCGCGAAGAGCGTGAAATCGCGGCCCATCCCGACGTTCTTTCCGGGGTGGACGCGGGTGCCGACCTGACGAACGATAATGTTCCCGGCGCGAACCTGCTCGCCACCGTAGATCTTCACGCCGCGGCGCTGCCCGTTGCTGTCGCGTCCGTTGCGGCTGCTTCCCTGACCTTTTTTATGTGCCATTGCGGGACCCTTACTTCTGGATCTCGAGCACGCGGAGCGTGGTCACGTTCTGGCGGTGACCGTGCTTGCGGCGCTCGTTCTTGCGGCGCTTCATCTTGAAGACCAGGATCTTCTTCTCGCGGTCGTGGAGCACCACCGTGGCCGTTACCTTGGCCCCGGAGACGAGCGGGGTGCCGACCTGGACGCTTCCGCCGGACGACGTGAGCAGAACCTCGGCGAGCTCGATCGTCGAGCCCGGCTCGGCCTCGATGGACTCGACTTCGATGAGGTCTCCCGGGGAGACTCGGTACTGCTTACCACCTGTTCGAACGACTGCGTAATCCATGGTCGCTGGGCTCTCGATGAAAGTTCGGCGATTCTCGGAATCGCCCTGGAATCGAAAAGGATTAGCCGAGCGCGCCGGAACAGTCAACGCCGCGGTCAGCGGCGCAGCGGAGGGTGGGGACGGCTCCCCTGGATGCGCAGCGCGGGACCGCCGTCGCCCGCGCCCACCCGGCCGATCTCTTCGTTCCGGAGGCGAAGGCGCAGGTTGTTTGCGCTGTCTGCGTTCGCCAGCGCCTGCTCGGCGTCGATCTTGCCGGTGCGCGCGAGCTGGAACAGCGACTCGTCGAAGGTCTGGCAGCCTTCGTTCGTGCCTTGCTCCATGGCCTCCTTCAGGGTGTCGACCTCGCCCTTCTTCATGAGATCGCGGATCCGTGGGGTGTCCATCATCACCTCGAGCGCGGGCACGCGCCGCCCGCCGGTGCCCTGGATCAGCCGCTGGGAGAGGATGGCCCGAACGTTCAGCGAGAGCTGCAGGTAGATCTGTGGGTGACGCTGCGCCGGGAAGAAATTGATGATCCGCTCGATCGCCTGGTTCGCGTTGTTGGAGTGCAGGGTCGCCAGGCAGAGGTGGCCGGTCTCGGCGAACGTGATCGCCGCCTCCATCGTGATCTCGTCCCGCACCTCGCCGATCAGGATCACGTCGGGGGCCTGGCGGAGCGTGTTGCGCAGCGCCTCGTGGAACGACAGCGTGTCGAGCCCGACCTCGCGCTGCGAGACGATCGAGCGCTTGTGCGGGTGGAGGAACTCGATCGGATCCTCGATCGTGATGATGTGTCCCGGCGTCGTGCCGTTGCGATGATCGATCATCGCGGCGAGGCTCGTCGACTTGCCGGATCCGGTCGCCCCGGTGACGAGCACGAGACCGCGGCGCGCGAGTGCGATCTGATTCAGGATCGGCGGCAGGCTGAGCTCTTCGACGTTCGGGATGCGGATCTTGATCTGGCGGATCACCAGCCCGATGTCGCCGCGCTGGCGGAAGACGTTGCAGCGGAAGCGCCCGTTCTCGACGGCGAGCGCGAGGTTCATCTCTTTCCGCTGGGCGAACTCCGCGCGCTGGCGCTCCTCGGTCATCGCCGCGAGCGCCAAGGCTTCGGTGTCGGCCCCGGTCAGCGGCGGCGCGTTGCTCGGCGTGGAGATGCCCTCGACGCGAAAGACCGGCGGGCTCCCGACCGTGAGGTAGCAGTCGGAGGCGTCGAGCTCGATCAGGCGAGCGAGCAGCGGGGAGAGATCGGTCACGGCGTCAGCTCGCCGCTGGCTTGGCCGTGGCGAGGTTCGCGCCCACCTGCGCGGCGCCGAACATCGTCGGGTTCGGGCTCTTGGCGGCGGCTTCCTCGCGGGTGATCAAACCGCGCGTGACGAGGTCTTGCAGACACATGTCGAGCGTCTGCATGCCCATCTTCTGGCCCGTCTGCATGGTGGACGGGATCTGATGGATCTTGCCCTCGCGGATCAGGTTCCGGACCGCCGGGACTCCGACGAGGACCTCGGTCGCAGCGACGCGGCCTCCGCCCTTCTTCTTGCAGAGGGTTTGCGTGACGATCGCCTCGAGCGAATCGGAGAACATCGCGCGCACCTGGTTCTGCTGCCCGGCGGGGAACGCGTCGATGATGCGGTCGACCGTCTTCGGTGCGCTCGGCGCGTGCAGCGTGCCGAACACCAGGTGGCCGGTCTCGGCCGCGGTCAGCCCGAGCGAGTTCGTCCCGAGGTCGCCCATCTCGCCTATCGGGCTCCCGGCCCGCTCCTCGCGCAGCCCGCCCCGCCCCCCCCCCCCCCCCCGCCGCCGTCGCCGCCCCCCCTC
>JACXTT010005338.1_pt1 | contig 18694 bp, 22 predicted proteins | sample 9270951 | NCBI WGS metagenome assembly JACXTT01 (sample SAMN15532306, study PRJNA645909) | rock metagenome | isolation source: weathered quartz diorite | place: Puerto Rico | collected 2017-06-21 | reverse complement strand
AAGGGAATCGAAATTTCCAAGAGGGAAGGCAGAGAAAACGGACATTTGGTAGGCAGTGCGAGTAGCAAGCTTATTCTTACAAATTATCAAGCGACCAGGGACATCCTGATGTTGACTGCCGCCTTGCGGGACCTGCATCAATGTTTCCCAAATCAGTTTGTAACGGATGTCCGCACGTCCTGCCCGGAGCTTTGGCAAAACAACCCATACCTGGTGCCGTTAGAAACAACGGATCCGGAAGTCAGGTCATTGCATTGTGAGTACCCGCTCATTCATCAATCGGATCGAAGGGCGGTCCATTTTCTCCATGGTTTCATGGACTTCCTCAACGCGCAGTTGGACCTGCAAATCAGACCGAGCCGATTCAAGGGCGATATTCACCTGTCTGATGCCGAAAAAGCCACGCCATCGATAATAGCGCAGATGACCGGCATGGATGTGCCCTACTGGGTTGTGGTGGCGGGAGGAAAGTATGATTTCACAATTAAGTGGTGGCACTTCCGCCGTTGGCAAGCGGTGGTGGACCATTTCGAGCGGCGGATTCTCTTCGTCCAGATTGGCAAGTCGGATGACTATCACCCGGGCCTGTACAACGTGATCGATCTGAGGAACAGAACCAGCCTGCGGAATGTCGTTCATCTGGTCTATCACGCCCAAGGCGTGTTGTGCCCGGTGACATTCCTGATGCACCTCGCCGCCGCGGTGGAGTGCCGCCCGGACCGTCCTAAAACCCGCCCTTGTGTCGTCGTCGCGGGCGGCCGCGAATCGCCCCACTGGGAGGCCTATCCGACACACCAGTTCGTGCACACGGTGGGGGCGTTGCGTTGTTGCGCCGAAACCGGATGCTGGCGCTCCCGAATCGTCCCGTTGGAGGATGGGGACGAGAAAGATGGGGAACAACATCTTTGCCTGGATGTCGTCAATGGCCTCCCTCGCTGCATGAGCCTGATCACTCCCGAACAGATCGCTGGCCGGATCCGACATTACTTTGACGGCGGAATGGCCGAATACCTGCACAAGGACGAATGGCGGGAAGCATCGAAATTCCTTCGGCGCGATGAAACGCAGCCTCTCGCTGGCCAGAGCGAACGGGCGGGCGGGAAATCAGGAATCAAGCGGGCGTCAGGACTTCGATCGAGGACAAACACAGTCAAAACAGCAATGCTACGTTAACCCCCAACGAGAAAGGAATCGTATGAACGATAACATCAACAACAATCCGGCCGAGGCCAAGATCTCAAAAGACATCGCCCACTATCGGGACGCCCTGGAGACCAATCCCGATGCCGAAAAGGAGATTAAGAACAAGCTCAAGGATGAGCACCCCGATCCCTACGCGAAACCCGGCTTCGATGAGTTCGAGACCTTCACTGCGTATAAGGACTTTGGGTTTGAGCAGGGTCGGAAGGCTGAGAACAGCAAGAAGCGCGCGGATACCCTGCTGCCGCGTCTTGGCGGCCTGTTAAACAAGGAGGCGTTTTTTGTGCCGGACCCGTGCCCACCTGTGCCGGAGCCCGGGACAACGGTCCCATGGCCGTCCGTTGACGGTAAAGGCCAAGTTGACATAGAGATCAATGACCAAGGGGCGATCATCCATGTTAAAAACGGAGACGAAGAAATCCTGGAGGCCCATCAATACATGGAGGCGATTTTCGACTTCATACTCTACAACGTGCGGAACAAACTCGAGAGGATAAACCGAGCGCTTGTCGGCAGGAATGAAATCCCTCCGGCCAACCCGGATGCGACGTATGAGAGAGCTCTGGACGATTTCCGGTCGTTTAGAGATGGCCTGATTCTGCCGGACGGCGATTCAGATTACCGCAAGGCCTTTACGGATGAAGGCGTGGGAATTTTTCCGGTGGTTACCAACGAAGGATTCATTGTAAGCGTACGGGTTGAATTGCACTGGAAGAATCCGTTCCACAGTTCCTCCACGATCCGGGTGTCATAGGGCCCGCGGACAGGCCGCATCAGTCGGTCGATCCCGGTCACGCATTTCCTAGCGCTGAGCAGCCCGGAGTTGTATGGAATCCCCGACGCCCAGGGTCACCATCTGCGTCTTGACTTACGGAGATTACCCGCGCCTCGCGGAACGGGTCGTCGAGTCCATCCGCTGTAATTGTCCGCGGTCCGAATACCGACTCGTCGTTGGGGCCAACGCTGTCGGCGAGGAAACGTTGGCCTACCTCGAGTCGGTTAAGAAAGCGGCGGGCCTGGATCGGCTCATCGTCAGTCCCGTCAATCTCTTCAAATGTCCGATGATGCAGCGAATGTTTGCTGGCGTCCAAACCGAGTTCATCTGGTGGTTCGACGATGACTCCTACGTTCTGCAGCCAACGGCTTTTTTGACATGGCTCGAAGCAGCGCAAGCCGCGCCCGAATCCACAGTCATGTGGGGCCAGTCAGCCCATTGCGACCACACGGAGAGTTTCAGCGACCTGGAAGACGTGGTCGGGTTCGTGCGCAGCGCGAGTTGGTATGGCGGGCTGCCGCCACCCTCCTGGCGGCTCGGAGGCAAAGGCGAGTTCAACTTCGAAAATCGCGGCAAAGGCGACGGGAGGTGGTTTTTTATCTTGGGCGGTTGTTGGCTGATTCGAACCCGAACAATCCGCGCGTTGAATTGGACTGATCGGCGGTTGAAAGACGACGACGTTTTTCTTGGGGAAGCCATCCGTCAGAATGGCTGGACCTTTGCGAACATCGGCACCCCCGGCGTGGCGCTGAACACGGAGCCGCGCCGCGGCAATATGCGTCAGGCTGAGGTCCCAAACTCGAGGAGGTTTCGCCGCGCTTCTCCGCAGAAGGCTTGACAGTCTGCGTCACCGACCAAACGCTCACCCACTATGGAGCCCCGTTTCCGCCTAGGAATCAGACCGGTCCGGGCCCTGCTGATCGCTTCGATGCTCAGCTCGCTTCAATTCGTATCCGCCGCGGAAAACGCGGCCGATACCGCGGTCACTGTTGATCCCGCGGATGCGCAAACCTGTGAAGCCAATCTCAACTTCATTTTCGGAGCCATCCGGGAATACCGTAAGCAGCACCAGGATAAATTGCCGGATAGATTGTCCGACCTGACTCCGCAATACATTCACGACCCGAGGATGCTGATTTGCCCGTATGTTCAAAGAACGGGCGGATTGAGGCAGTGGCGAAGACGGATTCGCGAACTGGACTTCGATCCACGCACTTCCTACAGCTATGAATTCCCTCAGAAGGAACTGGACGACTACCTGTGGAGAGGATTGCCCAAACGAACCTGGCGCGAGTACAAGGAGCGCCAAATGGCACGGCTCGGCAAACTCGGCTCCGCGGTTCCGGTTGTCCGATGCCATTTTCATAAGCCCACACTGAATCTGGCCTTCGATGGACACATTTACGAGAGTGGTCTGGACTGGGAATTGAACTACACAAACGTTGTTTCCGTGGAAGATCTATTCCCCGCCCGGCTCTTCTCCGACCCTGCCGGCCGAAAGCGAATCGTCGCGGCCGATGTCCCGCCACGAGACGCTCGCGCGCTTCCCCGGTCGCTCGACCTCTCGGAGCACTACAACGGATTGCTGACCGACTCCTGGCAGGGCTTTCCAGGGAACCATCTGCTGCAATTGCCGTCAGGCCTTTGCGAACTGGGGGGCGTCCCATTCGATGTCCGGGGAGTCATCCAATTGCGCGGCGTGCAAGTCCCTTTCCCTGAGAAAGTCGAAGGAATCCGAGTCAACCAAAAGCTCCGTTGTATCCATTTTCTTCACGCAACCGCTTTTGGTGAGAAGTCACCGAGCCGCATCGCCACCTATGTGATCCATTATGCGGACAATCAGTTCCGGGAAATCCCGATCGTTTATGGGCGGGAGATTGCCGATTGGTGGGTCGATCCCACGGCTCCAGTCGAGCCCGTCGAAGCGAAAGCCGCCTGGACAGGGCTGAATGAAGCGGCCAAAGCGTACGGTAAATCGCTTCGCCTGTACCAATTCACCTGGCAGAATCCGCTCAGCGAAATACAGGTCACCACCATCAGTCTTATTTCTCGCGCTACGGTGGCGGCCCCCTTCTTGATTGCCATCACGATCGACCCGTAGCCATTGCGGTTCGAGCCGCTTGACAGTCAGAGCGACCTGCCGGACGCTCAAGTTTTATGGAGCCTGCTTCGCGACAAGCACGGGGCGCCGCGTGGATGCTCTTGACCGTTTACCTGCTGAGTTGTCCTGAACCGATTGCGCTCGCGCAAGACGCCGCCGGCGTCTCCTTGACTCGCGATCCCGCTGACAAAGCCGCCTGCCAAGCCAACCTCAATTTCATTTTCGAAGCGATCCAGGAATATCGAAAACAGCATCACGGCAAGCTTCCGGATCGGCTCTCCGACCTGGCTGATGGCTTCATCCATGATCCCAAGATTCTGATTTGCCCGTTCGTTCAAAAAACCGGAGGCCTTCGCTCGTGGCGAAAGGAAATTCGCGAACTCGACTTCGATCCACTCACTTCCTACGGATATGAGTTTCCTCGGAAAGAGATCGGGGACGATTTATGGCGAGGTCTGCCCAAACGCACCTGGCGCGATTTCAAGGAGCGCCAGGTGCAAAAGCTCGGCCAACTCGGTTCGGTAGTTCCCATCGTCCGCTGTCACGTGCACCGGCCGCGGCTCAATCTGGCGTTGGGTGGACGCATTTACGAGAGTGAACTCTATTGGGAGAAAAATTATGCAAACCTGGTTCCGGAGGATGAAATGGCGCCCGGTCGGCTCTTCGCCGATCCGGCCGGCGGCAGGAAGCTGACGGCACAAGACTTTCCGGCGCGGGACCTTCGCGCGCCAGCACGGTTGCTGGACCTCTCAAAGCATTACAACGGGTTGCTCGCCGACACCTGGCAGGGTTTTCCCAGCAATCACCTGGCCCGGTTGCCATCGGGTCTTCGGGAATTCGGAGGCGTCCCATTCGATGTTCGTGGTGTCATTCAATTGTGCGGAGGCGAACATGACATGCCCGTCTCATTCCCGGAAAAAGTAGAAGGAATTCGAGTAAACGAAAAACTTCGACGCATCCACTTTCTGCATGGCACCACCTTTGATCCCACGACCCTCAAGCCGCCGCAGGCCCAGATCGCAACCTATATCGTTCATTACGCGGACAACCAGACGCGGGAGATCCCCGTTGCCTATGGCAAACATGTCGTTGATTGGTGGTTCAACCCCAAGAAACCCGTCGAACTCACAGAAGCGAAAGTGGCCTGGACGGGGGCGAATGAAGCCGCTGACGCTTACGGCAAAGCGCTTTGTATTTGCCATGCCACCTGGGAGAATCCGCTGAAGGACACCGAAGTCACCAGCCTCAGTCTGATTTCCAGAGCGACCGTATCGGCCCCCTTCGTCATTGCCATCACCTTTGATCCGTAGCCGCGATCCCCAGCTCAAGCCTAGAACCCATCTCAAAACTAGGCAGCCCTCCGGGTTGCCGATCTTTGCCCCCACGGCTTCGTTCCCCGTCGGTTAAAGATCACTGCGGAATTTCTCCCTCCTCTATGGCTACAGTTTTTATTGAAACGCTCTAGTTTATGAGATTACACATGTGGTCTACGACGGCGCTGGAGCCAACGCCGATTACGGTCTTCGTTTCGCGGGAAGCTACGGGTTTTAGTTGCCTTACAGTTCGGCGTGGCTCAGCTTGGGGCCGTTGAGCCAATGAATCCTCGTGCGTCTATGATAGGAACGTCGCTTGCAGTTGGCGCGCTGTTATTCGACTGTGTTGGCGGAGTGTACTTTGGCTTGGCGTCGTGCGGCGGATACGCGTGGCACAAGACGGCTTTCTCCTGGACTCTTACAGGTATGGCAGTGCTCACGCTCGTAATGCCCAGTGGAATCTTGCGCACTTGGCGGCGTCGGTTTTGTTGGCCCGTTATCCTCGTCCTGAGTTTCACCGTGATCCAGGCCGTAGCTGCTACGTTCTACCCCGCCGCTCCAGAGTCCCCGTCGGATTTTTTCCGGGTCTTCAAGCAGACGCTTATCTATGGGCCGTGTTAGCATGCTCAAGCAGGCTGCTGCAGTGAACGCGCCGGTCGTGTTCCGGTTTCATGCCGGACGCGTTGGGCGGCGCGTCACTGAGCAGCATCGTTGATATGGCGGAGTCTTGATCGTGCCTCGCCGCTCAGACTATGAACGCAAAGCCGACAATCCTCATCGTGGGGGCGGGGATTGGTGGGCTTACGGTTGCCATCGCTCTGCGGCAAGTTGGTTTCGCGGTTCAAGCTTTTGAACGCGCGAGGGAGCTGAAGGAAATCGGCGCCGGCATCGCGCTGTCGGCAAATGCAGTTCGCGTGCTACAACGGCTGGGGGCGCTGCAGCAGGTCCTTGGCCTGGGCACGGTCATCAAAGAGGTCGTCTCCTACCGTTGGAGCGGTGAGATTCTAGGGCGCGTTTCGACCGCTCGGACCGATGTGCCGAGCGTTTGCCTGCACCGCGCAGATCTGCAACAGGCGCTGTACTCGGCGCTGCCGCCGGAGTGCATTCATCTCGGCGAGGAGTTCGTCAGCTTCAAAACGGCGGAAGGTGGTGTGACGGCTCATTTTGCCAGCGGTCGCTCGGAGTCGGCCCATGCTTTGATCGGTGCAGATGGATTGCGATCCAGAGTCCGCGCGCAACTGATCGGTGACGGGGAACCCATCTACCGTGGATATCTATGCTGGCGCGGCGTTTGCGATTATCCCGCCGCGGAACGCCTGACGGAGACGTTTGGGCAGGGGCTGCGCATGGGCATTGTGCCGATGGGACGCCGGGGAAGCGCCTGGTGGTGCACTGCGAACGAGAGGCTATTGGCCGATCATGATCCAGCCGCCTGGAAATCCAAATTGCAAGGCTGGTTCGGGAAATGGCATCCACCGATTCCAGAGCTGCTGGACAGAACGGACCCGGCAGCAATCATCCAAACTGCTATCTGCGATCGGGGTCCGGCGAGGACATGGAGCCAGGGGACTTGCAAGTTGTTAGGTGATGCGGCCCATCCCACGACTCCGAATCTGGGTCAGGGCGGTTGCATGGCTATTGAGGATGCGGCCGGGCTGGCGCGATGTGCGTCGCATTATCCAGACCTTTCGATGGCTTTCCGCTCTTATCAACGGCTCCGTTTGGCGCGGACGGCGCGAGTCACGAGTTTTTCGCGGTACTACGGTCTGGTGGGACAATGGGCAAATCCTGGACTTGTCTGGTTACGAAACATGGCTTTCCGCATGGCCCCTTCGAGAGCCGTATCGACGAGCTACGACAGGTGGGTCAGCTATGATCCCTGGAGCCTATCCCTGAACGATAGATGAAGATCGCCGAAGTCACTGGAGCGAAACGCGGGCGTTAGGCCCAACTTCCCTCGCCACATGAGTATGAAAAAACGACGGCCGATCAAGCTCGTTGTCGTTGCGCTGATGGTTATGGTTGGCGCGATGATTTTCACATTCCAAGGAAGAGAACCCACATATCAAGGAAAGAGCCTGACGCATTGGCTTCGCGACCTTGACGACGAATCGCCGCGAGAGCAGAAGGAGAAGGCACAGGAGGCACTGGCATCGATCGGAGCCAGCGCACTTCCCGTGCTCGAGAGAATGTTGAATGCGCGGGAGTCGCCAGGGGAAAGGATTACACAGTTGGTTTATAGTCTTCCCTTCGTCGAGCCGACTAATTTCAGCTTCTCGGTCACGTCAGCGCGTGAAAAGCAGCAGCGGGCGTTGCGCGGCTACGGCGTGCTCGGGACTGTGGCGATCCCCGGTTTGATACGTGCATTGAATCACGAAGAGAGCTGGATCTGCGATTCTGCAGCTTCTGGCTTGGGAGAGCTCGGTGCTACAGCCGTTGATGCTGTGCCCGCTCTGATTCGAAGCATGGAACGTCGGAAGAACATGTCGGCGGTTCGAGCGTTGGGGAAGATAGGCTCCAGCGCAAAGGAGGCGATTCCGGCGTTAACCGAAGCCATGCGCGATGGAGATTTGCACTATCGGATTTGTGCTGCTGATGCTTTGGTTCAGATTGATCCCAGACTCAGAGAGACCCATCCAGCGATTAACGAACTATTGACGGAAGCCGAGAATCTCGCCCGTCGGCAGGGAATGCGCGCTTCACCGGAGGTCCTGACGCTGCACGAATGATCCGAACGCCCGCCTAGACGCTGCAGCGAACGGGGGCGGGCCGTCACGGTTGCAATCGGTGCGCCCCGTGGCCGCCGTCGCTGATTGGGTCGTTCGGCATGATTGAGCGACCCTGGGGTTTTTGAACAGGAGGCAACGGAGAGACGGAGATGGACTCGGCCTTCGGTTTCCTCCTGTTGAATTTCGAGGCCGCGACGTTGCGCGCCGACGTGGATTTCTTTTCGGGCCGTTGGCACAATGGAGTGATGGGCTGGTGTGAGGTGGGAGGACAGTTGAATGTCCACGCGCCTCACTTGAGATAGAGGGCCACGCTAATCGAGCCGCCCAGTTCGCCCAGCCGGGCGCCTTCTTTCTTCCCGCCGGTTATGTCCGTTGCCCCTTTGGGTTCGCCATGACAATCCAGGCAAGATGCTGCATAGTATTCGGGAATCAGCAGGCGGTAAGCCCTCCTGCCGTTCAAGGCGGCGTCCTCGGCGACGAACCGGCCTTGCTCCCAACCTGGTGCCTGAAACTTCGCCTTGATCACGTGGTCTTCCCAGACGTCCGGCCGATTCGTCTGACGGCGAACCCGCTCGGCGGGTGCGGTCAGTTTCAAGTACGCGACATCGCCCACCTTCTGGCTGAACCGGTCGGCGACGCGATACGCGAACACCGCCGGGATAAAACCCTTAAAACCCCGATCGGGATCGTTGATCAAGGGCTGCGCCTCGTCCATGACTTCCCGGATCGCCTCCAATTCCGCCTGCAACAGTTTTCCTTCCGCCGAGGCCGGATCCAGGACCGGCAGAGGGTAGCCGGTAGCGCGGGCGTATCCGGCCTGCGCTTGCTCGATCACTTGCCGGGCCGTCAACCCCTCTTTGTTTCCCCGCTGATTGATGGCATCCTGGCGATCGGAAATGACCTCGCGGGCGGCGCGCAGCAAGCCCGTGAGGTGAAGGGCGATGGTGTGGTCAAACTCGCGTTCGCTATCCAGTTCTTCCGGCAGAACCTGTGTCAGCAGGTCCGATTTGACCGCAATCGGCCCCCCAAAGGGCCGGTCGTGGGCGGCGACTAGGAATATGGCTACAGCCACCCCCGTGGAGAAAATCGTCAAGGCGACCGCGGAGCCACGCCGGTTGTCGATGTGCACCATGGCGATGGCGACCAACGTGCAGGCCGCCTGCAGGACCAGGCAGATCCACTTGACGCTGTGGACCTGGGCGTGGCTAACAATGATCCGCTGCCGGCGCGCTTCGATGGCGTCTTGCAACGCGGCGAGGAGCTCGCGCTGGGCGGCGATCTGGCCCTCGCTCTGAGGCTTCAGAGACAGAGTAACCTGCCTCGCTTCGGCCAGCGCGTGCGGTGTGACGCGCAGCGAGGCGCGGTTCTGCATCAGCTTCGGCCACTCGTCATTGACGACCTCGCGAATATGGCGCTGGGTGAGCTCGCGCAGCCGCATTTCGCCATAGCCGGGAAAGCTGGCGGCCAGATACATGACGGTGCTCAGCGCACTCGCCTCACGGTTGACGGCTCCGCTGGCCCGATCATGATCGGCCCAGACTTGCGCGGCAACGAAGGCGACGAACAGACCGAAGACAATACCCACTGGCGGCAGCATCCCCGGCGACACGGCCTTGAACGCTCGCGCCCTCTCGCCCACCGCCAGCGCCATGACAACGAGGTAGATTAGCGCCGTGAGCAGGTATGTGGCGGCAAAAACCACCAGGGCCAGGTAGCCCAGCGACAGAGAATGCAGCCATTGACTCATGCCGTTCTGCCCTCGTGCAAAGGCAACAAAGCGGGAGGCAGCAAGTCAGGAGCGCGTCGGCACTGTGATTCGCCATGGGGCACGAAAACTAGCCTATCACACAAAGTGACGAGTGCAAAGCTCCCACAAGCGCTGCCGGCGCAGTGAAATAGCCCGGCAGGTCTCAACTTTTGACATTTCGAATCTTGTCTTTTTGTTGTCCCACGGGACCTCGCGATCCCGCAGTTGCTTCTGTCTAGTGCTTGCGCCATCTTCCGTCCATGAAGGACCGCGCGATGACGGTGTTCCCGCACAGGGGACTTGCACCCCATCAGTTCGCGCCCATGTCAGGCGCACACAAGATCACTGGAGCGAACGCGAGTGGGTCACGCCAGTTGCAAACGCGGACGCGCTGGGCCGCCCGCGTCGCTCAGTTGGGTCGTTGGACGACTATGGCGCGAGTCGCTTTGCTATTGCCGATACTTCTTGTCCTCTCTACAGGCTGCTACACGTACTACCAGGCTCCAGGAGCAGTCGGGAGGGTTGTGGACGCCGAGACTGGAATGCCAATACGGGGCGCGCATGTCGAGCCCGCGTCCAACACGCGCGATCCGGCCATCTCAGATAACAAGGGGCAGTTCAATTTGCCTCCGCTTTCCCGCACGCAGATCATGTTCATGTATCTCCATAACCCTGAGAGCATTTCAGATAGCTTCGCCATCAGCGCCAGCGGTTATGCTACCAGCGAGCTGCATGGCACCGCCACGTCACTCACCGTTTGGCGTGCTCCTTTGGGGGACGTGCAGCTAAAGAAGCTATTAAAGAAATGTCCAACATCGCTCATGCACTGGAGGGCTGGATTCCGTCTCTGTTCCATGTCCAGAGTCGCGGGCCGCCGCCAGTGTTGAGCATCGTTAGGTGCTTTCGTATGGCTCACGTCCAGAGATCAGTTGTGACCCTTCGTATCGGTAGTGATAATCTGATTCCCGATGAGATTACGAATCTGCTTGGAGCTACGCCTACGCATACGCAGGTGAAGGGCGAAAAGATTGTTGGGCGAAAGACGGGTCACGTCAGGATTGCCAAAAGTGGGATGTGGCGGCTTTGCGCAACAGACCGGGAGCCCGAGGACATGGATGGTCAGATTCAGGAGATATTGAACCAGACAACTAGTGACCTTGCGCTGTGCCGGAGAATCGCCGAGAGGCACGAGATAGATTTGTTTTGCGGTTTATTCTTGGGTGGCAGCAATGAGGGCATGACAATTTCAGCGCAGTCGCTTGCTGCGCTCGGAGAGCGAGGCATTGAGATGGGCTTGGACATTTACAGCGGAGACGATAATGAGAACGAGGCAAGCACCTAACAAAAACGGACCAGGCAATAGCGCGTCTCTTCCATGTCAGCCGCTACCGGCGCCGGGTCGGTGATCCGTGTCGTTGGGTGAACTAGCACAGCATGAAACCTGTGTTCCAGTGGAGAGAAAAAGGGAGCTCTGCGAGCCGCAGCGGCATCACAGCCATAGAGGTTCTTTGTCTGCTCGCGCTCCTAGCCCTTGCCTTCTGGCTTGTAAGACCCAAGATAGGCCATGGACCCGCTCGCATTACTGCGGCTATGACGCACATGTCGGATTTCAAAGTGCAGTTGGGTGCTTTTCGAGACGACAATGGATCCTACCCCACCACAAGAGACGGTTTGCAAGCCCTCTTGCAGGCGCCTGCGGGGGCGACGAACTGGCACGGGCGGTATGCCGCAGAAATCCCCAAGGACCCTTGGGGCCAGGACTATGTTTACGCATTCCCTGGCAAGCATTCGGCCTCGGGCTATGCTTACGACCTCTTTTCGCTGGGACCTCCTGGAGGGAACACTCCGATAGCCAATTGGGATAATCCGGCTATGAAGCCCTGAGCCAGATGTGTAATCCGCTTCCGCTCGCTCTTTCCCAACCATCGCAGCCGTCGCGCTCCACTCGACGCCGGGACCGCCTTCTGTTACAGATTGGGCGTCAGTGTCGCCCGGCGCGAGTGAGCGCGGGCCGTTAGCCAAAGAAACATGCTCGAAGATCATTGGAAGTGGGGCAAAGCGATGCTCACTTGCATGGCCGAAGTTAGAGCGAGCCAGACATCTTTGTGTGCATTCGTGGATCAAGAAGTTATGCCGCGTTTGGACGGCCAGCCCGACGATATGTTTGTTTGGTTTATTTGTCGCACGAGGCCCGACAAAGAAATGTTCCGAGATGCGGAGCTCAGGAGCAAAACAAACGCGCTGAAAGAGAGTACGGCTCGCGCAGGATTTCCAGATCAGGCGATTGCCTCGCGGCGCACTAATGTCACCTCAATGGAAGATATCGAAGATGGCGGCGGTCGCTTTTTGTCCTTTCGATGAAAGGGGCTACGAAACGCTGGACCGAATGACGAGGAGCGCAATCAGCCGCCTGTTCCAATTGCTGCGTCAGTGGCGCGCTCCTCGTCATCGACCAGCTTGGGTCGTTGGACCAACTCGAACGTCTCGCAGTTTATGGATGCGCCCATTGCCAGCTTGAAGCTAGTCGAGATTTCTCTCAGCGGCACACGCACCTCGATCCACGTCGAGGTTGGTTGTCCACGTCCCGACGGTCACGGCGCTTGGGCTTGCGCCATTCGAGTTGACGGACTCGACGGCAAGGCGAGAGACATTTACGGAGAGGATTCGTTGCAGGCTCTCTGTTTGGGTTTGCGCCTCGTACGCAGCCATCTTGAGGGAGTGCTTGAGAGAGGCAGCCGGCTAGTTCATTCTGACGACGGCAGCGAGTTCCCGCTCATAGCCTATTTTGAGGATTTGTCAGATGGAGACACGAAATCGTCGGGCTAAGAGGCGCAGCAGCGCCCGGCGATTGCGTCTCGGTTGCAAGTCGGGTGTCAGTGGCGCGGGGTCGCTACGGAGCGTTGCCGCTTCACACGTCATGCCTGCTTCATCGCGCATTCTGACGAAGATTGACCGAGCGCTTGCCGCTCGTGGCGAGCGCACTCGCTGGCGGGCGGCGATTGCGCTCGGTGAGTTCACTACTTTCGAGCCAGAGAGTATCTGGCCGCTTGTGCTGAAGCATGGTTCACGTCGTCATGCCGACGCGCGCATGGCGATTGCGACGTGCGTGCTTGAGCACATCCTTGAGCATCACTTCGACACGTTCTTTCCGCGAGTTGCCGACGCTGCGAGGAGCAGTCATTGGTTCGCCGACACGGCTCGTTCTTGCTGGCTGATGGGTGAGTCGGAGTTACCTCGGAACGCGAGACGATGGAGGAGACTTATGAGCGAGCTTCGAGCAACGCCGCCGAACCATGCACTGCAGCGAAGCCGGCGGGAGCGTCATGGTTGCAATCGTTGCGTCCCGTGCGCCGGGTCGCTGAATCGTTCGCCTAAACCGGTAACCTCATCAGAATCATGATCGTTTACGTCGATGTTGATGACACGCTTGTGCGATCTACTGGCTCAACTCGAATTCCCATGACGAGCGTCATCGAGCACGTTCGGCAGCTCAAGACGGACGGTGCCACGCTGTATTTGTGGAGCGCGGGCGGTGCGGACTACTGTCGGGCCACAGCAATCGAACTTGGAATTGAGGACTGCTTTGTGGGATTCCTCCCGAAGCCTCGCATCATGATTGACGACCAGGAGGTAAGAGATTGGGTATACTGCACGACTTTCCATCCGGCGACTTGTGCCGGGAAACGTCTTGAAGATTACTTACGACCATGACGTTCACCACTAACATCAAGGCGAACAAGCCGGATGCAGCGCCCCGCGATTGCGTCTCGGTTGCAAGCCGGGTGTCAGTGGCGCGGGGTCGCTGAGCCGCAGCGTTAGACGGCATCACACCACTATGCTCGACCGTATCCGTCAGATGTTCTCGAAGCCGAAGCCGACGCTATCGGATGAGTCTCACGCTTTCATCACCAAGCTCGCAGCGGGTGACATTTGGATTCTCGCCGTGGGCCTTCGTGGCGTTCCCGCGATTCCCAGCCCCAGCGATCCAGCGGCCTTTGACATCATCGCAGATCACCGGATTGATGTTTCAGAAATTGGCGACGACGACGAGTTGTTCCCTTTCAATTACGAGCGGGCTGGCAGACAGGCACTGCCTTTCTTTAGTTCATCGGATCGTGCCCAGCAGTTCGCTTCCACTACTGGCTTTCCCACTGACATCACAGTGTTTCAACCCTACAGTTTGCTCGCCGGGTTTGTTTCCGCTCCGGAGAACGACATGTTCGAGCTAGTTTTTGACGCACGCTCTCCGGCGGAGCGCACATTGACCAGAAATGAGAGACTACTACTTCGATCACTTACGACTGCCGCCTAAGGCGCTGCACCGAATGGCGGCCCCGCAACGTCTGTCGGCAATTCGGAAGTCACGCAACGGCCGCAATTGGTGAGCTGAGTCGTTCGATTAAACATGACAACCGAGGAGTATCACGAGCGGTTGCGTGGCGTTGCTGAGTACCTGTCACAGCGCGGGATCGAGGCTGGCTGCCGTGGCGACGGTGGCGCTCAATTTCTTTATGCTCAGAAGGGAGATAGGGCTGTTAAGCTTTCATGGGATGGCGTGGGCGTTTTCATCGAGATGTTTGAGGAGCCTTCAGAGGTTTCCATGCGCGACGAGCAGCAGGAGACATTTGAGATTGGTGCGGACAGAGCACTTGCGTGGCTAATGAAGACCGAATGAGAGCGTCGAACAAGCCGGCTGCACCAAACCGCGGTCTGCCCTCGGACCCAGCGCTTTGGGGTTTTGGAACTCTGACAAGTCAGGGCTTGCTTCTGACAATGTTCATTATCGGCCTCGCCAAGGCAGAAGTGATCACCAACACTCTTGATGACGTGCCCCCTGCAGTCCAGTGCGGTGAACGATGGACGAATCAGAACATCATTCTAAAGTTCACGCCGACGGTCGCCTCCGAAGATGGCTTTGAGGGGGCCTGTTTCTTTGGCCTCGGTCCGGGATATGTTTGGTTATATCCCTCGCGCTTGCGTTTGGATTTTTCGATGCTGCAGCAACCTATTTCAAGAATCGAAGCCGACGTCGGAGTTTATGGCGGCACCGCACTCTTTGCTTACAACGGCACGACCAACATAGCACAAACCGGAAGTTCGATGAATGGAACCTTTTCCTTGGATTTCAACGTTCTACATCCTGACAGTTGTGTCATCCGATCATTCGAAGGACAAGTCAACGAGATCAGGGTATTCACGGTTTCCCCTCCTCGACTCACCATTCAGGAAAACAACGGTTCGATCGCCGTTCTGTGGCCAACAAACGAAGCGTCTTACGTTTTAGAGAAGACAGTCAGTTTCATCGCCCCATCTGGATGGATGCGAGAGACTAACAACATTCAAGTTGAAGGCACCAATTTTGTGTACCATCCATCGGCTCCTTCAGAGGCCGAGTTCTTACGCTTGCGGCATGATTGAGACAGTGATGCCAAGGGCGTAATAAGGCGTTGCAGCGAACCGCCGCCCCGACGGGCAGTCGGGCGGTTCGGCGCTTGTGAGCGCTTCCAACCTCGCGCAATCGCGGCAGCCAGGTCGGCCCGCTGGGCTTTCGGGCACCAACGCTCTCGACAGCGGGGGCCAGTTCCTACGCACATGACTTTACGTTAGGACATTGCCGGCTTTGGTTTGGTCGCCGTCGCTCCGTCCGAAACCTTCCGCAAGATCTCGCAGAACTTTTCTCCGGCCGGTGTCACCTCGCCCTTAATGGCGCGGGCAATGCCCACCGACCCAACTTCTGTCGTACCGGTCAGCGGCCGGTAGAGCAGGCGTTTGCCAGCGACAAGTTTGAAGCTCGGCGTCGCCAGAGCAACGCCGCGTCCGGCTTCCACTTCGGTGATCAGCGAACTGGCGCTGTCGCATTCCACCGCGATGCGTGGTTTGGCGCGGATAGGGGCAAAGATGCGGTCGAGGATGTGGTAATACTCGGGGTAGTCCTTTCGCCGGAAACCGACGAGGAGTTCGACCGCCAGCTTTTCCACCGGAATGGATTTCAGTCGGGCAAGGGGATGTGCGGCGGAAAGCGCGACGCACAGGGGATACGTGCGGAGCAATTCAAACTCGATGCCTGCCGTCTGCTCGCCGATGGGTTCGACCATGATCGCAAGTTCCAGCTTGGCGCTTCGCAGTCCGGCGATGAGTTCGTCGCTTGAGAGATCGTGCAGCAGCAACTTCACGCGGGGCACAGCCCTTTGGAACATCGCGACTGCCTGCGGCAATATCTCCACGGTGGGAGAGGGCGCATAGCCCAGATTCAACTCGCCGTATTCGCCACGCGCCAACGCACGGACTTTTTCCACAGACTCGTCTGTGCGCTTGAGCAAATCGCGCACTTCCTCCAGGAACAGTTTTCCCTCCGCCGTGAGCGTCACTCCGCGTGGGTTGCGCTTCAGCAGGTCCACGCCGATCTCATCCTCCAGGTCCTGCACCTGCCGGCTCAACGCGGGCTGAGCGACTCGAAGCTGCGCGGAGGCCTTGGTGAAGTTCAACGCTTCACCCACCGCGAGAAAATAACGCAGATGCCGCAGTTCCATTGCGAGTTCCATTATGCCGAAAAGGCATCGCTGCGCAAGGAACGCGGTATTTCACCAAAGCAGGATCGGCGCGGTATGGTTCGGACATGAAAGAGCTACTTGAACTGAACGAACCTGGTCAGGCAAGGCGCGAAATACCGGCCTCGAAGAAGCGAGATGCGAAGATGGAGATCGGCGTCGATACTTTCGCTGCGCAGTTCGCGGAGAACAGCGCGGGCGGCGGGGAGAGCGCAGCCGAGGGGCTTCGCGATTTGCTCCAGCGCATCGAACTCGCGGATCAGGTCGGACTGGATGTATTCGGGATCGGGGAACATCATCGGCGGGAATTTCTTGATTCCGCACCGGCGGTGATTCTCGCGGCGGCAGCAGCCCGGACGCAACGCATCCGGCTCACCAGCGCCGTCACCGTATTGAGCGCCGCCGATCCCGTGCGCGTGTTCCAACAATTCGCCACTCTCGATTTGCTCTCGCAGGGCCGGGCGGAAATGGTGGTCGGACGAGGTTCATCCATCGAAGCCTTTCCATTGTTTGGTTTTGATCTCGAAGATTACGATTCGCTGTTCGCGGAGAAGCTCGAGTTGCTTCTGAAAGTTCGCGAAAACGAATTTGTCCACTGGTCGGGCAAATACCGGCCACCGCTCACTGGCCAGGGCGTTTATCCGCGCCCTCTGCAAAGTCGGCTGCCGATCTGGCTGGGCGTGGGCGGGACGCCGGAATCGTTCGCGCGCGCCGGGACGCTGGGATTGCCCCTGATGATTGCCATTATCGGCGGCGAGACGCGGCGCTTCCGTCCGCTCGTAGACAGGTATCGAGAGTTTGGCCGGCGTGCGGGGCATGCGCCCGACCGACTCAAGGTTGGAGTTCATGCGCTGGGTTACGTTGCCGAAACGACACGTCAGGCGATTGACGATTTCTTCCCCGGTTACGCTAAAACGATGACGCGCATCGGCAGGGAACGCGGTTGGCCTCCGGTGACGCGCGCCCATTTCGACGCATTGCTCGACAAGGAAGGCGCGCTGCTGGTCGGCAACCCTGATGAAGTGGCGGAGAAAATTCTGCACCATAGCAAAGCACTGGGTGGCATCTCGCGAATCACTTTTCAGATGGACGTGGCCGACTCGTCGCAGCACAAGCTTCTTCGTGCCGTCGACCTTCTCGGCACACAGGTTGCATCGGCGCTGCGTGAGAAACGCGAACGGTCAGAAAATATCGCAGATTAAACCACACGAAAATCCAAACACACCAAAACAGATGAACACGAACACCAAGAAACTGGCGGGTAAAGTTGCACTGGTCACAGGCGGTTCTCGCAGCATCGGCGCAGCCATCGCCAAACGACTCGCCGCCGACGGCGCAGCCGTCGTGCTGACTTACAGCACATCGCAGGCGAAGGCGGATGAAGTGGTCCACTCGATTGAAGCGGCCGGAGGAAAGGCGCTGGCCATCAAAGCGGATGCTGCCGACGCGGAAGCTGTCCGGCTGGCGGTGGCGAAAACCGTCGGAACGTTCGGAGGCATTGACATTCTCGTGAACAACGCGGGCATCGCGACCATCGCGCCGATTGAGCAATTCTCGATGGAGGATTTTGAGAAGCTGATCGCCATCAATGTGCGGGGCTTGTTTGTTGCAACACAGGAAGCCGCGCGGCATTTGCGGGAAGGCGGTCGCATTATCCACATCGGAAGCACCAATAGCGAACGCATGCCGTTCGCCGGCGGTTCAGTCTATGCGCTCACGAAGGGGGCGGTCGCCGGGTTCACGAAGGGCCTTGCGCGAGACCTTGGCCCGCGCGGCATTACCGTGAACAACGTTCAACCCGGCCCGATCGACACCGACATGAATCCTGCGGACAGCGACTTCGCAAAGACGCTTGTACCCATCACGGCCCTTCAGCGTTATGGCAATACCGAGGAGGTCGCGAGTTTCGTCGCCTACCTTGCCAGTCCCGAGGCCAGCTACATCACCGGCGCGAGTCTGCTCGCCGATGGAGGTTTCGCGGCCTGAAAACAAACTGAAACATCCAACCAACAGGAGGCCCTATGAGAATTGGAATCATCCTCGGAAGCACCCGGCCCGGCCGCAACGGCGAGGCAGTAGCCAAATGGGTTAACGAAATCGCGCAAAAGCGTGCTGATGCCGAGTTCGAACTCGTGGACATCAAAGACTTCAACCTGCCGCTCCTCGACGAGCCGATGCCGCCGTCCTTGGGGCAGTACAGCAAACCTCATACGAAAGCCTGGGCCGCCAGGATCGATTCGTTTGATGGCTTTGTCTTCGTTACGCCCGAGTACAATCACGG
>JACXTT010005337.1_pt1 | contig 18700 bp, 22 predicted proteins | sample 9270951 | NCBI WGS metagenome assembly JACXTT01 (sample SAMN15532306, study PRJNA645909) | rock metagenome | isolation source: weathered quartz diorite | place: Puerto Rico | collected 2017-06-21 | reverse complement strand
TTTTTCCTAAAAAAGAAAGGGCACCATGGCACTGCGCATTTGACGGTCACATGTTGGTCCCATTTCCGAGACGCGGCTTCTGAACGCTGTCCTTCTGAATTTTGGAAGGAGTTTAGCGGCTTTGACGATATCATTCATTTCTCAGGCCAACTTTAAATGCGCTGCGCGTGCAGTTTTTCTAGGATTGTCCTCCGCTTCTGAATTCGTGTCAATGCAAGAGCGGGTGGCAGCGAGCGGGGCGCCCCGACTGTAGGGGCAGGCCCCCGTGCCTGCCCTCTGATGGGCAACCACAGAGGGTTGCCCCTACAACGGATTCGATTCGGATTAGACCCAGTCGGAGTCGGTGCGGGATTTGGTAGGAGCAGCGGGTAAGGCGCTCAGACGTTCGACGATGGCGGCGAGGTCGGCATCGAGGGCGCGCATTTCGTCGTCGCTCGCGATGCGGGCCGCGCCGGCGGCCAGCTCGATGCGGTAGTGGTTCTGGCGGTCCGAGAACCATTCCAGATAGGGATGCGGCGGCAGGTGCGGGTGCGGGTCGAAGGACATCAGACTGACGTCGACGGTCTGAGGATTTTCCATGTCTCCCAGGACCTGGCCCGCGACATCGTCATCCTCAAACGACGGATTGCTGAACGTGATCAGCTTGCCCTGAATCTCTCCTCTGAAATCTCCGCGTAGCAAAAATTCCACCGGCCCGATCGCCGCAAAAACGATCCGGCCGGCGACCCGCCCCGACGTACGGTTGTCCAGAAAACCTTCCTTGACCCACCGCCCATTCCCGAACTTCTGCGCCACAGCTCATCAGTCGGGGATGAGCTGCCACTCGTCCTTCTCGATCCAGACCCACTTGCCCGTTTGGAGCTTTTTCACGTCTTCCTTGTCGAACAGCTTCAGGTACCGCTCGATGCGGTCCGGATCGTCGATCCGGTCCTCCTGCATCACCCCGTTGGGAAGCTTGAATTTCCTCAACAACACCGGCATGTCCCTCCAACCTCCTTATTACTTTGGTAATTCAGACGTTGCACAGTACAAAACGTCCGCCGCCGGTGTCAAGATGACGGGCCGGATTTGCCGATCGATTCCAACCTATGATAGCTTACGGGAAGGCCACTGCGGGAGAGACGCGCCATGCCGCTGTATGAATACCATTGCGAGGGATGCGGACGGGATTTCGAGGAACAGCAGTCGCTGAACTTCAATTCCGCCGAAACAGAATGCCCTCATTGCATGCAGCAGAAGGCCGTCCGGAAAATTTCGGCGACGTCCATGTCCATCAAAGGCCCGACCCGGAAGCCCCGGACGTCCGATATCAAGGCCGAGGCCGGCATGAAAAAAGCGGAAGAGATCTTGAAGAAATTTCCACCGGCGTACGGCAAGCGCGGCGAAGCGCCCGACCTTGAGTAGGGTCTGAGGAGGAGGCCAGCATGAAGACGACAGCGGCGACGATGATCGTGCTCTTCGGAGCGGCCCTCGGATTCCTCCCTCCCGCTTTCGCCGACGTCGTCATCCCGGGCATGGGCTCCGGCGCCTATGACGTCCCCTCCGTGGGAGGCCCCGGCGACAAGGTCGACAAGGCGCCGGTCTGCGACAGCCGCGCGCGCCCCAAAATCACCAAGGTCACGCCCGATCCCATGAAGCCGGGCGACAAGGTCACCATCCAAGGCGAAAATTTCGGCAACAAGGAATGCTTCCACGGCGTGTACTTCGGCTCGGGCGGTCCGGACGGCGCCAAGACGACGTACAAGCTCGTCAACGAGACGACCATCGAAGCGACCGTCCCGGAGATCAAGTCCGGCTTGAATAAACTCAACGTGGTCACGAGCGGCGGCAGTTCCCAATCGGTCATCCTGATCCAGGCGCAATAAGCCCTCCGTTTTTGGCATTTCCCCCATCCCGCCCCTCGACTTGCTCGTAGCCCTGTGGTACCCTTCGCACTCGTTTTATGTTTAAGAGAATTCTCATAGCCAACCGCGGCGAAATCGCCATGCGCATCATCCGCGCCTGCCGGGAGCTCGGCATCCGGACGGTCGGGGTCTACGCGGAATGCGACGCGACCGCCATTTACGTGAAGAAAGCCGACTCGGCGCACCTCATCGGGCCGGGCCCGGTCCAGGGCTATCTCGACATGCAGGGACTCGTGGACCTCGCCAAACGGACCGGGGCCGACGGCATCCACCCGGGATACGGCTTCCTCTCCGAGAACGCGGAATTCGCCAGCCTCTGCGAGGCGTCCGGCATCACCTTCATCGGACCGTCGCCCGAAGCCATCCATCTGATGGGCAACAAAGTGCAGGCCCGCGCGATCGCGAAGAAGGCCGGCGTGCCGATCGTGCCGGGAACCGAGACGGGCGTCACCAACCCGACGGCCGCCTTGAGCTTCGCCGCGCACTCCGGCTACCCCCTGATGGTCAAGGCCACGATGGGCGGGGGCGGGCGAGGCCTGCACGTCGTCCGGACCGATCAGGAGCTGATCGCCCAGATGGAAGTGGCCCGCCGGGAGGCGCTCTCGTCGTTCGGCAACGGCGAGATCTTCCTGGAGAAATACATCGAGCGGCCGCACCACATCGAATTCCAGATCCTGGCCGACAAGCACGGCAACATCATCCACCTCGGCGAGCGGGACTGTTCGATCCAGCGCCGCCATCAGAAGCTGATCGAGATCGCGCCTTCGCTGGTGCTGGATAAGGACCTGCGAGCGCGCATGGGGGAGGCCGCCATCGCCGTGGCCAAGGCGGTGAGCTACGACAACGCCGGCACGGTGGAGTTTCTCCTGGACCAGAACCGCAACTTCTATTTCATCGAAATGAACACCCGCATCCAGGTGGAGCACACGATCACGGAGCAGATCACGGCGATCGATCTTGTGCGCTCCCAGATCGAGATCGCCGCCGGACTGCCGCTGGAATTCCGCCAGGAGGACGTCACCCTCCAAGGACACGCCATCCAGTGCCGGATCAACGCCGAGGACCCCCGGAACAACTTCCGCCCCTGCACCGGCACCGTGACCGCCTACTACTCGCCGGGCGGGATCGGCGTCCGCATCGACGGCATGGCCTACAAGGATTACACCATTCCGCCTTATTATGACGCCCTCCTCGCCAAGCTGGTCGTGCGGGGCCGGACCTGGGAAGAGGCGGTCAGCCGCGCCCGCCGCTCGCTGGAGGAGTATGTGCTGCGGGGAATGAAGACCACCATCCCCTTCATGAAGCGGATTATGGAGGAACCGGATTTCATGGCCGGCCGGTTCGACACGAGCTATCTGGAGACGCACCCCGAAGTGTTCGACTACGAGGACTACAACGATCCGGAGGACCTCGTCGTCGCCATTTCCGCGGCCATCGTGGCCTACGAAGGGCTCTGACCGTGAAGAAGCCCACCAAGAGAACGAAGGCGGCGCGACCGGCCCCGCGTGAACTCGAAGCGGCGCCGGCCAAGCAGGTCCTGCTGACCGACGTGGCCCTGCGCGACGGGCACCAGTCCCTGCTGGCTACGCGTATGCGCACCGAGGACATGCTCGACGTCGCCGACCGCCTGGACAAGATCGGGTTCTGGTCGCTCGAGGTCTGGGGCGGCGCCACCTTCGACACGTGCCTGCGGTTCCTGAGAGAGGACCCGTGGGAGCGGCTCCGCGCGATCAAGCGCGTGATGCCCCGCACGAAGCTCCAGATGCTGCTGCGCGGCCAGAACCTGGTCGGCTACCGCCACTATCCCGACGACGTCGTGAACGCCTTCGTCGAACGGGCCGCGGCCAACGGCGTGGACGTCTTCCGCATCTTCGACGCTTTGAACGACATCCGCAACATGGAGACCTCGGTCGCCGCCGTCAGGCGGGCCCAAAAGCACGTCGAAGCCTCGATCTGCTACACCACGAGCCCGGTGCATAGCGTGGAGCGGTTCATCGAGCTGGCGAAACGGCTGGAGGACCTCGGTACCGACACCCTCTGCATCAAGGACATGGCGGGGCTCCTGGCGCCGATGGACGCGTACAAGCTCGTCAAGGGCCTCAAGGCGGCCGTCCGCATGCCGATCCACCTCCACAGCCATTACACCTCGGGGATGGCCTCGACCAGCGCCTTGATGGCGATCCTCGGGGGCCTCGACATGCTGGACACGGCGCTCTCCCCGCTCTCCGGCGGCACCTCGCACCCGCCGACGGAGACCTTCATCGCCCTGCTTCGCGGGACGCCGTACGATACGGGGCTCGATCTGGCGACGCTCCCGCCCGTCGCCGAGGTGTTGCGTAACGCCAGAAAGAAGTACCACCAGTTCGAAAGCGATTTCGCCGGGGTGGATTCCGAGATTCTGATCTCGCAGATTCCCGGCGGCATGCTGTCGAACCTCGCAGCGCAGCTCGCCGAGCAGAACGCCCTGCACCAATTCAAGGCCGTTCTGGAGGAAGTACCCCTCGTCCGCAAAGACTTCGGCTATCCTCCGCTGGTGACGCCGTCCAGCCAGATCGTCGGCACCCAGGCCACGCTCAACGTCCTCACCGGCGAGCGCTACAAGGTCGTCACCACCGAGACGCGGAACTACCTCAAGGGGCTCTACGGGAAACCGCCGGGTTCCGTTGATGCGACCATCCGAAAGCGCGCCCTCGGCAACGAGCCGGTGATCACGGTGCGTCCCGCCGATCTCCTCGAACCGGAGCTGCCGAAGGCCGCCCGCGAAGTCGCGGACAAAACAACCAACCCGGAGGACGTGCTGTCCTACGCACTGTTCCCGAGCGTCGCGAATGACTTCTTCGACGAGCGCGCGAGCGGCCAGCTCAAGCCGGAACCGCTCGCGCCCCTGCCGACGAAGGGCCCTGCGGTCGCCCATGAACTGAAACTGGCCCCGCTGGAGTTCAACGTCACGGTCCACGGCGAGAGCTATCACATCAAGGTGTCGGGGTCGGGCCGGAAGGCCGACGGGAAGAAGCCGTACTACATCAAGGTCAACGACCGGCTGGAAGAAGTCCACCTGGAGCCGCTGACCGAAGTGCTGACCGGCGCGCCGGAAGCCGCCGAAGTGGGAGGCGAAAAGAAACCCGCACGGCCGAAGCCCAAAGGCTCCGGCGACGTGGCGACGTCCATGCCGGGCAAAGTCATCAAGGTCCTGGCCAAGCAGGGTCAAGCCGTGAAGAAGGGCGACCTGCTGCTCATCGTCGAGGCGATGAAGATGGAGAGCCAGGTGCTCGCGCCGCTCGCCGGGACCGTGAAAACGCTCTACGTCAAAGAAGGCGACGACGTGAAACCCGACGAAACGCTCCTCGTCGTGGAATGAATTGAGGTTTCCGCTTCTTCCTCCGTTCGACCGCTACCCCCCTCGGTTCATCGACGTCAATGGACAGCGCACCGCCTACGTCCGGCACGGCCAGGGGCCGCCGGCCGTCCTGCTGCACGGCTATGCGGGGGCGATCTGGAACTGGGAGCAGCAGATCGAACCGCTCGGGCGGCGCTTCACCCTCTTCATTCCGGACGTGATCGGCCAGGGCCTGTCGGACAAGCCCCGCGTCGCCTACACGCCGGCGTCCTACACCGACTGGCTCCGCGGACTCCTCGACGCCGTCGGCGTCGAGCGCGCCGCCCTCGTCGGGCATTCGATGGGCGCGGGCCTGGCCCTGGGCCTGGCTCTCACGCATCCTGATCGCGTGGACAGGCTCGTCCTGATTTCGGGGTTCCCGGGAGGCCTGCTCGGCCATATCAGAGGCAGTCATTTGCGACGCCTGTACCGACTCCGCTCCGGGTTGCTCTTCTGGCTCGGCTATCGCCTCCTGGGGCGGCGCGCCCTCAGGAAATTCATCGGCGGGTTGGTCCGGGATCGCAGCCTCGTCACGCCGGCGGTCATCGAGCGCGCCTATCGTCTCCAAAGGGAGCACGGCAAGGCGCGGCCGCTCTGGTCCACTCTCGAGCACATTGACGTCTGGGAGAACGACTATGCGCCCAGGCTGAATGCCGTGACCGCCCCCACCTTGATCGTTTGGGGACGCGACGACCGTTTTCTCCCGGTCATGGCGGGTGAGGAACTCCGCCGGACGATTCCCGGCTCCCGCCCGGCCGTCCTCCCCGACTGCGGCCACCTTCCCATGTGGGAACGGCCGGACGAGGCGAATCGCCTCATTCTGGAATTCCTGCTGCCTTGACCTTTCCATACCCAAAGACTATAACGACGGCGTATCCTGCAGCACCAAGGAGGCATCTTATGCGTCCAAGACGTTTCGCGTCGTCGGTTGCGGCCCTGCTGGTTCTGACCGGTTGCGGCGCCTCAGGCTACATGTACAAGGACCTGCCGATATCCAAGACCAGCGCAACGGCCGGGGCCGGCAATACCGTCACCTTCAAAGGCACGCCCCTGAATCTCGAGGGCACGGCCATCAAAGTCGGGGACACCCTCCGCGACGCCAAGCTGGCGGGAAGTGACCTCAAACTGGTCAGCCTCACCGACGGCAAGGGCAAGGTGAGAATCGTCAACCTCGTCCCGTCGCTGGACACGAAAGTGTGCGAGCAGCAGACGCACTATCTGAGCGAGAAGAACGCCAACCTCGACCGCGACGTCCGGCTCATCACGGTGAGCGTGGACACGCCCTTTGCCCAGAAACGCTTCGCCGAAGAGGCAAAGATCTTCAACGTCACCTTCCTCTCGGATTACCGCGGCGGAGACTTCGGGCGGGCGCACGGCCTGCTGGTCCCGGACATCCACGTGCTGGCCCGAGCCGTGATGGTTGTGGACAAGGACAACGTCGTCCGGTATTTGCAGATCGTGCCGGAACTCGCGTCGATGCCGGACATGGACGCGGCCTTCAACGCGGCCCGGAAGGTCGCGGGCCTCTCGCAGCCTCTTCCGCCGCTGGGCTCCATGGGCGGCTTCACGTACTGACGTTATGCGCGAATTCGATCTCCTGGTGATCGGGAGCGGACCGGCCGGCCAGAAGGCCGCCATCCAGGCAGCCAAGCTGCGCAAGCGGGTGGCCGTCATCGAGAAAGAGCGGGTGGTCGGCGGGGCCTGCATCAACACCGGCACTCTCCCCAGCAAGACCCTCAAGGACGCCATTTACTACCTGCATGGCTTCAAGCAACGCTCGTTTTCGAGCATCTCGTACTCGCTGAAAAAGAGCATGACCCTCCGGGACCTCATGGCCCGGAAGGACCTGGTCATCAAGCACGAACTGGAGGTCATCAACAACCAGCTCGAGCGCAACGACGTCGAGCTCATCCAGGGGACCGCCTCGTTCGTGGACCCGCACACCATCCAGGTCGCCGGAGGCGGCAGCGATGTGGACACCCTGCGCGCTCCCTTCATCGTCATCGCCACGGGCTCGCGCCCGCGGCGGCCGGAGGACATCCCCTTCAACGACGTGACGATCTGCGACTCCGACTCGATCCTCTCCACGGAAGCCATTCCCAAGAGCCTGATCGTCATGGGCGGCGGAGTGATCGGCTGCGAGTACGCCTCGATGTTCGCCGCGTTCGGAATCAAAGTCACTCTCTTCGACAAGCGCAACGACTTGCTCCGGTTCGTGGACCAGGAGATCGTGCAGGCCCTGATCTACCACATGCGGACCAACAGCGTGACGATGCGGCTCGGCGAGGAGATCGACAAAGTGACCAACGACGAGAACGGCCGGGTCGTGACCGGCCTGAAGAGCGGCAAGACCATCGTCACGGACGCGCTGCTCTTCTCGATGGGCCGGTTGGCGAACACGGACCTGCTCAACCTACAGGCCGCCGGCCTCACCGTGGACAAGATGGGCCAATTGAAAGTCAACGAGCATTACCAGACGGAGGTCGCGCACATTTACGCGACCGGGGACGTGATCGGGTTTCCCGGGCTGGCTTCGACGTCGATGGAACAGGGCCGGCTGGCGGTCTGCCACGCATTCAAGGTGGCGCAGTCCACCCTGCCCAAGGTCCTTCCCTACGGGATCTACACGATTCCCGAGATCTCGACGGTGGGCAAGACCGAGGAAGAGCTCACCAAGGAAGGGGTGCCGTACGAGATTGGCCGGGCCTTTTACAAAGAGATCGCCCGCGGCCAGATCGTCGGCGACCTCGAAGGGCTGCTGAAGCTCATCTTCCACCGGAGCACGACGGAGCTGCTTGGCGTCCACATCATCGGCGACGGCGCCACCGAGCTGGTCCACATCGGCCAGGCGGTCCTTACCTACGGCGGCAAGGTGGACTTCTTCGTCCACAACGTCTTCAACTATCCGACCCTCGCCGAGTGCTACCGCACGGCGGCCCTCGACGGCATCAATCGGCTGGCCAAGACATAAGGGCGTACGGCCGTACGCTCCTACATCGGGAGACTTCCATGTTCCAGGAAGAAAAGACGTTCAACTTGCGTTTCGCCCTGGAAGCCCGCTTCCCCGACGACTACGAGGGCGACGAGGACGGGCAGCTGTGGGTGAAGGAGTGGGAGCAGCAACTCAAGCCGGAACTGGTGAAGATGGTGTTCGACTACCTTCGGCGGCATCCCGCCTGGACCGTCCACGTCCGCAACCGCGGGGTGTCCCCGCTCGACGAGATCGAGATCGCCATGCTGAAGGATTTTACTGGTCGCGATACAGGCGCAGGTAGGGGTTCGGGTGAAAGATGACGTTGTCTTCCTGGATCACCTCGTTGCCGTTGATCCCGTCCTCTTCGACGTCCTTCCAGAGCGCCCGCCCCCACCAGATGAAGAGGGGGTGGGGCGCCAGTTCGTAGCCCGGCGTCCCGTCCGGGTGCATGATCACCCGGAGCACCTTCCGCGCGGTCGCGTAGTCCACCACCTCCGGGTTTTTCGTCGCGTACAGCTCCATCCACATCTCCAAGCGGTTGTCGAAGACTTCGGCGACGCGGAATTCCGGAGCGGGCAGCAGCGGCAGCTTGCGCGGCTCCGCGGAAAAGGCCGGCGAGGCCGCCAACAGCAGGAACAATCCGCCCAGCAGGAAGATTCTCAGGCGCATGTCAACATTATACCGCAGCCCGCCGCCCCTTGCGTCACTAGCATGATTTCGCTAAGGTACGGCTACTTACGAGGAGCCTCATGAAATTCAGCCAGCACTTGCGCGAGATCGCGGAGCCGATTTGGGCCGCCCAGCTCACGCACCCGTTCGTCGTGGGACTCGGCAACGGCACCCTGCCGGAACGGAAATTCAAATACTACATCCTCCAGGACGCGCTGTTTCTCAGCGACCTGGCCCAAGTCTTTGCGATCGCCGCGGAGAAGGGGCCGCAGGTCGGCTCGGCGGCCAAGTCCGCCCGTCTGGCCGAGGACACGCTGGTGGTCGAACGCTCGCTCCACGAGACCTACGGCAAGCGTTGGAAGCTGACGCACCGGGAGATGTCCCGGGTCCCGATGGCGCCGACGAACTACGCCTACACGCGGCACATGCTCCAGATCGCCCAGAACGGCTCGGCGCTCGACGCGGCAGTCGTGGCCCTCCCCTGCGCCTGGATCTACTGCGTGGTGGGGCAGCAGCTTTTGCACAAGGGAAAGCCGAAGAAGTCCCACCCCTATCGGAATTGGCTGCTGCTTTACTCATCGCCGGAGTTCGCGGAAGTGGCCCAGTGGATGCGGGCGCGGGTGGATGCCTGGGCGAAGCGGGTGAGCGAGGTGGAAAAACTGCGGCTCGAGCAGGCCTTCCTCATCAGCTCGCGGTACGAGTGGATGTTCTGGGAAATGGCCTGGAACGAAGAATCATGGCCGGTGTGAAACCGTGGAGGTAAACCTTGAAAAGTAGGCGAAGATCATATGCAAGCGGAAAAGGTTCTCTGATTAAAGGGATGTCTCGGCGATTGCCCAGCGAGATACTAGATAGCCAGCTATTTGCTCGCCGCCTTCGAGAAATCATGCGTGGGTATGCAGGTATCTATGCCCTTTATCGTCGAAATAGTCTCTACTACATTGGGTTAACCAAGAACCTACTCGGGAGAATCAAATGGCATTTAAAGGACAGGCACGGAGGAAAGTGGGATCACTTCATAATTTTCCGTATCCAGAAAGTCAGGTACCTGAAGGATATTGAAACACTCATCCATCAACTCGTGGATACCCGCGGGAATAAAGTCAAGGGCAAGGTCCCACGAGATGCCGATCTTAATCGAATCTTGCGGGAAGTAATATCGGATCATGAGCAAGCTATCAGAGGTATTAAAAAAGCCCTGCGTTAGCTCCGAGAAATTGGAAATGGGTGATAAGTGGAGAGAGATCCAACAAAACATCTGGGAGTGCAATGCCTGCAAGGGGATCGCTAGAGTCGAACTAAACATTCGCCAGCAGACTGAATTGGCACGAACACCAACTAAGCTTCTAGTTGTAGGGATTGCGCCCCCGTACATGGAAGGAATTACTCGAAAGGTTGCAGCCAAAAGCGCCACAAATGCTCCTGAAGATAATTTTAGAAACTTTATCGAAACAGTTTTGAAGCTGCCTTGGGATGTTCTGACGGGAAATGGCTTAGCCTTCCTCCATGCTGTGAAATGCGCGATCCACCCTGAAGACCGCCATCAAAATCCACCTCATGGTGTAGTCGAGGCTTGCGCACCACGCCATTTCTACCGTGAGTTTTTGGAGTTAAGACCAAAAGCTGTTGCAAGTTTTGGCGAGAGAGCCCGCCGTGCGGTGCTGAAAATGCCCGGCCGTCAAAAACCCCAAGGTCTGAAATTGACAGAACCTCTCGCAGGGCAGTACGAGATGCAGATAGAAAATCATAGCTTCACCCTATTCGTTGCGCCCTTTTTCTCGGCAGATCGCAAGCGAGCAGAGGATGTTCTTAGGAATGCTGCGCGTTATGCAGGGATATAGAGGAGAACGGCAGCAGCGTCCAGCAGGGTGATCAGAATGTCATTATATCGTCATATGCCTCATACACTGCGCAAGCTGACATCGAACCAGGCGAAGGTAGCGTTCCTGTCCTTCGAGAATTATGTCAATGGCGCAGTCATTCAGTGGCACCGGATACAGGAGTCTAAGGCAAGACTTCCTGGTCCAGGCCCTGGTGTCGATCCAATTTTAATTTGGACGTTATTTCTCGATATTCACTTCTTCTTCATTTGTGGCGATAAGGTTCAAAGTTTGCTTGAATGCCTTGCTAAAACCGATGCAACTCGCGATCTTCAGGATCTCTGGGCTAATTGGCAAGCGCGACTGAGGCCCTTCAATGATGCACGGAATCACCTTGAGCATCTCGATAGCCGAATCATAAGTCCGAAGGACTATCTTTCAGACTTTGGCAATCTTCATGGGGACACCTATTCTTTCGGAGGAGAGAACTACGATGTCAGCATAGGAGCCCTTAATGTGCTGACAACAGTCTACGAGGCAGTGCTTATGCTATTGGATGCGCGGCAATAGAATAAATGAAAAGTAAGCTGCGGTGTTGGTGGTGCGGGGAGGATGAGCTGTATTGCGAGTATCACGACAAGGAATGGGGCGTGGCGGTCCATGACGACCGGAAGATCTTCGAGATGCTGATTCTGGAGGGCTTTCAGGCGGGGCTGAGCTGGATTACAGTCCTGCGCAAGCGGGAGAATTTCCGGAAGGCGTTCAAGAACTTCGACGCCCGCAAGGTGGCGCAGTTCGGCAAGGCCGACGTGAAACGACTGATGAACGATGCGGGCATCATCCGTAATCGTCTGAAGATCGAAGGGGCCGTCACCAACGCGAACTGTTTCCTGGAGGTGCAGGAAGAGTTCGGCAGCTTCGATCGGTACATGTGGCGTTTCACAGGCAATCGAACCTTGTGCCATCCCAAGGGCCTGACCAGAAAGACCATGAAGCCGACGTCGCCGGAGTCCGACGCGCTATCCAAAGACTTGAAGGCGCGCGGCTTCAAGTTCGTCGGCTCGACGGTCTGCTACGCGCACATGCAGGCGACGGGCATGGTGGACGACCACGTGGTAGGCTGTTTTAAATACAGGAAGCGATGAAACAAGTCCTCACGATAGCGGGGTCGGATTCGGGCGGGGGCGCCGGGATCCAGGCGGACATCAAGGCGATGTCGGCGAACGGCGTGTTCGCGATGTCGGCGATCACGGCCATCACGGCGCAGAACACCGAGGAAGTCACCGACGTCTTCGAGCTGCCGGTCTCCATCATCGCCGCACAGATCGACGCCGTGTTCGACGACTTCGAGGTGGCGGCCGTCAAGACCGGCATGCTCTCCTCCACCGAGATCGTCAAGGTCGTGGCCAAGCTGCTCAAGCCCCAGAAGGTCGTGAACCTCGTCGTGGACCCGGTGATGGTCTCCAAGAGCGGGCATCCCCTGCTCAAGCCGGACGCCATCGAGGCGGTGATCAAGGAATTGATCCCGCTCGCGCTCGTCGTGACGCCGAACATCCACGAGGCCCAGCAGCTCTCGGGCATCGAGATCAAGACCCTCCCCGACGCGCGCAAGGCCGCCAAGGTCATCCGCAAGATGGGGTGCAAGCACGTGCTGATCAAGGGCGGGCACCTGCTGTCGGACAAGGGCACCGATGTGCTCTACGACGGGCAGTTCTTCGAGGTCTTCAAGGGGGAGTTCATCAACAGCGCGCACACGCACGGCACCGGCTGCACTTACGCCTCGGCCATCGCCGCACACCTCGCGCTCGGCAAGCCGCTGAGCCAGGCGGTGAAGGCCGCCAAGGCATACACCACCGAAGCCATCCGCCATGGCCTCGCCATCGGCCACGGCAAAGGGCCGACGAACCATTTCTATTTTTTGAAATAACGGCGTTCAAGCAGGAGGCGAAGCTCCTCTTTCATGCGGTCGGCTAAAAGATGCATGCGGTCGCCGTGGCCCGGCAGGACCCACTCGAAAGAAAAATCCAGCAGCCCTTCCGTCGATCGGCGCATGGCGGATTCTTTCCAGACATAGACGGTGGCCATCCGCAGGCCGTTGGTCTCCCGGTCCCACGACATGTGGTCGCCGGTAAAGAGATAGCGGCCGTTGTGGAGCAGCGCCATGCTGCCGTCCGTATGTCCCGGTACCGGAATGAGCGTGAAGCCCGGCGCGGCCTCGACCGGCTCCCCACCGTCCACGATCCACTCGGCGTCCGGCTGCGCATCCGCATCGGCGCGGTGAATGATCCGCTTGGCGCCGAAGCGCTTGGCATAGCGGGGCGCGTCGCCAATGTCGTCCTCATGGGTTAGAAAGATATACTGCACGCCGCCCAACCGCTCGAAAAAGTCCTCGAGTCGCTTCATGTAGCGGGGCGAATCGATCAGCCAGTTGCCGCCGGGATGGCGGATGAAATAGCTGTTGGCGCCGAAGGATTTCTCGGAGTTGAAGCCGTTGTAGTAGACTTCGCCGTCAATCTTCAGCGGAAAGCTCTCGGTCGCGGCCCGCATGACGGTCTTGTCGGGCTTGATAGCGCCGATAGACCCGACGGGGCAGGCCAGAAGCGCCTGGTAGGCCTGGTAGCGCTCCTGTTCGTTCTCCGGCTGGCGATACACGGACGAGTACTCGCCGTTCTCGACGAAGGACGCCGGCGCCAACTGCCGGCAGGTGTCGCAGTTGATGCAGGTGGAGTCGACGAAGAAGTTGCCGTCGATGTTCGTCGAAAGACGCTTCGTTTGGTCGGCCATATTTACATCATACTCGGCTTCAGCTACCTTCTGCTACAATCACTGCATGGAAGAAGCCCTGACCTTTACGGACCCCGCTGGCCATAAGATTTCCGGTATCCTCGCCAAGCCCGACAAGAAGACGGATCGCGTGGCCCTCTTCTGCCACGGGTTCCTGTCGAACAAGAACAGCAAGACCAACAAGACCCTGACCGACATCCTGGTACCGCAGGGCATCGCCACCTTCCGGTTCGATTTCTTCGGCCAGGGCGAGAGCGAGGGCCCGTTCGAGCGGATTACCGTGACGACGGCCGTCCAGCAGGCGCTGGCCGCTCTCGATCTGGTGAACGCCAAGGGTTACAAAAAGATCGCGCTGGCAGGTTCGAGCTTCGGCGGGCTGGTGGCGCTGCTAGTGGCAGCCAAGACGCCTAAGCTTGCGTGTCTTGCGCTGAAGTGTCCGGTGCCGGACTTTCCGGAGATGCTCAGACTGGAGTTCGGCGATAAGGAGATGGCCGAGTGGAAGAAGACCGGCACGATCCCGAACGTCGTCCCCGGCGCGAGCGGGCGCATCAAGCTCGCGCACGGGTTCTATGAGGACTGCGCCCGTCACAGCGGCTACGAGGCGGCGAAGGCCGTCGCCATGCCGACGCTCATCGTCCAGGGCAACGCCGACGAGTACGTGCCGATCCACCAGAGCCGGCGTCTGTCAGAGGAACTCAGGGGCAAGAACGTCCTTGTGGTCCTGCCGGGGGCCGATCACCATTTCTCCAATCCCGCGCACTTCCTCGAGATGACGACGTTGATCGCCCAGTGGGTCGTGGATCATCTGAAGCCCGCCCGCCTCAGATCCGCAGCAGCCAGATGAATTCCGTCGTCACGAGGAGGTTGTTGAACATGTGGCCAAGGATGGCCGGCAGGAGGCTTCGCGTTCGCTCGTAGGCCACGGCCCAGAGGATTCCGCTCCAGAAGACCGAGGCGAATCCCACCGCGCTGTAGCCGTGGACCAGGGCGAAGATGACCGCGCTCAAACCGACCGCCGGCCACACCCCTACCGTCATCCGCAAGGTCGCGTAGAGCACCCCGCGAAATGCGAGCTCCTCGATCAGCGGCGCCCAGACGACGCTGTCGAGCACTTCGCAGGCCGCCAGCCACGGCGGCCCCCACAGCACGTCTTCCAGCAGACCGTCGGCCCAATGCGGCTTGTAGCTGAGCGCGTCACTCACGACAGTGATCGCCACCTCGCCGAGCACCGACAGGCCGATCACCACGAACGTCGCCTCCGCTACCCGCCACAGTCCTCCCGCCGGCAACTTCAGGCCGAACGCCGCGGGCAACGAGGTTCCACGGGCCGACAGGTAGCGATAGGTCCACCACACCAGAGGTATCCCTGCCACCAATGTCGCGACGGCGGAGTAGGGAGACGCTTTGGGCAGCGGGAACGCGGCCGCAAGCCCGATCAGGAGAAATCCGAAGACGCCGCGAATGAACAGGCCATAGCCGTCCCGCGCCGTCCAGAGGGGCGGCAGCGGCGCCTCCCCGACTGCGACGGCCATCCGCCGCAAGAGGATTCTCCCCAGCGCCACGACACCGAGAGCCAGCAGGACCCCTTGCGCGAGGGTCAACGCCAGCCAGCGATCGAGCAACGCCGCACCGCGAGCGCCGATGGCGGCCTCCGCCTCCCGCTGGGCTGCCTGATCGCCCACCTTCGCCGCCACGCGCGCCGTTAGAGTGTCGGCGAACCAGCCGGGCGGCAGTTCCAACCGTATCTCCAGCAGCAGGCCCCGCGTGCTGTCCTGGTCGAGGTCGAGCCCCAGGTAGCCGGCCCGGACCCATTTCGCCATCCTGAACGCCGCCTGGCCCTGAAATTCCCAGGGCACCAGCGAGGCGCTCAGGCGGTTGATCTGACCGTCTTCGGCCACCAGCACGACGCGATAGAGCTGGGCGGTGGGAGAAGCTCCCGCGCCGATGAGTTCGTCATACCAGACGATCACGTCGGCCAACGTGTCCTCGCTGTCAGCAAGCGTCGCATAGAGGGTCCTTTTCCATGCCGGCGCGTGCCGCAGAGCCGCGCGCAAATCCATCTCGCGGGTCACGAGCCGCTCCAGGGATTCCTCCGGTTGTTCGAGCCGGTCCATCGGCGACGGGGACGAGGTCAAGAGGGCGAACCCTAGATAGGCGCCCGCGAACGCTCCGCAGACGGCGGTCACCCACGGCGAGAGTGGGTGCGGCGCCGGCTGCAAAGGAACAGGCGTGACTTCTTGAGGCGCCTCGGGCGGGAGATCGGACATGGGGCGAGAGTATAGCACCAAATCAGGGATTTGGAATGAACGCGGGATGAAGGTATAATGCCGCGGTCACATCATGGCCGACCCGATCTCAGAACTGACCCCCTCGTCCCGGCTCCTGCTGGGCCCCGGCCCCAGCATGGTCCACCCGCGCGTGCTCCGTGCCATGAGCACCCCACTCCTGGGCCATCTGGACCCGGAGTTCCTGACGATCATGAACCAGGTGCAGACCCTGCTCCGGGCCGTCTTCGAGACGCAGAATCCCTTCACCATCGCCGTATCCGGCACGGGCTCGGCCGGCATGGAAGCGGCGCTGGTGAATCTCATCGAGCCGGGCGATCAGGCGATTGTGGGCGTGAACGGCGTGTTCGGGACGCGCATGACCGACATCGTGGGGCGCGCGGGCGGCAAGCTCGTGAAAATCGACGCGCCGTGGGGACAGATCATCGAGTTCCAACGACTGGAGGACGCGTTGAAGCAAGCCGGAACCGTGAAGGCCGTCGCGCTGGTCCACGCCGAAACCTCCACCGGCGCCCATCAGCCGCTGGAGGAGATCGGCGCGCTGTGCCGGCGGCACGGGGCGCTCCTGATCGTCGACGCCGTCACCTCCCTCGGGGGCGTTCCCGTGCAGGTGGACGCCAGAGGGATCGACGCCTGCTACAGCGGCACGCAGAAATGCCTGAGCTGTCCGCCCGGCCTCGCGCCGCTCACTTTGAGCCCCCGCGCCCTGGAGGCGATCAAGGCGCGCAGGTCGAAGGTCCAGAGCTGGTACCTCGACATGTCCATGATCGCGGATTACTGGACCGAAGGGAAACGCGCGTACCATCACACCGCGCCCATCAGCATGGTCTACGCGCTGCGCGAGGCCCTGCGGCTCGTGGTGGAAGAAGGATTGGAGGCGCGCTTCGCCCGCCACCGCCGCCACAGCGCGGCGCTGATGGCCGGCCTGGCGACGCTGGGCTGCGAGCCGCAGGCCCAAGCGGGACACCGCCTGCCCACGCTCAATTGCGTGCGCGTTCCGGCCGGCGCGGACGAAGCCATGGTCCGCAAATCGCTCCTCGCCGAATTCGGCATTGAGATCGGCGGCGGACTCGGCCCGCTCGCCGGGCAGGTCTGGCGCATCGGGTTGATGGGAGAATCGTCGCGGCACGAACACGTGGTGACGCTCCTGTCGGCCCTCGAGCAGATCTTCCACCGGCACGGATGGACCAAGCAGACCGGACAAGCCCTCGCCGCCGCCCACCAGTCCTACGCGACGTCAGCGTGACCCGCTGGCCGATCTGCTTCGCCGGTGGTGCATTGGCACCAACGCGCGTTGACCGCCCCTCGCCTGCGCTCATCTAACCCACGGAAAGAGCGCTCCTTGCTATTCCCCGGCGCAAGGCGCAGAATTTGCCTCTCTTGCCGTGAGAACCAGCGGAGTCACGTCCAACGAAAGGAGGACCGTATGCCGTGGGGATTGCACACCAAGGATGGGCCGGGAAACGGCCGGGTCATGATCGTGGACGACGAGGACACCGTCAGGAAGGTCATGCGCCTGGCGCTGACCAAAGGGGGATACGACGTCGTGGAAGCCGACCATGGGGGCAAAGGCATCGAGGCGATCGGCTCCGACGACAACGCGTTCATGTTGGATGTGATCATCTGTGACATCCGGATGCCCAAGATCAACGGCCTGGAGGCCATTGCCTTCTTCCAGCAGCAATACCCGTCGGTCCCGATCATCGTCGTGACGGGTTATCCGGACCAGAAAATGGCGACTGACTTGCTCAACCGCGGCGTGTTTGATTATCTGGTGAAGCCGGTGGACAAGGACAAGCTGCTGCAGACCGTCGCGGCGGCAATGGACAAACGGCTGGCGTTGCGGCACGACAACTAAAGCAGGCTCTCATGGACGTTTCCCCCTCGACCATTCGAGTCATCATCGTGGGGGCGGGCAAGGGCGGAACGGCGCTGCTGGAACTGTTCACCCGAAGCCCCGACGTCGAGATCGTCGGCATGGCCGATATCAACCCCGAGGCGCCGGGCCTGCGTCTGGCCCGGAACCTCGGGATCCATACGACGACCGATGTGCTCGCTCTCATCGCCGAGGACCGCGCCAATCTGATCGTGGACGTCACCGGCGACGCCGCTATGCGGACGCTCATCCTCCAGCACAAACCGCCGCACGCCGAAGTCCTGGGAGGAAAGGCGGCGCTCCTGGTCTGGAAGCTCGCGCAGCACGAGCATGACCTGCGCGACCAGCTCATCCAGTCGGAGAAGATGGCCTCGATCGGCACGCTCGCCTCAGGGATCGCCCACGAGATCAATAACCCCCTGTACACCATCACCGGGCTTTCGGAGCACCTGCAGGGCGAGTCCAACCAGGAAGTGATCCACGAGTACGTCGAAGAGATCATCACGGCGGGCAAGCGCATTGCCGACATCGTGCAGGGCCTGAACGCCTTCGCCCGTCGGTCCCACGAAGGAGAAACCGGCGACGTCAACCTCAACCACACCCTGGACGAAGCGGTCAAAATGGCCCGGCGGGCGACGGTCCTGGACCAAGTCCAAGTCATCACGAAGTTCGACGACGTGCCGCCGGTCCGCGGCAAGGCGGATGAACTGCTGCAGGTCTTCGTGAACCTCGTCACCAACGCCGTGCAGGCCATGGAAGGCCGCGGCACGCTGACGCTCTCCACGGACAGCGTCAACGGCTATGTCAAAGCGACGGTAACGGACAGCGGTCCCGGCATTCCCCGCAACAACCTCGGCCGCATCTTCGACCCGTTCTTCACGACGAAGGAGCAGGGAAAGGGCACGGGCCTCGGCCTCCATAACGCCCGCCAAACGCTGACCCCAAACAGGGGCCCACTCCCCCCCCCACACCCCCCCTGCCGCGGGGCCCCCCTCCCCCCCCCCCCCCCCCC
>JACXTT010005336.1_pt1 | contig 18701 bp, 19 predicted proteins | sample 9270951 | NCBI WGS metagenome assembly JACXTT01 (sample SAMN15532306, study PRJNA645909) | rock metagenome | isolation source: weathered quartz diorite | place: Puerto Rico | collected 2017-06-21 | reverse complement strand
GGCCAAGGTGAAGGCGGCCATCAAAGAGAAGAAGTAACTCCTGCGATCCTAACTCCAACGCGGGGTTGGCACGCACGGGCGTCGAGGTCCCCTCGGCGCTCGTGGTGTCTGAAGGCGTCGGAGCTCGAGGGTACGATGAGCCGAGACGAACCCTCAGTAACTCAGCAAAAACTCGAACCTGACTGTTCGCTTCCACAATTCAGAGCGGGCCCCCGCAACCATGAACGACGAGGGGTTAGCGGACGTTGAGGGCCGCTAGCCCCTTTCGTTTACCCAGGAATCACCCAGGAATGAGCGGGCAGCGCTCTTCAACGGCCGAGCCCCGGCGAGGTCTGGGCGCGGCCGTTCGTGCCGCTGCGGTGGCCGCGCGTGATCAACTTGCGCATGGATCCGCTCGAGCGCGCCAAGGACGAGTCGATGAACTACACTTTGTGGTCGTCGGAATCAATGTTCGCGCTGGTGCGGGCGCAGGCGTTCGTCGCGCAGTGGCTCTCAAGCTTCAAGGAAGTCCCCGCCGCGGCAGAAGCCGTCAAGCTTCAGCATCGACCAGGTCATGGAGAAGCTGACCAGCTCCCCAGCCGGCGGTCGCAACTGAGGCCGCGCGAACCACGGGGAACACCAGCGAGCGGAATATCGGTCTCGACCTGAAGGCCTGCGAGCGGAAGGCGGGGCTGTGCAAGAAGTTTCCGTCTCACGCCGTGAGACGTCTTGCCCGAGACGTAGGTGACCGGTGACATTAGGTATCGATGGGGACGTCGCGGCAAATACTAGCCTCACGAATTTGTTCTGGCAGTCATCGTGCTGGCCGGCGGTGGCGACCCAACCGACAACTACAGGCTGCGCATGAGATAGAATCCCTTGAGGTGCCGGCGATTGCTGCGACGAAACTTCCGCCTCGACAGGGGGACAACGACGACGCGATCGTTTCGAAAGTCGAGCGTGCCGTGCTGAAGGCCTTTGGCCAATCGTTCCGTACCTGCGTTGCTTGCTCTCGGTTGATTCCGGCGATCCCGCCGTCTCAGAACGTCCTGGCGAGCCGCCTCCGCGCGCTGTGACATAATCTCGCGCATGACGGACGCGAACGTGCACGCCGAGACCGAGCGCCGCGTCGCGAGCATGTGCGCGACTCCCCACGAGCTCGCCTCTGTCCTGCAGCACGCGAGCGAAGAGGATCTGGGGCGGCGCCCGGCGCCCGACGCTTGGTCGGTGACCGAGATCCTCTGCCACCTTCGTGACGTCGAAGAGTTCTACTGTCAACGCGTGCAGACGATCCTCGCGAACCGTGATCCCATGCTCGTCGCCTTCGAGCCGGAACGGTGGGCGGTGGAGCGTCAGTACGAGCGGTGCCTCGCCGCACCGGCACTTCGCGCGTTCACCACGAGGCGCCGTGAGACGCTCGCGGTTCTCGATGTGATGGGCGCCGATGCGTGGGAGCGCGGCGGGTCCCATGCGCAGCGTGGCTGGATGACGGTGCGGCGGATCGTGCACGGCTGGGCCAAGCACGATCGCGAGCACCTCGATCAGATTCGACGCGCGCTCGACGGCAAAGCCTAGCTCAAGGCGCGGTGTACGGCGCTGGTGGAATGGCCCAGAGGAGCTTCATGCATCCGGCCGCGAACAAACCGTTTCGGAGCCGGGTCGCGACGCCCATCACCTCGGGATCCGGATTCTGCCAGGCCAGCGTCACCTTCACGGTGAAGTCGACCGTATGGTCGTCCTGGGGCAACGACGTGAAGGCGCGAGGCGGCCGCGCGCCCGGGGCCGGACACACGAAAGCGACCCACTTGTAGCCATCTTGGGGGCCGAGCGCGTTCCCGGCTTCGATTGCTTCCGCAGGCGCTGCGATCATGTTGATCTGGTTGTTGGTAACGTCTGTATACGAGAACGCCTGGATCGTCTGGTTCGTGAGGATGTTGAACGCGGTCTTGTAGCCGTACCCGTCCCACGTCGTCATGTAGCCGGGCATCGGCAGTTCGGGCGCGAGCCGCCAGCGCATCGTGCCCTCCACCTGGCGAACATTACCCACGTCTCTCGTCCTGAGCGCTCGGAACGTGCACGCCTGAAACGTGGCGGGGTCGGACATCATGAACCTCCTTCGGCATGCGTTCGCAGCCGGCGGTTCGCTTCGCTGATCCAGAACTCCATGCCCATGTCGCGGAACGCGACGTGGGCGGCTTCGAGATCTGACGTCGCAGCCGGATCCCCTATGGCCCGCTTGGCCTGACCGAGCGCGAGACGGCACTGTGCAGCGAGCGGCCGCATGCCGCGCTCGTCGGCGAGCGCGATGGCGCCGCGGTACGCGGTCATCGCTGCCGGCACGTCGGGCGGTTTGTCCGCGAGGTGGATCGCGCCGACCGTACGCAGCGTTACCGCCTCGTTTCCGAAGTGCTGGTGCCTGCGACACAGATCGAGCGCCCGCATCGCCGCTGCCCGCGCCGCGTCGATGCGCCCCGCGAGCAGGCACGCCTCGCCGAGCCCTGCGTACGCCGCGGGAATCGCCGGCACGTATTTCATCGCGTCGAGCTGCGCAACGGCTCCTTCCGCCAGCTCCACGGCTTCCCCGTACCGTCCCGCGAGGCCGTACGCCTCGCTGAGCATGCGCGCGACGATCGGCGTCATGAGCGCGAAGCCGCCGCCGCGGCAGAGAGCGAGACAGTGCTCGAGGGTGGCCATCGCAGACGCCACCGTGCCTCGCGTCAGATACACGTCGCCGAGGCCCCAGTACGCCATGATGATCCCGTAGCGGTGCCCGGACGCTTCCGCCATCTCGACGCACGTCCGGATGACCTCAAGGGCGGCCTCGAAGTCCCCCATCAGCGCGAGGCTCCGGCCCATGAACACGCGTGCGATGACCACCGGCGCTGACGGGAGCCCGAGCGTCGCCCGCACCTGATCGCCCTTGAGCATCCCGACGATGGCGTGAGACGCGGCGATCGTGCTGCGGTAGTCCCCGAGAGCGAAGTACGCCTGCGCGAGACGGACCTGCGTCATGATCTCGAGGTCGAGATCTCCGAGCGCGCGCGCCAGCGTCAAGGCGCGCTGTCCCGACATCACCGCCCGCTGCGGGTCTCCGGACCACCAGAGGCACATGGCCATGGACGTGAGCACACGTCCCAGCCGACGCTGGTCGCCGAGGTCCTCAGCTAGCCGCTCCGCCTCGCCGAGGCAGTGGAGGATCCGATCCAGATCCCCGATCGGAACGAGCGCGTTCTGCAGCTCGAGCCGAAGGTCGATGCCGGTGGCTCTCGTGTCCGCGGACTGCTCGAGCTGACCGAGCGCGGTGAGCGCCTGCTCGTAGAACATCGCCGCCTCGCGGGCGGCGCTGCGCGCCGCGGCGCGCACGCCGGCGTCGCGGCAGTACCGCAGCGCCACCTCCCACCGCTCGCTGAGGAACGCGTTATACGCGAGCCGCTCGGCGTGGTCGATGAAGTGCTGGGGGCCGAGCGCTTCGAGCGCAGCGACGATCTTCGCGTGCACCTCCCGGCGCGTCTGGTTGAGGAGCGCGCCATACGCCACCTCGTGCGTGAGGGCGTGCTTGAACGTGTAGGACGCCCCCGCTTCGGGGCTGGTCTCGTAGAGGAACTCCGCGGTCTGAAGGCGCGCGAGGCGCTCCGCCACCGGCTCACCAGACTCCTCCGCGATCGCTCGCAGGAGGATGCCGGGGACATCGCGACCAATGACCGCGGCGTACTGGAGCAGGCGCTTGTCGCCGGGGCCGAGGCGATCGATCCGCGCGGCGAGAACGACCTCGACGCGTGCCGGCACGCGGATGGCCCTCGGCGGCCGCGTCAGACGATAACCCTCGCCCTCGCGCACGAGATCGCCGGTTTCGAGGAGCGCCCTGGCCATCTCCTCGAGGAACAGCGGGTTACCCTCGGTCTTCTCGCTGAGGTGCTCTTTCAGCGGACCGAGCGCGTCGTCGTGGCCGAGCAGCTCCCCGAGCAGCGCCTGGGCGGCATCGCGCGGCAGCGGATCCACCCGGATCTGCGTGTACGTCGCCTTGTTTGCCCACGAGTGCCGGTACTCGGGACGATAGCTCATCAGTAGGAGGATGCGCGCGGTCGCGAGCGCCTCGACGACGCCGTCAAGCACCACCTGGGTCTCTGAATCGATCCACTGCATGTCATCGACGACGAGGAGAAGGGGCCGGAGCCGGGCAGCCTCGAACACCAGGTGCTTGACGCTTTCGAGCGTTCGCTGGCGGCGCTGGAGCGGAGGCAGCGCCGCCCACTCCGGGTCGTCGACCGGCACGCCGAGGAGCGAGAGGAGCGGCGTCTCGATCGTCGCGTCGGGCGAGCTCGTCGCGAGCCTCGTACGCACCTTCTCCCGGATCGCGTCGGCGCGGTCCTGGTCCCCGATGCCGAACAGCGCGCTGACAAGGCTCACCGTGGTGAGATACGGAATCGTCGTGCCGTACGGTACCGCGCCGGCAGCGAGGACGGTCCAGCCCGGCAGATCCTCAGCGTGCATGAGCTCCCGGACGAGTCGCGACTTGCCGACGCCTGGCTCGCCGACGAGAGCGACGAGCTGACCCGCCCCACCACCCACGCGCGCAACGAGGTGCCGCAGCTGGTCCATCTCCGCGCCGCGTCCAACGAAGCGTGTGAGCCCGCGAAGCGCGAGGCTCTGCAGACGCGACCGCACCGGACCGATATCGTCGACCTCGTACGCCTCGACGCGTGTCGTCAGGCCCTTCACCGCAAGCGGCTCGACGGCAGTCGCGCGCACGTAGCCCTCGACGAGCCGAAGCGTGTTGCGACTCGCGAGGATCGTGCCCGGCCGCGCCGCCTGTTCCAGCCGCGCCGCGACGTGCGTCGTCGCTCCCACCGCCGAGTAATCGACGTGGAGATCGTTCGCGATCGACCGCACCACGACCTCGCCCGAGTTCAGCCCGATACGCACGTCGAGCGGGACGCCGCGGCTCCGCGCGGCCCCTTCGGCATGGCGGCGACAGAGATCGCGCATGCGCAAGGCGCTATAGCAGGCGCGGACGGCATGGTCTTCGTGGGCGAGCGGCGCGCCGAAGAGCGCCATGATCCCGTCGCCGAGCACCTGGTTGACGGTGCCCTCGAAGTGGTGAACCGCCTCCATCATCAGTTCGAGAACCGGGTCCATGAGCTTGCGCGCGTCCTCGGGATCGAGGTGGGCGAAGACTTCCAGCGAGCCGCGCACGTCGGCGAAGAGCACGGTGACCTGCTTGCGCTCACCCTCGACGGCCGCCTTCGACCGAAGGATTCTCTCCGCGAGGTCACGGGGCGTGTATGATGCTGGCGACCCAAAGCGGGTGATCGGAGCTTCACTCGCCGCTCGCCCGCAGCCGCCGCAGAATCTCGCATCCGGCGTGAGGGTGAAGCCACAATGCATGCACAATGCATTGAGCGGCCGCGCGCACTGCTCACAGAATCTCGCGAGCGGGCGGTTGACCCATTCGCAGCGCGGGCAGACACGCTTGTCCATTCACTCCTCCGCCTGCAGGCAACGTAGCCCGCGGCCTTCCTCTCGTCAAGGGACCCACGACAAGGAGGCGGTCATGGCAGAAGTATCGAAACCCCCGCTCGAACGTGCGCGCTGGCTCGTCGAACGCGCAGGGGCCCGCCGGGGTGACACCGCTCCGCGTCTTCAGGCCGCGCTCGACGCGGCAAACAACATTCCTGATCCCCGTCAGCTCGCCACGCGGCTCATCGACGAAGCGCTTGACGCGCTGGCCCCACGGTTGCGGCGCGTGCACCACGACCGACGGCACGTGGTCGCGGTGGACGCGCATGGCGACCCGCTCGACGTCGAGCCCCTGCAGGGGTCGCTCGGCCAGCGTACCTTTGGACCCGTCGCGCGCGTGCGGCGCCTTGAGACGTCGTGGGCGTTCCTCGGCATCGCGCTCGGTCGCGTCCGGCGCACGCGCACGAACGAGCTGAGGCTGCTCCAGGCGCGCGAGGGGCACGATCCGGTTGTCATCCAGACGTCGGCCTACGACGCCGAGACGGGGCTCCTTATCGCCGTCATCACATCGGCCGGCGATTTTCAGACGAGCATCGAACCGCTGACGGCGACGCGTGACTGGGAAGAGCTGGGACCGACGCTCGATCCGATGTCCCCCCGCGGTATTGGACGCGTCACCCAGCTCGACATCCATCCGACGAACGGACAAATCCTCGTCGCGGCGTCGGCCGGAGGCGGCGTGTGGCGCACCGACAACGGCGGCGCGCACTGGCGACCGATGATGGACAACGCGCCGTGGCTGACGATGGGCGCGGTCGCGATCGCCCCCTCGAATCCCGATGTGATCTATGCCGCCTCGGGGGAGGACGCGCGTCCGTACGACCCTGCGTGGCCCGGTCGGCGCGTGTACCGGAGCGACAACGGCGGCACCTCGTGGAGCTCCAGCTCACCGTCGCGCCGCGCCACGCGATTCTCGGAGATCGCCATCCACCCAAATAAATCCCGCATCGTGTATGTCGCGGCCAACGTAGGCCTGTTCCGCACGCCGGATAGCGGAGCATATTGGAAGCAGCTGCTCGACGGACGCGTCACGAGCGTCGTGATCAACCACGACAGCCCGAAGACTGTGTTCGCCGGCGTCTACCGCCGCGGCATCTACCGATCCCGCGACGGATATAGCTTCACGCGGTTGAGCGTCGATCCAGCGCTCGAGGCCGAGAACGGGAAGCCGCACGGCTACATCAAGCTCGCGATCGGGCGACAGGGCGCTCATGGCGGAGATTTCGTGATTGCAAAGCTCGGGGAGAAGGGCGAGCGCCTCTACGTCACGAGCGACGGGGGCGCCACGTGGACGGAGGGTCCGCGCGCCGTCGCGACGAGCGACGGATTCGCGGAGTGGACGTCGGTCATCGCGGTGAGCCCGCAGAACGAGGACGTCCTCTATGCAGGACAACGCTTCACGCTGAAGCGGAGTACGAACGGTATCGGCGGGCCGTGGAATGAGATCGGAACCGGCCTTCACCCCGATCATCAGGATCTTGTCTTCGATCCCGGCGACCCCGACCGCATCTTCCTGGCGAACGACGCCGGTGTCTATGCCTCCAGTGACAGGGGGGAGCACTGGGCGTTCGCCTCCGGCGAGCTCGACATCGCGCAGCTCTTCGACATGGACATCACGGAGACCGATCCCGAGATCCTCGCCTGTGGCGGCCAGGAGAGCGGCGTTCACTACCGCACCAGCGGCGGTCAGTGGCGCTCGATTCCGTTCCCGACGATACAGTTCGATGGCACCCGCGTCGCAATTGACGCGGCCGATCCGCACATAGTTTACTTTTCCGGACAGCGCGGGGTCGAAGCCCGGGTCGACGGCGGACTCTCTCGGACGCTCGACGCGCGGACGTCGGTCTCACTCGGCCCGAATGGGCTCACGGGGAAGTCGCCCTTCGTCACCATTCTGACGATCGATCCGAATCCAGCCATCGTCGATCCGGCAAACACGCGCGTCATGTTCGTCGGCGGGAACAGCGGCCTCATTCCGCAGCTGTTCCGCTCCACCGACGCCGGTCAGACGTGGACGCGTGTCGAGCACGCCGGCACCGGTACGCCCTTCGTTCCAGAAGGAGACATCACGGCGATCGAGTTCGATCCGAGCAACTCGAGTATCGTCTATCTCGGCACGACGCTCGGCGCGCTGTACAGGACGATCAACGGTGGTGCGACGGCTGGCGACTGGGCGCGGGTCGATGCGCCGGACATCGCGGGCGCGCAGATCTCGTCGATCGCGTTGGATCCCGCGGACCGAGATCATATATGGGTGACGTTCTTCGGCGATGGGGTAACAGCCACCGATCGGCCGGACGTGATTCTGCCGGGCGTGAGCCACGTATACAAGACGACGCAAGGAGGCACGACCTGGACCGACGCGGGCGGCTGGCTCGCCTGGGCACTGCCGGATGTCCCGACGAGCTGCGTGGTGCTCGATGACCAGACCGTGTTCCCGCATCGGGCCTACGTCGGGACCGACGTTGGCGTCTACATGACGTCGAACGGAGGCATCGTTTGGTGGAAGCTCGGCGACGGCTTACCGCACGTGCCGGTGACCCGGTTGCGGCTGCATCGCAGCACACGCTGGCTCTTCGCGGCGACGATGGGGCGCGGAGTCTACCGTTACAAGCTCTGACGTGCGCGTCGAGACACGGCTTCCGCTGAGCAAGCTGGCTCCGGGGAGCCGGGCTGCGGAAACCCGCTCGACCCTCTTATCGGGGCACGCTCGTGTGCGGAGAGGCGGCTCCATCACGAACCCTTCGGCGCGCGGTGTAAGCGATCGGACGAATAAGTGGGAGGCACAACTGATTCGGAGAATTGTCGCGCCTAAAGATGCCGTAGCTCGCGAGTACGTACAACCCTTACATGGAGACGACCAATGGACTGGATTGAGCAATGGTTCGGCTTTTCACCAGATGGTGGTGACGGTTCAATCGAGGCGCTCATCATCGGTTTGGTCGTGGCGGTTCTTTTGCTCGTTGCTGTACTGATGACGGAACGAGGCCGGGCGGTCTTCCGGTCTGTTGCGGCAAGATTTGTGGGAACGCGGGGCAAGACATCGTAAACGAGCAAGAAGGGCCGAGGATTCCAAAAGCCAACCGCGAGACGGCTGCGGGGACGGGCTGGCTGACTGACGCGCAACTATTACGGCGACCAGGGACTGTTCGGCCGCACCGAGGCGTTCGGCCGACTTGGCGGCTTCAAGGACTGGGCGCTGATGGAAGATCTGGACCTGAGTCAGCGGCTTAAGCGCGTGGGGCGGACCGTGCTCGTGCGCGCGCCACTGAGAACGTCGGGCCGACGGTTCCTCTCGCGCGGCCCTTGGCGGACGTTATCCTTCAGCGCGTGGCTGCTGCTCCGTCACAGCATCGGGCTCGACACGCAGCGCTATGCGGACCGCTGGCGGGGACCGGCCGATCGCACGCCAGGCAGCGCCTGAGGATCGTGAGACGCCTCGCTTCGGCGTTGCCCTGCTCGGCCGCACTCACGATCCAAGAGAGAGCAGCACGACACCGAGCAGATGACCCCGGACCCGGCTACCCGCTGTGGAGCGGCTCCCTCGTGCAACACGACAGATCCGAGGATCGTGCCGAAGACGATCCCGAGCTCCCGAGCTGGTGCGACATAGCTGACTTGCGTCGACTGCAAGGCGAAAAGAATCAGCAGGTAGCTCCAAGTCATGAGCAGCGCAACAGCCGGGATCCTCCAGCCGCTCTCACGCCATTCCAGCACCGCGCGACTCGGACGCCGTAGCACAGCCGGCGTGAGGAGCAACGCCGCGACCGGGATCGTGAAATACGCATAGGGCAGCGGTGGGGCGCCGTCACCGATATTCCACTTGTCCGCGAGCGAGTACGTTGTCGTCAACACGCCCGTGACTGCGGCGTATCTGGTCGGGACTGCGCGCAGCCGGGTGAACGGCACGAACAGGTCCCGAGCGTTCAGGGCAGGAAGGTGGACGAGGTACACGCCGAGCGCCACGGCGGCCACACCCAACCCGCCGGCCGCCGACAGGCGCTCGCCGAGCAGGGCAGCGGCCATCACCGGCACGAGAACTGGCGCAATCCCTCTCGCCACGGGATACACGATCGAGAGATCTCCGCGCGCGTACGCGGCTCCGAGCGACAAAAAGTACAAGGCGCGGAGCCCCGCGCCCAGCCCGAAGCCCAGCCACACGCGCGTGGACCATGAGCCGGTATCGGTCCACAATAGTAGGGGCAGGAAGAAGACCGATCCTGCGATTCCAGTCGCCCAGAGGAAAACGGACTTGTCGCGGCTGCTCTTCGTGAGGTAGTTCCAGGAGGCGTGCATCAGGGCCGAGCCCGTGATCAACAAGAGGGCCACGGCGGTCATCGTGGTGGTCGCAGGAGAACTGAAAAGGAGCGCTCAGTCAGCCGCGTCGTCCGCGCAGCGGAACCCGACCATTGATAATCCGATGTCGGGCGGGTTGGCATGCCGCAGAGTCGATCGTAGACCGACCGCGTCGTTACCCCAGCCGCCGCCGCGGATGACCTTGCGCGACGCCTCGACGCGATTCACGGGGTCGAGTATCGGTGCGCGTGCGTAGAAGGTCGGGTCGAACCAGTCCTCGACCCATTCCCACACGTTGCCGGCGAGATCGTCGATGCCAAAGGGCGAACGACCCTGGGGGAACGAGCCGACAGGCGCCGTATACAGAAAGCCGTCGCCGCGGTCGGCCCGGCAGCACGTGTCACTGCCATAGGAGGCCCGATCGCGCGGCGACTTGTCCCCCACGGATACACGCGGTTACCAGCCCCACGGGCAGCCCGTTCCCATTCGGCCTCGGTCGGCAGCCGCACGCCGCGCCACCGGCAATACGCGGCGGCATCGCTCCATGAGACCTGAACCACGGGATGACGATCCAGCCCGTCGATCGTTGAGTCCGGGCCCCGCGGGTGGCGCCAATCAGCTCCACGGACCTCGCGCCAGGTGCCGACCCAGTGCCAGCCCACGCCCGTGTGCTCGGGGTCCGTGACGTGCCCGGTCGCACGCACGAACGCCGCGAACCGGTCGTTCGTCACCTCGAACCGGTCGATCGAAAACGTCGCAACCGTGACGCGGTGAACCGGCCCCTCCACCTGCTCCCCCGCTTCCGAGCCCCATGAGAAGGTCTCCGCGGGGAATCCGAATCATGGGCACGGGGCTCGTCGCCCGACGATGTGCCCACCAGGCGCGCCACGCGTCGAGATCGTAGCCGCACCGCTTGCCGGTCAGCGCGGTCAGTGCCCCGACGAAATCACCGTTGAGCCACGCAGGCTGGCCGGGCGCACCGAGGCGAGCGACGAGCGCCGCGAGCGTGGCCTCGTCATCCTGACCGACGACGGCCGCTGCCCACGCTGCCGCCGGAGCCGCGCGAAGTCCGGATGCATGGCGCTCGTAAGCCCCAGGGTCGGCGAGGACCGGTCGAGCCGCGCGAGAGTCGCCGGCACGTCGACCGTCGCAGCGGAAGGCGAGGGCAACGCGTGACGCGGAGCCGGTGGTTCGACGGGCACCGGCGCTGGTGGCCCCCACAAGGCACCACGCCGGCCTGGCGCGCGCGTCCCGACGTAAGGGCGCCCCGCGTATACGGCGACGTCCACGGGCTCGTCGCCCTCGAAGGTGTGCGCGGGTGTTCACGCGCGGCCGTCGGCACTGCGCCAGAGCGCACCGCTGGCTTCGCGTGCGGTCACCGCCCACAGGTGGTTCTGATCCGCCGTGAATGTACGGACACGGTGGCCATCGAGTGCGGTCACGCGTTCTGTCCGGTGACCATCGGTCCGCCAGACGGCGGTGCCGGCGGGATCGACGTTCACCGCGTAGACGTGACCACGGTATGTCGTCAGTGCATCCACCGCGCTCCCCGAGGGCCAGGTGGCGACACTGCGCACGCCGTCGCCCGCGAGGCGCAACAGCTTGGGGCCGTTCTCCGGCGCGCTCAGCGCCGCATAGACGATGCCGTCCATAACCGCCAGCGCCGTGATCCGGCTGACAAGCCCAGGCGGTGTCGGGTGGTCGTAGATGACGTGCCAGGTAGCGCCGCCATCGTCGGAGCGCTAAATCCCGGCGCGCCAGGCCGACGTGGCGGCAAAGAGCGTGTTTTGAGAGCCGGCGATCGCGTGGACGTGAAAGACCTCGCCGGTGGGCATGATCGCCCACCGCCAGCGCGTGCCGTCGGTCACCATGTACTCGCCACGGCCCACTGAGAAACGCGGGTCCTCGAACGGCCAGTAGAGAAGGCCACCAACCACCGCCGGAGCGCCGGCGTCCTGGCTGAAGAGGTGGCGCTCGTACCGGACACGGCCACCCTGAGGCTCGTAGGAATACACGTCAGCAGAGTTGTGATCGACGAACTTCACGCTGTTCACCAGCCAGAGCCGCTCACCGTACGCCACGAGTCCCGAGACGGAGTCCCAGGGCCCTGGCTCGACGAGCCGCTCCATGCCCTGCGCCCCGGCGGTTATCGGTGACGCCAGGGCGGCGACGAGAGCGAGCCCAGCGATCGCCTTGACAGCGGCACTCACGCGCGGATGGTAGCAGGTATGTTGCCGACGATCCTGCTCCAGGCGTCGTTGCTGGCGGTATCGGCCTGCTCGCCTGGAATGTTTGAAGGTGCCCGCCGGTCGGTTCATCATGGGCAGCGATCCCGCCGAGCGTGCGGCCGCCTACGCCGCCTCGAGTGAGGCCATACGAGACGCGCGCTGGTTCGACGCCGAGTTGCCACGACAGGAAGTGTCCCTCCCGGCGTTCTGCATCGATCGCGCACTCGTCACCCAGCGGGACTACGCGACGTTCGTTGCGGCCACTGGCCATCGGGTACCCGGCATTTCGGAACAAGACTATCAGGCCCAGGGCTTCCTCGTGCACGACTACCACCGCGAGGTGCGACCGCATCTCTGGCGCGAGGGGCACCCGCCGTGGGGTCGCGAGGACCATCCTGTCGTGCTCGTCGACACGATCGACGCCGAGGCTTACTGCCGCTGGCGCGGGCCGAAGCTCGGGCTACCGACTGAGTCGCAGTGGGAGAAGGCTGCCCGCGGCGACGACGGCGGGCGCTTTCCGTGGGGCGAGGCATGGATGCGACACGCCTCAACAACTCGGAACGGGGCCCCGGCAGCACGACCGCGGTGACCCGCCATCCGACTGGAGCGAGCCCGTACGGGATGCTCGACGCCACCGGCAACGTCTTTCAGTGGACATCGTCGAGCCTGGCGGCGGGTCGTCGCGTGCTGAAAGGCTGCGCCTGGGACGATGAGCAAAGCCTCTGCCGACCTGCATTCCGGCACGCCCGGCCCGCCTCGAGCCGACACATCCTCATCGGGTTCCGTTGCGTTGGCCAGCGGCAGGAGGGTAGCGGCGCCCCGACCATTCCTCGCGGGAATGAAATGACCGAATGTCGGGTTGGTCATACAGCAGATGGCGCCTCGACATATCACCTATCTTGCGGTGGCCACGGTGGCGCTCGCGGCGGGGACGTTCGGCGCCGTGTATGGTCATGACACTCCACGCGGAAGCCGCTCAGGCGCCAGCAGACCAATCGACCCGCGCGTCACCTATCCTGCTCGGCTCATCGCCGCGGGTGGCGGCCATTTTCACGCGATCCTGGTAGGGCCATCGGCGCGCTGGATGCTCGCGGGCACTCACCTCGGCCTCTTTCGAAGCCGCGATCGTGGGCTCACTTGGCAACTGATCGCCGCACGATTCAGCGGCGACGATATGCACGCTCTCGTGCGAAACCCTGCGACCGGTCGCATCAGCGCTGCCACCCATGGCCAGGGCCTCGCCGTGAGCCTGGACGACGGCGAAACCTGGAAGGACGATTCCGAGGGCCTCCCCACATCGGCATCTGGCTGAGCAGCGACGGTGGACGTCGCTGGGAGCAACCGGCCGATGGCCTCAAGAAGCCGGCAGCCGGACTCGCCGTCATTCCGGGCGCGCCAGATGTCATCATGGCCGCCACCGAGGACGGGATATTCGCCGCAGATATCCCAGCGAGGCAATGGCGGCCGGCCGGGGCCGCGCCCGAGTGGTGGGGGCCGCTGATGGCACTCGTATCCGATCCGACGAGCCCCTACATAATCGCGCTCTCCCATGAGGGAGTGGTTGCTCGGCGCCGAACCGACGGCGGCGAGTGGACGCCTCTGTCCCAGGCTCTGCCCACTCGATCGGGAATAGGAGGTGGCTGAGCGGTGTTGAACAGGCAGCGATGGGTTCAGACAGAGACGAGTCGACTTCGTCCGTCGGCATCGGAGAGCGTGAGGCGGAGCTGGTCCTGGGCGCTCTAGCCCGTGTGAAGGCGAGACGCTTCGGTCGCCTCATCGTCACCGTGAACGACGGTCGGATCATGGATGTTGAAGTCATCGAGAAGATCGATCGTGACGTACTGAGGGCTCTGCCGATGTAGTCGGGACGTCGTCAGAGTTGTGGCTGACCTGACATGCAGGAGGCCGTCGTCGAGTTCAGGGACTCGCGACGGCCTTTCTGTTTCTCACCACCCAGTGCGAGGAGGAAGGCCGATGGTTCGTGCATTCGTGGCCGGCGTCGCCGTGATCGGTGTGATGACGCTCTCGTCGAGCAGCACGTTCGCACAGAAGGCCAACCCGTGTGCTGCGAAGAACCCGTGCGCTGCCAAGACCACCAACCCTTGTGGGGCTAAGAATCCTTGCGCGGCCAAGAACCCCTGCGCGGTGAAGAACCCGTGCGCGGCGAAGCAGCCCGCGGCCGCTGCACGACCGGCGCCGCAGAACTTCGGCCCGAACCAGGGAACGGACCGGTACAAGGAGATCCAAGCGCGATAGGTACTCCATTGACGAGCCGGAGGCTCGGCGCCTCTGGCTCGTCCGGGATGGCCTTGCTGCATCTACTTCTTCGTCGCGCACGGATTCTTCGCCGCGCAGGGGTTCTTGGCCGCACAGGGATTCTTCGCGGCGCATGGGTTCTTCTTGGCGGCGCACGGGTTCTTGGCGGCGCATGGGTTCTTGGCCGCACAAGGATTCGACTTCTGGGCAAGGGCAGCACTGGCGGTGCCGAGCCCCAGGACGCCCGCCACCGCAAGGACAGCCGCAGTCTTTTTCACCATTTCCTGCTCACCTCCTTTCCGTAGGGATGCCGATATTCGAAACCCATCTCGCGGCGCCTTTATTCCGCCGTCCGACAACTTCGGAATATTGCGTGGCGTCGCCATCGCTTGGCCGGGAATACGCGACCGCCTCCTCGGGTTGCCATTGGTGAGGAAGGAACGATGACGAAGTGGCCGGACCGGCTGGTGTGGTTTTCTAGCCTCGTGGTACTCGATGGGATTCTGTTCCTGCTCATGGCGGCTCATGCCGACGTTCAGCGATGGACATTTTCAGCGCCATCGGTTGTTGAGTGCCTCAGCGCTCACGTACGCGACGTTCGTCCGGCGACGGCGGACCATCCAGCCACGCCTCCCTCGAGTGACTCGGGACAGGTTGCTCCGGATTGCGATGCCATGACGTCTGACTGGGTCTACTCGACCTCGGCCCGGATGACGTGCTGATCTGCCGACTCCTCGCGACCTTCAGCGCACGGCCACCCCACGGTCGACGATCGCCTTGAAGATCGGGTCGAGCTCTTTGGCCACGGCCTGGACCTCGGGGTGGCGATAGGGCGCAAAGACCGTGCTCGGAGGAAGGTAAGACACCGTGGCGGTGCCGTCGCCATTTTCGAAGACGTAAATGCGGATCGGGGCCTCGAACCCTGCCGCGGGATCGGCGGCGAGCAGTCGCACGGCGAGGTCGTTGCGGAAGACCATTAAGACTTGATTACCCTTGATCGTCACGCCGCGGCCAGCGGCGGCGCGCTGGGCGTTAGCGTGGCATACCAGGCCCATCTTCTCCTCGGTCACCGCCTGCTCGAGGGCCTCGGTGACGCGTCCGAACGGGGCTGTAGATTTCACGGTGATGCGACCGTCCTGGGCAGCCGCTGGCGTCGGGGGAATGCCGGCGACCGCCGCACAGTGGGCAACGATCAGCAGAACGCGCAGGTATCGAGTCATGGCATCTCCTTGACGTTAGGTGAGAGGAACGTCGCGACGGTAGAGCTCGAACGTCGACCGGCGCGTCGCCGCGAGCGCCGTCTGGATCTCAGCCTTGCCCCGGCCCCCGCCGGAGGCCACTAGCGACTCGAAGAAACGCGTATAGAAATGATCCGGATGGACCGTGACGTGGACGCGCAGGCCCATGCCGGTGCGCTCCACGCGACGGCGATAATCGAAGACGAACTGACTGCCGGCCGACACCCGGGTGTCGAACAGCTCGCGAGAGAGGTCGAGGCTGACGTCCCGCGCAATCACACGCTCCTCGGCGCTTCCGGGAGCTTCGCGGCCGCCCGGCTCCACGAGAACCGCGCGCACGACGACACGCGGTGTGACGTAGGTCGGGAAGTGGTGTCCGACTCCGGTGGTGGTGAGTGTGATACGAGCCTCGATCTGGTCACCGGGTCGATAGCGGGGCCGATCGGTGACCACGTTGAGCGTCACGCCTGACCGCACCATCGCGGGATCGTGGATGCCCCGCCAGAGGTGCCGCCGATCCGGCATGTGGCAGTCCTGACACTGCAGTCCGCGCGATGCCGCTGGGCTCGCCTTCCATTCCTCGTACGTGTTCTCCAGGAGCTTGCCGTTGAGGGCGAAGCCGTCGTTCTCGAACTGATGGCAACTCGAGCAGAACTCGGCGGCCATGAAGGCCGGCGTTCTCGTGACGCCGCCATGCGGCAGGCTCGCCTGAGGCGCCGACGCCTGCGCCGTGCACTCGCGGCGCGGCGGGCCGAAGTGCCGGTGCTCCCGGACATGGCAGGCGCCGCAGACGATTCCCTGGCCGTGCAGGCCCGCGTCGAAGATGGCGCGGTTCTCGGGCTGCTGCTCGGCCAGTGGCGCGTGGCAGGTCAAGCAGAGGCGTGCCGATTCCGCATCGGTACGCCACAGCTCCGCAAGCTGTCCGGTCACGCCCGGCCCCATGCTCTTCGCGTGATGCGACGTCCTCCAGTCCGCGACCTGGGCGGGATGGCAGGTGCCGCAGCTCTGAGGCGCCAGCGAGGCCTCGAGCGGGGAGAAGCGAGCGGGTGGAACACCCTGAGGCGCGATCGGTCGCCGCCAGTGGCGGCTCAGGAATTCCTGGACGGAGACCCTCTCGAAAGCGGAGGGCGCCGTATCGCTGGCAGCGGTAAGACTCCCCAGCAGGACGAGAACGACCGCGACCGTAAGAGGAGATCTCACCCCCGGAAACATGCGCGAACACAACAGTCTACGCTCTCCCTCTATTCCCGGCGGGCGCACCTGCCTCGGCGGCTTGAGGTGGCCGCCTGGGAATAGATCGCGATCGCAGCGGGTTAGCATACACGACGGGGGGAGAGCCTGATCCGTTTCAGGGCAGGGGATGACGAGACGGAAGAGTTCGAGCGAGTGGCCCTCGTCCACCTCGACTCGCTCTACCACGTCGCCCTGCGATTGACGCGGAATCGTGCGGAGGCCGAGGACGTCGTCCAGGAGGCGTTCCTCAGGGCGTTCCGCAGCTTCCATCGCTTCAATCCGGGAACGAACTGTCGCGCCTGGCTCCTCACGATCCTGAGGAACGTGTTCCTGAACCGGGTCCGCACCCAAGGGCGGGAGGTGCTGGAAACCGAGATGGGCGGCCTTGACCATGCGGACATGGCGACCGAGGTGCGCGCCGACAAGAATCCGGAGGAGCATTTCCTTCAGACGATGCTCCACGGCGATGTCGATCGCGCGCTCACGACGCTCCCGCTTGCGTTCCGGGAAGCGGTGATGCTGGTCGACATCGAGGGGCTGACGTACCGCGAAGCGGCCGAGGTGCTGGACTGTCCGATCGGGACCGTGATGTCGCGGCTGTCCCGCGGCCGCGCCCTGTTGCGCCGCGCCCTCGGCCGCTTCGCGCGCGAGCATGGGTACGTGAAGGAGGGGGAATGAACTGCGGCGACGTGCGAGCCAAGCTCGATACGTATGTGGACGGCGAGCTGCCGGTGAACGAGATCACCGACATCGACAGCCACTGCGTGAAGTGCCGCGACTGTGCGGCTCTGGCTCGCGCCGAGCGCGAGTTCAGGCAGCTTTTGCGCCGGCAGCCCCGCGAGGCGGCGCCACCCGAGCTGCGAGCCCGGATCGTCAGTCGCGTGTGGCGCGAGTCGGTTGTCGCACTCGGTCGACGCTGGCTGCTGGCGCCGACCGCAGCCGCCGTCGCGGCCGTCGTCGTCATGCTGCTGCTGCCGGCCCGCACGTCGCCCCCCCTCGTGGCCGAGCTCGTCGACAAGCACATCGCCTACTCGCAGATCGACCGCCCGGGCGAGCTGACCTCGGCCAACCCTCGTGAGGTGACGGAATGGTTCCAGGCGCGTGCCGGCATGCGGGTCACGGTGCCCGACTATTCGCCGTCCGGGATTCACCTGGCTGGTGCTCGCCTCGCCGAAGCCCACGAACGGAAGGTGGCCTATCTCCTGTATGAGAAGGGGCGCACGTTGCTCTCGGTCTTCATGGTTCCCGTTTCGGCCAGCGACGCGAAGCTGCCGGGCCGCCACGTCGCCTATCGCGACCACGACTATGTCGCCTACGAACAGAAGGGGTTCCGGACCGTCTCCTGGACCGATGGCCAGGCGGTCTTCGGTCTTGTGTCCATGCTCGACTACGATGCGCTGCTCGAGTGTGCTGACCGGCTGCGCGCCGAGCGGGCGCGGCAGACGCGGCTGTAGCGCGCGATGCGCGGCTCGATGCTCGTGCTGCTGAGCGCGACGGCGGTGGTGGTGGCCGCGATCGGCGAGGCGGCGGGCCTCCGAACGGACATGTCCAAAGCACTCGTCCCGCTCGACGAGATCATTTCAGGTGGACCCGCGCCGGACGGTATCCCGGCGATCGACCGCCCGACCTTTGTCGGCTCGGCTGACGCGGTGGCGTGGATCGTTGCGAACGAGCCCGTGCTCGCCCTCCAGATCAACGGCGATGCCCGCGCCTATCCGCTGCAGATCCTCATGTGGCACGAGATCGTCAATGACATGGTGGGCGGCGTTCCCGTCACGATCACCTACTGCCCGCTTTGCAACTCCGGCATCGTCTTCGAGCGGATGATCGACGGCACCACGCTGGACTTCGGCACGTCTGGCAAGCTCTACAAGAGCGACCTCGTGATGTACGACCGGCAGAGCCACTCCCTCTGGGCGCAGATGGAGGGCCGGGCGATTGTCGGCGCGCGCGC
>JACXTT010005335.1_pt1 | contig 18710 bp, 16 predicted proteins | sample 9270951 | NCBI WGS metagenome assembly JACXTT01 (sample SAMN15532306, study PRJNA645909) | rock metagenome | isolation source: weathered quartz diorite | place: Puerto Rico | collected 2017-06-21 | reverse complement strand
CCCCCGCTCTTAAGGCCATTTTCTTTGGGTTACTTTTCTTTTGGGCCAGCAAAAGAAAAGTGACTCGAGCGCCGGCAGGGGATCGAAACGCCCGCCGCGTAGGCGGCACCCTGGCGGGATCGGGGCTACCGGAGGCCTGAATCGGCTGTAGCAACAACCAAGAGCATGCAGACAGGCGCGAAAGGCCTCGCGCACAGGGTGCGCTCCTACAGAGGTAGGCAGGCCTTCGAAATGCGCGCCGCGTCCCACGGGGACTTCCTTTGGTCGTAGGCGGCACCCTGGCGGGAGCGGGTCTACCGAAGGAACACTTAGCGGCCGCAAGAACCACGAACCTGCAGACCGAGGCGAAAGGCCTCGCGCACAGGGTGCGCTCCTACAGAGGTAGGCAGGCCCTCGACATGTCCGTCGCGTCCCACGGGGACTTCCTTCGGTCGTAGGCGGCACCCTGGCGGGAGTGGCGCTATCGAAGGCAACACTGAGCTCTCGGAAAAAACGAAAACCATGAAGACCGGCGCGAAAGGCCTCGCGCACAGGGTGCGCTCCTACAGATGACTGCGGACGTTCGAAGTGCTCGCCCGTCCCACGGGGACGTCCTTCGGTCATTGCCGGCGCCCTGGAGATGGCTCGACTACGGAAGACGAGAGTCACCGGATGACCCGCTTCCCCGATGCAAAGCGCCTCCTTCCATCGCGCGAGCCGTGCCCCATGGCGCGCGCAGCGGCAACTCCCTGGCCACCCTAATCCTGCTTCAGCAACGCCAGCGCCTGGCGCCTCGCCGACTCGCGCAACGATTTGCGCAGCACCGGATCGTTGGTCGTGCGCGCCAGCACCATGCCACCCACGCACAGCGCCACGATGGCCTCCGCGCGCCGGTCCGCATCACGGACGCCGGTGAGCGCGCAGCGGTAGATGTGGCGCATGCCGCGCATCAGGTCGGTATAGGCCTGCTGCGGCTCCAGGCCGGCGCGGGCAACGTCGGAGGGCAGGGCATACAGGGGACAGTGCAGGTCGATGTTTTCCAGCACCTCGTCGCTGAGGTAGAGATCCACCAGCATGCGCGCCATGCGCTTGGGATCATCGATCGCCTCGGCACCATGGGCGGTGGCGAACGGATTGCAGGTTTCGAAGCTCGCGACGGCCGCGGCGTACAGGTCGTCCTTGCTGTCGAAGTGGTGATAGAAGGCGCCGCGGGTGAGACCGGCGGAAGCCATCACCTGGTCGATGGTGACCTGTTCGAAACCGTGGCGGTTGAACAGGCGACGGGCGGATTCGACGACGCGTGCGCGCGTCTGCACCTTGTGTTCAGGACTGTAAGGCATGACTGCGACCCTCCGGGGACAGGTATAGCAGGCCCGCAAAATATGTTCTTTAACATATTTTGCCCCGGCGTAAGCTCGGTTGCCGGACAGGGACAACGCACCGGAGGATGGACATGAAGATCTACTGGATCAGGGCACAGGCGCCGCGCCGCGTGCTGGCGCTGGTGAAGTATCTCGGCATCGACGCCGACTGCATCGAGGTCGAGGCGAAACGGGGTGGTCTCAAGGCGCCCGAGTACCTGGCACTCAACCCGAACGGCAAGGCGCCGACCCTGGTGGAGGGCGACTTCGTGCTGTGGGAGTCGTCGGCCATCAACGCCTACCTGTGCATCAGGGAAGGCTCGGACATGTGGCCGGCGCACAACCCGGCCGAGCAGGTCGAGGTCATCCGCTGGCTGTCATGGAACGACAACCACTGGGCGCGCGCGGTGGGCGCGTTCTACTTCGAATTCGTGGTGAAGGCGACCTTCAACCTCGGTCCGCCGGATCGTTCGGAATTGCCGGCCATGACGCCCGAGCTGAAGAAGCTGGCCGCGGTATTGGACGGCCATCTGGAAGGCCGCGATTTCGTCGCTTGCGGTCGTCTCACCATTGCCGATTTCCAGCTCGCGGCCATGGCCTGCGACTGGCGCCAGTCGGAAATGCCGTTCGAGGACTTCCCCAACATCGTGCGCTGGCTCGACGGGCTGGATCGCATCCCGGCATGGGCGGACCCGTGGCCGGTCAACACCGCGCGGAATCACGGGGCGGCGCAGCATGAGGTATCGACGGAACATCGCTCGAGCGTGGCCTGAGCGCCGCGGCGGCGATGTCGTGATGACTGACGGAGAGAGGCATGACCGAGCTGATCCTCACCACCTTCAACTGGGTTCCGGAGATGCCGCGTGGCTATGTGCGCGACCTGCGCGTGCGCTGGGCGCTGGAGGAGGCCGGGCTGCCCTATCGGGTGGAAAGCGTGCCGTTCGACGCGCGCGGCGCCGATCACTTCGCGCACCAGCCGTTCGGCCAGGTGCCGTGGCTGACCGACGGCGGTATCTCGATCTTCGAGAGCGGTGCGATCCTGCTGCACCTGGGGCTGCGCAGCGAAGCCCTGATGCCGGCCGATCCGCGCGGTCGCAGCAAGGCCACGGAGTGGCTGTTCGCGGCGCTCAATTCCGTCGAGATGGCCAGCGTGCCCTGGTCCATCTTCGTGTTCTCCGGCTTTACCGAGGACACGCCGGGTCGCAAGCGCCTGGATGATTTCCTCCACGCAAGGCTGGGGCACATGGAGCCTATCCTCGCCGCGCGCGAATGGCTGGCGGGCGCGTTCTCGGTGGCCGACATCGTGATGGCGGACGTGATGCGCCTGGTCGACCGCTTCGACGGGCTGGCCGCCTTTCCCGCCTGCCGCGCCTATGTCGCGCGTGCCACGGCCCGGCCTTCGTTCAAGAAGGCGCATGCGGACCAGTTGGCGCATTTCGCGGCGGCCGACTGAGCGCGCCCGGCCTCATCGGCGGGTTGGCGTCCGGCGCCCGGGCGGCCTGCGCATGCAGCCCATGACGGCGTGGTCATGATGCGCGGGCGCGGATGATCCAGCAGGCGGCGGTGTAGCGCACCTCGTCGCCGTGCACATAGGGATCGAACGCGGGGCGCACGGCGGCGGCGACGCGGGCGCGGGTCGCGGCATCGGCCTGCTGCAGGGCGACGCCCACGGGGCCAAGGCGCGTGATGTAGCTGGTCAGTGCGCTCTCGGGAAACGCGCAGGTGACATCGAGCGGCTGGATGTCGACCTGGGTCCAGCCGCCGTCCACCAGCAGCGAGGCCGTGCGCTCCCAGTCGGCAAACCCGAACTGGCCCGGTCCCGGCTGGCGGGCGGGGAGCTTGATCACGGCGGCGGCCACCCGCTCGGCCGTCGTCATGTACGGGTTTTCCTCGGCGCTTCGCCATGCGATGAAACACAGCGTGGCGTCGCTGCGCGCGGCGCGGCGCAGGTTCGCGAACGCTACCACCGGCTGCTCGAAGAACATCACGCCGAGGCGCGAGATGAACATGTCGACGCTGTCGGGCGCGAAGACGTAGGTCTGCGCGTTGTCGCAGGCGAACCGCGCGGCGGAACCTTCGCGTCGCGCGCGCTCGATCGCCGCCTCCGTCATCGGCTGGGAGATGTCCACGCCCAGCACGTCGGCGTCCTTGCCCAGCGCCCCGGCCGCGGCCAGGGTGGTGCTGCCGGTACCGCAGCCGATATCGACCAGGCAGTGCGGCGAACGGGCCCGGACCTCCTGGACCAGCACCTCGGTGAGCGGCTGGAGCATGCCGTCGAGCACGGGCTGGAGATCGACCCAGGTGCGTCCGGAATGGCCATTCCAGGCATCGATGGGCGAGGGTGTGGTGGCCATGGTCGCGTTCCCTGCCGGCAAGTCGGCGGCGGGCAGCCTGGGGCATACGGGGTCGACTGGACGTCAAGGCCGCAAACGCCGCCCGCGGCGCTCCGGCGCCTTGTAAGGGCCCCGCTCCGGGATGCATAGTCACCCGGAGCTGGGCAAGGCCGGGAGAAGACATGCGGGTACGCCTCGAAGATGTAGCGCGCGCGACGGGTGTCTCGCCGAAGACGGTGTCCCGCGTCCTGAACGAGGAGCCCTCGGTCAAGGAATCCACGCGCCAGAAGGTGCTGGCGGCGATGGAGTCGATGAACTACCGGCCCAGCCCCTCCGCCCGCGGACTGGCCGGCAGCCGGTCGTTCCTGGTGGCCATGTTGTATGACAACAACGACAACCCGGCCTCGACCTATCTCGCGGAAATCCAGGACGGCGTGCTGGATGCCTGCGACGCGCATCGCTACAGCATGATGGTGTGCCCGCTGCGCGTGCGCGACCAGGATTTCATCCGCCGCGTGGATGCCCTGGTGTCAGACCATCACATCGACGGCGTGATCGTGACGCCGCCGCTCACCGACTACGCCCCGCTGCTGAAGCGCCTGCAGGAACACGGCGTGCCGCACGCGAGCATCTCGCCGGTGAACCACGAAGGGGTGATCGGCGTCTGCATGGACGAACAGAAGGCGGCCAAGGCGCTGGTCGATCACCTGCTGCAGGAAGGTCACCGCCGCATCGCCTACATCACCGGCTTCGCCACGCACGGCGCCAGTCGCTGGCGACTCAACGGCTACAAGGACGCGATGATGGCGGCCGGCATTCCCTACGACCCCAAGTACGTGGTGCAGGGCGAATTCACGTTCGGCTCGGGCGTGCTCGCGGCGCGCCAGCTGTTTTCGCTGACCGAGCCTCCCACCGCGATCTTCGCGGCGAACGACGACATGGCCGCCGGCGTCATGTGGGCCGCGAACGAGCGTGGCCTGAAGGTGCCGCGCGATCTCTCGGTCTGCGGCTTCGACGACACGCCGCTGGCCACCCAGCTGTGGCCGCCGCTCACCACCGTGCGCCAGCCCAGCCGCGACATGGGCAAGCTGGCGGCGCTGCAGTTGATGGAATTGCTGCGCGGTCGCGGCACCGGCCTGCTGGTGCAGGTGCCGTACTCGCTGCAGCTGCGTGAATCGACGGCGCCCGCGCCGCGCGAGGCGCCGGTGAAGGGCAGGCGCAAGACGCGCGCCGACGCCTGAAGCCAGGTGGCGACGTGCGCCGCTGCGCGTGTCATCGTTCTGTCATCGCTGACGCGACGTGCAGCACTTGCATGTGCCGCATCACGTGGCTACTCTGCGCCTCCCATCCACCCCACCAACAGGAGGAATAGAACAATGATTGTTGTAGCAGCAGCCTCCGCCGGGTCGACGCGCTTCTGATTTTCCGGCCAGCTTTCCTGCTGGCGCGCTTCATTTCTCCGCTTCGCACCCTGGCGATCCGTTCGGCCCCGTTCCGGCTGGCCGTCGTTCCCTTTGTCTGCAGGGTGCTTCCATGTCTTCGATGTTTTCCCTCCACCAGCTCGGCTGGCGGCCTGAATTTGCGCAACATCTGACGCTCGACGACTTCGAGGCGGGTTATCCCGCGCGCGTGGCGGCGGTGCATCGTGGCGCGCTCGATCTGCTTTCCTCGCGTGGCCAGGGCTCGGCCGTGGTGCCGCGCCATGTCGAGGCCGATGCCGGTATCGCCGCAGGCGACTGGGTCCTGGTCGAACACGAGGCGGACCGCGTGATCCGCCTGCTCGACCGCCAGTCGCTGCTGGCACGCATGGCGGCCGGCGAGGATCATCGCCGCCAGTCCATCGCGGCGAACCTCGACGCCTTGTTCATCGTGTCCTCGTGCAACGACGACTTCAACGCGTCGCGCCTGGAGCGCTACCTCACCCTCGCGTTCGATGCCTCGGTCACTCCCGTGGTGGTACTCACCAAGGCCGACCTGTGCAACGACGCGGGCGACTTCGTCGCCATGGCGGAACAGCTCGCGCCGTCGGTGGCGGTCGTGGCACTGGACGCCACGGATCCCACTTCGGTGGAACAACTCGCGCCCTGGCTGGCGCCGGGCAGGACGGTGGCCTTCGTCGGTTCTTCCGGCGTGGGCAAGTCCACCCTGGCCAACAGCGTGATCGGCGACGCCGTGCAGCGCACCAGCGGCATCCGCGAGGACGACGCCCGCGGCCGGCATACCACCACCGCGCGCGAGATGTTCCCCACGGCAAGCGGCGCGTGGGTCATCGACACGCCGGGCATGCGCGAGCTGCGGCTGGGCGCGGCTGCGCCCGACCTCGCGGCGGTGTTCGATGACGTGGAGTTGTTCGCCGCGCAATGCCGCTTCCGTGATTGCCGGCACGAGGACGACGCCGGCTGCGCGGTGACTCGGGCCGTGGCCGAAGGCGTGCTGGAAGCGCGGCGCCTGGACAACTACCGCAAGCTGCAGCGCGAGGCGGCCCACGCACAGCGGAGCCTGCGCGAGGAGCGCGAGCATGGCAGGCAGTTCGGCCTGCAGGTGCGCGAGGCGGTTCGCGCCAAGCGCGAGCGGCTGGAACCTTGAGGACCTGATGTGGACGCGAGCGCGATGATGACGGAGGCCGCGATTACGGCCTCCGTCGCTGCCGCGGTTACTTGCTGGACGCCTTGTAGCTCAGCTCGGTGTTGTAGCTGTCCACGTGGGACGAGACGCTTTCCATGGTCTCGTTGAACGACTTGCGCATGGTCTGGGCGTCCTGTTTGCCATAGACATTCTCAACCATGGTCCACAGCGGCGTTTCCGGGTCCTTGCCCAGGTCTTCCCACGATTTGGCAGGAATCACCACGACGAAGTCCGGTGCATCGGCGCCGGCGTGCTGCATTTCGCCCATCATGTAGCTGTTGGACCATTTCGCCTTGTCGGCGGCTGCGGCGATCTTCTTGGCCACGTCGATGAAGGCCTCATGCGGCTCGTGGCCCGTCTTGAGCTTGAAGTAGACGACCTGGATCAACGGTGCCGTCAGCTGCATGCCCTTCGGCATGTGGCTAAGGTCGGCACGCGCCGCGACGAACCCGCTTACCTCGCTCTTGAGGTGTGGATTGACGCTGCTACGGAAGATCTGGTCGCACGGCTTGCTCGATTCATGCATGGCGTCGAAGGCCGACCAGGGCACGGCATCGGTGGTGTAGGAATACGCAAAGGTGTCGCCGGTCTCGTGTGACCAGGCGGTCCAGGTGTACTTGAAGCCGTGCTGGCTCAGGCACTGGTTGTAGCTCTTGATGCCGGTCTCGTAGGCCTGCTGGTCCGCTGGCGCGACAAAGTCGGTGTAGTCGCGGATGAGCATGGGCTTGGGTGCGTCGGCAGCGACGGCGGCACTGATGCAGCAGCAGGCGGCCATGCAGGCCAGCCAGAGCGTCGATGATTTCATGGTGTTCTCCCTTGAGGCGGCAGCCTCGATGGTGGTTGCGGTCGCATGACTGGGCGAAAGCGCGAGAACGATGGATCACGAAGGCAACAGCGTGGAATGAGGTAGCTGCCACACGGGGAAGGGGTGGAAAGCAGGAACGACGGACACGACGTGTCGGCAACACGTTGTGGGTAGGGGTGACGCAACGCGCTGTGGCGTCGTCGTGCCCGGCGTGTAGGAAAGGGAAGGCGGTGAGTTGGCGAACATGGCGCGTCCCGACTTGGTCGATGGCGGCAGACTTGCGCGTAGCCGATCGTGGAACGATGCGTGGCCTGACGCGTCTGCCTGAAGCAATGCCGGGCGGCGGTACGAATGTGGCGCTGGGCGCGCGGAGTGGAAATACGTCGAAAAGCATAGGCCGCCCATGGGCGGCCTATGCGTGCCGGGGCGCCTGCAGGCGTGGCCCGGCGATGCGCTGCGAACTGCGGCTCAGGGCTTGGACGATGTCCAGGTCAAGTCGGTCACGACCGGGAAGTGATCGGAGGGATAACGCCCGTTTTCCTGCGTGGTGACGGTGGCGTAATGCGTCGGCGTGAAGCCGCGCGTGAGGATGAAGTCGATGCGCTGGTCCGGTTGGCCGGTGAAGTTGTGGAAGGTCTTCTCCGGGCCGTCGACCTTCGGCGACGCGACGCGGGCATCCTGCAGGGTCTTCGTCAGCAATGCGTAAGTCGGGCTGCTCGGCGTGGTGTTGAGATCGCCGGTGAGGATGAATGGCACGTCCTTGGGCAGGGTCGCGATCCGCGCCACCATTTCCTTGGCGCCCTTGAGGCGCGCCGGTTCGTCCTGCTCGCGGTAGGGCAGGTGCGTGTTGTAGTAGTAGAACGTCCGCCCCGTGCGGATGTCCTCGAACAGCGCCCAGGTCACCATGCGCGGCAACGGGTGTCCCCAGCTGATGCTGCCGGGCTTGTCGGGCGTGTCGGAAAGCCAGAAGTTGCCCGAGTCCTTCAGGCGCAGCACGTCCTTGCGGTAGAACACGCCCATGTGCTCGTCGGCATGGCCGCCGAAGCGGTCGATGCCGAACCAGGTGTATTCGGGCAGCTTGGCCACCACGTAGTCGCCCTGTTCCTGGTGCAGCTCCTGCGTGCCCATGAGGTCGGGGTGCTGCTCGCGGACCGTGCGCACGAAGATATCGCGTCGCGCTTCCCAGCGATTGGGGCCATCGGCCTCCACGGGCACGCGTACGTTGAAGCTCATCACGCGCAGCGTCTGGGCCGCGAGCGGATGGCTGGCGAGACCAAGGGCAACCAGCAGCAGGGCCAACGACCAGGTGCGGAATGAAGTCACGTGGGATTCCTTGCCAGGGGGATGCCCGACCGTAACACGGGGCGCCGCCCGGGCGACATGCACATGCGCTATGGTTTGCGTGAACTGCGCGGCAGTCGGGGGAGGCGCCGGGCGATGGTGATGCACGCCGCGCGTGTTCCCCCTTGGCGGCGTGCCAGGCGCAGGCGTCCACAAGTGAGGGTTCCCGGTCATGCCCCAGCGCGTCGCCACCTGCAGTTGCCGCCAGTTGATGCTGCGTACGACGGAAGAGCCGCTGCGCATCTCCATCTGCCACTGCCATGCCTGCCAGCGCCGCACCGGCAGCGTGTTCGCCGTGCAGGCGCGCTTCCGCGCCGGCAGCGTGGTGATCCGCGGCATGGCCACGCAGTACGTGCGCAAGGGCGACACCGGGCAGGACGCCACGTTCCATTTCTGCCCGGTGTGCGGTTCCACGCTGTATTACCGGCTGGACTCGGTCGAAGGGCTGATCGGCGTGCCCGTCGGTGCGTTCGCCAATGCGACATTCCCGGCGCCGAACATTTCCGTGTTCGAGGAATGCATGCATCCGTGGGTGGTGATGCCCGAGGGCATCGAGCACGTGGCCTGACGCGTGGCCCGCATCGGGCGGACAGCGGAACTGGCCTGGCAAGTCGGTCGCCAGCGACGGATGAAGCGCTGATCTCACGCGACCTGCTACGCAAAAACTTGCCCGTCAAGGATGCATGGTCTGCGCCGATACCTGCCATGGGGGGATAACGATCCCTCGCAGGGGAGTGTCATGCGCTTTACCGTTCGTCTGAAAATCATCGCGGCCATGGCTATCGCCCTGGCCATCGCCGTCGTCGTCGGGCTGGTCGGACTTTATGGTGTTCGCGCCACCTATCGGCTGGTCGACGACATGTATGGCTCCAACGTGCTTGCGATCGTGGCCGTCAGTGACGTGCGCACGGCCATCATCGACGACCGGCTGGCGCTGAACCGTTCGATCATCGATCCCAGCCAGCGCACGCTCGCCAAGAAGGTCGCGGCCGACAAGCTGCGGCTGGACGCGGCGTGGCATCGCTACTACCCCGCCATGGTGTCTTCGGACGAAGAGCGCCGGGTGGCCGCGCAGTTCGAAGCCGCCCGCAAGGAAATCCTTCCTTTGATGGATCACGAGGTCGAGCTGCTGGATGCCGGCAAGACCGACGAAGGCCGCGCCTTGCACGTGAGCAAGGTGGGTGATGGCATGTCCCGTGAAACAGCCGCCATCGACGAACTGATCAGCGTCAACGAGAAGCAGGCGGGGCTTTCGGCGGCGGCCGCGGCCGCGCATTTCGCGCGCACCTGGCAGGTGTCTGCGGCCATGATCGCGTTGGGCGTGCTGATCCTGCTGGCGGTCGCGTTCGCCTTGATCCGCATCGTGACGCGTCCGCTGAACCAGGCGCGCATGCTGGCCAGCGCGATCCAGGAAGGGCGGCTCAACAACGCCACCACCATCATCGGCAATGACGAATTCAGCGACACGCTGCATTCGCTCGAGCACATGGATCGCCAGCTCACCGCCATCGTCACCCAAGTGCGTGACGTGGCCGAGCAGGTGAATCATGCGGCACGCGACCTGTCCCAGGGCAACGACGACCTGTCGCAGCGCACGCAGGAACAGGCCAGTTCGCTGGAGGAAACCGCAGCCTCGATGGAGGAGCTGGCCACCACGGTGAAGCAGAACGCGGAAGGCGCGGGCCAGGCGCGCGAGATGGCGTTGCGCATGCGCCGGCGTGCCGAAGAGGGACGTGACATCGCCGGCACCGCCGTGAGCGCGATGCAGGCGATCACCCAGGCCAGCAGGGAAGTGGGCGAGATCGTGGGGCTGATCGACGAGATCGCGTTCCAGACCAACCTGCTGGCCTTGAATGCCGCCGTCGAAGCGGCCCGCGCGGGCGAACAGGGACGCGGTTTCTCGGTGGTGGCCACCGAGGTGCGCAACCTGGCCCAGCGCAGCAGCGCCGCGGCCAGGAACATCAAGTCGCTGATCCAGGACACCACCTCCAAGGTGTCCGAAGGCGCCGGGCTGGTGCAGCGCACCGGACAGGCCCTCAACGACATCGCCGGCGACGTGCGCGAAGTGAGCACGATCATCGAGGTGATCGCGGCGGCGTCCGAGGAACAGTCCGCCGGCATCGGCCAGGTGAACAATGCGGTGATGACGCTGGACGACGTGACCCAGCAGAACGCCGCCCTGGTCGAGGAAGCCAGCGCGGCCAGCCGCAACACGCTGGACCTGTCGCAGGTACTTATGAAACAGGTGGCCTACTTCACGCTGCAGGGCGAAAGCGTCGCGGCGAAGCCGGCCGCCCAGCCGGCGCAGGCCCCGGCGCCGGTTCCCGCCAGGCCGACCCCCGCGGCAGCCTGGCCGGCCAGGCGCTCCGCCAGCGCCGAACTGGCCGTGGCCGGAGACGCCTGGACCGAGTTCTGACCGGTACCAGGGGACGGCAATCAACCCGTGGGGCGCTCGCGCGTTCCATGGGTTGGCCGTCGCCGGTGATGGCAGCAGCGCGAGAGGGGAAGCATGCAGGCAGCAGAGTTCGATCGTTGGGCAAGGACGCGTGAACGCGGCATGCTGCGCTATGTGTTGCGCAGTGGCGTGCTGTTCTATGGCCTGCCGATGTTCTTCATCATGACGTACCTGATCCCGCATCCGCGGCTGACGACGCCGCAGTCGGCGGTGCTGTGGCTGATCGGCGGCGCGGGTTACGGCGTGGCCATGTGGCTGGTGCAGGAACGCCGATTCAGAAAGGTGACTCGTCGCCCATCCTGATTCGTCCTTCACGAAAAGGCGAATCGTTTTTCATCTGGTCTTTCGGTCTGCTGGCGCAGTGTCTCGTGAGACCGCGGTCAGGCGGTTAGTGGCTGCGGTGGGTCGGTGTGTGCGCGTGCCTGCAACGCAAAGGCATGCGTGACGACCGAGGGGCTTCAGTACCTTCCGCCTGACGTAGGGGGCGGGGTCTCTCGGCATGCAGCTGCCCACGCTACGCGGGGCGCGCGCACGCATGAAGCCAACATAGGAGACCAGACCATGGCACGCCAAACCACCTACGTCGTTCGTGCATTCGCTGGTGCAATGATCGTCGCGCTCTGCGGCTGCTCTGACTTCGTCAAGAAGACCGATTACGACGCCGCCATCAACGAACTGCGCGGCAACGATCAAAAGCAGCAGCAGGAGATCGATTCGATCAAGCAGGAAATGCAGCAGAAGTTCTCGCAATACGACTCGCAGATCACCGCCATGCAGGGGCGCATCAGCGTGAACACGATTGCGCACTTCGACACGAATCAGTCGACGATCCGCGACGACGACAAGAAGCAGCTCGATGATTTCGCGAAGATCATCAAGGATCATCACTCCAATGCCGTCATCACGGCCGAAGGTTTCGCCGATCCCTCGGGCAGCGTGGCACACAACCGCCGCCTGGCGCAGAAGCGGGCTGAAGCCGTGCGCGACTACCTGATCCAGACCGGCGGCCTCAACGCCGAACAGGTGCGCGCCGTCGGCTACGGCGAGGTGAAGAACCGCCAGGTGGTGAAAGGCGCGCATGGCGACGAGGGCCAGCCCAACCGCCGCGTGACCCTGGTGACCGATTTCACCGGCAGCACCTGATCGAAGCCACGGCCGAACGTCTCGTTTGCGAAAAAAGGCCGCCATCCGGCGGCCTTTTTTCGTGTGGCCCCGGCGCAAGCCAGCGGGTCGGGCTGGCCTCCTGGCTGATCGTTAGCTTGCTTGAACCTGTCGGGTCATGACGGTAATGTTGCCGTCACATCGTCAGCTTCGCGCAAGCTTTTACGACCCATGGGCCGCCGTTGGGCGCCCGGTGTCAGGATCAGCGGCGCATGCACGACGGCCCGAAAGGCTGAGCCGGGGGAGCATGCATGACAACGACGGAAGGGCGGCGATCGGCGGCCCGCGTGCTGGCTGCCGCGGCCACGCTCGCCATGGGCACCTGGATGCTCGACCGCTGGTCGCTGGGCGTCGAGCTGTTCAGTCGCACGGTTTCGTATGGATTCGTGGCCCAGGCCATGCTCACCACGCTGCTGCTGCTGGCGTTGCTGGTGCTGACCAACCGCCTGCTGGTGTCCTTCCTGGCCAGCCTCGCCCTGCTGGCGGGCATCTACGTCATCAACGTGCTGAAGATCCGCTACCTGGCCTCGCCGCTGAGCCTGTCGGACTACTACGTGCTCACCAGCTTGCGCGCCGACTCGCTGGGGCTGTACCTCGACTACGTCAACAAGAAGGCGGTCGCGGCCGCCCTGCTGGTCCTGCTGGTGGCGCTGGGCACGCTGTGGATGCGCGAGCGCCCCGTCTTCCGCGCAAGGGCGTGGCCCAGGATCGCCGGCCTGGTCCTGGTACTGGTAAGCGGATACGCCCTGCTTTTCACCCCCGTCGGCCAGCGCATCTACGACGCCGACCGGCTTGGGGTGACGCCGTACTCCACGTTCCACTCGCAGTTCCATGGCGGCCTGCTCAGCATCCTCGTCTACACGAAGCAGGAACTGGAGTCGGCGCTCGAAGAACCGATCGACGACCAGGCCGTGCGCAAGCTCGTGGCGGCGCTGCCGGTGGTCGCGCCGGACGGCGATGCGGTGCCGCGCGCGGATCGCCCCGATGTCGTCGTCATCCAGAGCGAATCGTTCTTCAACCCGGACCTGATCGAGCAGGTGGGCGACACGCGCACCCTGCTGCCGAACCTGCATCGCGCGATGGAGCAGGGGTCGGGTGGCAGCATGGCGGTCCCCACCTTCGGCGGTGGCACGCTGCGCACGGAGTTCGAAGTGCTCACCGGCATTCCGCTGGCGGCGTATCCGCGACTGCAGTTTCCCTATCTGCAGATTTCCCGGGCGAACATCCCGAGCATGGCCCATGTGTTCGGGGATGCCGGCTATCGCGTGGTGGCCGTCCACGGCAACGGTGGTGATTTCTGGAATCGTCGCAACGCGTTCCGATCGCTGGGCTTCGAGCGCTTCACCACCGCCAGGGAATTTGCCGACTCGGCCTATCGGGATGGCTGGTTCCTGTCGGACAAGTCGATGACGGACGAGATCATCAGGGAGCTGGGCAGGGACGAGGCACCCAAGTTCGTCTTCGCCGTGAGCATCGAGGCGCACGGGCCGTTCATGAACTCGCCGGTGGTCGACAGGCACCTGCAGGACCAGTTGCCGGTGCCCGCGGGTTTTTCCAGGGACGCGCGCGAGGAATATTCGCGCTATGCCTACCACATCGCCGACGCGGACCGGGAGCTGGGGCGGCTGTGGGATTACCTCAAGGCGCGTGGCCGCCCGTTCGTGCTGGTGTTCTACGGTGATCACCTGCCCGGCTTCGAGCACGTCTACCGCGGCGCCAAGTTCCGCAATGGCCTGAGCCCCGACCAGCAACGCGTGCCGTGGGTGGCGGTGGGCACCGATGTGCCCCGCGCGCAGCACGCGATCTACGCATGGATGCTTTCGCACGAGGTGCTCTCGCTCGCGGGCATCCGCAGCCCTGCCTATCTGAACCTGGCGTCCGGCGTGGGGCGCCAGATGATCGACGACCACAAGGTGCATCCCCTGGTCGACCACCCCATGCTCGACGGCCTGTATTCGGCGGCGCGCATGGATCTCAACGGGCAGTTCGAAACCTCGGTTGAAGGAGCCGGCCATGCGCTCTAGGTTCAAGAGCTTGTTCGGGCGCCATCCGGTGCTCGTCGTATCGGTGCTGCTGCTGGGTGCGGTGCTGATGGTCCTGGGCACGCGCCTGTTCTTCAAGGGTGGCGTCGCCTTGCTGACCGTGCTGCCGGATCGCATCGACCAGTGCGCATCGCCGAATATCGCCGTGGAGGTGAGCTGGTACGCGCCGCGACAGCCCTTCGTGAAGATCTACACCTCGCATCTGGGCGAGCCCACGCAGCTGTGGCTGAGCTCGGCTGCGCGCGGCAATGCGAAGACCGGCGCCTGGGTCACGGATGGATCGAGCATCGTGATCACGGATCCGCAGGGGCGCACGCTGGCGCGTCGCACCGTGACCTCGGTGGATTGCGGGCCGGGCGCCCCGCATCCGGAGCAGGTGGCCGCGCTGGCGGAACCCTGAGCGCCGGCGGCCCGGCTTGGCCGCGCGCATTCCCGATAAAGACAAAGGCCGCCCGGAGGCGGCCTTTGTGCGTGGATGAAACGCCGGCGATCAGCGCTTCATCGAGTTGAAGAACTCGTCGTTGGACTTGGTGTTCTTCATCTTGTCGAGCATGAACTCCATCGCGGCCAGCTCGTCCATCGGATGCAGCAGCTTGCGCAGGATCCAGATCTTGGAGAGCAGGTCCGGCTCGATCAGCAGGTCCTCGCGGCGGGTGCCGGAGCGGTTGATGTCGATGGCCGGGTAGACGCGCTTCTCGGAGATGCGGCGGCTCAGGTGCACTTCCATGTTGCCGGTGCCCTTGAACTCTTCGTAGATCACCTCGTCCATCTTGCTGCCGGTGTCGGTCAGCGCGGTGGCGATGATGGTCAGGCTGCCGCCTTCCTCGACGTTGCGGGCCGCGCCGAAGAAGCGCTTCGGGCGCTGCAGCGCGTTCGCGTCCACACCACCGGTGAGCACCTTGCCGGAGCTCGGCACCACGGTGTTGTAGGCACGGGCGAGGCGGGTGATGGAGTCGAGCAGGATCACCACGTCCTTCTTGTGCTCGACCAGGCGCTTGGCGCGCTCGATCACCATTTCGGCGACCTGCACGTGGCGCACGGCCGGCTCGTCGAAGGTCGAGGAGATCACTTCCGCACGCACGGTGCGGGCGATTTCCGTCACTTCTTCCGGACGCTCGTCGATCAACAGCATGATCAGGTGGACGTCGGGATGGTTGTACTGGATGGCCTGGGCGACGTTCTGCAGCATCATCGTCTTGCCGGACTTCGGCTGGGAGACGATGAGGCCGCGCTGGCCGCGACCGACCGGCGCCACCAGGTCCAGGATGCGACCGGTGATGTCTTCGGTGGAGCCGTTGCCGCGCTCGAGCTTGAACGCCTTGCGCGGGAACAGCGGCGTCAGGTTCTCGAACAGCATCTTGTTCTTCGACGCCTCCGGCGGATCGCCGTTGATGTCGTCGACCTTCAGCATCGCGAAGTAACGCTCGCCTTCCTTCGGATGGCGCACGCGTCCGGTGATGTAGTCGCCGGTACGCAGGTTGAAGCGGCGGATCTGGCTGGGCGACACGTAGATGTCGTCCGGACCGGCGAGGTAGGACTCGTCGGCCGAGCGCAGGAAGCCGAAGCCGTCCTGCAGGATTTCCAGCACGCCCTCGGCCCAGATGCCACCGCCGGAGCGGGCGTGGGCCTTGAGGATCGAGAAGATCACGTCCTGCTTGCGGGCGCGGGCCACGCCTTCCTGGATGCCCAGCGACTCGGCGAATTCCAGCAATTGGATCGCGTTCTTGCGCTTGAGCTCGGTGAGGTTGATCAGGCGGTCGCTGCTGCCGGCATCGGCGTAGTCATCGTCCACCGGCAGGCCGTTGTTGTTGCGCTGATGCTGCTGCGGATTGCCGCCACCACCACCGCCACCCTGGCCACGTTGCTGGTTGCGCTCGTGGCGACGGCGACGACCGCGGCCATCGCGATCATTGCGGTTGAACGGCTGGTTGCCGTTACCGCCACCCTGCTGCTGGCCGCCCTCGCGGGCTTCCTGCGGCTGGCGCTGGCCGCCATCGCCCTGCGGGGCGGATTCGGCGGCAGGTGCCGGAGCGGGAGCCTCGGCGGGCGGTGCGGCACGCTCGGCGCGCTCGACCGGAGGCGGTGCGGGCATGTCCAGCTGGGCCTGCTTGTCGGCCTTGGCTTCAGCGGCAGCCGCGGCAGCGGCGGCGGATCGGCGAGGTGCGCGGGTGCGGGTTTCAGCCACAGGTTTGGCGTCGGCGCTCTTGGCGTCGTTGGTTTCTTTGCTTTCGATATCAGACACGGGCAAACCTCTGTGGGGCGCCGTTGATGACAGGAGGGAAGGTTGCGTTGCGCGGACGGCGCGGGGGACAGGACAGTCCCGACGGACGCTTGAAATCTAGCACTGGGATCGCGGCGGCGTAAAGCGCCGCGATCCAGGTAATTCAGAAAACTTAGATGGCCTTGTCAATCAGCTGGGTGAGCTGACCCTTGCTGACCGCGCCGATCTGGGTGGCCTCGACCTTGCCGTTCTTGAACACCATCAGGGTCGGGATGCCGCGGACGCCGTAGTTGCGGGGCGTCTTCTGGTTATGGTCGATGTTGATCTTGGCGATGCGCAGCTTGCCCTGGTACTGCTGGGCCAGCTCGTCCAGGATCGGCGCGATGGCCTTGCACGGGCCGCACCATTCGGCCCAGAAGTCGAGCAGCACGGGCGTATCGGAATTCAGCACTTCCTGCTCGAAGGCGTCATCGCTTACATGGGTAATCAGGTCGCTCACCGGGGTCTCCGAAGGTAGGCGGGTAAGGGCTTTCACGACCGCGCGCCCAGCATCGGCTACACTGGGCCGCCCATGAAGCGCGGGGTCGTACCGGATAGGAAGGCTGGTGCCGTTGCGGCAGGCCTCCATTCCAACGTAACTCGGGGCACGATTCAAGCGATTCAAGGGCGGCCTCGGACGGCTCCGTTGACATAGGTGAAAGGGTTTTCCTTGCTGGACAAGCCCTTACGTGGGTGCAGTCCTTTGACCTATGCCAGCGGAGCTGTCGGATTACCGCCGCTCCCTCCGGCGCCCGCCAAGGCAAGTGTCGCCGGCACGCGCAATCTCACGATTCCGCCTGCCGCCGTGCCCTCTGGCTGTGCCGATCATCCACCCGTTCCTTGTAGCGTCTCACCGACAAGGAGCCGGGCGGCCGCCGCTGATGGCGCTGCCCGTACCAGAGTCTCCATAAGCAATGTCTCAAACCGTACTCACTGATACTTTTTTCACCAACTTCGATCTCCATCCGCTGCTCCAGAAGGGTCTCGACGAGGCCGGCTTCACCCGCTGCACGCCGATCCAGGCGCTGACCCTCCCGGTCGCGCTCACCGGCCGCGACGTGGCGGGCCAGGCCCAGACCGGCACGGGCAAGACCTGCGCCTTCCTGGTGGCGATGATGAATCGCCTGCTCACCACGCCCGCCGTGGCCGAGCGCAAGGACAGCGACCCGCGCGCCCTGGTGATCGCGCCGACCCGCGAGCTGGCCATCCAGATCGAGAAGGACGCCAAGGCCATCGGCCGCCACACCGGCCTGCGCACCGCGCTGATCTACGGCGGCGTGGACTATGACAAGCAGCGCCAGCAGCTCAAGGACGGCTGCGACATCATCATCGCCACCCCCGGCCGCCTGCTGGACTACTACAAGCAGCACGTGTTCGGCTTCGAGGGCGTCGAAGTGATGGTGATCGACGAGGCGGACCGCATGTTCGACCTCGGCTTCATCAAGGACGTGCGCTTCATCTTCCGCCGCCTGCCGACGCGCGAGCAGCGCCAGGTGCTGCTGTTCTCGGCCACGCTGAGCCACCGCGTGCTGGAGCTCGCCTACGAGCACATGCACAACGCCGAGAAGCTCGAGGTGGAGACGGAGAACGTCACCGCCGACCGCGTGCGCCAGGTCGTCTACTTCCCGGCCAAGGAAGAGAAGATGCCGCTGCTGCTCAACCTGCTCGAGCGCAGCACGCCCACGCGCAGCATCATCTTCGTCAACACCAAGGCGGCGGCGGAGAAGATCACCGATCGCCTGAAGCGCCACGGCTACCGCGTCGGCGCGCTGTCCGGCGACGTGCCGCAGCTGAAGCGCCAGAAGCTGCTGCAGCGTTTCCAGGAAAGCCAGCTCGACATCCTGGTGTGCACCGACGTGGCCGCGCGCGGCCTGCACATCCCGGCCGTCAGCCACGTGTTCAACTACGACCTGCCGCAGGACGCGGAAGACTACGTGCACCGCATCGGCCGTACCGCGCGCCTGGGCGCCGAGGGCGACGCGATCAGCTTCGCCTGCGACCTGTACGCGATGAGCCTGCCGGACATCGAGAGCTACATCGGCCAGCGCATCCCGGTGGGCAACATCGAAGCCGACATGCTGGTGATGCCGCAGCCGCGCGAGCAGGACGCCCAGTTCATGGCCGACGTGGCCGCCGACAGCGCCGCCTTTGGCGACAAGGTGGAGCAGCGCGGCGAGAAGGACGGCTCCCGTGGCCGTCCGCGCAGCCGCGGTGGCCGCGACGGCGACCGTGCGCGCAGCGACAAGCCGCGTGAACCCCGCGAGCCGCGCAAGCCGCGCGCCGAGGCCCCGCTCGAAGCGAAGCCCGAAAAGCCCGTGGCGCCTGAGGCGAATCCCGCCGAGGACGCC
>JACXTT010005334.1_pt1 | contig 18711 bp, 12 predicted proteins | sample 9270951 | NCBI WGS metagenome assembly JACXTT01 (sample SAMN15532306, study PRJNA645909) | rock metagenome | isolation source: weathered quartz diorite | place: Puerto Rico | collected 2017-06-21 | reverse complement strand
CTCGCTGGCCTGAAACGGAACGGTGCTTGGCAGGTTTATGGGACCAATGATGGTTACACCGTGCCTCACGATCTCTCGCCCGGGCTCGGTGAGAGCGCAGTTTCCGCCTTGCTCAGCCGCAAGGTCCAAAATGAGGGAGCCCGGCCGCATACCGTGAACCATTTCCTCGGTGATGAGGATGGGAGCCCGCTGCCCAGGAACCAGCGCCGTGGGAATGACGACGTCAGCGGCAGCCACGTATTTGGACATCATTTCCTGCTGCTTCTGGTAGAACTCCTCCGACTGCGCCTTCGCGTAGCCGCTCTTATCCTCGGCGTCTCTCGCCGCAAGGCCCAGTTCCGCGAACTTGGCCCCAAGGCTCTCCACCTGCTCCTTCACCGCAGGGCGGGTATCGTAGGCCTCCACCACGGCGCCGAGCCGCTTCGCCGTGCCAATAGCCTGCAGTCCAGCCACGCCGGCTCCGATGACGAACACTCGCGCGGGGGTAACTGTGCCCGCGGCGGTCATCAGCAGAGGGAAGAACTTCGGGAGACGACTCGCGGCGACCAGGACAGCTTTGTAGCCAGCAACCGTGCTCATGGCGCTCAAGGCATCCATCGGCTGAGCTCGCGTAATGCGCGGCATGAGTTCCATGGAGAACGCTGTAATCTGACGCGCGGCAAGGGCCTTGATTGCGATGGCATTCGTGTAGGGCTGGAGGAAACAGATGAGGACGGAATCCTCTTTCATGCGGCTGATCTCGTCTATCGTGGGAGGCTGTACCTTGAGTAAGATGTCCGCTTTAGGGAAAACCTCCGCCTCAAGTCGTGCACCTTTTGCCTCATACCCTTCGTCGAAAAAGCCGGCTAACTCGCCCGCGCCGGACTGGACGGCCACCTCCAACCCAGCCTCGGCGAGCCTTGGAACAAGTTCGGGAACAAGCGCCACCCGCTGTTCTCCCGGGACAGTCTCTTTCGGAACGCTGACGATTGTGCGCATCGATGCTTTGCGGATACTACTGTCTCGCTATTCTAATCCTGCCCCTGAGAGCTGTTACTTGCCAATACAAAACGGGGCTCGCGAGTTCCTACATATGTTTGCCCATTGGCCAACCAATGCCGAAGCGCGCCGGCTCCTCGCCCTCGGTTATCAGAAAGTGGGTGGTGCGCAGGAGGACACCAATCCCAAGGAGGCGCTCGCCAGCTACGCCAAGTCTGCCGCCATCAACGGCGAGCTGGTGAAGGCTGATCCCAACAATGCGCAGGCCAGCATGAGTCTCGCCATTACGCTTCGCTACACCGGCGACTTGGAGTCCAAGCTGGGTGACCGCGCCAATGCCCTCGCGCATTATGAGCAAGTGCTTCAGATTCTGGAGAGGCTGGCGGCGGCGGAAAAATCTGGCGCCGGCGGGAATTTTTGTTCGCCGCTGTCGAGCCAGAGCCAGGCTCCTTCCGGTTGAACGGCGGCGCTTTGCGAGAGTTGCTGAATGCGCGACACAGCACTAGAATGTCCCGCGCTGTTTAGCACCACTAGTGCTTTCTGAGGCAGGCTCGTACCAGAAAACTGCACCCTTCGAAATTGGCGGCAGCGTATACGAGATACCTAAGCCACGACGGACTCCTTCCAGTTCCTGTACTTCACCCAGGAAAGGCAGGAGGAAGGCTCGGCCTTTGACCTCTGGTGATACTGTAACTCGGATTCCGGTCTGCAAGGCTTGCACAGGATTTACCCCGCCATGCAATCCTGCGAAATTCGCCAGGAAGACGTGGGGGGTCCCTTCTACAAGGGCGATGGAAGTTGCCACCTGAGGAGAAGCTTCAATTTTAATGCCAGCCATACTTGGTAAGTTTTTCAAAAAGGCTGCTTGCGCATTGGGCGTGGTGTGCTCGAAATCGCTCTCTAGCGCAGCCATGTACTGTTTTCCCGGGCAAGGTTGAATCCGGATGACATTGGAAGTAATGGAAAATTTCGTTACGTCCGCGCCCGTAATGATCAGTTTCTTGCCGCTGGCAACATACTGCTGCAACCAGCTTCTCTCGAGATCACTCAAGACGCGTACATCCGGCAGAATCAAGGTGTCGCCCTGAAACTCAGTCAAAGTGCGGGGGGTTACCACCTGAAACTCCAGGTGCTTCTGCATTAACAGAATGAGAATGCCTCGATAGGAACGAACAAATTCCTCTGCGTAGTAATTCCGCGTTTGGGGAGAGAAATATACTCCAACTGGATGAATTGGGGCGCGTGGCAGATAAAAGATCTTTTGGTGCGCTTGAATCCACGAGAAGATCGTTTTCCTCGTGGGCTGGTCATTCGATCCGGCCATGGAGTGCCCGGGTGCGTCCCAGAAATTCGCGCCTGCCATAACTTCCGACATCGCAAGGTTCATCATGGACTCTCGCCGGTCGACCTTCGGGTCGCCATCCCACGAGTAATTCAGGATCCAGGTAGCCTTGCCTTGCGCAAAAGCGCGGAACGAATGCATTCCCACCTGGTAGGCGAACCAATCCAGCGGATTTCGGGAGGATGCCATGTGATTGCCGCTGCCGAATTCGTACTCGTGTGCAATCGCGTCCACCACCGGATAGATGCTGTACACGTCCGCGCCCACCCGAACCGCCTCTTGCTCAATGCCGGGATAGATTTCAGGAATGGTCCTGATCTCGGGATTGACCGATTTTGCATTCACGTCTATCTCGTGCATGAAATCGGTAAATGTCTGAATGCGGAAATCAGTCCACTTCTGGAAGTTTGCCTCGTCAAAATCACCGAGCTTCAGATCTTTTCGCGCGTCCAGCCCGGTTTGCTTCTTGAACTGCGCCACCGTGTAGTCGTCGAAGCTGGCCCAGCTATCTTCCCAGCCTTCGAAGTGCGTCATCCAGTACGGAATGTCGACGTAGATACCATCAATCCCGGTAGCCGCGATCTGCCGCACCCGCTCCATGTAGGTCTTGCGCCACTCCGTCGCGTAAGGGCTGACCCACACATCCTCGTCGCCCTCTCTGATCCAAAAGGCTGTCCCCCCTCCAAAAATCGCGGGTTCGCCGGTAATTTTCCGCTGCAACCAGTCGGGATGCTCCTTGGCCAGTGTGTGCGGAGTCTTGTCGGCATTCGCCGTGATTCATTCCGTGCCTGCTATGTATACGAAGGCGCGATTGCCCACTTGATGCGCCTTCTCAGCCACGGCGCGGATTGCGTGCAGCTTCTCGTCCGGATTGACAAAGCTTTCGTATCGCCCAGGAATATCGTTGTCCACTTCGATTCCAAAGACGTTGCTTTCCTGAGCCTGGCGCACAATCTGTTCTGCATTGTCGGGATGCAATCCATACGCCCCGATGCGCACGTAGTGCGTCCAGTTTTGGCCAGCGGGGAAATCCTGGGAAAGAATTGACCCAGCGAGCAGGAGCAGAAAAGCCAAGGTGAGCGCGAAGTCAAGAAACACGGTCAAACGCGAGTGGGCCAGCACGGGCAGTACGTCCCCCTAACCTGAGTTGAGCGTTCGTATCACAGCCGCTTCTGCCTCGATCTTACGGCGAGTGCAGACCGCCCCACCCAATCGCAAGGGCCTCAAACCCAAGAGTAACCTTCGCAGCTAGAACTGGAACCGTGCACCGAATTGCATCCTGCGATAGTTGTTGGTTGTGGAGGTCACAGTCCCGAAACTGCCATCTCCTGAAGCGGTGTCCGGAAAGGCAAAGCGCTGATGATTCGCCGCATTGAACATTTCGGCACGCACCTGGAGCAGCATGCCTTCCTTGATGTTGAACTCTTTGGAAAGCGAAAGATCCAGGTTGCGGATTCCGTCGCCCCGCAGATTGGAGAAGTGCCGCGGAGCATTGCCAGGGATGTTGTCACCCGGATCGGCGAAGCAATCTTGGTTGAGGAAAGGCTGCCCCGTCCGTGCAGCTTCCCGGTAGCCGATGCCGGTTGTGAGCTGGGAGCAGACCACATCCGGCCGCTGATTGCCGTCGGCAAGCCGGCCGCTGCTCATCGCGATCGCCAACGGTTGCCCGGATTGAATCGTGATAAAGCTGTTCAGCGACCAGCCGCCCACAATGCCATCGAGCACACCCTGAAGGTTTCCTCCAATCCAGCGGCCCCGGCCGATGGGGAGGTCCAGAATGAAAGCCGCGGCCAGCCGGTGGGTGGCGTCGTTGGAACTGATCCCGTGCTCTGCCCTTAAATCATCGAGCTGCTGCGGATTATCTGCGATGAGGTTGCCGATCCAGGCGTTGCGCCCCGCCGAAGAATCGTCCGTCGCTTTGGAGAACGTGTAGTTGCCCTCGAAGCTGACGTAGTGGCTGGCGCGTTTCTGGAAGCGCACCTGCAACGAGTTGTACCACGAAGTCGCGATCAGCCGGGGCAGCCCTTCGAAGCCACCATCAAATTGCGGGAAAGGCCGCAGCAAGTTGAGTTGCGGAATTTCAGGATCGTTGTAACGGGAGTCGACCACATCAGCTTGGCTAAAGGCTGGCATTGCGGGACAGTAGGATGCCGGCGACGCCACCGTCGTGAAGAAGCATTGGAAGGGGTTAGGCACATTGGTGTTAAGGAAATCCGAGACATCATTGCTGTTGGGATCGTGAGTCGGGTTCATCGCCTCCACCAGCGCTTGACGAACCGCCGACGGCAGGAAGTTACGGTCGCGTGTGGAAATCTCTCCTGCCCCCGCCCAGGGCAAGTGCGTGCTGCGGTTTGCCGAGTAGTCCGCGCTCAGCACAATTTGGCCCGGCAAGCGGTGCTGAATCCCCAGGTTCCACTGGTAAATCTCGGCGTTGCGTGCGGTCTGCGTGTCCAGGTCGCTGGAATTACCGAAGCCCCACTGCGCCAGCGCGCCATACTTGGTCCCCTGAGGCGGCGCCAACCCGGCCGGGAACGGGTTGCTCAGAGAGGCGTATTGAGTTTGGAAATTGTCCTTGGAAAAATAAATTTTGGCCGATTTCTGGAATGCGGGGCCCGCATATTGGAAATTGGTGGCCACGTTCATCCCGTAGAAAATTCCAGCCCCGCCCCTCAGCACTGTGTCCGGGGCCAACTGATAGGCGAAACCCAGCCGCGGCGCGAAGTTGTTGCGATCCACCGTCGAATTACGGTGGCTCGAACTCGGGAAGACGGTCGTCCCGCGAAGGTCGCCAAGGCCAGGGATGGTAATTCCCGTGTCCCCGGTGAAGTCGCTGAACTGCAGGCGGTTGAAGCGCTCTGAGTACGGAGTGCTCCACTCGTAACGCAACCCGGCGTTGATGGTCAGCTTCCGGGTAATCTTCCAATCGTCCTGCACGTAAAAGGCGGTCTCCTTGGACTTGTCCGCCACCGCCGGCACGATGTTCAGTTGGCCGCCGAAAGCGTAGCCGGTCAGCATGGTCGCGAACGGATTGCCTTCTCCGGTGTCTCCGAGACCGGCATTGGGTTGTGAGGTGGTCACGTCACGAGAAAAATCAAGCGTGCCGGTGGGATAGTTCGGTTGCCAGAAGTTATTGAAGAACAGCCGCTGTTCCCCCCCGAACTTCAATGAATGGGCGCCCTTCACCCACTGCAAAGAAGAAGAGTAACTGTACAGGGAGTGCGCGAAGTGGGTATCCACGCAGCACTGGGTATAAATCGAGAGGAAACCGTCCGAGACATTGATGCTGGGCACGCGGGTCAGTCCGTTCGCCGCCAGTATCGCCGGAAGTCCCACATCACTCAGAGTCGGATAACTGTTCGTTTGGCTTGGCGCGACTACCCGATCCACACCTAGTCGGTTGGTCCAAAACAGAGTGGGAGTGATCGCCCAATCGTATTCCAGGCCGCCGTTCTGCACGTTGGTGGTATAGATCACGCCATCGCCGAGGTCGCCATTGCCGATGACGTTGGGTGCGGTGTATACGTCATGATGCCGGCTATAACGCCCATCAATTTTTTGGTTGGCTGCCATCTGATGATCCAGCTTGACGTCAAACTGCCAGGCGGGGTCGCTGGTCACAACTACCGTGCGGAAATTTGGATCGGGATAGACCGCGTCGGCTACGTTCGCGTGGGGGTAGAGATCCAGAATCTTCTGCCCGATAGGGTCAATCGCTGCAGCCGGGATTTTATTAAGAATTCCTCCGTCGGAAAATTGTGGCCGGATGCAGGAACTTCCCGAAGGGACGCATTGATTAGGATCGAAAATTCCTCCCGGGCTGCTCAAATCGCTCTGAGAAAAATCGCCCGCCCGTTCTAAATCCGTGGGCACGACGCCCTCGAGATTCAGCGGATCCTGCGTGCGAGACTTTTCAAAATCGAGAAAGAAGAACGTCTTGTTCTTCTTCAGCGGACCGCCCAGGGAGAAGCCATATTGATCGCGCAGATGATCGGGCTTTTCGCCGGAATTGAAGTAGTCGCGGGCATCGAACGCGGAACGCTGGCCATACCACCAGCCGCTGCCGTGGAATCGGTTGGTACCCTGTTTCAACACCATATTTAATACGGTACCGCCATTGTTGCCGAACTCGGCGGAGAAGCTGTTGTTCTGGAGTTTGAACTCCTGCACGATCTCGACCGACGGCTGAAAGTACACGTTGGAGTTACCACCCTCACCCTGCTCGGGCGCGCTGAGGGGGCTGCCATCGAGGCTGACTTGCGCAGTTGCGTTGCGCTGGCCGTTGGACACGAAGTTGGTGCCTGACGGATAGTTGTCCGTGATTCCCGAGCCCGTGGTTTCGGTCACTCCCCCTGCCAGAAACACGAGCCCGAAAAGGCTCCGGTTGTATAAGGGGACGTCACGCACGTATTCGTTGCTGACGTCCGTCCCGATGGCGGCGCTGTCGGTGTCGAGAAGGGGAGGCGCCTCGGTCACCTCAACCGTGACCATGACCCCGACCGGTTTAAGGCTGAAATTCAGGGTTGCCTGCTGGTCGACAGCTAACACCACATTCTTATTCTCCGCCGTCCTGAAACCCGGCGCCGCTGCCTTGATCGTGTACGTGCTGGGGCGGAGGCCCGTGAGAAGGTAGAGTCCGCGATCGTCGGTGTTTGCGGCAGTGGAGACACCCGTACCATCGTTCGTAATGGTCACCTTGGCGTTCTGCACCACCGCGCCGGTCTGGTCGCTTACGGAGCCGCGCACCTGCGCCGTATAACTCGCTTGACCCAGTGCGTGCTGTGTCAGCAGTACAGAAATCGTGAGCGTGATGGCGAAGAGGAACGGAAGGCGGCGGAGCTCAACGCGCAGGTCTGGCATGGTGACCCCCTTGTTCGAGCTGGACAGAAGAGAGACGGGCGCAATATTTCAAATCATTGCGATAGCTATCTTTTACTTTCGATTGGTCCTGGAAGTCAAGCTAAAAATAACAGAAAACAACTACCCGCCACCAGTCAGGGGCCTGCGGCAGAACGACCTAAGACTTACGTTTCCATCGTGTTCTATGCGGTTTCGCTGGAGTTTTTGTCCAAATCGCACCGGTGGGACCCTCCCGGCCAACGTTTGACCAGCTAAAAGTCTGCCCTTGATTTCACCGTGGCTTTGCCCGGTGCGAAGCGAGGATCTTCGCCGCATTGTCGTGATACACCCGCTGAAGGGTTGAGTCGGGCAGACCGAATCCGTTTAGGCTCCAGTGATTGGAGACTGCCCCTGCGGTCCCGTGGCTGATGCGAAGACCAGAAGGAAGGTAAGAACCAAAATCCAGGTCGCAACGAAATAAATTGATGTGCGTCAAGTTTATTCTGTGGTATACCAAATTCGGTTTGAGGCGAGGCGGCCGCCATCTTCAGCACGCCGTTTCCAACAAATGGGTGGCGGCAAGACGCTCATCACGCAGGGGGAAGTTTGGCTGCGACGATTCACTCAGGAGAGATGGAATGGGTGCCCGGAGTTCCAGTCGGCGATCATTCATTAAATTGGCGGCGGCGGCTCCGCTGTTGAGCCAGATCGCAGCGCGAAATCTCTACGCGCAGGCCGCTACTGCGATCGGCAAGGATCCCCGGCACAATGTATATACCCGCCTGGGGGTCAGAACCGTTATCAATTGTCGAGGCACGTGGACCTACCTCAGCGGATCTCTCGAGTTCCCGGAAGTTCGTCAAGCCCAGGTGGAGGCGGCGCAACATTTCGTCAACGTGCTGGAACTGCAGCGCGGTGTGGGACGACGCCTCTGGGAGTTGACTGGCGCCGAGTCCGGTATGGTCACCTCAGGCGCGGCTGGCGCAATGGCAGCTGCAACAGCTGCGTGCATGGCCGGCACCGATGACAAGCACGTCTGGCAGCTGCCCGATACCACCGGTCTGAAACATGAAGTGATCATGATGGGTGGGAGAAGCGCCTTTGATAGCGCCATCCGGCTGACCGGAGCGAAACTGGTGCTCGCGTTTTCTCCGGAAGAACTTGTCAACGCCGTCAACGAAAACACGGCCATGATCTACACCACGGATCTCGGTGAGAAGCTGCAGCGCGAACTCGCGATTGCGAAGGATCGCCAGGTGCCGATGTTGCTGGATGATGCGGCGGGCATCCCTCCTGCTGACAACGCCAGGCTTTACGCCCGGATGAAGATTGACCTTTACGCCTTCTCCGGTGGGAAAGGCCTGTGCGGACCCCAGTGCAGCGGCTTGCTTTTGGGCCGAAAGGACCTGATCGAGGCAGCCCTCATGAACTGCAGTCCGCGAGAGGGATCGGTGTGCCGTGCCATGAAAGTTGGGAAAGAAGAAATAATCGGCTGCCTGACGGCGCTGGAGACCTGGCTGAACCTGGATGAGAAGAAGATCTACAGCGAGTGGAATGGCCGAGTCGAACGAATTCGAAAGCTGGTAGACACCGTGCCGGGCGTTAAGACGGACATCTACATTCCCGAGGATGGGAATCGCTTTCCAACGCTGAGAGTCTCCTGGGATCAGCCGGCTTGGGGCTTCAGTACGTCCGATTGCGTGCGGAAGCTCCGCGAAAACGATCCGGTCATCGAAGTGCTTGGTTCGGACAATCCCAGCCTGGTGACGGCGGTTCACGAGGGCAATCCGAACCGGAAAGAACCTAAGGAGGCCAACCACATCGAACTGGTTTCGATGACCATACAGCCCGGACAGGAAATCATTGTGGGACAAAAATTGCGGGCGATTCTGAGCGCGGCACAAAAGGGAAAATCCGCGGCCTGAAGCATACAAAGCTACGCTCTCATTCAAAACCTGGTGAAAGATTCGAATGCGAATATTGCTGGCAGGATTGTTGCTCTTGTCCACCCCCGTGGTCCCGGCTCAAGTGCGAGCATTGGTTCCCGCGCCGGCGACTGCCGGGGCGAACCATTTTTACTCGCCCGGTGTAGACGCAGGCGACTACGTGTATGTCTCGGGACAGGGACCTCGTCGGCCAGACGGCAGCTTACCAGCAACTTTTGGAGCACAGGTTCGGCAAGCTCTCGAGAACGTCAAGTCGGTTGTTGAGGCCGCCGGTTTGACCGTGGAGCACGTGGTCTACACCCAGGTTTATCTCGACGACATCAGCAAATATCGAGAGATGAACGGAGTTTTCGCCGAAGTCTTTGCGAAAACCAAGACCCCGCCAGCACGAGCTGTGCTGGGTGTTGCCAAACTTCCAGAATCGCCGATTCAGATTAGCGCTGTCGCAGCGCGCAATCTGACTGACAGGCGAGCCGTGTATCCGCCGGACTACAAATCAGACGACTCTGCTTCGCCCGGTATTCTCACCCGCGACCGGCTGTTCATTTCCGGCATGCCCGGCAGCGATCCCTCCAGCGGCAATGTTCCGGATGATCCGGCAGCCCAGGTGGACTTGGCTCTCGAACGCATGAAGGCGGTCGTGGAAGCAGCGGGGCTCGACCTCCGGCACATGGTTTTCGTCAATCCCTACTTGACGGCGGGCGTCCCAACGCGGGTCATGAACCAACGCTACGCGCAGCGCTTCGAATTCGGCAACACCCCGGCGCGCGCCACTATACAAGTGTCGAGCTTGGCGGGCGGCGCCCACATCGAGTTCACGGGCGTGGCCGTACGCGATCTGAAGCAAAGGCTGGCCGTGCGTCCCAAGAACATGCCGCCAAGCCCGACGGCGAGTCCCTGCGTCTTTGCCGGGGACACTCTTTATTGTTCGGCGAAGAGCGGCTTTATTCCGGGGCCGCACGGCGGCGTTTATGCCTCCACCACAGCCCATCAACTCCGGCAGACTATGCGTAATCTCCTCGACAACTTGGAAGAGGCCGACATGAATTTCGACCAGGTTGTGGCCACGAACGTTTACCTGGACGATTTGTCGGACGTGCGGGCATTCGAGGAAGTGTATGCCCAGTATTTCAACCGCGTCCTGCCCGCACGAACCATGATCGAGCAAGTTGCGCCCGCCGAGCGCAACCCCGACAAGGACGACCATTACCCTGATTTGGAACAGGTGTCGCTGATCGCGATCCGTAGCGGTCCCACCCGCTAACGAACAAGTTCAAACAAAGAGCCTGCGTCTCGCCAAAATTTCAAGTCATACCGGGAAATACGTGCTCACCAAAAATTTGTCTCGCGATCGTCAAGACTTCTCGCGCGCGCAAGATGCTGGATGTGGTTTCTGAGCGGCCAGAAGACACTGTCCTCCGCAAAAACTCCATCCGATGGCTGACACCTTTCCATTCCTCCGGCCTAACCCGCGCGAAATCTCCCTAACAGGCTGCGGAAAAAGGATCGTGCAACTTAGAATCCCTTCTGGTTTCGCGATTTTGTGTGTGCCAGCCAATTTTCGGAAGTCCCGCGTTGAGCCGGCGCACGAGGTCGAAAGTCGAGTCACTGAACAACTTCAGGCCTTCCTGCAATCTGACGACAAGGTGTTCGATGGACTGAGTGCAGCCGCCGAGAGTCCTGCTATTGTGCAGCCGCTGGTAGCAGCCGCCTAGCCGCGAGGTTGGCGTCGCTTCCTGTTCAGCCGGGACGGATATGATTAAAAGACATGGGGATAGCCACTATTACTGACAAAATCGACCCGCGAGGCGTCGTATCACTCTCTCCGCCAGTGTTCAAACCCGTATAAGCTTCGGTTTTTCCCACGTCTCGAAAAGCGCGTGACCTAGGACATCCCCCGCATCGAGGGTGCGTGCGTCTCACATCCAAAGCGGGCGATAGACTTCGGTGACCGAGTCGTGGGCGACCCGCCTTTCCTGGGCTGCGCTAAAACAGAATAGAAGGCAAGTATGCCCCAGCGGGTTCATTGTAAAGCCCCGTCGTCATCAACGTCATCGGCTGAACGACTCGAAGTCCGCTCTCGAGGCACCAACGGAACAGTGCCGCGTTGCGAGTTGGGACAAGAATCCCCGGCCCTTGAAATTCCGCGGCAGCGGCAATCAGCGCCTGCAAGTCCTCATTAGCCTCGCCCACAGCATGACCGAAGAAGGCGATGGAGGAAGCGTAGGCTTTGATTTGCCCATTGGATTCGGCGACCACGGCTGTCCCTTGTTGAATAGCATCGCTAAGCTCACCGCCACGGTCGTGGCCATGGACTCTCACGCATAGATCGTTGCAGGCTGAGAGGTCACTTTGGCGTGCAGGCCGGATATGATGTCCCGGAACTGTTCTCCGAACTGGTTGCCCCTGCATACAGGCAAGTGGTTCGCGCACCACGAAACCCAGCTTTGCGTACAGCGAGAGCGAGCGGTTGTGGTACGCCGCCTGCACAAGACGGACTCCCGCAAATCTCCTTTCCATTGCACGTGTCATGACGGCTTGCATCAGTTGGCGGCCCGCGCTCCGGTTTTGTACGCCGGGGTCAATGGTAATCGGGCCGACGCCAGCGATTGGGGTTCTCTCGTCCAAGCAGTTGCTTCCGATGATCTCTTTTTCCCGTTCAGCGACGACACAGAAAAACGACGGATGCGAGAACATCATCGAGAGGACATCTATAGCAACCTCATGAGCCGGGAAATCGCGAGCGAAATTGTGCTTATCGGCAAGTGTCGCAAAAGCTTCGAAACAGATTCTTCCGCACACTTCGGCGTCGGCCGGCGTAGCGGGACGAATGTTGACAATTTGATTCTCGGCGATCAACTCTTGCGGCTCTGCTGCCATGGTGACTACCTCCCATCACGGACTTGTTGATATCGCCGGCCACAGGCGAACTCAGGCCGCAATGTTAGGGATATCGCGGAGACGAAGTCAACGGGGAGTCCTCGCCACGAGGGGAGGACTGGGCTTGGGGTGGGGCGTACTCCTCGATTTGAGAATGCAAGACTGGTTCATCGCGGCGCAGGAACCAGTGGTCCAGGACCACGTGACGTGAGAACCACTTACTTGCCAGGAGCAGCTTCGCAGATGAACTGATCAGTGGGGTTGGGAGATGTCGGCCGATCGTGGCCGACCAGCCCTCCCTGGATCCCCCAAACCGCGCGGTGAGGAGACTGCGATAGTTCTCCAAGGTGGCACGGTTGTACTTTCCGTGAGCCGCGATGATGGCTCCTGCTGCCAACAAGCCAGACTCAATCGCTGGCCGGATGCCTTCGCCACTTTGTGAATATGCGACACCAGCCGCGTCTCCGACCAGCAGAATGCCTTCGCCGACGACATTGCGCTTATTGTTGCTATGCAAAAGATAAGCATGACCCTGCATGGGGGTGGGAAGGTCAAAGCCGAGCTTCCGATTTATTTTCAAGAACTCTATGAAGGCCGCCACATGCTGGGGAAGGCTATGTGGGTCTAACCTCCCCAGACCCACATTGAGAAAATTCTGCTTTCGAAAGCACCATCCATAGCCTTTCATGTCGGGACAAAAATGGAGTTCCGGCACCTCAGATCGAATAACACAATCGCCGGCTTGACGCGGCGTCATCTCAAACTCGGTCTCCTGCGCTACGACGGCGATTTCTTCGTGACGGTCCGCACCCAGGAAGCAAGCAACCGGACAGAAATGGCCGGCCGCACCGACAACTACCCGAGTCTTGATCTGGCTGTTTACAATCCAGTGATCACCAGATCGTTCGAGGGTTTTCAGGGACATTCCCTGCAAAATGCGTGCGCCACAGCGGGCGAGCAGGAACTCATCAAACTCGACCCTGCGAATCCCGTAGCTGATGGGTTCGCCGTAGTTTGTTTCGACCTCCGAGCCACCCATGCGGCTGGTTCGAAATCCGGTAATCGCCTGGAACACGCGGTTCCGCGAATACTCAGTAGGGTTTACGTGAAGCTCTTCCAGCACCGCCGGTGTGATCCACCCACCGCAGACTTTATTCCGTGGAAATATGCATCTGTCGAGGATGAGGACGTCGAGACCCGCTCGACGCAATCCCCAGGCGCATGACGAGCCCGCTGGGCCGGCTCCAACGATCAGGACATCGCATGAGTCCATTCAGGGTTTTCCTTTGGCGGCGGTTGTTCTGCGTAAAGATGTGCCCGGGTCCATGGAATCTGCCGGCATGAAGGTCCGGCAAATGTGACCTGAAACAGCTGCAGAGTGCCTACCCGGAAGGCAGCAATCGAGCCGGCCAGATAGAGTCGCCAGGCTCTCACAAATTCGGGACCGAACATTTTGGTGACCTGTTCGATTGACGCCTCGAATCTCCTCAACCAATGCTCTAACGTTTTCTCATAGTGGAATCGAAGGTTCTCCACATCCAGCACCGAACAATTCCAGGGCTCAAGAAGATTCAGTACTTCGCGAAGAGCGGGGGTGTACGCGCCGGGGAAGATGCGCTTCCTGATCCAGGGACTGAAGGTCGCCGGCCGGTTGCGCCCGATGAAATGAAGCAGTCCGCGCCCGGAATGTCCGATGGCACGATGGATGACTTGTCCCAGCTCCCTGTAGTTTTCTACCCCAACATGCTCCAGCATCCCCACCGATACGAAAACATCGCATGGGCCCGAAATATTCCTATAGTCATCCTCGATGAATTCCACTTGACTGCTCAATCCGTCCCGGGTCGCCAGTTCGCGGGCAGCGAGAACTTGCTCGCTGGAGATATTGAATGCTTTGACCTTGACTCCGTAATTCTTTGCCATGTGCAGGGCCAGCGCTCCCCACCCGCAGCCGGCTTCTACGACCGTTTCACCCGGCTGGAGCTGCAGCTTACGGCAGACGTAATCCATCTTGGCAAGTTGTGCCTGTTCCAGTGAAGTGGAAGGGGTCGGGAAATAACCGCAGGTGTAGACCAATCGGGAATCGAGCCAAAGTCTGTAGAAATCGGTCGTCAGATCATAATGGTGGTGAATGTTTCTTGCGGACCCGGCGATGGTGTTGGCTTGAACTCGCTGCAACCATCGCGACGACACTCTGCGAGCCCAGCCTTCTGGCTTCGTCATCCGCATCCGCCGGATAACGCGTTCCATTAGCTGAACCAAATCTCCGTCCACCACGATGCGTCCGTCGGTGTAACCATCTCCGAAGGCGATTTCTGGAGTGAACAGCAACTTGGCCAGGGTTCGATGATCGGAGATTGACACGGTAGCGATCGCACCCGTGCCGGGTGGTAGCGAAAGTTCCTCACGCCACCCCAGGACCAGTCGGATCGGGAGGTTGCCGAGGGAGCGTCGAAGCCTTTGGAGTAACCACCCTTCGATCGAAGGGAAACCGATGTCAGCGGAAATGCTGCGTACCCGGCCGGCGCATTCAGATAAAGTGCGCAATTCGACGGCAGCCTGTTTGCGGCCGAACATCTCCGAGTGCAAGGTGCCAGAGTGTCTGCTCATGTGCCCAATGCCTCCTTGCTTACGCGTGCCTACCGAACTGGTTGAGCTTCCCTACCAGATGCGATTTTCATATTAATTTTAACTGCCTCAATCAAGCAAGAATGCTACGGTTATGTGCTTTGACGAACGGTAGTGCCAGTCACGCAAAGACGTGATCCAGGTCACACGGAATGAGGCGCCAGCTCCGCTGTAATTTGCCCTCGCCGGCCCAATCTTTGCGATTGCGATCAACCCCGAGGTGTTCGGCTCGGAAGTGATCTGCCGGGACGGTACTATCCCGGCTGATAAGATCTGAGCCTGACAGCACTCTTCCTCATTGCCGAAGACTGCGGTAGATTTGAACGCAGGACCCAGGGGGCACCATGCGAAACTTGCTTTTGATGGCGGGACTGGTCTGGTTTGCCGGTTCACTCGCGGTGAATGCTCAGCAGTACACGATCAGCGGGCGGATTCCACTCGAGGGCGAGGCTGGATGGGATTACCTATTGGCCGACTCTGGGAATGGGCAGCTTTATGTGTCCCACGGCACGGAAGTGGACGTGGTGGATCTCGCCTCGGAGAAGCCATCGGGGAAAATCACCGGCATGAAGCGCATTCATGGGATTGCGCTGGCGAACGATATCAACCGGGGCTTCATCAGCGATGGCGGCGATGATGTCGTCGTCATTTTTGACCTGAAATCGGGCGCGATTTTGCAGAAGGTGCCGGCTGGCAAGAATCCCGATGGCATTTTGTACGATCCGTATAGCAAGCGCGTGTTCGCCTTTAATGGCAGCAGCCACGATGTGACGGTGATTGACGCCGCCTCCGGAAAAGTTACGGGTACGATCCCCCTCGACGGCAAGCCGGAGTTCCCCGTGAGCGACGGTAAAGGGAACGTCTACGTCAACATAGAAGACAAAAGCGAGATCACGCAACTCGACCCCCAGGCTTTGAAGGTAAAGAAGACTTCGTCCATTTCCCTTTGTAAGGAACCTTCGGGCCTGGCCATTGATCTGGAAGCCAGACGGCTGTTTTCAGTTTGCTCGAATAACAAGATGGCAGTGGTGAACGCGGACTCTGGCCAGGTGATCACTACCGTCGCGATCGGTAATGGGCCGGACGCGGCTGCTTACGATCCCGGCCGCAAGCTGGTCTTCGCTTCCAATGGCGAGGGCACCTTGACGGTTGTGAGGCAAGACGGTCCCGATAAGTACGCAGTGCTCGCAAATGTTCCAACCGAGAGAAGCGCCCGAACCATGACGCTGGATGCAAGAACACACAAGATCTACTTGTCCGCGGCTCAGCTTGGGGCGACACCGGAAGCGACTCCTGACAATCCGCACCCTCGTCCCGCGATGGTGCCGGGCAGTTTCCATGTTTTGGTGGTTTCGCCGCGCTAGGCGCCCCGAGAAGTTTTTCTGTAGAGACGTAGCTTGATACGTCTGGGTTCGTGGCGGAGACGTAGCAAGCTACGTCTCTACGGCAAACTGGAGTTTTTTCCGCAAGCCGCTAAACAACCTTCTTGTGAAACACTTTCAGCTCTTTGGGGATGATGAACACCGCTTCATCCTTCACCAGTTGAAGCTCGCGGAATTTTTCCTGGGATAGTTCGACGTGCACCAGAGCTCCCCACTCGGTCATCGCTTCGATTTTTACTAATGGGCCGGCGGAGTTGATGTGTTTGATGGTAGCGCGGAAGTTGGGTCCGCCGTTGGGCTGGCGTTGAATCTCCAGCAGGTGGGGGCGCACATAGACCACCTCTCCCGTCGCCGCATCGTGGATGGCCGGCGTGTCCTCGTCTTCATTAATCCGCCCATGGAACAGGTTCACGTTCCCCAGAAAATTGTAGACGAACGGAGTGATCGGATGATGGTAAACCTCGTCAGGATTCCCCACCTGTTCGATGCGGCCTTCATTCATCACCGCGATGCGGTCGGCAACTTCCAGCGCCTCGTCCTGATCGTGAGTGACAAACACGCTGGTGATATGAACCTCGTCGTGCAACTGTCGCAGCCAGCGGCGCAATTCCAGCCGCACTTTTGCGTCCAGCGAGCCAAAGGGTTCGTCCAGCAACAGAACGCTGGGCTCGACTGCCAGCGCCCGCGCCAGCGCAACCCGCTGCCGCTGGCCTCCGGAAAGCTGGGAAGGATAGCGGCCCGATAGATTTTTCAACTGGATCAGCTTGAGCAACTCGTCGACCTTGGCGCGAATCTTCTCGTTGGATGGCCGCAAAGCGCGCGGACGCACCCTGAGTCCAAAGGCGATGTTCTCGAACACGGTCATGTGACGGAAGAGCGCATAGTGCTGAAAGACAAAACCTACGCGGCGGTCGCGCGCCGTCTGGTGGGTGGTGTCTGCGCCATCGAAAAGCACGGTCCCCGAATCGGCAAATTCCAATCCGGCAATGATGCGCAGCAGAGTCGTTTTTCCGGATCCCGACGGACCCAGCAGTGCCACCAGTTCGCCGGAGGGAATCTCCAGGCTCACGTTGTCCAGCGCGGTGAACTGTCCGAACTTCTTGGTAATATTGTGCGCTTCAATGCTCATAGTTCATGCCGCTTCCCCGTTCCACAGCGCGGATTCCGCCAACTGGCGCCGCGCTCTCCATTCGACAATCGTCTTTGCGACCAGCGTTGCCAGAGCCAGCAAGGCCAGCAGCGAGGCCACCGCAAAGGCGGCGGCGAACTGGTACTCGTTATAAAGAATTTCTACGTGCAGGGGCATGGTGTTGGTGCGTCCGCGAATATGCCCGGAAACGACGGACACGGCGCCAAACTCCCCCATCGCGCGGGCATTACAGAGAACCACGCCATAGAGCAGTCCCCATTTTATATTCGGCAGGCTCACGCGGAAAAAAGTTTGCCAGCCGCTTGCGCCCAAGGCGATCGCGGCCTCTTCCTCTTCCTGTCCCTGCGCCTGCAATAAGGGAATCAGTTCACGCGCTACAAAGGGAAAAGTCACAAAAATGGTTGCCAAAACAATCCCTGGCACCGCGAAAATAATTTGCAGGTCATGCCGGGCCAGCCACGGCCCTAGCAACCCTTGCAAGCCGAAGAGCAGCACATAGATCAGGCCGGACACAACCGGAGAAACGGAAAAGGGCAGATCGATCAGGGTAATCAACAAACTCTTGCCCACGAATTCGAATTTGCCGATAGCCCAGGCGGCAGCCACGCCAAACACCAGGTTCAGCGGCACTGCAATGCCCGCGGCCAGCAACGTCAGGCGGATCGCTGCCAGCGCATCCGGCGTGCGCAAGCTGGCCCAGTACACGCCAATCCCTTTTGCTAAGGCTTGCGAAAAAACGATGGCCAGCGGCAAAAAAATAAAGAGCGTCAGAAAGAACGCAGCTACGCCGATCAGAGTCCAGCGCACGGCCGCCGGCTCGCCGGTTGCGGCGGTCGTAACTCGCCGGGTCGTGGGAAGCTTTCCCGCAGTTAATGCGCCTGTTGCCATCGCCTATGTCCCCATCCCCTCCGGAACCAGTTCAGCCACCTTCTCGTTGCGGCTGCTGCTCCATTTCTGCAAGAGATTAATTGGCAACAGTAATGCTAACGAGAACACCAGCATGACTACGGCGATGGCGGTTGCCCCGGCGTAATCGTACTGATCCAGCTTGGTGATAATCAGCAGGGGAGTGATTTCAGTGCGCATCGGCATATTGCCGGAGATGAACACTACCGAGCCGTACTCGCCGACCGCGCGCGCGAAGGCCATGGCAAAGCCAGCCAGGGCGGCGGGCAAAATCGTCGGCAGCACGACTCGGGAAAAAGTTTGCCAGCGGCTGGCTCCAAGGCTGGCGGCGGCTTCCTCGAGCTCTTTGTCCATGTCTTCGAGGACAGGCTGGACGCTTCGCACCACAAAAGGCAGGCCGATAAACGTAAGAGCGATGGCTACACCCAACGGAGAATACGCGGCCTTGATTCCCATCGAAGCAAGCGGACGTCCGAGCCAGCCATTGGGCGTATAAATCGTCGTTAGGGCAATGCCAGCCACCGCGGTCGGCAGGGCGAAGGGAAGATCCACCAGCGAGTCAAACAGACGTTTGCCGGGAAAGCTGTAGCGGACCAGCACCCACGCCACCAGGACTCCGAACACCAGATTGATCAGAGCGCCGATCAGCGAGGCTCCGAAGGT
>JACXTT010005333.1_pt1 | contig 18714 bp, 18 predicted proteins | sample 9270951 | NCBI WGS metagenome assembly JACXTT01 (sample SAMN15532306, study PRJNA645909) | rock metagenome | isolation source: weathered quartz diorite | place: Puerto Rico | collected 2017-06-21 | reverse complement strand
AGGCGGTTTCGGGCGCCGGGTCGGGGCGCTATTGGCGGCCAGGACGGGCGTCGTTCCCGGCAGAGTGCCGGGCACCGTGGCCGGTGGGCGCTGGACGAAGAAGGACATCCTGGCCTTCATCGAGTCGGGCGCCGCAGCCCCGGCGCCGGAGCCCGTCCAGGTAGAGCCTGCGCCCGTGAGCACGCCAGCGCCGCCGCCGCCGGCCGCCGAGGCAACCCCCCTCCAGGAAGCACCGGTTGCGCCGTCGCCGGCGCCCGCCCCACCGCCAACTCCTCGCGAGCCCGCGCCGGTCGCCGAGGCAGGCCTCTTCCCCGGCGAGACCGTGGAGCCGATGACGGCGATGCGCCGGGGCGTCATGGAGCACATGCGCCGATCGCTGGACACGTCTGCGCACGTCACGAGCGCGATCGAGGTCGACATGTCCAAAGTAGTCGCCGCCCGCGAGCGGCTGAAGGCCGAGTACCAGAAGACCTACGGTGTCAACCCGACGTATCTCTCCTTCATCGCTCTCGCGACGGTCGAGACGCTCAAGGACTACCCATGGGTCAACGCGGAGATCCGCGGCAAGTCGATCGTGACGCGGCAGTTCGTCAACCTCGGCATCGCGGTCGCACTGGCGGACGGCAAGGGCCTGATCGTCCCCGTGATCAAGCACGCCGAGGATCTCAACCTCCTGGGTATGGCGCGGCACATCACCGACATGGCCGAGCGCGCGCGAACGAAGAAGCTGCTTCCTGACGACGTCCAGGGCGGCACGTTCACGATCACGAACCCCGGCGGGTTCGGTACGTTCCACGGCACGCCGATCATCAGCCAGCCGCAGGTCGGCATCCTCGGCACGTACGCACTCGTGAAGCGGCCCTGGGTGGTGCAGGACGAGCTCGGCAACGACGTGATCGCGATCCGGCCGATGATGAACATCACGCTCACGTATGACCACCGGCTCGTCGACGGCGCCTACAGCGGCCAGTTCCTCCGCGACCTGCGCGAACGCCTCGAGAACTGGGAAGACTGAGGGCCGCCTCATGGGTGGGGCCTACCTGCTCCAACTCGGCCTCGTGCCGTACGAGGAGGCGTTCGCGCTGCAACGGTCGCTTGCCGGCGCCGTCTCCCAGGGCGCCATCCCAGAAACCATCGTGTTCCTCGAGCACCCTCCGGTGGTGACGATGGGACGCCGCACGGATGAGGAGGAGCTGCATCTGCCGGACGGCGTCGAGGTCGACGTAGTCGAGACGGACCGGGGTGGCAAGTCGACGTTCCACGGCCCCGGCCAGCTCATCTGCTACCCGATCCTCGACCTCACACGTCACGGCCGTGACGTCAAGCGCTACGTCCGCGACCTCGAACGCGCAATTGTCCAGACACTTTCCGCGTTTGGACTGGACGGAACCAGAATCGACGGGCTGACCGGGGTCTGGCTGCCGGCGGCGAACGGGCAGGGGCCGCGCAAGATCGCGTCGATCGGCGTCCATGTCTCCCGCTGGGTGACGACGCACGGATATGCCCTCAACGTCGATCTCGACCCCGGCCCGTTCACGGACTGGATCACCGCCTGCGGGCTCGAGGACGCCATTTTCACGACGATGGCGCTCGAGCTGGGGAAGCCCGTGGCGGTGACCGATGTGCGCCCGGCAGCGATCGCCGCAATCGCCGACGTCTTCGAGCTCGAGCTGGAGGAGCTTCCGGCCGAGGACGCTCACGGCCTCTGGCCGCAGCCCGTCCACGCTCGGTTGGCGACCCAGCGCTGAGTAGGCTGAGGAGGATGCAGCGCTCGCTTCCGGTCGCCGAGCGGCCCCGCCGCCCCGAATGGATGAAGGTCCGCGCGCCGAGCGCGGAAGGCCGCTACTTCGACGTCAAGAAGCTGATCCACGGGGCGAGCCTCCACACGGTGTGCGAAGAGGCGCGCTGCCCGAACATCGCCGAGTGCTGGGGCCGCGGGACTGCGACGTTCCAGATCCTCGGTGACACCTGCACGCGCGCGTGCCGTTACTGCTACGTCCACTCCGGCGTCCCAGAGCACCCACCCGACCCGCTGGAGCCGCTGCGGCTCGCACAGGCGGCGAAGCAGATGGGCCTTTCCCACGTCGTCGTCACCTCGGTCGACCGTGACGACTTGCCCGACAAGGGAGCGGGCCACTTCGCAGCGACGATCCGCGCGCTGCGGTCGAAGCTGCCGGCGAGCTCCGTCGAGGTGCTGACTCCCGACTTCCTCGGAGTCGAGGAGGCTGCGCTCCACGAGGTCCTCGGCGCCCGGCCCGATGTCTTCAACCACAATATCGAGACCGTCCGCCGGCTTCATCGGCGGATGCGCGGCGCCAAGGCGAGCTACGACAAGGCGCTGTGGCTGCTGCGTCGCGCCAGGGAGATCGCGGACTACCCCGTGCTGACCAAGTCCGGGATCATCGTCGGTCTCGGCGAGACGAACGACGAGGTCGTGGAGACGATGCGAGACCTTCGCGCAAACGACGTCGACGTCGTCACGATCGGCCAATACCTCCAGCCTTCCGCCAAGCACGCGCCGATCGACCGGTGGGTGCATCCGGACGAGTTCCGCCGGCTCCGCGAGCAAGGCGAGGCGTTGGGGTTCGGCTCCGTCTTCGCGGGGCCGCTCGTACGGTCGAGCTACCGCGCCGACGAGCAGCGCCACGCGGCCACAACCGGCCGCGGCGCCGTCTCCTATTAACGGCACCCGAGCGCGAGCCGGAGCGCCGCGAGATTCGAGCGCATGACCGTGAAGTACGTGGCGCCGCGATGGAGGCTGTCCGGGGTCAGACCCTCGAGCGGGTCGAGCACGGCGGTCTTCACATGAGCGTTCCGCGCGACGGTCTCGGCGAGCTTCGGTGAGACCAAGGTCTCGAAGAAGACGGTCGTCGCGTGCGAGCGGCGCACGGTGTCGATCAGCTTCGCGAGCGCCTTGGGCGACGGCTCTGCCTCCGGTGACAAGCCCTGGAGCGCAATCTGGGTCAGCCCGTAACGGGCGGCAAGGTACCCAAAGGCAGCGTGGCTCGTGACGATCGCCCTCCTTCGACACCGAGCGAGGCCCACGCGATACATGCCGTCGAGCGCGCGTAGGCGAGCGACGAACGACGCCGTCGCGCGAGGACGGGCCAGGACGTGTCCGATCGTCCTCGCCATGCCGGCGTACCCAAGCGGATCGAGCCAGACGTGCGGATCGAGCGCCGGATGTCCCTGCTCGTCCTTCCGGATATGGAGGCGGACCCGCTCGAGGAGGTCGATCCCGTGGGCGTGCGTGGACGCGACCGCCTTCTCGACCGCCGGCTGGAAGCCCTCACCGAGATAGAAGACGTCGTCCGCCCGCTGGATCGCGACGACGTCGGAGGGCTGGAGCTCGAGGTCGTGCGGCTCGGCGCCGGCGGGCGTGAGGTTCTGCACCGACACCGTCGGCCCACCGATCTCCTGGGCTGCATAGGCGACCGGGTAGAAGGCCGCCACGACGCGGCGCTGACCGGCGGCTCCGGTCATCACTCCAGAGAGCAGGATAATCGCCGCGACGCACGTGATGGTAACGATTCTCGTTTTCACGATTTGGCTTATACCACGCCATGCGTCAACGTGCGGGTGCCACCCGTACTCGAGTGACTGGGCGATGAAAGCCGCGGGGCCGGCTTACGCCGGCCCCGCGGGAGACGAAGAGTAGGAAGCTGACTAGGGCGTGACCTTGCTGATCCGCGTGCCCCAGTTGCCGAGGGTCGAACGCGTGCCCCCGCAGCTCCCGAACGGAGCCGACGTGTACTGCGCAAAGGTGCACGTCTGGCCGATGTACTCGGAGGCGATCCACACCGACTTGCCTACGACCGCAGCCGCGCCGTAGTCGCCCCAGCGGGTGCGCGGCGGGTTGCCGACGTAGAACTTGTAGCTCGTGAATCCGTCCGCAGGACCGAGCCCCGCCGACGCGATATGCACGTCGCCGGCGCCGGCCTGTGCGTCGATCGCCGAGTAGCCCGCACTCGGGTAGTTGTCCGCACCAACCACAGTGAACGCCATCACGCCGCGACCGCTCGGTGTCACGCCGATCGCGGGATAGGTGAGGTTGTTGTTGGCGAGACCGAGGTAGCCCTGCTTTGCGAGGCTCGCGGTCACCACGCCCGTTGAAACGGATGGCTTGACGACGAACCACTCGATCCCAGCCTTGTTCGTGCTGTTGATGGTGAGCGCCGTGTCGAGCGCACCCCACAGCTTGCCGTTCGCGAAATCGACCTGCTGCATCCGCGTGTCGTTCGAGTCGAGATGCGACAGGACCTCCGGCGCGAATGGGTCAGGAGCGCCGTTCAGGAACGTGGCGCACGCCGCGTCGTTCAGGCACTGCCCGAGCGGGAAGTCACCGGTCTTCTGGTCGGACTTCGGCGGGATCCCGTACTGGCCGACGGTCAGCGCTGCGTGGCTCAAGCTGGGAGCGGGCGACGCCGTGTTCAGCGACGACGTGTTCGTCAGGCCCCACACGAGCAGATCGGTCGAACTCCCTCCACCGTTCGCCTCGTCGGCGGCATTGGAGCTCATGAAGTACTCGGTGCCGCCGGCGCCGCTCTCGTAGGCCGTGCCGGGCGACTGCGCCGGCCACAGCGTGAAGCCGGGATTGCCGTCGTCGAGGCCGCCGGTGTCGAACTGCGTGACGCTAACGCTGGCGGCGCCTGCGGCGAGCGCAGCCTTCGAGAGCGCGTAGATCTGCGCGCTCTTGAACTCTGGGCCGAAGAGCGAGTACTCGTTCGTCGTGATGTAGAAGCCGTTCGCGTCGGCGCCGATGTGCGGATAGTCGCCAAAGCACGGCCCGAGGCTGCAGCCGTGGTTCGGCGTGCCGTCCGTGCCGTCGTCCTGCGCCGGGATCCGGTAGATGTTCCACGACCCCGTCGGATTCGCCGTCTGGCTGACGGCCAGATCGAGATGGTTCTTCCCCGTGAACGACCCGTTCGGGTTCCCGTCCAGCGTGAGAACGACGTGGAACCAACGCTGCGTCGCCTGGTCGAAGTAGCAGGACGGATCGGTGACGAACGGTCCTCGCACGCCCGTCGAGCGGTTGATCGCAGGGATGTACCCGTAGAACGAGTTCTGGTCGATGACGCCCGTGAGCGGGTTGCCCGACGTGTCGAAGACGCGCAGGACGTCGTTCACGGTCTCGAGCACGTAGCCGTTTCCGGCACACAGGCCCTGGTCGGGCGGCTCGAGCGAGAACTGGTTGCCGCCGTTTGCGAGACGCTGCTGACGGTGGTTGAGACCGCTGAAGCTGAGATTCAGCTCGGGATTCGACTTCGCCTTCTTGCCGCTGTTCACCGATGCACCGTTCGAGCCCGGGCCGGACTGGCTCCGGTCGACGATCTGACCGTCGAACGGTGCCGGGCCGGCATCGTTTTTGGTCGCGCCGACGAACTCCGGCCACTGCACACCGGCCTGCTCGCCGGCCGAGCCGGCGCCGCTGAACGAGCTCGTGCCGGCGGCCGAGATCTGTCGTGTGAAGCCGCCGGCGCTGCTCGCGCCCGCCGGCGACGCGGCAATCCACACTGCGACAACCGTGCTCAGCGCCGCTACGACGGCAAGCGCAATGAGCTTCCTCCGCATGCTTTCCCCCTTTACTTCGAGTGCGAGGGATCACCCCCTCGTCCGACAACGAGCGGGACTATCTACCCCGCGCACCGGCATTGCAAACAGAAGGGCACTCAAATGCCATTTGCCGCAGCCCGCCGTGCGGGCGTCGGTCTCAGGCGTCGTGCGGCTTGGCCATGCGGTGGTAGTCGAGGGCAGCGTCGAGGACGCTCTCCTCCACGCCCGCCTCGCGCGCGACGTCGCGCAGGGAGCGCCCCGTCGTCGAGGCCGTCTTGACGATCTCCGCGGCCTTGTCGTACCCGATCAAGGGGTTGAGAGCCGTCGCCGCTGACAGCGTCAGCTCGGCGTAGCGCTCGCACTGCTCGCGGTTCGCCTCGATGCCGTCGACGCACTTCTCCGCGAGGAGCCGTGCAGCGCTCGCGAGGAGGTGGATCGACTGGAGCAGGTTTCGCCCCAGCATGGGTACGAAGACGTTGAGCTCGAAATGTCCCTGGAGCCCACCGACCGTGATCGCACTGTCGTTTCCGATCACCTGGGCCGCGACCTGCGTGACGACTTCGGGGATCACCGGGTTGACCTTGCCCGGCATGATCGAGCTGCCCTTCTGCAGCTCCGGGAGGAAGATCTCGGCGAGCCCGGCTCGCGGGCCCGAGCCCATCAGCCGCAGGTCGTTCGCGATCTTCGTCAACGACACGGCGACCACCTTCAACGCGCCCGAGGCCTCGACGAGACCGTCGCGGGCAGCCTGCGCCTCGAAGGGATCCGCCGGCCGGGAGATGGTCAGCCCCGTCTCGGCATGCAGGAGAGCTCTCACCCTGGCGGCGAACTCCGGGTGCGTGTTCAGACCGGTCCCGGTGGCCGTGCCGCCGAGCGGGATTCGACCCAGCCTCGGCAGAGCGTCACGCACGCGTGCCGCACCTTCGCGCACCTGAGCGGCGTAGCCGGCGAACTCCTGGCCCAGCGTCACCGGCACGGCGTCCATGAGATGCGTCCGGCCGGACTTGACGACGTCGTCGAACTCGCGCGCCTTGGCCTCGAGCGAATCGCCGAGCAGATCGAGTGCCGGCAGCAGGTCGTCGACCATCCGGTCGAGCGCGGCGAGATGGACGGCCGACGGGAAGACGTCGTTGGAGGACTGCCCCATGTTGACGTCGTCGTTCGGGTGGACGTCGGCGCCGGCCAGCGTCGCGATCACCTCGTTGGCGTTCGTGTTCGAGCTCGTGCCGGAGCCGGTCTGGAAGACGTCGATCGGGAACTGGTCGTCCAGCTCGCCGGCGGCGATGCGGTCCGCCGCGCCCGCGATCCGCTCGGCCTTGTCCTCGTCCAGCAACCCGAGCTCTGCGTTCACGCGCGCCGCAGCCGCCTTGATGCGACCCAGCCACCGCACGACATGAACCGGAATCGGCTCACCCGAGACGGTGAAGTTGGCGATCGCCTTGCGGGTCTCGGCACCCCAGAGCTCCGTCTCGTGAGCCGGCGCGGTCACGAATCGAGTCTAGCTTCGTGCCGCTGCCAGGAGCTCGTCCCAGGAGCAGAGCTTCACGCGCGGCCGGCCGAGCGGCTCGCCGCGCGCCCGCTCCATGGCGTCGATCGCCTCCCAGCCGGCGTACGTGACGACTTCGCCGTTTCGCCCGGCGAGCACTGCGTCCAGGCGCGGCGCCTCCTCGTCGCGGCCGGGCAGCAGCCCCGCCCGCGCATCGTTGAGAAGCAGCTCGACCGTCTCGGTCGCGTCCTTCTTGTTCGTGCCGATGACGCCGCTCGGGCCACGCTTGATCCAGCCGGTGCAGTAGACGCCGCGGTTCGGCGCTCCGTCGGCGTCGCAAACGCGGCCTCCCTCGTTCGGGATCGTCCCTCGACGCTCGTCGAACGGCACGCCGGGCACCGCGACCCCGTGATACCCGACGCTGCGGAAGACGACGCCGCAGGGGATCACCTCGCGCTCGCCGGTCGGCTCGGCGCGGATGCGCCCGTCGGCGTCACGAAGGAGGACGTTCTTGACGACCTCGATGGCCTCGACCTTGCCGTCGCCCAGGATCGCCACGGGCGAGACACAGAAGCGGAGCTTCACCACGCGTGGCTTTCCAGAAAGCTGACGTCCGGCGTACTCGCGCAGCACCTCGACGTTACGGCGCGCGATGGGCGTCTCGTCGGCGAGCGCTGCCTCGGAGGCGGCGTCCAGCTCGAGGTCCGCCGGGTCGACGGCTACGTCGGCGCCCGCGAGCTCACCGAGCTCCTGCAGCTCCGGCGTGGTGAACGAGGCCTGGACGGGCCCGCGCCGGCCGAGCATGAGGATCTCGCGGATCCCGGCGCCGGCGATCGCGTCGACGGCGGGGTCGGTCGTGTCGGTGGGCGCAAGCTCGGCCTCCGTCAGCGCCAGCATGCGCGTGACGTCGACCGCAACGTTCCCGTTGCCCACGACCACGGCGCGCTCACCGGAGAGATCGAAAGCAAGATCCTGAAAGTCGGGGTGGCCGTTGTACCAGGCGACGAACGCGGTAGCCGGCCACGAGCCCGGAAGATCCTCTCCGGGAATGTCCAGGTGCCGGTCGGTCTGGGCCCCGAACGCGTAGACGACGGCGTCGTACAGCTGCGTCAGCTCCTCGTGCGCGACATCACGTCCGACCTCGACGTTCCCGAAGAACCGGAAACCCGGTCTCGCCGCGATCCGCTCGAACGCGCGCGACACCGACTTGATGTTCGGGTGGTCGGGCGCGACCCCCAGGCGAACGAGCCCCCACGGCGTCGGAAGCCGCTCGATCATGTCCACTTCGACCACGGGCTCCTCGCTCTTCAGGAGCGCGTCGGCCGCGTAGAACCCCGCGGGCCCGGAGCCTACGACCGCGACTCGAAGATCGGCCACGAGGGTGAATCTAGAGATTTCGCGTTCGCGAAATCTCTAATGACTGCAACCGCTACCGCAGCCGCCGACCTCCGTACCTTCCGGAAGTTCCTCGCCCTCGGCCACCTGGAAGGAGTGGCCGCAACCGCAGGACGAGACTGCGTTCGGATTGTCGATCTTGAAGCCGGACTCCTGCAAACCGGTCAGGAAGTCGACCGTGGCTCCCCTGAGATACGGCGCGCTGTAGGGATCGACGACGACGCGTACCCCCTCGAGCGAGAGCTCGTGGTCTCCCTCCGCGGGCCCCGAGTCGAAGCCGAGACCATACTGGAAGCCGGAGCACCCGCCGCCCTGAATGGCCACACGCAGGACGAGCGCGTCGGCGTCCGGCTCCTCGGCCATGAGCTCCTTGACCTTGGCTGCAGCGAGCGGCGTCAGGTTGAGAAGGGTCTCCGCCGTACCCTCGTTGGGGCGCTCCGCGATCTCCATCTACCGCATGGTATCGGACGCTGCAGAGGCCGGGTTGAGTGTGACTTTGTAACAGTCGATCACGCCTGTTCACGGGGAATTCGGATCTCTTCGTGCGCCTCTTGCGAAGGTGCTAGGTTTCGCGCGTGGGCATGTTGGGGCCCCACTCGGCGGGAACGGGATAGCGCATGCTCTCCAACTGGCTGCCGTTCCTCATCTACGGGTTCTTCGCGGCGGCGATCCCAGGCTCGATGCTCGCGTTCACGTTTCTCTTCGCGACGAGGCCGCGAACCCGGGTGAAGCAGCGGCTGCTGCCGTTCGAGTCGGGCGTCTCGGCAGGAGCTCCGAGCCAGCACCGCCGTTTCACGGTCAGCTTCTACCTCACGGCGATGCTGTTCATCCTCTTCGACATCGAGATCGTCTTTCTCTACCCGCTCGCGATCCAGCTCAACGCCCTCGGCTGGTTCGGCCTCGTCGAGTTCGTCACGTTCATCGCCGTGCTCGTCGTCGCGTACGTCTACGTCTGGCGCAAGGGAGCGCTCGAGTGGCACTAGCGCGCCGGCTGCCCCTGATCAGCGACCGGCCTCTCGCGCAAGCCGGGCTCAACTCGGAGCGGGTGCTCTGGCCGACGAAGGGGCCCGGGGTGTTCGAGCAGGAGATCGAGGACATCGAGGACGCTCTCGGCCTGACGACGGTCGAGAAAGCCGTTGCCTGGGCTCAGGCGAACTCGGTCTGGCCCGACACCTTCGGGCTTGCGTGCTGTGCAATGGAGATGATCTCGATCGTCGGCTCGCACCACGACATCGCCCGCTTCGGCATGGAGCGCTTCTCGTCGTCCCCGCGCCAGGCCGATCTGCTGATCGTCTCCGGACGCGTCACGCACAAGATGGCCGGACCGCTGCGGCAGGTGTACGACCAGATGCTCGAGCCGAAGTGGGTGATCGCGATGGGAGCCTGTGCGAGCTCGGGCGGGATGTTCAACAACTACACAGTGCTTCAGGGCGTCGACAAGATCGTCCCCGTCGACATCCACGTTCCCGGCTGCCCGCCCAGGCCCGAGGCCCTGATCGAGGGCATCATCCGCCTGCACGAGAAGATCAAGGCCGGGGTGCCGCCTGCCTACGCGATCCGCGGGGTCGCCGAGTAGTGACGGCCGCGGAGTACGACGGAACGCCGGGGCTCGTCGAGGCGAAGGGCGCCCATGGGGAGACGACGCTGGTCGTCGACCCAGCGCGGCTGACCGAGGCCTGCAGGCACCTCCGCGACGAAGCCGGCTTCGCGTTTCTCTCCGACATCACTGCGACCGACTACCTCGGGTGGGGCGACAAGGGCGTCGCCGGCTACATCGGGACGCGAGACGGCCGCGATCTCAACGTCCCTGGTTCGCAGGGCCTGGCCCGCCTCCCGGAGCCGAAGCCGGCACGGTTCGCCGTCAACTACCACCTGCTGGCCTTTTCGGAGCCGCCTCGCCGCGTGCGCGTGCAGGCCTGGCTCGAGGACGGCGAGGAGATCGATTCGGCCGTCCCCGTATGGCCGACCGCCGACTGGCACGAGCGCGAGATCTGGGACCTCATGGGGATCCGCTTTCGCGGGCACCCGAACCTCGTCCGGATCCTGATGGACGACGACTGGGAAGGGCACCCGCTGCGCAAGGACTACCCGCTCGGCGGCGAGCCGGTGCGTTTCTCGGGGGCGGAGTGACCGCCACCGTCGCACGTAGACCGCTGATCTACGAAGGCACAAGAATCCCGAGCCCGATCCCGACCGTGCTCCAGGTCGACCCCGGCGAGCACAACCTGGACGACATCTTGACGGTCAACTTCGGTCCCAACCATCCGTCGACGCACGGCGTGCTCCGGCTGATCGTCGACCTCGACGGCGAGCACATCGCCGGCATCTCCGCCGTCATCGGCTATCTGCACACCGGCTTCGAGAAGACGATGGAGCAGAAGACGTGGTGGAAGTGCATGACGTACCCCGAGCGCATCGACTACGTCGCCTACCTGAACAACGGGCTCGTGTGGGTGCTCGCCGTCGAGAAGCTCCTCGGCATCGAGGTTCCCCGCAAGGCGACGTGGATGCGCATGTGCATGGCCGAGATCAACCGACTGCACTCGCATCTGATCTGGCTCGGCACCTCGGCTCTCGAGATCGGCGCCATCTCGATGCTCTGGTACGCGTTCCGGGAGCGCGAGAAGACCGCCGAGCTGTCGGAGCTCGTCGGTGGAACGCGTATGCACACGCGCTACTTCCAGGCCGGCGGTCTGGCCGAGGACATCCCGCCCGGCTTCTTCCCTGTCGCCCGCGACTTCTGCAAGCAGATGAGCGATGGCATCCGCGACTACGACACGATCCTGACGCAGAACAAGATCTGGCTCGAGCGGACGAAGGGTGTCGGCCTCCTCTCGACCGAGGACGCGATCGCGCTCGGACAATCGGGTCCGGTCGCGCGCGCATCCGGTGTGGACTGGGACCTGCGGCGCAACCAGCCGTACCTGGCGTACGACGAGGTCGAGTTCAACGTGCCCGTCTACCTCGGCGGCGATGTCTACGACCGCTACCTCGTGCACCTCGAGGAGATGCGGGAGTCGGTCCGCATCATCCGGCAGTGCGTCGACCGGCTCGAGCAGATGGAGGGCGAGCCGTGGATCTCCGACGACCGCAAGGTCGTGCTGCCGCCCCGTCACGAGCTCCACACGTCGATGGAGTCGCTGATCCACCACTTCAAGATCGTCACCGAGGGCTACACGGTTCCCGAGGGCGAGGTCTACGTCACGATCGAGTCCCCCCGCGGTGAGCTCGGCTGCTACGTCGTCTCGGACGGAGGCCCCAAGCCCTGGCGGGTGAAGTTCAGGGCACCGAGCTTCGTCGCGCTCGAGGCGACCGCGACCTGCATGCGCGACGCCGCCGTCGCCGACCTGATCGCGATCGTCGGCTCGCTCGACGGGGTCATGGGCGAGGTCGATCGATGACCCTCGCGGATCAGATCCAGGGCCTTCGCGCGCAGTACCCGAGCTCGCTCTCCGCTGTGATGCCCGCGCTCCAGCTGGCCCAGAGCGAACACGGCGGCTGGCTACCGCCCGAGGCCTTCCGCGAGGTCGCCGACGCGCTCGACCTGACGCCTGCGTACTGCGCCTCGATCGCGTCGTTCTACGACATGTTCCGGCTCGAGCCGGTCGGAGGGACGCTCGTCGAGGTGTGCACGAACATCTCCTGCGGACTGGCGGGCGCACAACAGGTCGTCGAGGGCCTGGAGCGGGAGCTCGGCGTCCGAGCCGGCGAGACGACGAGCGACGGGCACTTTACGCTCAGGACGGTCGAGTGCATCGGCGGCTGCGGCTGGGCAACGGTCGTCGCCGTCGACAACCGCCACCGCCTGCACGTCAAGGCCGAGGACGTGCCGGCGCTCGTCGCCGAGCTGCGCGGCGAGGCGACAGCTGAGGGAGCCGATGGCGACGCTGTCTGACGTCGTCTTCGCCGGCACGAACGGCGGCGCGCAGACGGACATCGCCGACTACGAGGCGGCCGGCGGCTTCAGCGCGCTCACTAGAGCGCTGACCATGGCGCCCGACGACGTGATCGAGGAGCTGAACGCCTCCCAGCTGCGCGGACGCGGCGGCGCCTTCTTCCCGACGGGCCGCAAGTGGAGCTTCCTGCCGAAGCCCGAACAGCTGCCGAAGCCCCACTACCTCGTCGTCAACGCCGACGAGTCGGAGCCCGGCACGTTCAAGGACCGCGAGATCATGCTCCGCGTCCCGTTCCGCTTCCTCGAGGGCTGCCTCATCGCCGCCCATGCGATCCAGTCGACCCACGTCTTCATCTATATCCGCGGCGAGTATCAGCAGGAGTTCGAAGTGCTGCGCGACTCGCTCGAGGCGATGCGGAGGCGGAAGCTGCTTGGCAAAGTCGCATTCGTGCTCCACCGCGGAGCCGGCGCCTACATCTGCGGCGAGGAGACCGCGCTGCTCGAGTCGCTCGAGGGAAAGCGCGGACAGCCCCGGACCAAGCCGCCGTTCCCCGCCGTGGCAGGGCTCTACGCCGCGCCGACTGCCGTCAACAACGTCGAGTCGATCACGACCGCGACGTCGGTGCTCGAGATGGGCGGAGCCGCCTACGCGAAGCTGGGCGTCGAGAACTCCACCGGCACGAGGGTGTTCTCTCTTTCCGGCAACGTCGTCAACGGCGGCAACTACGAGCTGCCGCACGGGTTCCCGCTCAAGGATCTGATCTACGACGTCGGCGGCGGGATCCCCGGCGGGCGGCCGCTCAAGGCCGTCATCCCGGGCGGATCGTCGACGGTCATCCTCACCGCCGACGAGGTGGAGCGGGCAACGCTCGACTTCGATTCCATGACGTCGCTCGGGACGGCCATCGGCTCGGCGGCGGTGATCGCGATCGACGACCGCTGCTGCATGGTGCAGCTCGGCATCCGCGTGTCGCAGTTCTACGAGCACGAGTCGTGCGGCAAGTGCACTCCCTGTCGCGTCGGGACCCACTGGTCGACGCAGATCCTCGAGAAGCTCGAAGACGGGCGGGCCTCGCAGGCCGACCTGGATCTGCTCCTGTCCGTTGCCGAGCGCGTCAACGGCAAGTGCCTCTGCCCGCTCGGGGACACGGCGATGATCGCGATCACGAGTTACGTCGACAAGTTCCGCGACGAGTTCCAGGCGCACATCGACCAGGGCGGCTGTCCCTTCGCCGGCGAGTCGTCGCTCGAGGGGCTTCTGGCTCCCGTCGCCATCCACAGTGCTTTGCCTGTCGGCAAAGCACCAGAGACTGCCCTTGTCTAGCGACCTGGTGAGGGTCACCGTCGACGGTCGGGAGATCGCGGTGCCCAAGGGTCTCGGTCTGGTCGAGGTCGCGGCGGCTGCCGGGGTGGAGATCCCGGTCTTCTGCTACGAGCCGCGGCTCGGACCGCCGGTCGGCGCGTGCCGGATGTGCCTCGTCGAGATCGAGGGTCTGCCGAAGCTCCAGGCTGCCTGCACACTCACGTCGCAGGACGGCATGGTCGTCAAGACCGCCGGAACGTCGGACAAGGCGGCCGAGGGGCAGAACGCAACGCTCGAGTTCATCCTCGTCAACCATCCGCTCGACTGCCCCGTCTGTGACAAGGGCGGCGAGTGCCCGCTCCAGGACCTGACCTTCCGCTACGGGCCGGGCAACACGCGTATGAGCTTCTCCAAGCTCACGCTCGACAAGCCGATTCCGGTCTCGCCGTTGATCGCGCTCGACCGTGAGCGCTGCATCCTCTGCTACCGCTGCACGCGCTTCTCGCAGGAGGTGGCGGAGGACGGGCAGCTCGTGGCCCTCAACCGCGGCGCGCACTCGCTGATCGCTACCTTCGAGGACGAGCCCTACCGGGCGCCTTTCTCGGGCAACGTCGTCGAGCTCTGCCCCGTCGGAGCGCTCACGTCGACGCAGTACAGGTTCGAGGCGCGCCCCTGGGACATCCAGCAGGTGCCGACCGTCTGCGGGCTCTGCCCGGTCGGCTGCAACACGTCCGTGACGACACGCGAGGGGAAGGTCAAGCGCGTTCTCTCCCGGAACCATCCGGACGTGGACGGCGGTTGGCTCTGCGACAAGGGCCGGTTCTCCCACCCGCACCTGTACGCGTCCGACCGGATCACGGAGCCCCTCCGCCGGATCGAGCGCACGGGTCTCGAGCCGATCTCGTGGGACGCCGCGCTCGACGAGGCCGACCGGCTGCTGCGGGCGGCCGACGGCAGCATCGTGACCGCGTTCTCCGGATCGGAGACGATGGAGCAGGCGTATGCGCTGGCGAGGTTGCTCCGGGGCGGGTTGGGAGCCCACTCGGCGGTGCTGCCGGAGTCGACCTCGGGGACCCTGGAGGCGTTCCGCCTGCCGCTCTCGGCCGTCGCCGCGGCGGAGCTGATCGTCGTCGTCGGAGACGATGCCGTTGCGGATCGGGCGCCGATCGTCGAGCTCTGGCTCAAGCTCGCGCGGCGGAACGGCGCCGAGATCGTCGTCCTCGGCCCCGAGGGGGCGCAGCACGCAGCGCCGGGCACCGCGAGCGAGACGCTCCACGACCTCACCGAGCCCGGAAGCGCTCTCGGCAAGCGGCTCCGCACGTCCGAGCGCGCGATCCTCATCTGGTCGGGTCCGGGCGGCGGCGGAGGGGCACGAGTCGCCGAGACGGCGCATGCGCTCGGCTTCGAGGACAAACCCGGCTGCGGTGCGTTCCACCTGCCCGCGACACCGAACGGACGGGGCGTGGCGATGGCCTGGGCGGCCGCCGCCGACGCAGATGAGTCGGATCCAGGCGAGATCGGTATGCTGCTCGTCGTCGGGGATCACGCCGTCGCCTCGCCGGGCGTCCGATCGCTCGCCGAGCGAGCAGACACAGTGGTCGCGGTCTCGATGTTCGAGGGGCTCGCGATCGGGTGGGCAGATCTCGTTCTGCCCGCGACGGCGATGCTCGAGCGCGACGGCACACTGCTCAACCTCGAAGGACGGCTGCAGCGCCTCCGGCGCGCGGCCGTGCCACCCGTTCCCGATGAGCTCGCCTGGATCGCGAAACTGGCCGGCCGCTTCGGCGTCGACCTCTCGCCGCATGCCTCCGTCGTGTTCGACGAGGTGGCCGCGCGCTGCTTCGCGGGCGTGCCCGCAGGCGTCGTCGGTGAGCGCGCACCCCTCCCGGACAGGGCTCCGTACGAAGCGCCGGCCGCCGCGACGACCACAGCGGCCGTCGCCGTGCCGGTCCCCGAGGAGCATTTTCTCGGCGAGCTCAGACTCGTCCGCTACAACCCGCTGTTCTCTGGGCCGGTCGTCGAGCGGGTCGACGAGCTCGCTTTCCTGCGCCCGGCCGCCGAGATCGAGCTGGCGACAGCCGACGCGGCTCGGCGCGAGATCTCCAGCGGTGATCTCGTTGAAGTCCGGTCCAATGGGACTCGTCTCGCGCTACGCGCGAGACTAAGTAAGCACCTCATGCCCGGGGTCGTGCGAATCGCAGAAGAGCATGCCGGCGACTTACACCCGACCGTTGAGGTCCTAGTCCTGTCGCGACCGGAGGGAGCGAAAGGACAGTGATGCTTCTCGACGTCAACGGCGAGCCGTGGTGGATCACGATCATCAAGGCCTTCCTGATCATCAACCTCGTCCTCGTCACGTTCGCCTACCTGACGCTCGCGGAGCGCAAGGTGATGGGGCGAATGCAGCTCCGCTACGGACCCAACCGCGCCGGCCCGTACGGTCTGCTCCAGCCGATCGCAGACCTCGTCAAGCTGATCCGCAAGGAGAGCTTCTTCCCGGCAGCCGCCGTCGACGTGCTCTACCTCTTCTCGCCCTTCATCGCGGCGTTCGCTGCTCTGTCCACCTTCTCGGTGATCCCGTGGGGGCCCGGCTGGAACGTCGGCCGCTACCACGTGAACGGCTACGTCGCCGACGTCCCGATCGCGCTGATCCTGATGTTCGCGCTCGGGTCGATCGGGATCTACGGGTTCATCGTCGGCGGGTGGGCTTCGGACTCCAAGTACGCGCTCCTCGGCTCCATGAGGACGTGCGCGCAGCTCGTCTCCTACGAGGTGTCGCTCGCGCTCTCGGTACTCGGCGTGATCATGATGGCCAGGACGCTCTCGCTCACGGGCGTCGTCGAGGCGCAGTACCACGATGTCTGGTACATCGGGCCGCAGTTCGTCGGTTTCCTCGTCTTCATCCTCGCTGGGACGGCCGAGACGGCGCGTGCGCCCTTCGACCTGCCCGAGGCCGAGCAGGAGCTCGTGGCCGGCTACCACACCGAGTACGGCGGCATGCGCTTCGGCCTCTTCACGATGAGCGAGTACATCAACCTGATCACGCTCTCCGCCCTCGCCGTGACCCTCTTCCTGGGCGGCTGGCACGGGCCGTGGCTGCAGTCGATCGGCCCGGTCTGGTTCCTGCTCAAGCTGTTCGCGCTGCTCTTCGTGTTCATCTGGATGCGAACGACGCTGCCGCGCCTGCGCTACGACCAGCTGATGCGGTTCGGCTGGAAAGTGTTGTTGCCGGTTGCCACTCTGAACGCAGTCGTCACCGCGATTCTGGTGGTCGCTCTGTGAGCGCCCCCCAGAATCGCTACATCCAGGGTCGGGCGCCCGCGTCTAGTGCGCAGGCTCCCAGAGGGAGGCTGCGCACGTGAGTCCACAGCCTTACGGCACCCTGAAAGGCTTCGGTGTCACCTTCAAACAAATCTTCAAGAAGCCGATCACGCAGCAGTACCCGGAGTACAAGCGGCCCGTGTATCCACGGTTCCGAGGCCGGCACCGGCTGTGGCGATTCGAGAACGGGCTCGAGAAGTGCGTCGGCTGCTCCCTCTGTGCCGCGGCCTGCCCGGCCGACTGCATCCGGGTCGTGGCGGCCGAGAACACCGCGGACAACCGCATGTCGGCCGGCGAGCGCTACGCGCGTATCTACGAGATCAACCTCAGCCGCTGCATCTTCTGCGGCTACTGCGAGCTCGCCTGCCCCTTCGACGCGATCACGCTCGGAAACGAGTTCGAGATCTCCGAGTACTCGCGCGACGACCTCATCTACACGAAGGACATGCTGCTCGCAGAGCCGATCAAGCAGGTGCCGGTCGCCGACGCCGGCCTCTACGACACGCCTGTCCCGGCCTACAAGACGAACGCGTGAACGGCGTCTTCTACGTCGCCAGTTTCGGCAATTTTCTGGTCTGGGTGGTCTGGATCATGGCTGCGCTCGCCTGTCTGGCCTCGGGTCTGGCGGTGATCTCGTTCTCGAACCCCTTCTACTCCGCGCTCGCGCTGATCGGGAACCTCGCCTCGCTCGCCGTGCTCTACCTGCTCGCCTCGTCCGAGTTCGTAGCCGCCGCCCAGGTGCTCGTCTACGCCGGGGCCGTCATGGTCATGTTCCTCTTCGTCATCGCCTACCTGGGAGGCCGCGCGGATGCGCCCTGGGTGGGCGGGCCGCGTTGGCTCCAGCTTTCGGCCGTGGTCGCCGGCGCCGCCCTGCTCGTCGAGGTCGTGGTCGCGCTCCTCTGGAAGAGCGACAGGCTCGACCACGCGGCGTCGATCGGCTCGTCGTTCGGCAGCCCCGGTGAGATCGGTCGGCTGTTCCTCACCGACCATCTGCTCGCGTTCGAGATCACGTCGATCGTGCTTCTCGTCGCTGCGGTGGGCGGTGTCGTGCTCGGCATCGAGGCCCGTGACCACGGCGAGCTCGGGGAGCTCGAGTGATCGGACCGAACGTCCCCTGGTATCTCGCCGTCTCAGGGATGCTGTTCGGCATCGGGGCGATCGGTGTGATGCTCCGGCGTAGTCCGCTGATCGTGCTGCTCTCGCTGGAGATCATGCTCAACGGCGGCAACCTCGCGCTCGTCGGCTTCTCGCGCTACTGGGGTGCGTCGGACGGGCAGGTCTTCGCGATCGCCGTCATGGCCGTCGCCGCGTCCGAGGTCTGCGTCGGCCTTGGCCTCATCGTGGCGATGGCGCGGCGTCGCCTCGCGCTCGACGTCGACGAGCTGTCGGAGCTCCGCGGGTGAGTGCCATGGGGGTAGGCGGCTGGCTTTGCCTGCTGGCACCGCTCGTCGGCGCGATCGCGATCACGCTCGCGGGAACGTCGATCTCAAGGCGCGCTGCCGCCTATCTCGGCACGCTGTCCGTCTTCGTCGCGTTCGTGGGCGCGCTCGTCTCGTTCTTCTCCATGTGGAGCCACGCGCACGGCGACCGGAGCGAGCTCTCGACCGCGTACACCTGGCTGTCGGGCGGCTCGTTCCACGTCGGCATGTCGATCCTCGTCGACCCGCTCTCGGTCGTGATGATGCTCGTCGTCTCCGGCGTCGGCGGCCTGATCGTCGGCTACTCGATCGGCTACATGGACGGCGACGACGAGGAGCGCCG
>JACXTT010005332.1_pt1 | contig 18715 bp, 16 predicted proteins | sample 9270951 | NCBI WGS metagenome assembly JACXTT01 (sample SAMN15532306, study PRJNA645909) | rock metagenome | isolation source: weathered quartz diorite | place: Puerto Rico | collected 2017-06-21 | reverse complement strand
CAGGCTGAAGACATCAAGCCTGCACCCAATTTGCAAGGTGATGCGATCACCCAGCATGTGATTGGCATCGCGACCCTCACTCAGAACGAAGCACAACGCATGCTCATCCTGCTCGACATTGAGCAACTGATGCGCAGTGAGGGAATGGGCCTTGTCACCCAGACCGTTCAGTAAGTAACAAATCAAGGAAGGAGTATTGACTTTGTAGGTATGAGGTTCGGAAATCGCCTCACTTCTTGATTTCCATTTCGTAGCAGGGGTAATAGAAATGACGATTAAAAACATGACTGTTAAATCGCGGCTTTACTTTTCGTATGGCGCACTTGCTGTGGTATTTCTTACGTTTGCCGTTTTTGCGCTACAGGCCATTCAGGAGGCCAATGGACGGTTCACCAACTATGTGGAGGGAATCAATGCGCGTGCAACTTTGGCGCATCGCGTGCGTGAAGCGGTCGATCTGCGTGCCATTGCGGCCCGAAATCTCGTGCTGGTTACGACACCCGCTGACGTGGAGATAGAAAAACAATCTGTCACCTTGGCGCATGAGGACGTTACCAAGAGCATGAAAGCCCTGAAGTCCATGGCGGAGGCTGCTGATGTTTCTGCTGAAGTTCGGGAAAAGATTGCCGCCATGGACAAAATTGAAATGGCCTATGCGCCTGTGGCCTTGAAAATTGTGGACATGGCCTTGAAAAAGCAAACACAGGAGGCCATCGCCAGCATGAATGCCGATTGCCGGCCTCTGCTGGCGTCCCTTATCAAGGCAACGCAGGACTACTCTGATTTGACGAGCAAGCGCAGTGCAAGCCTGATTGCGGAAGCTGAAGAGCACTATGTAACGCAACGCAATACGTTGGTGGGCATTTCCATCGTTGTTGTGATTGCCGCAATTCTGCTGGGCGTGTTTATTACGCGCTCCATTACCGAGCCAATTGCGGAAGCTGTGGACGTTGCCAAGGCGGTTGCAGGCGGTGTTCTTACATCAACCATCGTGGTTCAGAGCACCAATGAGACAGGGCAGCTGCTTTCTGCGTTGAGGGATATGCAGGAAAATTTGGTGAAGGTTGTCTCTACGGTGCGCCATGGAAGCGAATCCGTGTCCACGGCCAGCGAGCAGATCGCCCAAGGCAACCAGGACCTGTCCAGCCGCACCGAAAGCCAGGCCAGCGCACTGGAAGAAACCGCTGCCTCGATGGAAGAACTCTCCTCCACCGTGCAGCAAAACGCCGACTCGGCCAAACAAGCCAACCAACTGGCCCAAAGCGCATCCTCTGTGGCCATCAAGGGCGGCGAGGTCGTAGGCCAGGTCGTGGAAACCATGAAAGGCATCAACGAATCCAGCCGCAAGATCAGCGACATCATCAGCGTCATCGACGGCATTGCCTTCCAGACTAACATCCTGGCTTTGAATGCTGCTGTGGAAGCCGCCCGTGCCGGCGAACAAGGAAGAGGCTTTGCCGTGGTGGCCACCGAAGTGCGCAGCCTGGCCGGCCGTTCTGCCGAAGCCGCCAAGGAAATCAAGAGCCTGATCAACGCCAGCGTGGAACGCGTCGAACAAGGCACGGCCCTGGTGGACAGCGCCGGCGAGACCATGACCGAAGTGGTGGCCTCCATACGCCGTGTGACCGACATCATGGGCGAAATCAGCGCGGCCAGCAGCGAACAGGCAGCCGGTGTCAGCCAGGTCGGCGAAGCGGTGACCGAGATGGACCAGACCACGCAGCAAAACGCTGCGCTGGTGGAAGAAATGGCGGCGGCCGCCAGCAGCATGCGTACCCAGGCCCAGGACCTGGTGCAGGCGGTGGCCGTGTTCAAGCTGGGCAACGAAGGCAGCCAAGCCAGCCCTGTGCAACGCTCCGCCACCCGTGCTGCGCCGGCCAAGCCTTTTGCGGGAGACGAGCGCCGCGGGCCCCACCGCGCAGCCAATGTGGCTCGCTTGCCGGCCCACAAGACCGCAGCGCCGGTAGTGCAGGCCAAGACCGGAACGGACGATTGGGACAGCTTCTGATTACCCTCCAAGGGGAGGGATGGCCGTAAATCTGCGGCTCGCCATCACTGCAAGGCCACTCCGAGGAGTGGCCTTTTTTTGCCATTCACTTCATGGCGGGTCGTTTGATTGAACGGAATGGGCCGATGTCGCGGCAGGTGGATATGCGGCCTTGGAACGGAGCCCACCCGAAACGTTTGACAAAGCGGAATCGCCGGGTGTGGGTGACACCATATGGCAATGCACAGTCGCTAAATGATAAGTGCCAATTGGCCGCAGACACCACAATACGCGCCATGGACTTGGTTCAATTGGCGAAATAGCGGCCAAGCCAATTTCAGTTGGAAAATTTGGCGCACTTCAGCGAAAGCGAAGGTCGCAAAGCCCCGGTCTACCGTCTGTCCATGGCAGATGCAGATAGAGGGGTTGCCTGATGAAGGCCGGCCGGTGATGCTGGACGTGCTTTCGTGAGCTTGATTCGATGTATTTGTCGAACTCCTTGCATCCCCAATCGTGTTGAATGTGGCCATCAGCGGCTTTGATCCTGGTCTGCAAGTCAGGGGAATGAGCCGCCGTAAGGGTATAAGGACAAGGCCGAGCGAGTGAAGATAAAAGACCCCTATCCATAGGAGGCATCAAACTCGTTGACACGCTGTGCGACCAGGCATGGCAGCAGAACCAGCAGACGGGACAAAACGGTGGAGACAACAATCAATATTGACGCACTGCGTCACAAGTGGCGGGCCAAGCTGAGCCAGTGGCTCCTCTTCCTGGCCGCATTCCTGGCCATCAGTGTTCCCACTTTGGTTGCAGTGCGCATGGCGCAGAACGAAAGTCTGGCTCGCCAGAAAGAGCGGGTGGCGTCCATGGCGCAGCTGGCGCTGAGTCGGGCAGAGCGGGTGAGCGGACAGCTGGATGACGCGTTCAAAATCCTGCGTGCACAAGGGTCGTCTGCGCCGTGCTCGGAAGAGTCGCTGGCCGCGATGCGCCGTGCCGTAGTGAAATCAACCATGCTGGTGGATGTAGGGTATATCCAGGACGAGGTACTCGTTTGCTCGGCCTTTGGGCGCCAGGATCTTCCTATCGGCAAACCCAGTTACATCACACCTTCGGGCTATGTCATTCGCTCCGGTGTCCGCCACCCGCTGTTGCAGGAAGCGGTGGTTGTCATTTCGACCGAGGCAGACAGCGGTTATTCCGGCATTGTGCACACCGATCAAGCGTTGGAAGACGTTCCCGTCGGCAGCCTTTGGCAAGTGGGCCTGATAGGCACAGGCCAAAAATCCCCGTTGCTGCAACGGGGCGGCTTTGAACCGGACTGGTTGCGTCGCATCGGGAATGGTTACGCCGACACTTTTGAGGATGGTGAGCGCATCGTGGCGTGGCAGCGCTCACGCCGCTTCAATTACACCGCGTATGCCGCACTGCCGCGCTCGGCGATGCAGGACGACTCCAGGAGCACCCTGATGGTGTTGCTTTCACTGGGGTTGCTCGGCGGCCTGCTCTTGGCATTTGCGACGACCAAGATCGTCCGGATACGCGTGTCCCCGCTGGCCATGCTCAAGAGTGGCATTCGGAGCAACGGTTTGTTTCTGCTCTACCAGCCCATCGTGGATGCGAAGACCGGCCAGTGGGTGGGCGCGGAGGCGTTGGTGCGCTGGCGCCTGCCGAGTGGAGAAATCGTCAGCCCGACAGTCTTCATTCCGTTGGCCGAACGTAACCAACTGATCGGCCAGATCACGGAGCGCGTGATTGCTCTGGTCGAGCGTGAGGTGCTGCCAGTGCTGCAATCTCATCCGGAGTTCTACTTCAGTATCAATGTGTCTGCAGATGATATTTGTGGCAGCCGGCTGATGGAGCTGTTGTACCAGGCGGTGGTGCGTCTCGACGTCAAGCCCAGGAATTTTCACATCGAAGCTACAGAAGGCATCTTCATGCGTGTGGACGAAGCCCGCAAGGCCGTTCGAGCACTGCGGGCCCAGGGCTTCAAGGTGGCCATCGACGATTTTGGTACCGGCTACTCCAGCCTGTCGTACCTGACCAGCATGGAGCTGGACTACCTCAAGATTGACAAATGCTTTGTGGACACCATAGGTACGGAAGCTGTTACAGGCCAGGTGCTCCGACACATCATAGAAATGGCAAAGTCCCTGAACCTGCGCATGGTTGCTGAGGGCGTGGAAACGCAGCAGCAGGCCGACTATTTGCGCCGCCAAGGCGTTGAATTTGCGCAAGGGTGGCTCTACGCCCGCCCGCTCGATATCCATGCCCTGCAGGCTGGACTGGGGACGGGCAGCACCTGAATATCCATAACAAGGAGATACCTGTATGCGAACCAACCTGCCCGTGAGCCAGAACGAATACCGCGTTCCGCAGGGCTACACACTGGTCTCTACGACCGATACCAAGGGGCGTATTCTTTACTGCAACCCGATGTTCATCGAGGTCAGCGGGTTCTCCCGCGAGGAACTGCTGGGACAGCCGCACAACATCGTTCGCCATCCGGATATGCCCGAAGAAGCCTATCGGGACATGTGGCAGACCATCCAGTCGGGCCGGCCCTGGTCAGCACCCGTGAAAAACCGGCGCAAAAACGGAGACCACTACTGGGTCATAGCGAACGCCGTGCCGATGGAGGAAGGCGGTCAGATTGTGGGCTATATGTCGGTGCGTACCGAACCCACGCGGGAGCAGATTGCGCAGGCCGAAGCGCTTTACACCACGATGCGGGCCGAGAAAGCCCGGGGGCGCCTTACCCACACCTTCAAGAGTGGCCGCCTGGTCAAACAAACCCTGGGAGGACGCATCCGGGAAGCATTGCGCTTTACGCTGACGACGAAAATTTTCCTGGTGATTTTGGGTGTGGGCCTGACCAACACCGTGATTGGCGCACTGATGCCTACAGGCCTTCCGATGGGGGGGCTGTTGGGTTTCCTGGCCAAGCTGCCGATGTTGTTCGTCGGTCTGTATTACCTGCGTTCCGAAACCGTCAAGCCGTTGGGGGTGCTGATTGATGCCTGCAACCGGTTGGCTGCGGGTGACCTGACCCAGGGTGTGCAGCGCACCCGGGACGACCAGATGGGCGACTTACAGTTGGCCTTGAGCCAGCTCAGCATCAATATCCTATCCATCGTGCGCGATGCACGCCACAGCACCCAGCAGATGCTGCAGGGGACCCAGGAAATTGCACAGGGCAACCTGGACCTTTCCAACCGCACCGAGGTGCAGGCCGGCAATCTGGAAAAGACCGCAACCGCGATGGAAGAAATCACCGGCACGGTGCGCCAGACGGCGAGTTCTGCCAACGAGGCATCCCGCCTGGCGGCGCAGGTCAATGGGGTGGCCGAACGCAGCAGCGCTGCGGTCAACGAGCTCAGCAGCACCATGCGCGAGATCCAGGCATCGTCCAGCCGCATTGGCGAGATCACCCAGGTGATAGACGGCATTGCCTTTCAGACCAATATCCTGGCACTCAATGCCGCAGTGGAAGCCGCGCGCGCAGGGGAGCAGGGGCGAGGCTTTGCGGTCGTCGCGTCGGAAGTGCGCGTGCTGGCGCAGCGCACCTCGACTGCCGCAAAAGAGATCAAGCAGTTGATCGACGAATCTGCAGCCAAGGTGCAGCAAGGCCAAACCCGGACCGACGCGGTGCAAACCACGTTGAATGAGACGGTGGGCGGCATCCACAAGGTGTCGTCGCTGGTGTCCGAAATCAGCACGGCGACGAATGAACAGCTCACAGGCATTTCGGAGATCAATGCCGCCGTTGCGGAACTCGACTCCATTACCCAGCAAAACGCAGCCCTGGTGGAGGAAATAAGCGCTTCGGCCAACGCTTTGCGAGGTGTTGCCGAGCAGGTGACGGAAACGGTACAGGTCTTTCGCGTGGAGGTGGGGCAGGGCAAGCCTCGCGATGCAGTGGCGTTGCGCCGCGACATGAAGCAGCCCAATACGCGCCTACTGACCGGGAAATAAGGCCGCGCAGTCCACCGCCTATAGCGGCAACGCGTCTACTGGGAGGCCGTTGACATCGCTATGGGCGGGGCTTGATCAACGGCAACATGGATGACAACACGGCGTCTTTCATGACGACGTGGTGAAAGATGGCCGCTGCGGCGTGCAACCCGGCGAGCCACATGATGGCGTCACCCAGGAACTTGTGCACATCTCCCCAGTCCATGATTTTGGCGATGGACGCGCCTGTAATCAGCGGTATCTGGTCCCAGCGTGCGCCGCCCAGCAAGGTCAGCGGATGGCCTCTGCCGCCAAGTGCCAGCAGCGCGGTGATGGGCAGGGCCAGCATAAGCCCCCATAGCAGTTTGTGTACCAGTTTGGCTGCCATGCGCATCCAGCCCGCCATGGGAACTTGCGGGACTGCCGGGCGAAAAGCCACCCATACCAGCCGCACCAACGTGAGTACAAAGATCAGAACACCCAGTGACTCGTGCCAGACGATGTCCATGCGCGTGGCAGGATCAACCCCTTGCCGCATGAGCCGGCCGAAGCCGCCGGGCCCGAGAATAAAGGCGATGGTGACGACAATGGCACTCAGCCAATGGAAGGTTTGGCTGAGGACGTCGTAACGTGGTGTGGGTTGCGATTTCATGTGGGCACCTGGAAGTCAGGGGGCATTTTGAATGCTGTCTGTAAACCGATGGTAAATGCTTGGTGTAATGCAGGACAGTCAAGTACCACTGGCAAAGCCGGGTGCTTGCTGTTGTTGATACTGAACCGCCCATCCACTCTCACCGAGAAACCACCATGACCAGCCCCATGTACATCCATTCCGTTCCCGTGTTCAAGCAAATGCTGACGGCCCTGAAAGCCATACTCGCACAGGCCGATGCCTACGTTGTCGCCAAATCGATAGAGCCCAATGCGCTGTTGCAGTCACGTCTGTATCCCGACATGTTTCCACTGATCAAGCAGGTGCAGATTGCGACCGACTTTGCGCGCGGCGTGTCGGCACGGCTGGCGGGTGTGGAAGTGCCTGCGTATGAAGGCCAGGAGCAAAGCTTTGCGGACCTGGACGCGTTGCTGACCCAGACGCTGGCTTTTCTCAACAGCTTGGATGCTGCCACCTTTGCGGGCAGCGAAACCAGGGACATTGTGCTGCGCCCCGGCACGCCCAAGGAAAAGAAACTCAGCGGCCAAGCGTATTTGTCCCATTACGGCTTGCCGCAGTTTTTCTTCCATGTCACCACCACCTATGCCCTCCTGCGCCACAACGGACTGACCATTGGCAAGCGCGATTACATGGGCGCGTACTGAGCAGATGGAGCGCCCAGCATGATTGATGGACTCGTGGCCGGCCGCCTGTACGGCGAGGCAGAAATGCGGGAGGGCAAAAACGCCAGCAGCTTTGCCGTGGCCAAAGTCAAGGCAATGGCTGCCGACGCAGACCCCCCTGTGCTGGTGAATGTCATCGCCTTTGCACCGCAGGCCTGCAAGGCCCTGATGGCCCTGCGCGATGGTGACCCGGTGTCGTTGGCAGGCAGTCTGAGCCCCAAGGTCTGGACCGACAAGCAGGGCAATACCAAGCCTGCGCTGGACATGGTGGCTGCCCGGGTGATGGGCATCGGTGAAAGGCAGGACGGACCTGTGGATTGAGCGACGCACGCACCTACAATCACGCCCTTTGCCTGTGCCAAGCGTCCTGCCATGAATATTGTCGTCAATGAAGACCTCCAAGCCTATATCGATCCGCTGACGCCTGAGGAGCATGACGCGCTGGAGCGCAGCCTGCTGACGGAGGGCTGCAGGGACGCTTTGGTGCTCTGGGACAACCTGCTGGTGGATGGCCATAACCGCTATGGCATTTGCCAGAAGCACAACATCCCGTTCAAGACCCTGCAAAGCACGTTGTTCAAGACCATGGAGGATGTGCACCTGTGGATGATCGACCAGCATCTGGGGCGGCGCAGTGTGTCGGACTACCAACGCGGCGTGCTGGCGCTGCGCAAGCGCGAGATTCTGGCGGACAAGGTGCGCCAGGTGGAAGTTGCCCCAGCGGCAGATGCAGCAGCACCGGAGGTAGTGCAAAGCGCCGCTGAAGCGGTCGTCACACCGTCCCCCATCAAGACTCGGGAAGACCTTGCCAAGGCGGCGCGTCTGAGCAGCAGCCAGGTTGTCCTGATTGAGAAAATCCAGAAACAGGCTACGCCCGAAGTGGTGGCTGCCGTGAAGTCGGGTGTGATCTCCATCAACGCCGCCGCGGCCGTGGCCAGCTTGCCCGAGCAGGAGCAAATTGCGGCGGCCATCGGCGGCAAAGAGCAGTTGCAGCAGGCGGCCCGCCGAGTGCGCGATACCCGCAAGCGCAGCAAAGCCGATGAACCCGCCGCTACAGAGATCGACGAAGTCACAGTGCTCAGAGCACGCATCACGGCACTGGAAGCAGAAAACGCCGCACTGCGTGCGCAATTGGCGGAGCTGGTTCCGCAAGCTTGAAATGGAGTGTCGGGCGGGAATGGCCGCCCAAGGTGCCGTTCGCCTTGAAATTTTAGTGCCAAATAGGCCATAAGTCCGCGCAGAATATGCGCAGACAGCTATCAATTATGTAGCGCTTTTGTCGGCCCGTAATTGCCAAGCCGCCACAATGGCTAGCGCGCACAGTGCGGCCAGCATCAGAAATGACTCGTTGAACGCGGTCAGCCGCTCCGGGCTGGGGGTGGGATGGCTCAGCGACTGGCCGTGCACTGCCAGGCGCCATTCCAGCACGATGGCGCACACGCTCACGCCCACGGCGCCGCCCACCATGCGCACAAAATTGATGACGCTGGAACCCTGCGGAATCAGGTGCTTGGACAGGCCGCGCATGGAGCCCAGGTTCAGCGACGGCAGGATGAAACCCAGGCCGATGCGCCCCACGATCACCCACACCACAATCAGGCCGAGCGGGCTGCCCAGGCCCACGGTGACCATCAGCGCAAATCCCAGCGCCAATAGCAGCAGGCCAATGCTGACCAGCACATGCGTGGGGCGCTTGTCTGCCAGCCGGCCCACCAGCGGAATGGTGACGGCCAGCGCAATACCGGCAGGCAGCATGATGGTGCCCACATGGGAGGCCGAGATACCCAGCGCCATCTGCAGGTACACCGGCAGCAGGTAGGTGGAGCCAAACAGGGCTGTGCCGTAGATAAAGGACACCAGACTGCCCATGGCGAACTGGCGGTGGTTGAACAGCGCCAGGTTCATCAGTGGGGCCTGCTGGTGCGGGCCGCGGTGGATGTGGCTTAGGCGGCGCTGCCATTTCACAAACACCAGCAGCGCCAGCGCGGCCGTACCCAGCATCAGCACCACATGGGCCAGGCCATTGCTGTGCAATGACACCAGGGCGTTGAGCAGGCACAGCGTGACGATGGTGGCCAGACCCAGGCCGCGCCAGTCCAGCGTGGGTTTGACGGCGGGGTCGGTCTGATCGCTGGCCGTGGTAAACGCAGGGATGAAGCGCCGCCCCATGTACAGCGAGGCCAGGCAGAACGGCACCACCATGAAGAAGGTGGAACGCCAGCCGAACCAGTCCACCAGCAGCCCGCCCACGCTGGGCCCGATGGCCGGCGCAAGCACCACGCCCATGCCGAAGAAGCCGCTGGCGCGGCCCTGTTCGCTCGAGCCAAAGGCATGCAGGATGATGATCGCCGGGATGGGCTGCACCACACCCGAGGCCAGCCCCTCAGCCACGCGTGCCAGCAGCACCAGATCGAAATTGCGGCTAACGCCACCGGCAATGCCACCGGCCAGCAACAGCAACATGGCCCAGGCGTAGGTCTTGCGATAGCCAAAACGCGCCAACATCCAGGGCGTGGTCAGCATGGACACCGTCATGGCCACCATGAAGCCGGACGACACCCACTGCATGCGGTCCTGGCCCAGGCCGAAGTAGCGGCTCATGTCGGGCACCGCCACGTTGATGATGGTGGACGACATGATGGACGCCATGGTGCCAATCATCACGGACAACAACAGCAGCCAGCGGTAGCGCTCCCCGAAACGGGCCTGCAGTGAGGCGAGGGTATCGGCCGTTTGCATGCTATTTTTCCTGACTGACCCACCAGATGCCCACGCTCACCATGAGCAGGGCCAGCAGGTATTTCCACTCTAGCAAGGATTCACCCAGGAACAGGGCCGACAGGCAGGCGCCAAACACCGGCACCAGAAAGCTGTAGACCGCCACCGTGCTGACCCGGTTGAACTTGAGCAGCACGCCCCACAGTGCAAAGGCCACGGCCGACAGCGCGGCCATGTAGCCCAGCAGCAGGGCCGGCGCCAGCGTGAAGGTGGCGATGCGCCCGCCCGCCAGCCAACCTATGGCCACCAGCACCGCACCGCCAATGCCCAATTGGTAGCCGGTCATGACCACCGAGTCCATGCCTTGCGACAGGTGCTTGCCATAAAGCGAGGCCGACGACAGCACCAGTGCGGCCAGCACGATAAAGCCTTCACCCAGGAGCGAAAACTCCGCCCCCGCGGTTGCGCTGCCGTTCAGCAGGGCGCCCAGGTTGACCGCCAGCACGCCGGCAAAGCCCAGCGCGCAGCCCACGAGCTTGCGCCAGGTCAGCGCATCGTTGTGGTAGACATAGTGCGCCAGCAGCACGCTGAAGAAAACGCCCGAGGCGTTGAGGATGGAGGCCTTCACGCCGGTGGTGTGGGCCACGCCGATGTAGAAAAAGATGTACTGCAGCGTGGTCTGGAATACGCCTAACAGCAGCATCTGCCCGACCTGGGCTGGCCGCAGCGCGAGGGACTTGCCCGAGAGTCTGGCGAACACCAGCAGCAGCGCGCCGGCACCGACGAAACGGTAGCCGGCAAACAGCAGTTGTGCGGCCAGATCGTTGCGGCTGATTTCCAGCAGGGCATAGCCTTGCTTGATGGACGGGTAGGCGCTGCCCCACAGCAGGCAGCACAGGCTGGCGAGCAGGAAAACCACGCGGGGACGCGTGAAGAAGGGCGCTGCGTCGGATACCGGGGCGGAAGTGCTGGATGGGTTCATGGGTGCGCCGGGGGCAGGGTGGTGTGCGCATTGGCCCGCTCAAGCAACGCACCGATCTGGGCATCCTTGTCGCGCCACAGCTGTTGCACCCACTGGGAAAAGGCTTCGCGAAACGCCGGGTCCTGGGCGTAGTCGCCGGCGAGCAGATGTTGGGGCACCGGCAGACGGCGCACCCGCACCACCACGCGGCGCAGCTGACCACGCAGGAAGTGGCTGAAGGTAGGAATACCGTCGGGGTAGACGATGGTCACATCCAGGATGGACTGGAACTTGTCGCCCATGGCATTGAGTGCCAGCGCCATGCCGCCGGCCTTGGGCTTGAGCAGGTACTGGTAGGGCGAGTTCTGCTTGGCATGCTTGGCCGGCGTGAAGCGCGTGCCTTCCAGAAAGTTCATCACACTGGTGGGAATGAGGGCGAACTTGGCGCAGGCCTTGCGGGTGGTTTCCTGGTCCTTGCCGCGCATTTCAGGGTGTTTTTTTAGAAACTCTTCACTGTGGCGGCGCATGAAGGGAAAGTCCAGTGCCCACCAGGCCACGCCGATCACGGGCACCCAGATCAACTGCTGCTTGAGGAAGAATTTGAGCAGCGGGATGCGCCGGTTCAGGTGGTACTGCAGCACCAGGATGTCGACCCAGGACTGGTGGTTGCTGTTGACCATGTACCAGCTGTGCGGGTCCAGACCTTCCACGCCTTGCACATCCCATTCGGTTCTCTGGGTCAGGTCCATCCAGCCGCGGTTGCCGGCAATCCAGGTTTCGGCAATGAACAGCAGCACCGGGTCCAACGCCAGGCGCACCGGTTTGAAGGGCAGCAGCAGCTTGAAGGCGGTAAACACCAGCAGGACGGGCACCCAGAACAGGGTGTTGAGCACCATCAGCAGCGTGGCAATCACGCCGCGCAGGGTTGCAGGCAAAAAGTGGAGCATGGTTTGCTATTGTTTTGGTAGCTTGTTGCGCAATCTACATGCGGGCTTAGGCTATATTTGGCTCATAAAATCGCAGGGTGTTACGGCCTTCGGCCTTGGCCTGGTACATGGCCAGGTCGGCCTGTTTGAGCAGTTCGTTCGGGGCCACGGCCGTACCCTGGAACAGCGTAATGCCTATGCTGGGCGTGGTGCTGGCGCGCAGCGCGCCCAGGTGGTAGGGCTCGTTGAGGCTGGACAGTATTTTGTGGCCCACGGTGCTGGCATGCAGCCGTGCGGCATCCGGGTCGTTGCTCAGGTCCTGGATCAGCACCACAAACTCGTCGCCGCCCAGGCGCGCCACCGTGTCGATGGCACGCACACACAACGTGAGGCGCTGCGCCACTTCCTTGAGCAGCAGGTCGCCCACATCGTGGCCCTGGGTATCGTTGAGCTCCTTGAAGCGGTCCAGGTCCAGGAAGAGCAGGGCGCCGTACTGCAACTGGCGTGCGCTGGCCGTCACGGCCTGCTGCAGGCGGTCGCCCAGCAGGCGCCGGTTGGGCAGGTCGGTCAGGCTGTCGTGGAATGCCAGATGGCGCACCGCTTCTTCGGCGTTTTTGCGCTCGGTGATGTTGCGCGCCACAGTGATCAGGCGCTGCTCGTCGCCAGGCTCCGTGGGTTTGCGTACGGCCGATAGTTCGAACCAGATTTTCCCCTGCGGCCCGTCGACACAGTACTGCTTGCCAAAGGAATGCCCCATTTCCAGGGCCTCCTGCAACGCGGCCATGCAGGTGTCGGCGGCTTCGCGATTGATGACCTGGTGCAGCGTCTTGCCGATCTGCTCCTCGATGGGGGCAATCAGGTCGGTGCCGGTATGGCTGTGCATGGCGCGGTAATAGCCATCGGCGCTGAACTCGATCAGCAGGTCGGGGATGGCGTTGAGCGTGGCCTGCAATTCGGCCTGTGTGGCGCGCAATTTGATTTCTACCTGCTTGCGTGCCGAGATGTCCATGATGGTGCCCACCATACGCAGCGGCTGCTCGTCCTGCCCGGTCTGCACGACCTTGCCGCGGCTGCTCAGCCAGATCCAGCGTCCGTCGGTGTGGCGAGCGCGGTACTCGGCCTCGTAGGCCGGGGTGTTGCCGCCCAGGTGCGAGCGCAGGGCGCGCAGGGTGGCGGGCAGGTCCTCCGGGTGGATCAAATGGCCCCAGGCGCGGTACTGCGTACTCTCGTTGCCCGAGCGGCCGAGGATCTGGCAGGCGCGCGCGTCCAGGCGGTAGCCTTTTTCCTGGGTCAGGTCGTGCTCCCAGCGGCCCAGGTCGGCGCCCATGAGGGCCAGGTCCAGTTGTTCGCTGGCTTCGCGCAGCTGGCGTTCGGTGTCCTTGCGCGCCTGGATGTTGCGGGCGATGCCCAGCACGCCAATGGTGTGGCCGTCGGCGTCGCGCACCGGAATGCGGGTCACCTCAAACAGGTCACCACGGGGGTTGGATGCCGTGACCAGGGCTTCCTCGTAATGGATGGCCTTGCCGTGCTGGATGGCGCGGCGGTCTGCCTCCATGAACTGTTGCTGCAGCGCAGGGCTGACCCAGGCTGCGTCCGTGGTGCCGACGACTGAGGCCGCTTTGGTGCCCATATTGCTGGCAAAGATGTCGTTGCAGGCGAGGTACATGCCGTCCACGTCCTTGAGCCAAACCTGGTCCGGAATGGTTTGCAGCACACTATCCAAAATCGCCTCGCGTTGCGTCAGCAGTGCCCGGGCAGCGCGTTCCTCGGTAATGTCTTCTATCGTGCCTTCAAAGTACAGTGGCTGGCCTGCAGCGTCGCGCACGATGTGGGCGTGCTCGCGGACCCACATGTGGTCGCTGCGATTGAAGCGCACCATCTCGGACTCGAAGTTCTGCACATGGCCCTGGCTCTCCAACAGGGCCATGAACTGTTGGCGCCGCCCGGGTGCCACATAGGGGTTGCGCCCCATGTTGCGGGTGTCGGCGCGCAGTTCGGCTTCACTGGCATAGCCGTTCATGCGCACCAGGGTTGCATTGGCACGCAGGAGGGTGCCGTCCGGCGCCGAGCGGTAGGCGCCTATGGGGAGCAATTCGAACAGTGTCGATTCGTCCGGGTGCGGCACGGAAGCCTTTGTTTGAACGCCTACTTCAGGCTGCCCGACAGGAATTGCTGCAGTCGTTCGCTCTTGGGGTTGGCCAGCACCTCACGCGGGTTGCCTTGCTCCTCGATCAAACCCTTGTGCAGGAAGATCAGGTGATTAGCAACCTCGCGGGCAAAGCCCATTTCGTGGGTCACGACGACCATGGTGCGGCCCTCCAGGGCCAAATTCTTCATGACCTTGAGCACTTCGGAGACCAGCTCGGGGTCCAGCGCGCTGGTAGGTTCGTCGAACAGCATGACCTCGGGCTCCATGGCCAGGGCGCGGGCAATCGCCACACGCTGTTGCTGGCCGCCGCTCAGGTGGGCCGGGTAGCTGTCTTCCTTGCCTTCGAGGCCGACCTTGGCCAGGTATTTGCGCGCGGTTTCAATGGCCTGGTCCTTGGGCACACCCATCACGTGCACGGGCGCTTCGATGATGTTTTGCAGCACCGTCATGTGCGCCCACAGGTTGAAGTGCTGGAACACCATGGCCAGCTTGGTGCGCATGCGCGCCAGTTGCTTGGTGTCGGTGGCGTGCAGTTCGCCGTGCGCGCCGGCGGTGAGGCGCAGTTCCTCGCCAGCCACGCAGATGCGGCCTTCGTGGGGTTTTTCGAGCAGGTTGACGCAACGTAGAAAGGTGCTCTTGCCGGAACCGGAGCTGCCGATGATGGCGATGACGTCGCCCGCGTGGGCGGAGAGCGACACGCCCTTGAGCACTTCGTTGGAGCCAAAGCGCTTGTGGATGTTGTCAACCTGAAGTTTGAGGGCAGGGGTAGTCATGGGGTTCAATGCGGAAAATGGAGTGGCTCAGTCGCCCAGCAGATTGCCAGTGCGGAAAGGTTTGCTGCCGGCGATCTTGGCCAGCTCGCAGCCCGCGGTGACATAGCGGTCGCGGATGTGGGCGTACAGCGTGCCTTCCACGCCGGCGACCACGCGGTGGGTGTGGTTGGCAATCGGGTCGATCACTTCGGCGACCAAATCGCCCACGTGCATTGTGGTGCCGCATTCGGCCACAAATACCACCACGCCGGGGCCGGGCGCACGCACCGTCTCGGAGCCTGCCAGCGGCGTGGGCTTGCACTGGAATGGAGGCACCTCGGGACGGGTGGCGCAGGCCAGCACGCCGGCGTGCTGCAGGTGGGCCACGATGGCCTGGGCGTCTGTTGCCGCCAGTGCGTGGGTCACGTCGGCCTCGCCGCGCAGTTCGATGGTGGTGGTGCAGCAGCCCTGCGGCAGCGGTGCGCTGTTGCCTGCGGCTTTCAAGGCGTCGGCCAGTTGCCACCAGGCGCCTGAGAGGCATTCGTCAAAGGGGCCACCGCCCGAATTTTTGGCCAGCAGGATGGCCCGGGCGCCGAGGAAGCGCGCCAGCGGCTCCAGCGTCGGCCAGCAGTTTTCTTCCGTGTAGAAGTGCAGCACGCCCTCGCAGTCGCAATGCAGGTCCAGCACCTGGTCGGCGTCATGGGCCAGCGTCAGCAAGGTGCGGCGCAGGCTTTGCAGTTCGGTCGTGGGTGTCCAGTCGCGCAGGTACGCGCCCATGGCCTGGCGCACGGTGCGCACATTGGCCTGGGGGTCGTTGCCCAGGGCGTCTTTTACCGCCGGGAAAACGGCCTTGGCTAGATCGGGATAGTGGCGGTTGAAGTTTTCCGAAGTGTCCAGGTCAAAGCGGCCCATGGGCTTGTGGTCTACGCGCTGGGCCAGGCCCAGCGGGTTGGCCACCGGCACGAGGACGATTTCGCCACGGATCTGGCCTGCCGCCTCGGCGGCTTCGAACAGCGGGCGCAGGTGGTGTGCCGCCAGCATGCCGGGCAGCTCCTCCGCGTGCAGGCTGGCCTGGATGTAGATCTTGGGGCCCTGGCCCGGCGTGCCAAAGTGAAAGCTTGTCAGCGTCTTCTGGCTGCCCAGGCTGTTGGTGAGAAGGGGGTGGTCAACGCGTTGCATGGTGGCGTATCGGATTCAGTGTTTACGTGGGGCCAGGTAGGCCAGGAAATAGCGTTCGCTGAGGCGGAATACGCCGATCAGGCAGAACGTGGCCAGCAGGTAGATGGCAGCGGCCGCCAAGTAGGCTTCAAAGGGCAAATAGTATTCGGCGTAGATGCGGCTGGCGGCCGAGGTGACGTCCAGCATGTTGGGCACGGCGCTGGCCAGGCTGGTGCTTTGCAGCATCATCACGACTTCGTTGCTGTAGGCCGGCAGCGTGCGGCGCAGGGCGCTGGGCAGCACCACGCGCAGCATGACCTGGAAGCGGCTCATGCCGTAGGCCTGGGCGGCCTCGATCTCGCCGGCGTTAGTTTCGCGGATGGCACCGGCCAGCATCTCGGCGGTGTAGCCCGCCGTGTTCAGGCTGAACGCCAGCAGGGCGCAGAAAAAAGGTTCCTTGAAATACGTCCAGGGCCAGATGTCGTTCCAGCGCGCCTGGATCCACTCGAGCTGGCCCAGGCCGTAGTAAATCATGTAGACCTGGATCAGCAAGGGCGTGCCGCGGATCACGTAGGTGTAGGCCCCGACGATCCAGCGTGCCGGTGCCCAGGGGCCGGTCAGCAGCAGCGCAAAAATCAGGGCCATGACGGCACCGGCCGCTAGCGAGGAGAACAGCAGGCTCAGCGTGGTGAGGATGCCGGTGCTAAACAGCTCCAGGTTCTTGGCATCAAAGATGACTTCCCAGTTCATTACAGTTGCCCCCGTTTGGCGCCCAGGCTGTAACGCGCGTTGAGTTTGCGCAGGGCGTACAGGGAGACCGTGGTGTAGACCAAAAACAGGCCGGCAGTGAACAGGAAGAAGGTAAACGGCGAGCGCGTGGCAGCGCTGGCCTGTTTGGAGATATACGTCATTTCCTTGAGGCCGATCAGGCTCACCAGCGCGGTGGCCTTGATCAGCACCAGCCAGTTATTGGTGAAGCCGGGCAGGGCATAACGCACCATCTGCGGCGCGGTGATACGCAAAAAGGCCTGCACCCGCCCCATGCCGAATGCCCAGGCCGCTTCGGCCTGACCCTTGGGGATGGAGAGGATCGCCCCACGGAAGGTTTCGGTCATGTAGGCGCCATAGATGAAGCCCAGCGTGCAGACCCCAGCCAGAAAGGGATTGATGTCCACCGTGGCATCGCTGCCCAGCAGTTCCAGCAGGTTGTTCAGGCCGATGGTGCCGCCATAAAAAATGAGCAGCATCAGCACCAGATCGGGAATACCGCGGATGATGGTGGTGTAAAGGGTGGCAAGGCCGACCAGGGCGGGGCGTCCCGACAGCTTGGCGCCAGCGCCCACCAGGCCCAGCACAATGGCCACGGCCAGCGCCAGCAGGGAAACCCCGACGGTAAGCAGGGAGCCTTCCAGGATGGCGACGAAATAGAGATTCATGGGAGTAGTTCAAACAACATCGGCGCAACGGTTCCCCGTGCGCCGATGTTTTAACACGCAGGCAGATTACTTGCCGTAAACGTCAAACTTGAAGTATTTGTCGTTAACTGCCTTGTACTTGCCGTTGCCGCGGATGGCCTTGATGGCTGCGCTGAGTTCGGTCTTCAGAGCAGTTTCACCCTTGCGCAGGCCAATGCCGGCGCCGACACCGAAGTACTTCTGGATGTACAGCTCGGGGCCCTTGAGCTCAAAGTCCTTGCCATCGGGCTTGGACAGGAAGCCACCGGTGACTTCCACGAAGTCAGCCACGGTACCGTCCAGACGACCGGCCTTGATGTCCAGGTAGACCTGGTCCTGGGCGTCGTAGGACACCACTTCCACGCCGGCGGTCTTGAGTTCACCCAGCGCGTACTTCTCTTGGGTGGAGGCCTTCAGCACGCCGATCTTCTTGCCCTTGATGGAGGCGGGGCCGTCATACTTCACGCTCTTTTTCAGCACCACGCGGCTGGGGGTGTTGTAGTACTTGTCGGTGAAGTCGATCTGCTTGAGGCGGTCTTCGGTGATGGACATCGAGCTGATGATCACGTCGTACTTCTTGGCCAGCAGGCCGGGGATCATGCTGTCCCAGGCCTGTTCGACGAACACGCACTTGCGCTTGATCTGTTCGCACAGGGCGTTGGCGATGTCCACGTCAAAACCGGTGGGCTTGCCATCGGCAGTCTTGAAGGTGAAGGGCTCGTAGGTAGGGTCGATGGCGACCTTGAGGTCCTTGCCTTGGGCGAAGGACAGGGCGCACAACGAGCCCAGCGCAACTGCCAACAGAAGTTTCTTCATGGATAAATTCCTTTGAATGACCGAGGAAAGCCCCAGCCGGTTGAAAAAGCGAGAAAAAAGATTCTACGGCTTCGCCAATGCAAATTTGATGCCCGGCCGCCGCTGGACACTGGGGTTTGTACGGTGCGCCCCGCGCGGTTTGGCGTTTTCCGCCGGATGTATGGCTTAAAAGTTCCGAATGCGCGGTGCAGTTTGTGCTGGGTTTTCGGGGTGATGGGTACGCAGGAGGCCTCTGGAGGCCAGTACCCCTTTTGGGTGCATGGCCCAGCGTAAAACCTTACACTTGGCGGTTAACCCCCGAGTGCCATGAACGCCCCTGTCGACGTCTCCTTTTTCGCGCGCGCCGCCAAGCCCCTGTCCAGCTACCGCAAGTACTGGGCGGCCCGCTTTGGCACGGCCCCTTTCCTGCCCATGAGCCGCGCGGAGATGGACAAGCTGGGCTGGGATAGTTGCGACATCATCATCGTCACCGGCGACGCCTATGTGGATCACCCCAGCTTCGGCATGG
>JACXTT010005331.1_pt1 | contig 18720 bp, 22 predicted proteins | sample 9270951 | NCBI WGS metagenome assembly JACXTT01 (sample SAMN15532306, study PRJNA645909) | rock metagenome | isolation source: weathered quartz diorite | place: Puerto Rico | collected 2017-06-21 | reverse complement strand
CACGACGACTTCCTCAAACTGGGCTACCCGCCAATCGCCATCGTCCGCCACACGCTCCTCGGCGACAACTCGCCTACCCTCTAGGTACGAGTTCCAAAACGGGAAACGGCGCCGAGCGGCAGATCTACCTCTACTGTGTATATGCCTACCGAAAAGTGCCTCCGCTAACTTCTTTGTTGTTTATACCTTTCACCCTTTTACATATTTCCGGCTGTTTCTTTTCAATCACTTACGCGCTTATGGGTGGGGGACAGCAGCGATCGCGAAACGAAAGATTTTAGAGCGCGATTTCGAAGGCCACCCAGCAAACCTTTCGTTGACCAGGCTTCCGCTCGACCCGTATAATTAACGTTTGTCTTTAGCTCTTGGAGGAGCGATGTACGCCGTTATCAAGTCCGGGGGGAAACAGTACCGTGTCGCGCCCGGCGACACCATTCGCGTGGAGCGCGTCTCTGGCGACGTAGGCGAAGAGGTCAAGTTCGGCTCCGTGTTGAGCGTCCACACCGATAAGAAGGTTTTGGTTGGCGACGAAGCCGCAAAGGCCAGCGTCACCGGCAAGATCGTGGAACAGGGCCGGGCCAAAAAGCTCACCGTCCTGAAGTACAAGAAGACCAACCAGTACAAGATTCAGCGCGGCCATCGCCAGAACTACACGGCGGTCCGGGTCAGCGACATCACACTGTAGTGCCGGTCTTTAGAACCGGTTCTATTCGGTTTTGTGGCAGCGGCCTTATACCGCTGCTCTTCGATCTTCGATTTGGAAGGAACTAGCAATGGCACACAAAAAAGGTGGCGGCTCTTCAACCAACGGCCGCGATTCGCACGGCCAGCGGCTCGGCGTAAAACGCTTCGGAGGCCAACTGGTCAACGCCGGAACGATTCTGGTCCGTCAGCGCGGTACCAAGCACCAGGCCGGTGAAAACGTCGGTCAGGGCAAGGACGACACGCTGTTCGCGCTGGTCACCGGTCACGTCAAGTTCGAAGACCGTGGCCGCCGCGGCCGCTTCATCAGCATCACTCCGGCGTAGCGCCGGGCTTTAGCCCGGCAATCCAAGCCGTGCGGAGGGTGCCCCAGGTTCGGGTTATGAACTTGGGTCTTCGCTTTTTATCGCTATTCACTTCGCAGCATTTCCGCGCGCTGTTTTCCTGATAGGATTTCCCCGTGTTTGTTGATGAAGCCAAAATCTTCGTGAAAGCCGGCGACGGCGGCAACGGCTGCGTGGCCTTCCGCCGCGAAAAATACGTTCCGCGCGGCGGACCCTCTGGCGGGGACGGCGGCAACGGTGGCTCGATCTACCTCGAAGCCAATCCCAACGATAACACCCTGCTGCGCTACCGCTACAACCGCGAATTTCGGGCCGACCGCGGCCGCCATGGGGAAGGCTCCAACTGCACCGGGCATTCCGGCGACGACATGATTTTGCAGGTTCCCGTGGGCACGATAGCTTACGACGAAGAAACACACGAAACGATCGCCGATCTCGCGACACCCGGTCAGCGGGTCCTGGTGGCGCATGGGGGACGCGGCGGGCGCGGCAATCAGAATTTTGCCAAGCCCTGGCACCAGGCTCCCCGCGAGCACGAAGACGGTTTTCCCGGCGAAGAGCGCCATCTGCGCCTCGAACTGAAGTTGCTCGCCGATGTTGGTCTGGTCGGTTTTCCCAACGCCGGAAAATCCACGCTGATTTCCGTGATCTCCGCTGCGCGCCCGAAAATTGCCAATTATCCGTTCACCACGCTCGAACCGAATCTTGGTGTAGTCAGCGCCGACGGATTGCCCCGCGCTGCTGGCGGCGATGCGAAAAGTGAAAGCCGCGCGATGGGCCGCACGTTCGTTGTCGCCGATCTGCCTGGATTGATTAAAGGCGCGCACGAAGGCGCGGGCCTCGGCATCCGTTTTCTCAAACATGTCGAGCGCACGCGGCTGCTGGTTCATCTCATCGACACCAGCGATTTCACCGACGCTGACCCCATTCATTCCTTTGCAGTGATTCACGGCGAGCTCGCAGCCTTCAGCCGCGAACTCGGCGAAAAGCCGATGATCGTGGTGGCCAGCAAACTCGACGCAATTTCAGACCGCTCACGCCTGGAAGAGCTGCAAACCTTCTGCGCCAAGCAAAACTTGCCTTTCTACGCCATTTCAGCCGCCACTGGCGAAAGCGTCCGCGACCTGGTCCTCGCCATCGCCGACACGCTAGACAGGATCCCCAGGCCGACCGGAATTGAACATGACGCCACTGAAGCTGCAGCTTCCAACGGGGCCAGTTCGTAGGCTTCTGGGCGGGAACGGATAGTTTCTGGAAAGACTTATTGCAGGTCCGCGTACTCTTCTCGTGCTTGCTTCGTAGCAGAAATGCCGGGATCGGCGTCCTTGAGTAGAGCGAAAAACTCCTGATACTCGGATTTGGCCTTGGCCATATCTCCTTGCATTGTGTAGGCTCGCCCGAGTTGCAGATGTGCCAATGAGCCGATGGGGTCGGCGGCCACAATTCCGCGATGATCGATGATCTTCTGGAATTCTTCGGCGGCCTTTTGCCCTTGGTGCCTATTTAGATAGGCCGTGCCACGCACGTAAGCCGGGTACAGCCCTCCGAAAAATGCAAAAAAATCAAGGCCGGGAACCGCAAAATCGTGAGCGGCTGCGACCTGCAATGGTTCGACAGCTTTTTGTGCGCCGTTGTGCTTCAGCGCGAGCAGCACCCGCAGCGTTGGCAGATAATCAAATCGGACCGACGTATCTTCCGGGAATCGCTTGTCCAAATCTTCCACCAGCGCTCGCGCCCGCGCGGAATCCCCAGAGAGAGACAATGCAAAGGCGGCTGCATACTCGACATCGCGGCCGCTCGAAAACTCGAGTGCTTGCACGGAACATTTCGTGGCGGCAGCCAAACTGCGCCTGCGCTGTTCACCAACCATCCACAGTGGGTTCAAAGGCAGGCGCGAGAGGGCCAAACAAACGAAGATCACGATCGAAACCGATTCGTTGCTCATTCTTAGGGGATGCCGCTCGCAGCACGCGTGGTGCCCCCGTTGCGCGAGCCAAGCCGAAATGATCCGTCTCGAACTGACCGCGGTTGTTTCGAACTTGGCGCCTCAAGAGCTACAGGAGTGGCTGGAGTCCGAGAAGCTGCACCGGTCAGCGGCGGCCGATGGGTCGCTGTGGATCTGCCTGAACTCACTGTTGCGATGGGCCGAGAATACGCGCATCGAGCACTCTAAGGAGGGAATATGAAGTCAGGATTGGTATCTTGCGTCCGGAAAGCACAGAACGTTCAGCGGACTTTCGCTTACGCCCTTGCAGTTCTGGTCGCGTGTTTTGTGTCAGCATCAAGCAGTACCGCCGCGAACGGGCCGTTTGCCCATGTGGTGACCATCAATGGGCAATTTGGGGCCGTAGACCTGTCCACGGGAGCATTCCAACAAATCGGGGCTCCCGCGCCGGAGCCGCTGGCAATGCTGGCGGCCCTTTCCGCAGGGCACCGCGCACTCTGCAAACTCCGAAACCACAGCCAGTTCATAACTATCGACTCGCTGCTCACAACCCATCTTTTTCATGCGAAAATAACGCCAGCACTTCTCAGGAGCCTCGTTGACCACAGCGCAAGCGCAGCGCCACACCGCCGCAAAATACCATCCCCGCCGCATTGCGCTTTTTGGCGGTTCGTTCGATCCGATTCATAACGGACATCTGGCCGTGGCCCGCGCCGCGGACCGGCGGTTCAATTTTGACGAAATTCATTTCGTACCTGCCAGCCGGCCGCCGCACAAGCTGAAGCAGCATCTCGCGCCGTTTCCGCATCGCTACGCGATGGTCTCACTGGCCTGCGTCGAGCATCCACATTTTGTGCCGTCGCTTTCCGAAGCCGGTGACGATTTTTCGGGAACCCAGCTCCACTACTCTGTGGATACGGTGCGCTATTTCCGTCACAACTATCACGGCCACGGCGACCGCATCTTCTTCATCATTGGCGCCGACGCGTTTCTCGATATTCCAATGTGGAAAGAGTACGAGTCGCTGCTGGCCTCGTGCGATTTCATCATCGCCAACCGGCCGGGAATCCGCGCCGAAGCGCTGAAGCTGGTGATTCCGCCGGACCTGATGGCAGGCCCCAATGCCAGAAAAGAAGTGGAACCGCCCTCACAGCTGATCGCCCAGCTGCGTCACACCAGCGTCTATCTGCTGGAAAATGTTTCCAGCGACATTTCGGCCACCGACATTCGCCGCCGCGCGCACAAAGGCCAGTCCATCCACGGACTTGTTTCGGCGCGCGTGGAGGAATACATTCTTAAACAGGACCTTTACAGGTGAACGTGAACCAGCTTCCGAAACAGATTCCCAAGGTGATCCGCCTCGTCGTCGAGGCCATGCAGAACAAAAAAGCTTCCGCCATTACGGTGCTGGATTTGAGCGGTATCGGTTCGTTTACCGAATACTTCGTGCTTTGCACCGGATTCAGCACGCCGCAGGTGCAGGCCATCTGCACGGAGATCGAAGAGCAGCTTTATAAGCAGCTGAAGCGCGAGGCCCAGCATCGCGAAGGCCGTCGGTCCACGGACTGGGCGCTACTCGATTTCGGCGGCTTTGTGGTGCACGTGTTCAGTGAGCAGGGGCGGCGCTACTACGATCTGGAGCGGCTGTGGCGCAATGTGCCGCGCTATGACATTCCCGACGATGAACCTCCTTCTGTGCTGAGCGGCCATACTGGGGCCCATCTCCGCGCTTCCGGCGACCGCTCCTGAGTGTTCCTGCCATGCCCCAAGCAAAGGCTAATGACCGGGCGCCCGGCACGGCCAACATCACGATTCAGCGAAATTCAGCTGAAGATGTGCAGACGCGGCAGATCGTAGTGTCACTTGATGGAGAGCGCAAAGGCGAGCTGTTGTTTGGCGATTCCGTGACACTGGCCGTCGCACCGGGACGCCACAGGCTGCGCGTGGACAATACCTGGAATCATAAGGACCTTGAGCTTGACATCATCGAGGGCAGCGACCTTCGTTTCGTCACCAAAAGCACGGCGGGACAATTTTCCCGATTTCTGCTGATTGCTTTTGGAGCGGGTCCTATCTATGTTTCGATCGAGCCGGCTTCTGCATCCGCGCAATCCTGAGCGGCACGCCGCTTTCGGTATAGTTAGCGCAATCTCTCCGAATCGCGATCATTCGACTCTCGTCTGGCCCGCTACAATTCTGTTATGTCCGAGCGATTTCCATGGATTGCCGCCGATCCAGGGTCACAAAAGCTGCTGGCGCTTGCGGAAAAGGTCGCGCCGGTTCCTACCACGCTGCTGATCACCGGCGAATCCGGTTCGGGCAAGGATCACTTCGCGCGGCTGGTGCATGAACTGAGTCCGCGGCGCGACGCGCCATTTCTAAAAATTGACTGCACTTCGTTGCCGCCGCACCTGATCGAGAGTGAACTCTTCGGCCACGAACGCGGCGCGTTTACCGGCGCCGTGGAGCGCAAAATTGGGCGGCTTGAACTTGGCGGCAAGGGCACTATCGTTCTCGACGAGATCGCGGCCTTTTCGCCGGAAGGACAGGGCAAGCTGCTGCGGGTCTTGCAGGAACGCACGTTCGAACGGCTGGGCGGAACGGAATCTTTGCAGATTGAATCGCGGCTGATTGCCCTGACCAGCGCCGACCTGCGGGCTGCGGTCAGCGCCGGGCAGTTCCGCGAAGATCTATTCTTCCGTCTAAGCGTGCTGCCGATTGCGATTCCCCCGCTGCGGGAGCGCCGGGCTGACATTCTTGCGGCCGCGGAACATTTCCTGGTTGCCCTGGCGCAGATTCACAAGCGTCCTGCGATGCAGCTTTCAGAAGGATTGCGGAGCATTCTGGCGGCTTACAGCTGGCCAGGCAATTTGAGAGAGCTGCGCAACGCCATCGAGCGCGCCATCGTCTTTGCCAAGTCCAACGAGTTACTGCCGGAAGACTTGCCGGATAACATTCGAACAGCGGCCGGTGGAGCTGCAGCCACGGCGGGCCTGCGTTCGCTGGAGAGCCTGGAACGCGAAGCGATCACCCAGACGCTGGAAGCCACGCGCTATCACATCTCTAAGTCCGCTGACATCCTGGGTATCAGCCGCAAGACGCTGCTGGAGAAGCGCAAAAAGTACGGCCTGCAATGAAGGGACTAGGTATCAGGGAACAGGGATCAGGCAAAAACGATGCGAATTCGCTTAGTTATGCTAGGGAAGACTCGGCGGCCGGAACTGCGTGCGGTGATTGCTGACTACGTGAAGCGCATTAGCCACTCGATGGCGATTGAAGTAAAGGAAGTGCGTGACGGTGAAGCTGCCATCAAGCAGCTCGATGCGGACCGCGCCGCGACTGCACTGCTGCTGGACGCGGGCGGCAGGTCCCAAGACTCGGAAGCGCTGGCGCGTTGGCTGGGCGAACAGCGCGACCGCGGAACACGCGAGATTGTGTTCGTGTGCGGAGATGCCGGCGGTTTTCCTGAAGCGCTTCGCAAGCGCGTCCCGCAAAAGCTTTCTCTCAGTCCGATGACCTATTCGCACGAACTGGCCCGCGTCATGCTTGCCGAGCAGCTGTATCGCGCGTTGGCCTTTCTTTCTGGTAGTCCCTATCCGAAATAGGCCGCTTAGTGTAGAAACAAAGGATGGCTCTGCGCATTTTGCCGGATGAGGACAGGCCGTCGGTGGCCATCGAGATTCCGTTGGAGAAGCCGCTTCCGGACTACGATCTCGACGAAGTCGAGCAGTCGACACCTCGTGATGTGGACGGCGTACTCGTATCGCAAGGTTTCCGCGATCTGGTGGACGACGCCCGCGGCGTGTTGCTGGAAATCATGTGCCGGCGCCCAGCGGACTTTACCCACGAATCTTCCGAAATCACCGACATTGACCTCACGCCGGCCGCATTTCATCCCCTGGAAATCGCGCAACTGACCGGCGCAATCTGCACCGGAAACGAAGAGATTTACAGGCCAGGCTTGTGGATTGTGCTGCGAGACCCTAACGCACTCGCCAATCACGGGCTGTCTGCTGCAAGGCTCGCGCAGGTCAAACAGTACGTCGGAGAACTGGTGAAACGGCTGGAGCTGGCCTGACCTTCGCAGCGAGTTTGCTAACCTGTTTGCTCCAGACAACTGTAGGAGAGACATGCCACAAGAGAAATGGCTACTGATCGTCTATACCGGGCCGGGCAAGGGCAAGACCACCTGCGCGCTGGGAGCTGCGTTTCGCGCGGTTGGGCAAGGCCTACGCGTGTTGATGGTGCAATTCATTAAGGGCTCATGGCACTATGGCGAGCTCGATGCCGCGAAGATGCTGGGTGACGATAAATTTGAGATTCGCCCGATGGGACGCGGTTTTGTGAAAATCGGCGGCGCGGAGACGGATCCGGAAGACATCAAGCTGGCCGAGGAATGCTGGAAAACCGGCAGTGACGCGATCTACTCCGGAAAATACGATCTGGTGATCTTGGACGAAATCAACTACGTCATCAGCTACAAGATGCTTGATCCCCAAGGGATCGTTCTGGCGTTGCGCGACCGTCCAGAGCACGTTCATGTGATTTGCACCGGCCGCAGCGCTCACCCAAGCCTGGTGGAGTTGGCCGATTTGGTGACCGAGATGAAGGAAGTGAAACACCCGTACTCGAAAGGCATTCTCGCGCAGCGTGGTATAGACTATTGAGCTGCGACTGAGGTATCGGCCCGCTCCTGAATGAGGTGCAAGCAGTGGCGGCAGAGAAAAAAGAACGCAAAATGGCCTGGTTCAAGCGCGAAAAACAAGCGATTGCTGAGGTGACGCCCCCAGAGGAGCGCCGCGTGCGTACGGAAGGGCTGTGGACCAAGTGCGAGAATTGCCGCACCATCACCTTTCGCAAGGACCTCGAGGAAAATCTTTTCGTCTGCCCGAAATGCCAGTTTCACTTCAAGATGGGAGCCAAGCCGCGACTGGAGATGCTGTTTGACGGGCGCTGGACCGAGCATGACGCGGGCATGACTTCCACCGACCCGCTGAAGTTTGTGGACACCAAACCGTACTCTGCGCGCATTAAGGAAGCCCGGAAGAAACTTGGGATGAACGACGCCGTGATTACCGCGGAAGGCCAGCTAAATGGCCGGCCGGTAGTGATTTGCGCGATGGAATTTGGGTTTATCGGCGGCTCGATGGGCGCGGTGGTGGGGGAAAAAGTGACGCGTGGCGTCGAACTGGCCATGGATACGCGCCAGCCGCTGATCGTGGTTTCCTGCTCCGGCGGCGCACGCATGATGGAAGGAACGATCAGCCTGATGCAGTTGGCAAAGGTCTCCGCGGCGCTGGCGCGGCTGGACGATGCGAAGTTGCCTTACATTTCGGTGCTGACCGATCCGACGACCGGCGGTGTGACGGCGAGTTTCGCCATGTTGGGGGATTTGAACATTGCCGAGCCCGGCGCGCTGATCGGTTTTGCCGGCCCGCGCGTAATTGAACAGACCATCCGGCAAAAACTGCCGGAAGGCTTTCAACGCTCGGAATTCCTGCTCGAGCATGGCTTTCTTGACGCGGTCGTACCTCGCAAGGAACTGAAATCCTTCATCGCCTCCTCGCTCGATCTGCTGATGAACTGAAATGGACTTCCAACAATCGGTTCGCTATCTGCTCTCGCTGGGGCGGGAGCTGGCCGTGCCGACCCAGGCCGCGGCTGCGAAGTTCGACCTGGACAATATTTCAGTTCTTGCCGCGGCGCTCGGCAGCCCCGAGAAGCAATATCCATCAATCCACATTGCGGGAACGAATGGAAAGGGTTCGACAGCGGCGTTTCTCGAATCGATCTTGCGCCAGGCGGGCTATCGTACCGGGCTTTACACTTCGCCCCATCTGGAGCGGATCAACGAACGCATTCGCGTGAACGGCATCGAGATTTCGGACCAGTCCTTCGCCGCGGTTTTTTCGCGGATCCACAGCAAAATTGAAGAACTGCTCGCCAGTGGCAAGCTGCGCGCGCATCCCACTTTTTTTGAGTGTGTCACGGCAATCGCGTTCGATTATTTTGCGCGGGCGGATGTGCAGTTCGCTGTATTTGAGACCGGCCTGGGAGGGCGGCTCGACGCCACCAACGTTCTTACGCCGCGGGTCTCGGTCCTTACGCGAATTGACTTCGACCACGAGAATTTCCTTGGCCATTCCCTGCGCGAAATTGCCGGGGAAAAAGCGGGCATCATAAAGCCTGGCGTTCCAGTGATCATTGCCGGCCAGCAGCCGGACGCGCGAACCGTTTTGCTGACGAAAGCGGTAGCGCTCGATTCGCCGGTGACGGAAACCTCCGGGGCTTATTTAGTGCTGTCAGAGCGAATCGAAGCGGGATGCGCGCACGCGGAAATTAGGGAAGTGGCGACGGGAAGGCGATTCGCCGTTGCGCCCCGTCTGGCGGGCCGGTTTCAGCTGCAAAATGCGCTCAACGCCGTTGCCGCTGCCCGACTGCTGGCGGGACAGGGGTTCGAGATTGCCGACGTCGCCATCGAGCAAGGAATAGGCGGCGCGGTTTGGCCCGGGCGAATCGAAAAGGTAGGTTCTCGCCCAGACGTGTACCTCGATGGCGCGCATAATCCGTCCGCAGCTCGCGAGCTCGCTGTGTTTCTTCGCGAAAATTATTTGGGCCAGAGGGTAACGATCGTCTTTGCCGCGCTGCGCGACAAAGCTGTTGACGAAATTGCTGGAATCCTTTTCCCTTATGCTGCGCGCGTAATCTTTACCGAGCCCCGAACACCGCGGGCCATTTCCGCCGCTCAACTTGCGGAAATCGCGGGCCATCACGCTAGGGATTCGTTGATTATTGCCGATGCAGACGAGGCTCTGGAAGCTGCCCTGGCAAGATCAGCCGCCGATGACGCTGTTTTCATCACCGGTTCGCTTTACCTTGTGGGCCAGTTGCGCAGCGCGTTGCTCTCGCGCCGACAGCGATCCGGTGATTAGTTTCTGTTGTCAACTATTCAGAGCCAGCCGCATCCAAGCAGAATCCCTTAAGGAGTGTCCCATGACCGAACCCGCCGCCGGCAAAGGAAGCCTGTTGCAATACATGAAGGAGCACAAGGCGCCGATTGGCGAACTGATTGGATTTTCAGTAACCGAAGCAGGCGACGGCCGGGCCGTGGTTAATTTGAAATCCGGGCCGCAGCATTTCAATCCTATGGGCACACTGCACGGCGGCGTGTTGTGTGATATCGCCGACACGGCCATGGGATTCGCCTTCGCGAGCACGCTGGAGCCCGGAGAGTCGTTCACCACAGTCGAGCTTAAGATCAATTATCTTCGTCCTGTGCGCGAAGCTCAATTGTGCGCGGAAGGCCGCGTAGTGCAGCGGGGGCGATCGGTTGGGTACGTTGAGAGCGATGTGTTCGACCAAGCGGGCAAGCTGGTTGCCAGATCCAGTTCGACATGTCTGGTGCTGCGTGGGGAGCAAGCCATCGGACGGTAGTTCACGGTATTTCCATTATTTTTCAAATGCCTGTGAGGCGCGATAGACTAGGCAGCCTCATGGCTGACGAGTCCGCCAAGACAAACGACCATCCGCTGGTTGGCATCATCATGGGCTCCACTTCGGACTGGGAGACTATGCAGCATGCCGCGACCCTGCTTGCGGACCTCGGTGTACCGTATGAAACACGCGTAGTCTCCGCGCATCGCACGCCAGATTTGTTGTTCGCCTATGCCTCGGAAGCGGAAAACCGCGGCATCGAAGTCATCATCGCTGGCGCCGGAGGGGCTGCGCACCTTCCCGGCATGACGGCGTCGAAGACGGTGCTGCCCGTTTTTGGCGTGCCTGTTGAGTCGAAAGCTCTCAAAGGGCTGGACTCGCTGCTGTCCATTGCCCAGATGCCGGCAGGGATTGCGGTGGGCACGCTAGCCATTGGAAAAGCGGGCGCGATCAACGCCGGGCTGTTGGCTGCGGCGGCGCTCGGCAACAAGTATCCCGAAATCCGCGAATCACTCCGCAAATTCCGCGCGGCACAAACCCAGAAGGTGCTGGCGGTACCCGACCCGGCGAAGTTCGTGGCGCCGCGCGCCGTCAGCCGTGCTCCAGTTCGAAAAAAAGGGAAGAGCAAGTGACCATCGGTATTCTGGGCGGCGGCCAGTTAGGCTACATGCTGGCGTTGGCCGGCTATCCGCTCGATTTTCATTTTCGCTTTCTGGATCCTTCGCCGCAGGCGCCGGTCGGACGCATCGCGCCGCGTGTCACTGCGGAGTATACCGATTTCGAAGCGCTGGAAAAATTCGCGCACGGACTGGCACTGGCCACCTACGAATTCGAAAATGTGCCGGTGGAGGCCGCGCTTTTCCTGCAGAAGCAGGTTCCGGTCTATCCGCCACCCCAGGCGCTGGAAGCGGCGCAAGACCGCCTGAGCGAAAAGGCTCTCTTTCGGAAGCTTGGCATTGCGACGACGGATTTCAGCGCGGTGAAGTCGGCCGCTGAACTCAATGCCGCAGTCACGAAACTGGGCCTTCCGGCGGTTCTAAAAACCCGCCGGATGGGCTACGACGGCAAAGGACAGTGGGTGCTGTCGACGCTTGAAGACGTTGAGCGAGCCGGAAAGGAAATGCCCGCAGCACCGCTGATTCTGGAAAAGTTCGTCAATTTTTCGCGGGAACTTTCGATTCTGGCTGTGCGCGGCCGTACCGGCGAAACGGCTTTTTACCCTCTGGTAGAGAATCATCATCGCGGTGGGATTTTACGATTGTCGGTCGCACCGGCCCCGCATCTGACGCCGAGCCTTCAGCGCGAAGCGCAAGAGGCTGCCCGGCGCGTGCTGGAGGACCTCAACTACGTCGGCGTGCTGGCCATCGAATTGTTCGAGAGCGACGGGAGACTGCTAGCAAACGAAATGGCGCCGCGGGTTCATAACTCCGGCCATTGGAGCATTGAAGGAGCCGTGACCAGCCAGTTCGAGAATCACCTGCGCGCGGTGGCAGGTCTTCCGCTCGGGGATACGCGCGCACTTGGGCAGTCGGCCATGCTGAATCTGATCGGGGAAATACCCGACTCCACCGAATTGCTGACCGTCCCGGATGCCCATCTCCACCTTTACGGCAAGTCGTCCCGGCCGGGCCGCAAAGTCGGGCACCTTACGCTGCGGGCCGACTCTGCCAGCCGGCTCGCGGAGCTGGTAGCACGGCTGCCGGCTTTCTTTCGTCGCCAAGAGTTTTGCCTGGCCGAATTAGAAGGCAAGGTCCGCTAAGTAATTGTAATTTCGGTAGTTAGAGCGATTTCCACCGGGCGTTTCGACGACGGTTGCCGCCCTTCGGGTTCGAATGCTAGGATTTTCCGTTCGTAATCCTGCTGGTAAGGTACCCCCTGTAATGCCAAGCAAACCGCGCGTCGGCATCCCGTGGCGCACCAGCGAAGAAGAGCGCCAAGGCAACGTGGAGAAGCTGAACCACTATTTCGATGCCGTGCGCCGCGCGGGTGGCGAACCCGTTCACGTCTCATTGGTTTTGCCCGCATCGGATTTGAAACAGCAGGCCCTAGATTTGGACGGATTTGTGCTTCCAGGTAGCCCCGCGGACGTGGATCCGGCTCGCTACAACAAGCCTCGCCATCTGAAAACCCAGACCCTGGACCCGAATCGCGACCGGACCGACAGCGCTTTACTCGATCATGCGCTGGCGGCGCACAAGCCCGTACTTGCGATCTGTTACGGCTGCCAGATTCTGAATGTCAATCGGGGCGGAACGCTGGTACAGGACATTCCCGCCGAGAAGCCCGGCAGCGATGCGCATGGCAAGACCGATCTCGCGGCGGGCGCGACCAACAAGGACTTAGAGCACGACGCAACACTGGCCGTTGGCAGCTACCTGGAAAAGCTTGCCGGGGCGGCACGCGTTCACATCAACAGCAGCCATCACCAGTCGATTGACAGGCCGGGCAGAAACTTGCGAGTCACCGCCTGCGGCGCGGACGGAATTGTCGAAGGCGTCGAATTGCAATCTCCCGACGATTGGGTGATTGGAGTTCAGTGGCACCCGGAGCGCATGCCGGCGGACGAGTTTGCACAAAAGCTGTTCGTGGATTTTGTGCAAGCGGCGCGGAAAGTAAAGCTGGAAACGTCGGCCAAGCATTAATGCCAGTGGCACAGGCATTGTTGTCCGTGCCTCTTGCGGAGCACACCGCTTTTGTTAACGCTCGGCCAGGAATAGCTGAGCCACCGGGCTTTCGTTAATTCATTGGGGGAATCATGATCTCATTGGCGGGAAAAGCGGCACTGATTACCGGAGGCTCGCGCGGAATCGGAGCAGCCGCGGTGAAACTGTTCGCGCAGGCCGGCGCGGATGTGGTTTTCACTTATAACAAGGCCAAAGACGCAGCGGCGCAGATCGAAAGCGAAGCGCGCAAGCACGGTACACGGGTTGAAGCCTTTAAGGCCGATGTAAGCAAGCACGCCGAGAACAAAAAGCTGGTGGACTTCACGACCGAGCGCCTGGGCCGAATTGACATTCTCGTCGCCAATGCCGGCGTATGGAATGTGGAAGACCTACCCATTGAAAAAATGAGCGAAAAGCAGTGGGACGAGATGGTCCGCATCAACCTGAAGAGCGTTTATTCGATCATCCATTTCACCGTGCCGCAGATGATTAAGCAAAAGTCCGGGAAGATTATTCCGATAAGCTCGACCGCGGGCCAGCGCGGCGAATCGTTTCACACCCACTACGGCGCCAGCAAAGGCGCCATCATCAGCCTGACCAAGGGCCTTGCCACCGAACTGGCGCGCCACGGCATCACCGTGAACTCCGTGGCTCCCGGCTGGGTCGCAACCGACATGTCCAATCCGGTGCTGGACACCAAAGCGGGCCAGAAGATGGCAGCGGCGGTTATTCCACTGGGCCGCGCGGCGACTGCCGAGGAAGTCGCAGGCCCAATTTTGTTTGCCGCCTCGGACTTAGCCAACTTCATGACCGGAGAAATCATCAATGTAAACGGGGGTTCGGTGCTTTGCGGCTGAAGCTTCTTCCGGTCTACTTGCTTGCGCTGCTGGGAACCTTTCCAGCGGCCGTTCGCGCGCAAAATCCGGACACATTGATGCCGGAAGCCAGCGCGAGCAAAGCCAAGCAGATCCTGGCGCAAATGATTGACGCTATGGGCGGCGCGAGCTACTTGAACGCGCGCGAATTGGAATGTTCCGGCCGCATGTCGCCCATCGGGCGAGGCGACGATTTCACGCCGTCCATCCCATTCAAGGTCTATTGGCGCTATCCCGACAAGTCGCGCACCGACATCGGCAGTAAGGGAAACGTCATTGATCTTTATGCCGGTAACGACGGCTGGACGCTCGACCACGACGGCGTCAGCGAAGAGCCTCCCGAAAAAGTGGACAACTTCCGCGCCCAGCTCCCGAACAGCCCGCACTACATTTTCCGCTACCGGCTCAAAGAGGAAGGCATGTCCTACCGCTGGGCCGGGCTGGACCTGATCGATCTGAAACCCGTGGACTGGGTTGAGATCACCGATTCGCGGCAGCGCGTGTACCGCATCGCCATCGCGAGGGACACCCATCTGATGATGCGCTTCAAACTGGATACGCCGGCGGAAGCGAACGAATTGCCCGACGAAGACGTGACGTTCTATGCGAACTATCACCCTTTCGACGGAATCCAGACTGCCATGCAGATCTGGCGCACCCACAACGACCGCCGGATCTCCCAGGTCTTTTACGAATCCTGCCGCTACAATCCCAGTCTTCCGGCGGACTTTTTCACTAAAGCCGCACTCGAGCAGCGCTTCCGTGAAGTAGGCAGCCGTGCCGACAAGAAGAACGCCAAAGACCGAACCCGCGACTAGATTTGCAGCGTTTCTGCAGACCAATCTCCATCCCTGGCTCTACTGGCGACGTGAGTCACAGCAACCGTTGACGCCCGACACTGACCTCTCCGCACAACGGAGCGCAACGTCAGGCCAGGATTCCACCGGGCTGCCATAAGAGTTCCAGGCAGCGAAGGCCCGGACACAGCTCATGGAACCGGAGGTGAGTGATGGCAACGGCTCAGCAATGCGCAATGAAGATGACTCCGGCCCAGGCCCCGACGAAAAAGCCCCTCTTCAAGAATATCCTCCTTGCGACCGATTTCTCTTCAGCCTCGAAGGAAGCTCTGAAATACGCAGCGTCGCTGGCCCGGCGATATGGCTCATCGATCTACCTAACCCATGTGATCGGTGCTGACGGCTACCCACTGGTTTCGCCTGAGTACGCCGCGGACTCCATGCGCAAGATGCATGAAGAAGCCGAAAAGGGCTTCCGCGAATTGTTGAAAACCGGCGAACTGATCGAACTGCCGTACAAGGTTCTGATTCAGGAAGGAAACCTTTGGCCGTCGATTCAAGAAGTGGTCAAGGAACACGCGATCGATCTGGTGGTAGTTGGCACGCATGGCGCTGGCACAGTCCAGAAGCTGCTGATCGGCTCTGGCGCTGAAGAGATCTTCCGCAAAGCACACGTTCCGGTGCTGACCGTCGGTCCTGCTATGGCCAGGGAACCTGAGTATGAAATGGAGTTTCCCAACATTCCGTTCGCAACCGATTTCGGCATCAGCGCCGAACGTGAAGCCGAAATTGCGTACGCTCTCGCGCAGGAGCACTGCTCCCGCCTGCGGGTCGTAAATGTAATTCCCCATCCCGAGGCCTACGGAATGGACGTGCTGCAAGAAAAGACCGAGGCCTGTGAAAGGCAGATGCGCGAACTGATGGCGAACCGTCCGGAGATCCGCTGCAAGGTGGACTTTCATGTAGCCAGCGGCGACCCAGTCGAGCGGATTCTGCACATCGCGGAATGCAGCAAGGCCGATTTGATCGTGATGGGTGCAAAAGCCCGGGAAAGCTTCGCTGGGAATATCCCGAACACCAAGGCCTATCGCATCGCCTCGAGGCCCACTGCCCAGTATTGGCCGTGCGTTCCTAGCTGGCAGGAGCGGCTAAACGCCGAATCATTTGGCCAATAGTGTTTTCCAGCGCTTCCACGCTTCTTCGCGCGCCGTCTTGTTGGCGGGATTCGGGTCTTCGGGATTTTCCCCGGCACGCATAAAGCCGTGGCCCGCACCATCATAGGTCACTGGGTCGTATGTTTTGCCGGCGGCTTTCATGGCCTCAGTCGTCTCCGGAATCGTCGCGTTGATCCGGGCATCGTTGCCCCCGTAGAAGCCGCACACCGGCGCTTTGATGCGAACCAACGCATCTTTTGCCGGCGGCCCGCCGTAGAAAACGAACGCGCCGGAAAGGTCCTGGCGATTTGTAGCGAAGCGGAATGTCTGGCTTCCGCCCCAGCAGAAGCCCGCTACAAACAGTTTGCCGTTTGCCGCGGGCAGCTTTAGCGCGTAGTCCGCGGCGGCGTTCAAATCCGCGGTCACCTGATCGGGCGGCAGCTTACTCACCGCTTCCGTGACCCCGCCGCTGGCAAAATCCTTAGTGCGCCCGCCGCTGGGCGCCATGCCGCTCAACAGATCAGGAGCGACTGCGACGTAGCCCGCCGCCGCAACTTCGTCCGCCAACTCCTGCGCCCAGTCGCTCAACCCGAAAATCTCATGAATTACGATCACCACCGGCCGCTTATCCTTGCTTTCGGGATAAACCACGAGCGCCTCCACGCTGCGGCCGTCATGCTTTACCGTAACCCACTCGCTGTGCCGTGGCGACTTCGCGATGCGTTCCCGCGCCCAGGGTTGCGACCACTCTTGAGCAACCGCGCTTTGTGCGGCGAGCGACATGCCGGCTGCCGCCAACAAAACAACGACCAGAAATCGCTTCATGGTCCACCTCATCAGAATCGGTAACAAGATCTGCGCTGCGATGGTATTTGCGGGAGCGGGCCGGAGCAAGCGGTTTTCGCCCGCGCATCGAATGCTCAGGCGTACCGCGATTTCCGGGAAGCTGGTAGGCTAACTCCGCATCCGAGTCCAGAGCCATGGAACTGACCCCGCGCCAGCACAAGGCACTCTGTTCGATCTGCGACACGTTTCTGCCCGCGGCGCCCGGCTGGCCTTCCGCCGTCGAGCGCGGGGTTCCCGAGGCTCTGGCCGCTGCGCTCGACTACAATCCCCGGGCGGTGTACCGCTGGGAATTTTTGAACCTGCTGGACGTGTGGGATCTTTCGCTGCACTCTTTTTGTGAACTTGGAAAGTGGGCAGAGTTTTCTGCGCTTTCTGCCGAGGACCGGCAGCGGATCTTGCTCTCATGGGCTGACAGCTGGGTCACGATGCGTCGCGCCGCATTTCAAGCTCTGCGCAAAGCGGTCAGTTTTCTGTACGTCATGTTGCCGGAAGCAGCCGGCCGGGCCTACTCGGTATGGGACAAGCTGGGGTACCCCGGCCCGCTTGGCGTTCAACGTCCGTCGGCTCCACGGACGCTCTCGGTTATCGTTCCGGATCAGGAGACTACGCTTTCCTGCGAAGTCTGCGTGGTCGGCTCCGGTGCTGGTGGCGGTGTCGCCGCCGCAGTGCTCGCTGCTGCTGGCCAAGACGTGGTTGTTCTCGAAGCTGGCTCCTACCTTGACGACGTGGACTTTGACGGTTCGGAGTGGACCGGCTTTCAGCGGCTTTACTCCGAGTGTGGATTCGCATCCACGCGCGATCACAGTGTGGGCTTTCTTGCCGGCGAGTGCCTCGGCGGCGGCACCGTGGTGAACTACACCACTTCTTTCCGCACGCCGGACGACATTCGCAGCGAATGGGCAGACGAAGGCGCGGAGTGGATTCGTGGCGCCGAATTCACTGCCAGCCTGGACGCGGTCTTCGCCCGATTGTGCGTGAATCAAAACCACAATCGCGTCTCGCATCGCGAGCAAGTCCTGGAACGGGGGCTGAAACGCCTCGGCTGGCATGTGGATGTCATGCCGCGCAACGTCATCGGCTGCGACCAGGGAAAGATTTGCGGCTACTGCGGCTACGGTTGCGCTATCGGCGCCAAGCAATCCGCCACCAAAACATGGCTGGCCGACGCCCAGCAGCACGGCGCGCGATTGGTGGTAGAAACACGCGCGGAAAAAGCCCGCGTCGAGCACGGCAGCGCCACCGGCGTTGAGGCTTGGACCAAAAAAGGCCACAGGGTGCTGGTGAAGTGCAAGCAGGTCGTGGTGGCTTGCGGAGCCATTCATACCGCTGCGCTGCTCCTGCGCTCCGGATTGGAAAATCCAAGCATCGGCCGGCATCTGCATCTCCACCCGGTGTCGAATATTTGCGGTGTTTTCGATGAGGAGATACGCCCGTGGGAAGGCACGATGCAAGCCATCTACTCGGACGAGCATCGCTTTCTGACCGGCAGCTATGGAGTGAAGTACGAAACCACCGCGCTGCAACCGGTGATTGCCATGGCGGTAATGCCCTGGCGCGAGCCGGAAGACTTCCGCTCGCGCATGTCGCAACTGAAAAACACTTCCGCCATTGGCGTGCTTTTGCGTGATCGCGGCTCCGGTCGCGTCAAGATCGACCGCGAAGGCCATCCCGTTTGCAGCTATGAGCTTTCTGACTTCGACCGCCGCCACATGCAACGCGGCTTTCGTGGCGCCGCGGAGATTCTGGAGGCCGCCGGCGCCCGGCGCATCTACTCGCCACACTCGAAACTGTGCTCGTATGAGCCGGGAAAACGCGGTTCACTTCAAGGCTTTGTGAAAGACATGGACGCCGCCGGCTGGCGCAACGCCCGGCTTGCGTTATTCTCTTTTCACATCATGGCCACCGCGCGGCTTGGCGAATCCGCGGAAGTCTCCGCCACCAAACCCGAAGGCCAGACCTG
>JACXTT010005330.1_pt1 | contig 18723 bp, 16 predicted proteins | sample 9270951 | NCBI WGS metagenome assembly JACXTT01 (sample SAMN15532306, study PRJNA645909) | rock metagenome | isolation source: weathered quartz diorite | place: Puerto Rico | collected 2017-06-21 | reverse complement strand
CCCTATTTGTGTGCGGTGTCGGATTCGATAATCGTCCTGACCAACGCAGTCGTGAGCGACCAAGCCCGCCCGCTCCCTAGCTTTGTTACATGCGTTCGACAACCCTATGAGCTCGGGACCATCGAGAAGGTGCGAAGCCTGCTCGGCCTCTTGAGTCCAAAGGTGTGGCAAGAGATCCGTTGGATCTACACGCGCTATCGGCGCTCCTTGAATCAGGCGGTCCTCGCGACGGCCCTCGTGTCTTGGCTGAAAGCTAGAAAGTTTGCCAGAATCATTCGGCGGTTGGCCGCAAGTGTTCCGAAGGCCGAAGTGCACGTCTACTCGTATTGGGCAAGCGATATGGCCGTCGCCGCGGCGGTGGCGCGTCGACGGGCCTGGGTACATCGCGCGTACTGCCGAGCCCATGGGTGGGACATCTATGCAGACCGCGGTGGGTTCCTGCCGTTTCGTTACTTCCTCGCAACCAACTTAGACCACTACCTGTTCGTCTCAGAGCACGGTCGTCGCTACTTCGAGAAGCTCATGGGCATGAGCTACCCCTCCGTCGGGTGCTCGCGGCTCGGAACTCCTCAAGTGTCTCTGGCGCCTCTCGCACGGAGCCGCCCGTTCACGCTTCTTTCATGTAGTGGGTTGATCCCTCTCAAGCGGGTAGAGCTAATTCCCGAGGCGCTGCGTCACGTTCACTCGGCCGTCCATTGGGTCCATATCGGCGACGGTCCGTCGCGACGGGTCGTGGAGGCGGCATGCGCGCAACTCCCGACTCATGTGAAAGCGCAGTTGCGGGGCAGCCTTCCTAACCGGGAGGTGCTGGCCGTCTATGCAACCCTGCGCCCATCATTGTTCCTCAATGTAAGCCGGACCGAAGGGCTCCCAGTGTCAATAATGGAGGCTATGTCCGCAGGGATCCCGGTCATGGCTACGGATGTGGGCGCAGTCCGTGAAATCGTTTCCCATGGGTCGAACGGGGTGCTGTTGCCGTCTGATCCAACTGCGCTCGAGGTAGCGTCTGCCATCGATGCGTTCGCGCACATGCCAGAGCCGGAGCACGCCGGCTATGCGCGGCGGGCCTGGGCGACCTGGAGCGCCGACTTCAACGCCGACAGGAACTACGAGGCCTTTGTCCATTTGACCAAGGCCTAATCAGGGGCAACCCCATGCCAACTCGAACAACCGTGATCACGGCAGACGACGCAAGAGCCCGTCTCGAACTTGCGGAGTTGTTCCGATACCGCGATCTCCTCCTTGTACTCGCGTATCGTGACTACCGAGTCCGCTACGCACAGACACTCCTAGGTCTGATGTGGGCCTTTCTCCAACCCACTGCCACGCTCGTCATCCTGAGCATCGTATTTGGTCAGGCGATGCGCATCGACACCGGCGCGGTCCCTTACCCCCTATTTGCCCTGTGCGGTATGGCGTCGTGGTCGTACTTCGCCTACGTGGTCGGGCAGTCCGGGACGTCGATCATCGGCGCCCAGGAAATGATTAAGAAGGTCTACTTCCCGCGACTTGTTATTCCACTGTCCAAGGCCGTCGTGGGCTTCATTGACTTCGCTATCACGGCCTTGCTCATTCTCGCGCTGTTGCTGTACTACGGGATTGCGCCCTCGCCGCATATCGCATTCCTGCCCCTCTTCGCTGTTGCAGGCGTCGTGGCTGCGCTGGCTGTGGGAATCTGGACGAGTGCGCTGACCATCCGATTTCGGGACTTTCAGCATGTTGTCCCGTTTGTGATCCAGGTGGGTCTTTACGCTACCCCTGTGGCCTATCCAGCCGCTCTGGTCGGCGCCGTTGTTCCTGGCTGGGTTGACGTGGTGTACTACCTAAACCCCATGGCGGGGATCACCGAGGGATTCCGCTGGTCGGTCCTCGGAATGGGCCCGCCCCAACCTTTGAGCTTCCTGTCCCTGGGTGTTACTCTCATCCTGCTACTCGGGGGACTTTTCTATTTCAAGAGTGTAGAGCGGACCATGGCGGACGTCCTGTGATTCCGATGTCCGAAATCGCGATTCGGGTAGACGAGCTGTCGAAGCGGTACACCATCGGCCGTGCGCTGCACGGATCCCTGCGCGAGCAGTTCGCGGCACTGGTCCGATTAGAGACCCGGGCCCGTCGAGAGGATTTTTGGGCGCTTCGGGATCTCTCATTGGAGGTCTCCCGGGGAGACGCATTAGGCATCATTGGCCGCAATGGTGCCGGAAAATCCACGCTGCTGAAACTTCTCTCCCGCATTACCCATCCCACGCGCGGCCGCATCGAAATCCACGGCCGAGTCGCTTCCTTGCTCGAGGTCGGAACGGGTTTCCACCCCGAGCTCACCGGCCGAGAAAACATTTTGCTGAACGGAACCATCCTGGGCATGACCCGCCGTGAGATCCTTCGTCGGCTCGACGACATAGTCGACTTCAGCGGTGTCTCGAATTTCCTGGACACCCCCGTCAAGCATTATTCCAGTGGCATGTACGTCCGCCTCGCGTTTTCTGTGGCGGCGCACCTGGAACCGGAGATCCTGATTGTCGATGAGGTGCTGGCCGTGGGCGATGCAGAGTTCCAGTCCAAGTGCCTCGGCAAGATGGGTGCTGTGACCAGAGAGGGCCGCACGGTTCTGCTCGTGAGCCACAATATGGGCGCGCTACGCCGCCTGTGTACCTCAGGGATCGTCCTAGACCGTGGCCAGCTCGTGTTCAAGGGCACGATAGAGCGGTGTATCGAAGCTTACGCAGGAATCAAGAGCCAGTATCGAGACATCCTGATTGCCGACCGTACGGACCGAACAGGCACCGGCGAAGTCGTCTTTACTCGTGTAGATGTTCTGAGCAAGGGAGAAGAAAAAGGCATTTTCAGGGCCGGAGAGGAACTCGAGTTAGTCTTTCACCTTGCGAAGCAGACCCCCAAAGCTCTTCATCGGGTGCTTGTCTGGTTTCAGGTGATGAAGGATGAAGAGGTCCTATTCACTGCGCATAACGAGCTCCAAGAGCACTTCTCGCTGCGTGCTTCGGTACATCGGGTTTCGTGCACCATCCCACGTCTTCCGCTCTTCGCCGGCAAATACCAAGTGCGCATCTTCCTCATGGTCGACGGCCGGCGGGCTGACTATCTCGAACACGCTCGGGAATTCCAGGTCGATGATGCAGACTTCTTCCAGTCCGGCAAGACGCCCGTTGAGAAAATGGGGCTGCTGGTGGATCAAACTTGGGTAATGCAGTAACGCTGTCGCATACTGTTCGTCTTGTCAGTTCAGTGCTCTGAGTCCCCTTTGAGGTTCTCAAAGCTCATTGGGGGAGAATCTGAGAAGTTGATTGGGCGAGCCTCGTGGATCCGCCCGGCCGCATCGGGCGGCTGATCTCAGTGAACCACTCTATCGCAGTCGTCATCCCGTATTTCGGCCGATGGGAGGCGTGGGCTCCCCTATTCTTCGAGACCGTCCGAAGAAACAGCAGCATCGAGTTCCTGATTTTTACGGATTGCGACATGAAGGGCCTCACGGCCCCTAACGTCTGGGTCACCTCTTTGTCCTTCACCGAATACGTGGCGATGGTGAATGGGCGTCTGGGGATTTCGTTCGCCCCGTACAACGCTTACAAGTTGTGTGACCTTCGCCCGCTCCTAGGCTGCATTCACCGGCCCGAGTTCGATAGTTTCGATTTCTATGGCTGGTGCGACGTCGACCTCCTTTTGGGCGACATACGGGCGTTCTATACCGATGCGATCCTCGACCGGTACGACGTACTCTCGACCCACGAGCACCGTATTTCGGGCCATTTCGCTCTCTTCCGAAACACACAGCGGAACCGTGATATGTACCGCCATATCTATCGATGGGAAGAGGCGCTCCAGCGTCGCGAATTCGTTGGCATCGACGAACACGGCATCACCAACGCATATCTGATGACGGTGTTCGACAAGTTCAACGAGAAGTTCCATCGGCACGTCACCAACCCCCTGACGCGCGCTGCAGCGCGTCGTCGGCGCCGACGGCTCTTCATGAAGGAGCAGTACACCACCCCCTTCGTTTCCCGGCCCTGGCTCGACGGTTCTCGCGACAGCGCTCAACCCAGCGAGTGGTACTACCGGGACGGTCGCATCACGAACAATCGCGACGGCGATCGCGAGTTCATCTACCTTCACTTCATGAACTTCAAGTCCAGCCAGTGGCGTCACGACGGCACGCCAGCGCCCTGGGCAGGGCTCGATCGCGTCTGCTGGGTGACAGTGAACGACATGAAGAATGGAATCGTCATCGATCCTTCTGGGATCCGGCCACTCTTCTCGACGCGCTCATGATGGAGAGCCGATACATCACGCTGGGTCTGGGGAGCGTTTCGCTCTCTGAGACTTTGGGCTCGTATTACATCGACATGCGCCCTGCCCTCGTGCACTACACGAGGAACATCTATGGCGGTGCCTTCGATGTCGACGGCGTCCCGATGTGCGGCGCTCCCGAGGGGCTGCACTACTCGCCGGTCAACATACTTCAGTACGGGTTCATGCTTCACGCGGACTGGCTGGAAAATCGGGACCCGGCCTCCCTGCGGACGCTCGAGAACTGCCTGTGTGTCCTCGAGAAACTGAAGTCAGAGCGAGATGGCTGCCATATTTGGTGGCACCAGACCTACGAACCCAAGTACCACATCCGGCCGCCCTGGGCGTCGGCGATGGCTCAGGGGGAAGCCATATCGTTCTATCTGCGCATGTACCAGGCGCTCGGCCGGAGCGAACTGCTCGACTCGGCTTGGGGCGCCTACCGCTTCCTCGCTGTCCCCTGGTCAGAGGGCGGGGTGCGCCGGTATGACGATCAGGGCAACCTCTGGTTTGAGGAGTTCCCATCTGAGCGGCCGTCCTTCGTCCTCAACGGTTTTGTCTACACGCTCTTTGGGCTCTATGACTTGTATCGCGTCACCCGGGACGCCGACGTCAAAGCGGACATCAACGCCTGTCTCCAGACGCTGCTCGTCAATCTGCAACAATTCGACACCGGTTATTGGTCGACCTACGATCTGCAGCGGAAGGAACTCGTCCGCTACTACTATCACAAGAACGTCCACGTGCCTCAGATGGACGTGCTGCACAGGTTAACTGGCGAAAGGATCTTCGCCGACTATCGGGAGAAGTGGCAGCGGCAGATCACACCTTTGAACTACTTGTTCGTGAAACTGATGTATCGCGTCCAGCCCCGATTACAGCGCCTCGAGCGCATGTGGCATGGCACTGGAAGCTCATAGGCGCAGGCTACGGATTCTCTTTCTCATCACCGATCTCGGCAAGGGAGGAGCGGAGCGATTCCTTATCGACCTTTGCACGGCCCTGCAGAACCGGGCCGATGTGGAGTTCGTGATCGGCACCCTTTTCGACAACAACGAATACCCGCAGCTGACCTTCGCCCTGCCCATCGTTCAGTTGCACTATGTGCCGTTCTCGCTGACGGCAGCCCATGAATACGCGATCTACCAGTCCCTTCTGCGGGAGTTCAAGCCGCACATTGTCCATACTCATCGGTACCTCGCCGAATTCCTGAGCGTTCAGTATGCGTCACAAGACATCGCGTACGTGTGCCACGGCCACGACAACATGGTCCAATTCGCGAAGCCTGGTGCCAGGACCTGGCTTGATCGGGCGGCCTTCACCAATTGGCTGGAAAAGCGTTACCTCATTCGAAACAAGTACCGCCGTGTGAGGACCTTCTTCGTCGCCAACTCCTACCACACGCTAGCGTACTACAAGGCAGTGCTGCCACGTTTTATGCACAAGGACGTTCACCTCCTAAGCTGCGGATTCGACTACAAGCGGTTTCGGGCCCGCGAACTCCCGACGCTTCCGGCTTCAGGGCGGATCCGGCTTATCAACGTGGGCAGCTTCCAGCACAAGAAGAACCAGATCTTCCTTGTCTCGATCGCCCGGGCCCTCCGTGAGGCAGGCATCGACTTCCAACTCGACCTCTTGGGGGATGGTGAAACCCGTTCGACGGTCCAGGCGGAGGTGGATCGATCGGGACTTGCGAACCGCATCACGCTCCACGGCAATGTGCATCGAGTGGAGGAGTGGCTATGGCGTAGCCATATATACCTGCACACGGCGCGATATGAGCCTTTCGGCCTAGTCCTCCTCGAGGCCATGGCGGCCGGCCTTCCTTGCGTGGTGCTGGACGGGAAGGGCAACCGCGACCTCATTGACCAGGGGCGGAACGGATACATGATCAACGAGCAGGACCCGTTCGAATTCGCGACGCGCATTCAGGCACTGACGACTTCGCCCGACGCCTACAAGGCCGTGTCAGCCTTTGCGCGGGAGTATGCCAGCGGGTTCGAGATCGGCCGCGCGGCCGATCGGTTCGTCGCCTTCTATCAACAGTGTCGTTTGCCGGGACAGAGCGAGGACCCACGGGTCGCTCCGCAGACGGACCGGTGGTGCTGGAGTTCTGAGCAGGACGGGCCCCACCGAATGGGGAGGTAAGGGTCCCATGGGTCGAAGAGCCCGCAAACTTCGATTGAGCCGTGTCTTCGGTGTATCCGCCTGGGCCTCCTTAATTGCATTCCGCTTCGTTCTCCTCCTCGGCCGGCTCGTCCCCTGGAAGCGATGGCTGGAGTTCGACGAGCTTCTCGACACACTCTTGGACCGCAGGGGCACCGTCGAGCGGCGGGGCGACCGGGTTGTGGTGGAGCAGGATCTAGCTCAGCTCGGCGGCCGACTTCGGGCCGAATTGCGTCCTGGGACCAGCGACGTTCCAACGTGGATCCAGATCGCCGATCTCGAGGACTATGGTCTTGTCGAACGCCTCCTACGCCAGCGTTCGGACCGTCCCGTTCGAACTATTATCGACGCCGGCGCGAACATCGGGCTCACCTCGATCTACTTCACACAGGCGTTTCCTGAGTGCCGCATCTTGGCCATCGAGCCGGATCCCGACAATTTCGAAGTGTTGGTTCACAACGTCCTTAACCTCAGAGATCGCGTGGAGTGCGTCCGAGCGGCGTTCTGGCCCGTGGATGAGCCGCTCCAGATGAATCCCGAGCCCTTCCGGGGCGGTCGAGAGTGGACTCGAACGGTGCGGCGTCTTGAGGGGAGCGCAGAGGGAGTACGTAGAGTGTCTGTCGTGACGCCATCGGAAGCTGACGCTCGGCTCGGCGGTAGAGGGGTCGACCTTATCAAAATGGACATCGAGGGCGCGGAGGCGGAGTTCTTCGCCGATGTGGAGCGGTGCCGTAATCTCCTGGCCCGGACCAAGGCCATCGCGATTGAAGTACATCCAGAGCGTATCGACCCGCACCAGGTGCTTTACTCGCTCGATGAAGTGGGGTTCCTGGTCGTACCGGGCCGCGAGCTCCTCATCGGGATCCGGCGAGATCCTAGCGGGCCCACCCCTCTCCAAGACTGCGCACGCGTCCACATCGCAGCGCCGCCAAGGTCCTGATGCCGCAGCTGATCGCCATCGTCGATTACGGCATGGGCAACTTGCACTCCGTGCAGAGGAAGTTCAATCGAATCGGAGCGCGAACGACCGTGACCTCAGATCCTGGCGTCATCGGTCACGCGGAAAAGATTGTCCTTCCCGGAGTCGGTCACTTCCACCATGCGATGGAAAATCTCAAGCAACTACAGCTGCTGACGACCCTCCATGAGGCTCGCACGAAAGGCATTCCGATTCTGGGCATCTGCCTGGGAATGCAGCTTATGGCGAACACGAGTGAAGAAGGCAATACCGACGGACTGGGCTGGCTCGATGCTACGGTTGTGCGCTTCAAGGTCGCTGATACGGTTCGTTTCAAAGTGCCGCACATGGGCTGGAACGAAATCGTCCAAAAGAGAAAGAGCGTTCTCTTCAAAAACATTCCAGACGGCGCGGCATTTTATTTCGTTCACGCTTATCACCTCGTAGCGAACCGCGAAGCGATCGTGCTTTCTGAGACTGAGTACGACTATAGTTTTGCTTCGGCGGTAGAGAGCGAGAACGTCTTCGGCGTTCAATTCCATCCCGAGAAGAGCCACGAAATCGGAGAAGCGCTCCTCCGAAACTTCGCGGATCTTTAGATGTTCCGACCAAGGATCATACCCGTGCTGCTGGTCCGTGACGGTGGACTGGTAAAGAGTCGGCGTTTCGGAGATTTTCGTTACATCGGGGATCCGCTCAACGCCGTCAGGATCTTCAACGATCTCCGGGCCGATGAACTCGTTATTCTGGATATCACGGCGACGGCAGCGAGCCGCACTATCTCGCCCGATTTCGTCAGGAGCATCGGAGAAGAGGCGAACATGCCATTCGCCGCAGGTGGGGGCATCCGGACGCTTCAACACATTCGTGACGTCATCGGTGCCGGCGCAGAGAAGGTCGTCATCGGCTCGCGCGCCGCCGAGAACCCCGAATTCGTCGCCGAAGCGGCGGCGCACTTCGGCTCGTCGACGATCGTTGTTTGCATCGACGTCAAACGCGGCAGATGGTCTCACGGCGCACGTGTCTGGACCGTGAACGGCACGCGCCCCACTCCGTACGAGCCCGCCGAGTTCGCCATGCTCATGGAAAAGAAAGGAGCTGGTGAAGTCATCGTCCAATCGATCGATAGAGACGGAGTGATGGACGGATACGATGTCGAGCTGATCCATGGGGTCTCGGAACGGGTCTCGATCCCGGTCGTTGCGCTCGGTGGCGCCGGGAGCCTCTCGCACCTGAAGGACGCATACGTGGCCGGTCGTGCAACCGGACTCGGCGCCGGAAGCATGTTCGTCTTCCACGGAAGAAAGAAGGGCGTGCTCATCAACTATCCCGAGAAATCGGAGCGGCCGGTTTGACGACGAGCACGAGGACATACCGACAGTGTGTCCGGTGCGTGATGGATACAACTGATCCGGACATCTCGTTTGATGATGCAGGTCGTTGTAATCACTGCCGCACGTACGAGGAACGAACATCGAAGCTGATTTATCGGGGTTCAGAGAGCCAACGCGAACTCGACGCAATCATTGCGCGCATCAAGCAGGACGGCCGGAGACATGAATACGACTGCGTGCTCGGAATCAGCGGGGGCATAGACAGCTGTTACGCGGCGTACGTTGCAAAATCGGCGGGCCTACGGCCACTTGCCGTCCACATGGACAACGGTTGGGATTCGGACACGTCGGTGAAAAACATCAAGAACGTGGCAGCGAGGCTCGGGATCGATTATCAAAGCTACGTCCTTGACTGGGACGAGTTCAGGGATTTGCAGCTGTCATTTCTGAAGGCTTCGGTTGTAGAGATCGAGACTCCAACTGACATGGCAATTCCTGCGGCTCTGCATCGCGTCGCTGCAGAAAACCAAGTGAAATTCATCATCAGCGGGGGGAACTACGCGACCGAAGGAATTCTCCCAAAGGCTTGGCACTACAATGCGAAAGATGTTCGGTACCTGAACGCGATCCACAATCGATTTGGGACTCGAAAGCTCCAGTCGTTCCCAACGTTTGGTTACTGGGCAGAAGCGTACTTCAAGCTGGTAAAGGGTATTCGGTTTGTCTATGTACTGAACTACGTTCCGTATTCGAAGGCAGAAGCCGTGAAGTATCTCGAGACCGAGCTCGGTTGGAAGCAGTACGGAGGAAAGCACCACGAATCCAGGATTACAGCGTTCGTCCAATCGTACGTGCTGCCGGTCAAATTCAATATCGATTATCGTAAGGCGACACTGTCCACGCAGATTTGCGCTCGCCAAGTCAGCCGAAATGACGCGCTGGAGCAGCTTCGGCAGAGCCCATTCGATCCTGCAACGATCGGGGGAGACGAGGAGTACGTCGCCAAGAAGTTCGAAATTAGTCGAGACGAACTTGAAACAATCCTTGCAAGACCACCCAGATCGTATCGCGACTACCCCAATGATCAGCGCCTCTTGGAGATTCTCTATCGGATATACTGGCGCTTCTTTCCATCCGATCGCCCGTCAAGGTCATGATCGCGTTCAGCAACGCGGCGGAGCCAGGGACCGGCTTGAGCCACAGGTGTCTCTGCCTGGTTGGGGTAACGAGCGCCTCGCGGTGGAAGGTCACACGGACCCAGGAGGGTAGTGGGTGCTCTTTCAGAAGTTCCCGGGGGTCGTCTAGGCATGCGACTTCACCGCGCCAGTGCCGAGAGTAATTCTCGCCTCCCGCCTCTCGCTCGATCCACCGGATCGACGCACGTGAGAGCACTCATCCTCGCGTACGACTTCCCCCCACTCGTGAGCGTCGGAGGACTTCGACCGTACTCCTGGTACCGCTTCTTGAAGCAATTCGGAGTCGAGCCAACCGTGGTCACGCGCCAATGGAGCAACCGCCACGGCAACGATCTAGACTACGTCGCGCCTAGCGATTCAAAAGAGGTCCTCGTCGAAGCGACGCAATTCGGGACGATTTTGCGGACGCCTTACGAGCCCAACCTGAGCAATCGGCTCTTGCGGTACTCGCAAACGCGGCTTCGATTGATTCGACGAATGATCAGCGCATGGTACGAAATCGGTCAGTACTTGTTGCCCATCGGACCTAGGCGACAGCTCTTATTGACTGCGAGAAGCTACTTGCGACAACACGGGAGCGACGTGATCATTGCGACGGGGGAGCCTTTCGTGCTGTTTATGTATGCGTCTCGGCTCTCGAAAGAATTCCGGATTCCCTGGATCGCCGACTATCGCGACCCATGGACACATGATCGAACCAGGCCGCCCTGGCAAGTCTCCAGAAGGTGGAACGCGGCCCTTGAGGCGAGGTTTACGGCAAGTTCCAGCGCAATCACCACTGTCTCAGCATTCGTTGGCGATCTGATCGCGACACTCGTCAGGGGGAAGCCGATTCACGTTGTTCCGAATGGGTACGATCCTGATGTGGTGAGACGTGCACGAGGGATCGAACAGGGGAGCGGGAAGCTTACGATTGCATTCGTGGGCACGATTTACGACGGGTATCCCCTGGAGAGTGTCCTATCGGCCTTCGACGAATTCCTTGTACACACGCGTGACGCCCGTCTCGAACTGAGGTTTGTGGGGATCAACCGCCAAACCGAAGTCGAAACGATGGTAAGCTCGAAATACCCGGCGCTTATCCGCTTTGTCACGTTCTTCAGGAGGGCTCCGAACGCCGAGATCATCGTGACTCTCGCCACGGCGAATGCGTTTTTGCTTTTCAATGATTTTGCCTACGTGGGAACTAAGATCTACGACTATCTCGCACTCAAGCGGAGGATCTTGCTCTGCTTCTCCGACGACACGCAAACTCGAAAGCTTCGGCGTGAATTCTATGATCGCGACGAGGCTGGAATGATGAATCGGCGAGTCCAGGAGGACATGATCAGAGCGACTCAATCTGGAGTGATAATTCGGGACGAAAGGCATCTCGTGGATACCCTCTCAGATCTATATCGAGAGTTTCGGGCGAATGGGTGCATCGCGTGCCATTCCGTGGGCACCGAAGCGTACTCACGTGAATCGCACGCACGAAGAATGGCAGAGATCATTCGAGACGCATCCAGGCTACGCCAGACATAAGTTCGCCATGATGGTCGCGATGTCACCTCGGCAGTGCACCAGGATAGGGTCGAGACCCGACGCTTCACGGGTTGTGACCCTAGCCCCGGCGAACTCCGTGCACGGCGTAAAACCCTTGACTCCGTCGCGGACGATCGTCGCATTGATGCCGACCGGCGAACACATTTTCCAATTGGCCGCGCGCCACGTATCTCGCGTTTGGTGTTCCTCCCGCGAAGATCGAGGTACTGTACCCCGGCTTCGAGCTTCCGGCGTCGAGGCCAAAACGGCAATCGGCCGAGAACGTTACATATCTCTTCCTCGGACGCCCAGCCTTTGCGAAAAGAGGGCGACTTAGTACTGAGCGCATTTCAGGAGTTGCGGACATCGCTACCCCATTCGCGTCTCATTGATGTGTCGGACGAATTATCCTCCAGACAACCAGAGGGAGTGGAACTAAGAGGTCTTGTCTCAACGAGAGAGGAAGCGGGCCTCTATGCGAGTGCCCATGTAGTTGGGAATCCTATTGGCGCCGAAGGGTTCGGATTCGGATTTACGAATGCTGAGGCGCAGAGGCATAGCTTGCCCGTGATCAGCACGCGGCGCTGGGCGATTCCAGCGGTCGTCGAGAACGGTGTCATCGGCCTGCTGATCGAGCCGGATGATCACGCATCACTGCTGAAGGCGATGCGAGCGCTTGGAGAGAGCGAGACACTGAGACAGGAGTGGGGTAAGCAGCACGCGAGCGCGTTGAACAGCGATTTGCTCTGAATGTATTCCATCGAAGCCTGCGCGGCTTGTAAGATGAGGCTCGCGTGCGAGCGAGTCGCTAGCTGAGTCTTCATCTCCTCGCTCCGCCGGCCGTGTGGAGTGGTCGTTGCCTACTGTGAAGGTCATATACGTCTCCTACGATGGGGCGCTGGATCCCCTCGGCGCTTCCCAGATTGTTCCGTATGTTGTGAGCCTCGCGAATTGTGGATTCGCCATGACGTTGATCTCCTTTGAAAAGGCGGAGCGCTGGGAACGGATCGATCTCCGGATTCGTCTGGAGACCAAGCTTGCGCATCACGCGGTGCGGTGGAAGCCGCTCCGTTATCATAAGCGACCGCGAATCATGGCGACTCTATGGGACATGCTCATCGGCAGCCGAAGTATTGCCAATGCGGTCTCGAACTTGCGGCCTGATTTGGTGCACTGCAGGGGTGATATCGCAACAGTCATGGCGAGATGGGCTTCGCTGCCATCAAATACGCGGCTCCTTTACGACGTGCGTGGTTTCTTTTCAGATGAGCGAGTCGAGACCGGATCCTGGCGTCAAGGAAGTATCGTCGATCGCGTCGTCCGACGAATGGAGGCCAACAATCTCGGTAGGGCTGATGGCGCCGTGACGCTTACCAGGTCGGCGGGCGTGGAGCTTCGCCGTCGTCGGCCACCGCTGCCCTCTCAGCGAGTCATACCTACATGTGCAGATTTAACGGCGTACCGACCCCGGCCGTCGGGGCAAAAGCCTGAATTCGGTCTGGTGTATAGCGGTTCTCTCGGAACGTGGTACATGGCGAAAGAAATGGCCGCGTTCGGGCGATCCGCATCGAACTTCCTGCCGGAGCCGACACTGTTTCTCACGCCGCAAATCCAAGAAGCTCTCAGCGCCGGGATTGGGCCTAGTTGGGCTGACGTCAGGGCAGTCGAACCAGGACAGGTTGCGCATTGGCTGTGCCGGGCTCAGGCGATGTTCTTCTTTATCAGACCGATACCGTCTAAGAGAGCTTCGTGCCCTACCAAGTTGGCTGAAGGACTGGCCTCTGGACTCCCAATTGTCTGCAACCGCGGCGTGGGCGACCTCGATGAGGTTCTGGAGAAGGAGAACGTCGGTGTTCTTGTCGACTCCTTCTCTGAGGAATCGTACACGAAGGCATGGCGACGTTTGAAGTCATTGCTTGATGATTCTCAGCTCGCGCGCCGCTGTCGGCGCTTGGCGGAATCTCGGTACGCCCTCGAGCGCGGCGTCGAGGCGTATCAGCGTCTCTATCTGGACCTTCTGTCCGGGGTAGAGACGCGTCGGGTCGAATAGCCGTCTTGGAGACGTGAATGGACCTACGTCTTCCTTCACCCCTCAATCGAGTAGATAAGCTTCCGACCAATCAGAGAGGGCCGTTGACTACGTGAAGCCAAAGCTTCGGGAACTAGGCCGAGGTATGTTACAGACGACCGCAGGGTCAAGCCTGTGGGCTAAATGATGCCCTCTGAGGCGGACCAGCCGTAATGCGGGCGCTCGCTCTGATGCCTTACCCGCATGACCAGGTGCCTAGCCAGCGGTTTCGTCTCGAGCAGTGGATGCCGTGGTTGCGTAAGCTCGAGATCGAATGCGACGTAGTACCCTTTCTTGATCGCGCTCTATATGACCGCATCGGCCGCGAAGGTGGCGGCCTGGTGAAGGCTCTCGGTCTCCTCAAAGCGGCGGCCAGGCGATTCTGGGTCGCCGGGCAAGCCGGTGACTACGACGTCGTACTGGTTCATCGCGAAGCAATGGTATTCGGCCCGGCCGTCGTTGAACGGTTCATCGCCCGCCGAACGCCGGTCGTACTCGACATGGACGATGCGATCTGGCTAAGAAGTGTCAATCCAGTCAATCCAATCGCGCACTGGGTGAAGTGTCCAGGCAAAGTGAAGACCATTGCCGGTTTGGCCTCAGCGGTTTTGGCTGGGAACTCGTTTCTGGCGACGTGGGCTATGCAATTCAATCCCGCGACCCATGTTGTGCCAACAACGATTGACACCGACGGCCCGTACGCCGGCCAAAAGATACATGGCCCTTGCGATGTTCCTGTTATCGGATGGTCAGGCAGTGTGTCGACTGTCGCTTATCTCGAGTCCTTACTCCCCGCCCTCGAGGTTCTTGCGCGACGGCGGCGGTATCGACTGATGATCATATGCAATGGAGAGCGCCGCCGCTGGTCGACGACGATCGATGTGGAGTGGAGAGGGTGGAGCAGTGCTCGGGAAGTAGACGATTTGTTGCAATTCGATATCGGGCTGATGCCGCAGCCAGACGAGGAGTGGGCCAAGGGGAAGTGCGGCCTTAAGGCACTCCAGTATATGGCACTCGGCATTCCGGCTGTTGCCTCGAGGAACGGTGTGCTTCCTGAGATCATCGAGGATGGGCATAACGGTTGCCTCGCTGCGAACCCCACGGAGTGGCTGGAGCGCCTTGAAAGACTCCTGAGCGATTCCGAATCGCGTGTGGCCATGGGAGAGCGAGCGCGGATCTCGGTCCGCGAGCGCTATAGCACCGCGAAGCATGCTCCACGGGTCGCCGAGATCCTTCGCAGCGTTGCTGAATGCCATCTAAATCCAGGTGACGTCCGACCGGCGTCGCCTAGATTGGAGAGTGTATGAGCCAAGGACGAGTTTTAGTTACTGGCGGCGCTGGGTTCATCGGATCTCACCTTGTCGACCATCTGCTTGACGCTGGGTATTCCGTGAGGGTGCTCGATGCACTGCTTCCGCAGGTTCATCCTCAGGGGCATCCGGCGTACCTGAATTCAGACGCGGAGCTGCGACTAGGAGATGTCCGAGACGGCGACGCTGTGCGGTCAGCGCTCCAGGACGTTGATGTCGTCGTGCACCTGGCGGCCGCAGTTGGTGTCGGACAATCGATGTATGAGGTCGTGCATTACTCGTCAGTAAATGTGCTTGGCACGGCGACCTTGCTCGAGACCATCGTGAAGGATCGGCAGCAGGTGAGGCGGCTCATCGTAGCCTCGTCGATGTCCATATATGGTGAAGGACGTTATGAATGCCCCGCCTGCGGGGCTCAGGCTCCAAGCCGTCGCTCCCTCAGTCAGCTAGAGGGCCGCGATTGGGCGATGCGCTGCGCCGCCTGTCAGACCCCAATGAAGCCGCGGCCGACTCCCGAGACCAGTAAGGTCGCCCCGACGTCGGTCTATGCCATAACCAAGCGGGACCAGGAAGAGATGGTGTGCACGGTAGGCAGAAGCGCGGACGTTCCGACGGTTGCCCTCAGGTTCTTCAACGTTTATGGAGAGCGTCAGGCTTTATCGAATCCGTACACTGGCGTAGGCGCGATCTTTTCGAGCGCACTTCTCAACCGCCGCCGGCCAATGATCTTTGAAGATGGACTCCAAGTAAGAGACTTCGTCCATGTCAGCGACATCGTTGCTGCTTGTATCCTTGCGATCGAGAGGGATGACGCACGTGACGTAGTGTTGAACATTGGGACAGGACAACCCACAACTGTCCTCGAGCTCGCCGCCCTCATCAGCCGGGAAATCCCTGGTGCGGAGCAGATCGAGCCGGAGATTCTTGGCCACTTCCGACATGGGGATATCCGCGCATGCTATGCGGACATTGGCCTGGCGCGGACGATCCTTGGATTTTCACCTCGGGTTCCATTAGACAAAGGGGTGAAGGGGCTTGCCAGTTGGGTGGCTGCTCAGTCGAGCCGAGATCGATCTGAGGCCGCACTGGAGGAGCTGCGACGCCATCGCCTCGTTGTGTGAGCGGGTGTCGTGATGTTGGCAAAGGCGATCCACCCTCATAGGCTTGATAAAGATGATCGTAGACGGAGGTGGCCCCCGTGCCCCTTATAGCTGAATGCCAGGACTACATTCGGGGTGGAAAGCAGAAGAAGGAATACGCTCGTGATGAGGTCGTCGAAGTAGCCTGCCCGCTATGTCGTAGCGAGCGTCGTGAACCGCTCTACACGGAACACGGGGCGATCGGTGTCTCGCGCTGCTTAGCCTGTGCTCTGATTTACACGAGCCCCCGTCTTCGTGCGCCGGAACAAGTCTATTGTGGAGATGCCGCCCTGTACTATGAGGAGGCCCGCCTGATTTTTGATGGGAAAACTGGTCACCACCGCGACCCTAATTATCTTGCTGAGATTCAGACTCTCGAACAATATAAGAAAATCGGGAAGATTCTCGATGTCGGATGCAACATGGGCATGCTGCTTCGGCTTGCGATGAAACGCGGATGGAATTGCGTTGGGCTAGAGCCTTCGCCTTCACTGGCCGAATTGGCTAAGAAACACGGCTTTCCTGTTTGGAATCATTTTCTCCACGACGTGCCGGAGAGCGAGAATGAATCGTTTGACGCGGTCGCCTTTTCAGATGTGTTCGAGCACATCACAGAGCCGCTTCCTTTCTTACAGCACGCAGCGCGCCTGCTCAAGTCAGATGGCGTCCTCTACGTAAGAGTTCCGAATGCAATGTGGAATATTTTTAAACAAAGGATGCTCGCAGTAGTCGGCAAGCATCCCCGGCAGGGGCTATGGGATGCGTACGAGCACGTCGTCCATTACACTGATCAGACTTTGCGCGCAATGTTGACGAAGAGCGGCTTCAGGATCCTCAAGTTGTCAACCGAGGCGCCGATACAGACTCCCAACTGGCACGAACATGTGGGCCACTACTATCAATATCCGACGCCCTGGTTCATGGACATCAAACGGAAAGCCATTCGCACTCTTTTCTATAGGGTTTCGGGCTTCGAGAGACTATTGCGCTTGGGGTCGCTCGGATATCTCGCGCAGAACGTCGTTGCCGTTGCCCGAAAACGCTAGGAGAGCTGTCTCGCATCAGTCTGCCTCTGGTATTGCCACTGTCTCTAGAGGCAGCGCTGCATCGATTCTCACTCGTCGGGGGTCGAGGCGACCATCGCGCCCGTCGCGGGCCAAGTGCTTTCAGAGACACAAAGAGAGCTTCGCCGCAAGAGAAGAGTAGATGAAACGGGATCCTCAACCTCGCAGCGGGACGGTGACTGACAGGCGAGGATTGACCCGGCTGTACCGATGGGCATTCCTTGGACGTGTTCTCGTGGGGCTTCTCGCTTACGCACTGACGCTATATGCCGATTTGCCCGTAGTGGAAGACGCGCTTTTCTACGAAGAAGTCGGGCATGAGGTCGCCCGAAGTTGGCTATCGGGAAACTGGGTTGACTTCGACACTTTACCGCAAGGCGCCCAGACGGCGAGGTTACTGGTTACAGTGATCGCCGTCCTTTACTATGCGTTGGACGGCGTCCGTGCTCTGCCAATTCTGCTCGTCGCGTACAGCGCCGTCACTGCGCTAGTACCGGTCTACATCTATCGTATCGCGCGAGAGTTGCAAGCGTCCGAGGATGTAGCGAGACGAGCGGGATGGCTCGTCGCGCTATCGCCGGCGTTCGTGTTCTGGTCGGGGAGCCTCTACAAGGAAGGCCTGACGCTGTTGCTTCTCAGCGTCGCCGCCTACCACATGCTTCGACTGCAACAACGCTGGCGACCGTGGTCACTGGTCATGATAGTGCTGTCTGTGCTCGGGCTCTGGGGAGTTCGGTACTACCTTGCCGTTCTGCTGACTCTATCAGCGGCGCTGGGCCTGCTTTGGGCTCGTATGTCAAGCGCGAATCCAGCCCTGAGCCTGTGGGTTTTCGTGCGGCATGCGGGAGTCGTGGCCGCATTCGTCGCCCTGATCGTGGCGCTGGGGATTACGGAACGCACCGAGCACGTCCTTGTCGAGAACGATGAAGGCTTGCTGGTGGAGCTCGACGTACGACGGGGCGGGTCAGCAAGAGAAGCGCAGTCTGGCTACTTGCAGGATGCGAGTATCGCTAGTCCGGACCAAGCAGTTCAGTATTTCCCCTTGGGTCTTTTCTATTTTCTTACAGTGCCACTCCCATGGCACTTGGGCGCGCTCCGCCAGAACATGATCATTCCCGAAAACGTGTTCTGGCTGCTGCTCTATCCGCTAATCGTGGCGGGCATCAGCCGCGCGCTCAAGCTCAATCGGCCCGGAGTCCTATTCCTCCTCCTGCTAACGGCTGGGATGTGCGCGACCTATGCGTTATTGGCAGCGAACGTCGGGACCGCGTACCGAATGCGATCGCAAGTCTGGCTACTGTGGGCACCATTCGCCGCGTGGGGATGGGAAGTGTGGCGCGAGCGTCGGCGCCTGGCGAGGCAGGGGCGATTGGTTCGCGGGGGCTCGCGGGCTGTTCGGGCGGGGTCGCGCTAGCGATGTGTGGGATCGCCGGAATCGTAGATCTCCAAGCCCGCCCCGTGGATCCGTCGCTCGTGCGCAGGCTCTGTGAAGTGCTAGTTCACCGTGGCCCGGACGACGAGGGCTCCTACACCAAGGGAACGGTGGCCCTGGGCCAGCGCCGCCTCGCCATTCAGGAACTGGGCGGTGGCCGTCAGCAGATTGGCAACAAGGAGGGCCCGGTCGGGAGCACGTTCCACAGAGATGCTCAAAACTACCCCGAA
>JACXTT010005329.1_pt1 | contig 18724 bp, 18 predicted proteins | sample 9270951 | NCBI WGS metagenome assembly JACXTT01 (sample SAMN15532306, study PRJNA645909) | rock metagenome | isolation source: weathered quartz diorite | place: Puerto Rico | collected 2017-06-21 | reverse complement strand
TGGACTTGAACCAGCCATGCAGATAGCCGTAGCGGCGCACGCGCGCGACCAGGCCAAACAGCAGCGAGAACGGCAGCATCACCCACGCGAACCAGCCCCGGCGCTGCCACTGGGCGGTCACGAAATCGGCAAGAACATGGCGCGGAGCGGACATGGGAGGGCAGGGCGAAGGGGTGGTGGCTGGCGCGGCGGCCAGCCGGACGCGCACATTATGGGCATTGCCCTGCGCATGCGGCAACCCCGGGCCCGGCGACGTACCGGGGCCCGGTGCTTGCGGGGATCAGCGCGGTTGCGCGCTTTGCGTCGAGAAGGTCAGGCGCGACAGTCCTGCCAGCCGGGCCGCTTCCATCACGTTGACCACGGCCTGGTGCGTGGCCTGGGCATCGGCGTTGACGATGACCACCGGCGGCTGGCCGCCCGTGGCTGGGCCGGCCGCGGCGCGCAACTGGTCCGCGAGGCTGGTCACGTCCTTCTGCTCCAGCACCTGCTTGTTGACGGCATAGACGCCGCGCGAAGACACCGACACGACGATCTCCTGCGGCCGCTGTTGCGCGCGCTCGGCGTCGGCGGTCGGGAGCTGGATCTGCAGCTCGGTGTAGCGCGAGTAGGTGGTCGTGATCATCAGGAAGATCAGGATCACGAGCAGCACGTCGATGAGCGGAATCAGGTTGATTTCCGGCTCTTCGCGTCGCTGGCGGGAACGGAATTGCATGACGCTTCCTGCGCTCAGCCGCGCCGTTGCGGCAGGATGGCGTCCAGGAACGCCGTGGCGCGGAATTCCAGCTCGGCCACGTAATCGTCCACGCGGCGCCGGAAGTAGCGCCAGAAGATCAGTGCCGGAATCGCCACGATCAGGCCGAAGGCGGTGTTGTACAGCGCCACCGAGATGCCATGCGCGAGCTGCTCGGGATTGGCGCCGGTGCCGCCCTGGCTGCCAAAGATCTCGATCATGCCGATCACCGTGCCGAGCAGGCCCATCAGCGGGGCGACCGAAGCGATCGTGCCGAGCGCGTTCAGGTAGCGCTCGAGCTCATGGGCGACCGCGCGCCCGGCTTCCTCCACAACTTCCTTGGCGGCGTCGCGCGAGGTATGGGGCTGCAGCACCACGTGGCGCAGACCGGCCGCGAGCACGCGGCCCAGCGGCGAACTCTGTTCCAGCGTATTGACGACCTCCGGCGTGGCGCGGCGCTGCTGCGCGGCCGAGAGCGCCTCTTCGTAGAGCCGGGTGGGAAGCACCTTGCTGCGCTTGAGGGTAAGGAAGCGCTCGACGACCAGCGCCAGCGCAAGAACCGAAGCGAGCAATAGCGGCCAGATCGGCCAGCCGGCTGCTTGAATGATCGAAAACAATTGGACCCCCGAATCGACAACCAAAGACCACAAGAAAACGACCGGCTTCATTTGGCAGGCCTTGGATACGCACACCGAGGCTTTGCGCGCAGCGGCACTGCTCCGAAAATCAGGCAGCACTCTAACCCGCGCCATGGCGCGCGGCAAGACGCTGTCAAGCGGTGTCTCGGCCGCGCATCGGTGCGGTGGCGCACACTTTCCACAGCCGCGCGGGACAGTATTGTGGACGGATTGTGGAAAGCGGCCGGACAAACACGTTAAGGCATTGATCCATAAGGGTAAAGGAAGTGATGCCTGTTTTTTGTGCAAATACGGTTTCACGGCACTTATTGGCCTGTGGATCGTCACTCGGGGGCGCTGGGAGGGGTTTACCCGCTGCTTTCCACACGGTTACGGGACAGGATTGTGGACGGCTTGTGGAAATTGTTCTGAGAACCGGGTTAAGTCATTGATTTTAATGAGAAGACGCACCATTGCCTAAAAAATGGGCAATATGGCGTGCCGCTCGGCGGCGACTCCGGCAATACGATGCCGGGGCCAATGTCTGTCTTTTTCCACACGCTACAAGGAAAGCATTGTGGACGGGTTGTGGACAACCCCTGGAGATCCACCCTAACTCCTTGATTCGTCGGAAGTATACGGTCCATGCCTACAAAATAGGCAAGCGCTCGCCGCATATGGCGCGAAGTGGCGTGTGGCCCGCGAGATTCATCTGCCGGCACCGTGGATGATGTCAGGGACGATGCCATCCCAGCCCAGGCGGCGAACGCAACACCTTTTGGCGCTTGCGCCGAATGAATCGCTTTTATCCAGAGTTCCTGTGGATAACTTTGTGAACAAGCCGCCGGCGCGGCCCGTAAGTGATTGACGCGTAAGGAAATTGGTTACATTGCCTAATTTTTATTGCAGTCTGAAAATTCATAAGAATCAAAGAGTTGTACCTACTCGTGCGGGCCCTGGCAGCGGAAGTCGGCAACATAACCTCCCACTTGACATAGCCGTTATGCTGTGGACATGTCCAACTCACGCCGTCAGCACGGCGACGCCCCATGCCAGACCCGCAGAACTTTTCGCGTGAGTCGCCCTCTATGTCCACCCGCAGCCCACGCGAAGCCATCCCGGTCGGCGAGCTCAACCATGCGATCGCGACCATGCTCGAACGCGGGTTTCCGCTGACGTGGGTGCGCGGCGAAATCTCCAACTTCACCCGGGCCGCCAGCGGTCACTGGTATTTTTCGCTCAAGGACGCGCGTGCGCAGATCCGTTGCGTGATGTTCCGCGGTCGCAACCAGCATGTCGACTTCACGCCGCGTGAAGGGGAGGCGGTGGAAGTGCGCGCCGTGGTCACGCTGTATGAGGCGCGCGGTGACCTGCAGCTCGGCGTGGAGGCCATGCGACGCGCCGGCCTTGGCAATCTTTACGAGGCTTTCCTGCGTCTGAAGGAAAAACTGGCGCAGGCAGGGCTGTTCGCACCGGAACGCAAGCGGCCCGTGCCTGCGCATCCACGCGCCATCGGCATCGTCACTTCGCTGCAGGCGGCGGCATTGCGCGATGTGCTGACCACGCTGCGCCGGCGGGCGCCGCACGTGCCGGTGACGGTCTATCCGGTTCCGGTGCAGGGCGCGGGCGCCGCGCAGAAGATCGCCGACATGCTCGACCAGGCCGGCGCCCGGCGCGAGTGCGACGTCATCATCCTGTGCCGCGGCGGCGGCAGTATCGAAGACCTGTGGTCCTTCAACGAAGAGGTCGTGGCGCATGCGATTGCGCGCAGCGCGGTGCCGGTGGTGTCGGGCGTCGGCCACGAAACCGACTTCACCATTGCCGATTTCGTTGCCGATGTGCGCGCGCCCACTCCCACGGGAGCCGCCGAGCTGGTGAGTCCGGACCGCGGGCACCTGCTGGCGTTGACCCGGCGTGCCAGCGATGCACTGGCACAGTCGATGCGTCGCGAACTCGACCGGCGGGCGCAGCATCTGGACTGGCTTGCGCGCCGGTTGCGCAGCCCGCAGGCGCAGCTCCAGGAGCGGCGTGCGCGCGTCGACAATCTGGCGCGACACTTGCGATCGGCATTGCGGGAGACGGTGATGGCGCAGCGTCATCGCCAACAATTGCTGGCCATGCGCTGGACGGCCTGCCGGCCTGACATTGCGGCGGCCAGCATGGACGTGACGCGGCTGTTGCAACGCCTGCAGGCGGCCATGGCCCGCATGCAGGAGCGGCAAGCGCAGCGCCTGGCACGCGCCGCGGGCGCGCTTGAACTGCTGGCGCCGCAACGCACCCTGGAGCGCGGCTATGCCGTGCTGCTCGACCAGCGCGGCCGCGCGCTGCGTTCGCCGGCCGAGCTGCGTGCCGGCAGCGTGGTGGAGGCCCACCTTGCGCAAGGCGTGGCCGACATCGTCATTGCGGGCGTGCAGGCCAAACTGGGCGGAATCTGAATGGCCGCCGGCCCGGCGCGGACAAACTAACATGACCCCAGGGGGCTTTGCGCCGCGGTTTGCGTGGGTCTTGCAAGTCTCCTACAATCGGCAATTCCCCGACCACAACCCCAACCCACAGAGACAGAACGATGGAACACAAGCTCCCCCCGCTCCCGTACGCGCACGATGCCCTGGCTCCGCACATCTCCAAGGAGACGCTGGAGTTCCACCATGACAAGCACCACCAGACGTACGTCACCAACCTGAACAACCTCATCAAGGGCACCGAGTTCGAGAACGCGACCCTGGAAGAGATCACCAAGAAGTCGTCGGGCGGCATCTTCAACAACGCCGCCCAGGTGTGGAACCACACGTTCTACTGGGAATCGATGAAGCCCAACGGCGGCGGCCAGCCCACCGGCGCGCTGGCGGATGCCATCAACGCCAAGTGGGGCTCGTTCGACAAGTTCAAGGAAGAGTTCACCAAGGTCGCCGTCGGCACCTTCGGTTCGGGCTGGGCCTGGCTGGTCAAGAAGGCCGACGGCTCGCTGGACCTGGTGTCCACCTCGAACGCCGCCACCCCGCTGACCACCGACGCCAAGCCGCTGCTGACCTGCGACGTGTGGGAACACGCCTACTACATCGACTACCGCAATGCCCGCCCGAAGTACGTCGAGGCATTCTGGAATGTCGCGAACTGGGACTTCGCCGGCAAGAACTTCGCTGGCTGATCCGTTTCAGCTTCGATGTGAAAAAGGGCCCGTCGGGCCCTTTTTTCATGGTGCTTCGGACAACCCACCCTGGCGTGGATGGCCGCCGGACGGCGCGCAAAGCAGATCCGGTTGCCCGTTCTTTCAATGCCGGCGAAAGATTACTGCCGGCGCCAGCCGACGCGGCTGGCCATGGTTGCGGGAATGAAGGTTGCTCACGAGATTGAAAGGGGCCACCATCGACCATGACGGAGCGCACGCGATGCCCGAATCCAAGTCCAGGCCAGTAAACTGGGTACGGCTACCGAGCCCAGGGCCGGAAGCGACTCATGAGGCTGGTCAGGTTCGGCAGCGGGATAGGCAGCGGAATACGCAGGGCGAATGCCGCCCGGATGCGGTTCGTCAGAATTCCGTCGTGACCGGCTGCCCCGGTTTTTGCCCAGGTTCTCCGCCATGAAGCCGCATATCCAGAAGTCCCACCGGATGCATCGCAAAGACGATCCGCACGGGCGCAGCCGCTTCTACGTGTCGGTGCTCGTGTTGCTGTGCGTGGTCGGGTTCGTGTACCTGCTCGTCGTCATGCATCCGCGTCTCGCGTGGTAGAGCGGTAGAGCATTACTCGCTTCCTCGACGGCCCAGCCTTGCTGCGCCGGAACCACATGCACGTCCATCGATTTCATTCCGGTACCTCCGGTTCGCTCGCCTGCCTGAGTTATTCGGGATACCGGTTGCGGCAATCGGCGCGCGTCTGACAACGGCGTAGGCGTATGCGCTATCGTGCGCCGTAAGGAAAGCCATGCTGCGCGCTCAGCCGGTCAAGCCTCGCGCGCATGCGGGCGAGGTCGGCGGCGAGCTGCCGCGCCATGAACGGGAGCGGGCCGGGCTGCGCGTCGGGCCCGGCAGCGGCCATTGACGGGGGCGGCGATGGCCGCTGCCCGGTTTCGAGCGCCTCGGCCATCGACAGCAGCGCAGGCTCGATGCCCGGATCTTCGCCTTCGCTCAGGCCTGTCTCGGTTTCGATCGCGGCCATGAGTTCGAGCGCGCTGATGCAGACGCGCGCGGCGTGCTGGATCTCCTCGAACTCCGCCGCTGCTACACCGGTCTCCTTGGCCACGGAGGGAATCAGGCCGCGCAGCGGGATCAGCCTCGTGCCCAGGTCGAGCATGGCCGTGCGCTGTTCCGCGGCATCGGCGAAGCCGCTCTGCATCTTGCGGTGGACTGCTGCGCTGGCCCGCAGCAGCGCGGCCAGCCGGATGCGCCAGGAATAGGAGGCATAGGCCGGCAGCGCGAACGAGAACACGAGCGCGATCGCCGTGCCGATGAAGACATCGACCGTGCGCCACAGCGCGTCATAGACGTTCTGGTTGCCATGGCCGGCCGTGATCACCACGGTGATCGCCGCGAGCAGCGCGATATAGCCGCCCTGGCCGATCGCGTGATAAGCGCAAAAGCCGCAGATCACGGCCATCAGCGCATAGGTCAGCAGCGGCATGCCGACGTACGACTGCTGCACGATCAGCGCCAGTCCCGCCAGCGCGCCGATCAGCGTGCCCAGCCCGCGCTCGGCCGCGCGGCGCCGGATATTGCCATGGTGCTGCAGCCCGCCGATCACCACCAGCACGGTAATGGTGGCCCACTCGCCATGCGGGACGTCGATGCCGGTGGTTAGCGCGATCGACACCAGCAGCGCGAGCGCGACGCGGATCGCGTGGAACTGCCTGGCCTGACGGAAGCGCCGGTTCGTGTCGAACAGCACATCGGTGGTCTTGCGCAGGAGATCGAGCATGGTCGCGTGTCGGCAAGGGGGCGAAGGCCCAGTGTACGTCACGTCACAGCGGAGGAAACAACGCGTTGATGCGGAAAACCAGCCCTTTATTCGGCCCGCCAGGCCTGATTGCGCCACGACACGATTTCACTGGGCGGCGCGGCACCGCCCGGCGCCACGCCTTGGCGGTACGCGAGCGTGAACAGCACCAGCGAGGTGCGCCGGGACGAGTACCGGTCGCGCAGCGGCATGCCGGATCTTGCCGGCCAGCAGTGCGGCGGCAGCCGTCCGGCGCTGGCATAGGCCAGGCCGCAATATCCCCAGCCGGACGACGACAGCTGCCATAGCCAGCGGAAGCCTTGGTTGGGGGAACGGGAGCGTGCGCGCATGCAATGGCCTCCCGATGGATGTCGGGCGCGAATGACCTGTGCGGCGCCGCCGGCAGTGACGCAACCATGCCGGCCAGCCGCGCTCATGCGGAAACAGGCGCAGCCCCTCGCGCCAGCGAGCGGGCCCGCCTCACATCCGTACCTGCCAACATAGCATCTGTCGGCGGCTTGGGGAAACCTCGGCGGCGTTGCGCGCGGAGCGTATTGCTACGTGCGCTTCACACCAGCGATGAATCGTCGTCGAAGAAGCCGCCGTCGTCGAGTCCGCCGGACAGCCCGCCGTCGTCCAGCAAGCCGTTTGCCGTGCTCAGGTTGCCGTTGCCCGACAGGGCGGGATCATCGTTGCCGTAGTAGTTGTTGACGATGGTCGTCTCGGACGGCGCCATGCCCGTGCCCGACTGGCCGAGGAAGCCGCTGCCGCTGTTGTGGTGGAACAGGTTCTCGATGCCCTGGAACAGGAACGCGCCACCCGCCACGCCGGCCGCGGTGGTCGCAATGCTGCCCAGCGTGCTGCCGAACCCGCCGCTGAGAAAGCCCGGGCGTGATGGCTGGGCCGGCACGGCCTGCGGCATGGCTTGCGGCATGGGTTGTGGCATGGCTTGCGGCGCGGCAGCCGGCGCGGACGGCATCTGCACGGGGGTGTGACCCCATGCGTTCTGCGCGCTGATGAAGCTGCCATTGCCGGCGCCATTCCCCGCGTTGGCCTGCGCGGCGGCGAGCTGCCCTTGCAGCGATGCGACCTGCGCCTGCGACGCGGCGAGCGCGTGGTCCAGCAGCATGGCGCGCTGGACCAGCAGGTAAGCCGCGTCAGGCTGGCGGGCCACGGCTTCGGCAATGCGCTGTTGCGCCTGCGGGTCCTTGGCGCCGGCGCTTGCCTGCGTGAGCTGGGTCAGAAAGGCTTCGAGTGCCTGCAATTCCTGGGGGGCCATGCAATCTCTCCTGTCCGGACGGTCCGGTGCTTGGGTACGCACGCAGTCTATGGGGCGAGACTTAAGCGAAACTTAAAAGCAGGACGAGACACCGTCGGCCAGCGCAGGAACGGCCGAAGTGCCCTTCAGGCCGCACCCGTGAACGCGCGCCACAGCAGCAGTACGGCGGCCGCCATGCTGACCAGCGCGAACAGGCGTTGCAGGCGAGCCGCCGGCGCCGCTGCCACGAGACGCCGGCCCGCCAGCATTGCCACGACCGCGCCCAGCGCGAAGGGCAGGGCCATGCCCCAGTCCACGCGGCCCTGCGCGGCGGCCGCACTGATGGCGCCCGCCGAAACCAGCGCGATCACGGCCAGCGACGTGGCCAGGATGCTGCGCGCGGGCAAGTCCGTATAGCGCTTCAGCGCCGGCACGATGACAAAGCCGCCGCCTACGCCCAGCAGCCCGCTCAGCAATCCGGACAGCGCGCCAATGGCGGCCAGTGCCCGTGCGCAGGGACGCGTCCAGAGCAGCCGGCCACGCTGGGGATGCAGCACGCAGGGCGGATGCTGCGCGTGCTGCTCGACCCTGCCGGCCTTGCGCAGGGTGCGCCACGCATTCAGCGCCAGCACCAGCGCGAATGCCGTCATCAGCGGCGCGTTGGGCAGCCGCGCGGCCAGCGCCACGCCGACGGGCGCCATGGCCATGCCGAGCGCACCGATCAGCGCCGCCGCGCGATAGCGCACGATGCCGTCGCGCAGCCCGAGCCCGGCGCCTGCCGCGGCCGCCATGCCCACCGCGATCAACCCCATCGGGGCGGCTTGTGCGACGCCCAGGTGCAGGCCGAACACCAGCATCGGCACGGCCAGGATGCCGCCGCCGGCGCCCGTGGCGGCCAGGATGGCACCAATGATCCCGCCGAGCGCGGCGGTCAGCAATGTGGCTTCCATCGCGGACTACCTCACCACTTCCGGCCGTACCAGCCACTCCCGGCCCTTGAGCATGCCTTCCCAGTACAGCGCGGGCAGGATGTTGGCCTTGAGCATCCAGGCCGCGCGCGAGGGGCGCGTGCCGTCGATGAACCAGGCCGGGAACGTCGGCTTGACCTTGCCGCCATAGACGAACTCGGCCAGCACGATCTTGCCGCGCTCGACCGTGAGCGGGCAGGAGCCATAGCCGTCATAGTGCGCCAGGCCCTGCGCGCGGCCCACGCTGGCCAGCACATTGTGGGCGACGATCGGGGCCTGCTTGCGTGCCGCGGCCGCGGTCTTGGCGTTGCTGGTGTTGGTCACGTCGCCAAGCGCCCAGATGTTGGCAAAGCCCGCATGACGCAGCGTGGCCGGATCCACGTTGACCCAGCCCGCGGCATCCGCGAGCGGACTGGCCTTGATGAAGCCGGGCGCGCTTTGCGGCGGCACGACGTGGATCATGTCGAACTCTTCTTCCACGCTCTGCGTGGTGCCGTCAGCCAGGGTGCGCACGAAGCGCGCACGCCTCTGCGTGCCGTCGATGGCCGTCAGCCGGTGCTGCAGGCGCAGGTCGATGCCGTACGCCTGCACGTAGGACATCAGCGCCGGCACGTAGTCGGCCACGCCGAACAGCGCCGCCCCGGCGTTGAGAAAGCTGACGCGCGTGGCGTCCAGCGTGCCCTGGCGTCGCCACGCGTCGCAGGCCAGGTACATGGCCTTCTGCGGCGCGCCGGCGCACTTGATCGGCATGGGCGGCTGGGTGAAGAGCGCCTTGCCGCCGCGCAGCGCGCTGACAAGCTGCCACGTGTAGGGCGCCAGGTCGAAGCGGTAGTTGGACGTCACGCCGTTGCGGCCCAGCGCCTGCGCCAGGCCCTCGACGCTGTCCCAGTCGAGCTGCAGGCCCGGGCATACGACCAGCTGCTCATAGCGGACGATGCGCCCGTCGTCGAGCCGTACCTCGTTGCGTTCCGGCTCGAACGCCGCCACCGCGGCGCGGATCCAGCGTGTCTGCGGCGGTATGCAGTCCGACATCTCGCGCACGGTAGTGGCGGCCTTGAAGACGCCGCCGCCGACCATGGTCCAGCCGGGCTGGTAGTAGTGGTGCTGCGCGGGGTCGATCAGTGCGATGTCCAGCCCCGGCTCGCGCGCGAGCAGGCTGGCGGCCACGGCAATGCCGGCGGCACCGGCGCCGACGATGACCACGCGGTGGGTGCTGTCGATGACCTTGCCGGCCGGCGCATGGCCGGTGTGCCCACCGGCTATGGCGGGGCGGGGATCTTGGGGGCGAGGATCCATGTTGGGGGCGTTCCTTGAGGGTGAGTGCTGCCCGCCGCCGGCAGGCGGCGGACGCGATGCGGCTGGGCCGCAGGGGGTCAGACAGCGTTGATGGGAATCTTGAGGTAGCGCACGCCGTTGTCCTCGGGCTCGGGCAACTGCCCGGCGCGCATATTGACCTGCACCGACGGCAGCATCAGCGCGGGCATGCCCAGCGTGGCATCGCGCTGCGTGCGCATGGCGACGAAGTCGTCCTCGCTCACACCGTCGTGGACGTGCAGGTTGCCTTGGCGCTGGTCGGCCACGGTGGTGCGGAAGCACAGTTCGCGGCCGCCTGGCCGGTAGTCATGGCACAGGTAGAGCTCGGTCTGCGGCGGCAGCGACAAGATGCGTTGAATCGAGCGGTACAGCGTGCGCGCGTCGCCGCCTGGGAAATCGCAGCGGGCGGTGCCGTAGTCGGGCATGAACAGGGTGTCGCCGACAAAGGCGGCCTGCCGGATGCCATCGCCGACGAGATAGGTCAGGCAGGCGGGCGTATGACCCGGCGTGGACAGCACGGCGACCTCGAGTCCGCCGATGCGCAGGCGGTCGCCGTCGGCCAGCAGCCGGTTGAACTGGCTGCCGTCGCGCGCAAAGGCGGTGCCGGCGTTGAACATCCGGCCGAACACGTTCTGCACCGTGGTGATGTGGGTGCCGATGGCGGTCATGCCGCCTAATTGCGCTTGCAGGTACGGCGCCGCGGAAAGATGGTCGGCATGGACATGGGTCTCGAGGATCCACGCGACCTTGGCGCCGAGCGCCTGTACCCGCGCAATCAGGCGGTCGGCACTGGCGGTGCTGGTGCGTCCGGCGCTGGCGTCATAGTCGAGCACGCTGTCGATGACGGCGCACTGGCGCGAGGCCTCGTCGAGCACGAGGTAGCTGACGGTACTGGTGCGAGGGTCGAAGAAGCCTTCTACCGCAAGGCTGGGGGCGGATGGGGTCGGTTGTGCTGCCACGGTTGTCTGCCAGTTGATGTTCTGGGCAGGGGAAGATCAATTTCCGTGCCTGCTGCGCCGCTTGTTGCGCGGGGAGGGCGGATTCTTCCAGGGAAATCAACGGGAAAGAGCCGTCCAGGACCCGCTTGGAGCGCCGCCTCCAGCCTGTCTCTATGGCATACTCCTCTGCCATTTGGCAGTAATTGGCAGTCCGTGACAGTGGGCTGCCCACAATGATGGCGCCCCCCAAGACTCCCCCTTCCGAGACCGGCAATACCCCGGCTCAGGCCGACGCGATGCGTCCGCTGATTGCCTTCCTGGAACATGAGGCGCAGCCGATGATCGTGCTCGATCCCGACTACAACATCGTCGCGGCCAATGCCGCCTACCAGCGCCAGTTCGCGCGCAACGGGGCCCGGTACGTGGGCAGGAAGTGCTACCAGGTCTCGCACCAGTACGACGTGCCATGCGACCGGGCCGGCGAACACTGCCCGATGCAGAAGGCGCGCGAAACCCTTGGCAGCGACCGCGTCCTGCATGTTCACCACACGCCGCGCGGCCCTGAGCATGTCGATGTCGAGCTTCGGCCCATCGTCGGCGCCGACGGCGCCATCGTCGCCTTTGTCGAACGGCTCAACACCGTCAAGAGCGCGTCCGCGCGTGTCAGCGAGGGCGGCCTGGTCGGCCGCTCGCCCGCGTTCAACGCCGTGCTCGAACAACTGCATCGCGTGGCGCCGTCCGCGCTGCCCGTGCTGCTGCAGGGGGAGTCCGGCACTGGCAAGGAGATGTTCGCGCGTGCACTGCATGACGCCAGCGACCGGGCCTCGGGTCCGTTCGTGGTGGTGGACTGCTCGGGCTTGTCGGAGACCCTGTTCGAGAGCGAACTGTTCGGCTATGAGAAAGGCGCATTCACCGGCGCGCAGTCCCGCAAGCCCGGGCTGGTGGAAACCGCGCAGCATGGCACGCTGTTCCTGGACGAGATCGGCGACGTGCCGCTGGCCATGCAGGTCAAGCTGCTGCGGCTGATCGAGTCGCGCACCTTCCGCCGCGTGGGCGGACTGGAAACGCAGGCCGCCGACTTCCGCCTGGTGGCGGCCACGCACAAGCCGCTGCAGGAGATGGTGGCGCAGGGCACGTTCCGGCAAGACCTGCTGTATCGCATCAACGCCTTTCCAATCCATTTGCCCGCCTTGCGCGAGCGGCCGCAGGACATCCCGCTGCTGGCGCAGGCGCTGCTGCGGCGCGCGCTGCCAGCGGACCGTACTGTGCGCATCGACGATGAGGCGGCGGCACGGCTGTGTGCGCACGCCTGGCCGGGCAATATCCGCGAACTGCGCAACGTGCTGGAGCGGGCCATGCTGTTCGCCGACGACGGCGTCATCCGTGCCAGGGACCTGCCGCCCGAACTGGCGCCGGGCACGGCGACGCCAGTGCGCGCCGACCTGCTGCGCGATCCCGCATGGCATGGCCACGCGCGCGTGCCATGGCCCGACGATGCTGCGCTGCGGGCGCTGGCGCGCGAATTCCCGGGCACGCGCAAGGCCTTGGCGGCTCGCCTCGGTTGCAGCGAGCGCACGCTGTACCGCCGGCTGCGGGCCCTCGGCCTGGCGTGAACGTCATGCGGCCATGGTAATGTCCCCGGTTATTCCGTACTGCGGCAACGAGGGCATGCATGCAATCTGGCATCGTCGATCCCGGCTATGGCTCCGATCCGGTGGGGCTGGTCAACGGCTATCTCTTCACGCCGGGCCAGCCGGCGCGTGAAATCGGCTCGGCCGATGCGCTCGACTGGCTCGCGCGTACGCGCGCCGCGGAGCCGGGCAACCCCGGCGGCGGTGCCTTCCTGTGGCTGCATTTCAACCTGTCGCACAGTGCCTGCGAGCGCTGGATGCGGGCGCGGCTGGACCTGCCGGAGGACTTCTTCGAGTCGCTGCGCCAGGGTTCGCACTCGACCCGCATCGAGCGCCAGGATCCGGCGCTGCTGGCGGTGGTCAATGACGTGATCTACAACTTCGGGGTCTCGTCCAACGATATCTCGACGCTGTGGGCCTGCGCCGACCGCTGCCTGCTCGTCACGGCGCGAGCGAAGCCGCTGCGTTCGATCGACAAGCTGCGCGCGGCGGTGCGCCGCGGCGAGGGCTTCCGCTCGCCGCTGGACCTGCTGGTGCACCTGCTGCGCGACCAGGCCGACGTGCTGGTGCAGATCGTGCGCGAGACCGGCATCGGCGTGGACCGCATCGAAGACCAGCTGCTCGCGCAGCGCCTGCAGGCCAACCGCGCCGACCTCGGCGCCATGCGGCGCGGGCTGGTGCGGCTGCAGCGCCTGCTGGCGCCCGAGCCGGGCGCGATGTTCCGGCTGCTCAACCGCCCGCCGCCCTGGATCCGCGACCACGACCTGCTGGAACTGCGCGAGGCGACGGAAGAGTTCTCGCTGGTGCTCAACGACCTCGCGGCGCTGGTGGAGCGCATCAAGCTGCTGCAGGAAGAGATTGCCGCCAAGCTCAACGAACAGACCAACCGAACGCTGTTCACGCTGACGCTGGTCACGGTGCTGGCGCTGCCGATCAATATCGTCGCGGGCTTTTTCGGCATGAACGTCGGCGGCATTCCGCTGGCCGAACACCCGCACGGGTTCTGGATACTGGTGGCCCTGGTGGCTACTTTCACAGTGTTGGCCGGCCGCTGGGCATTCCGCAAGGAAGGGCCGTAGCGCGGTCCTTCACGGGATTGCCATGCTGCCGCGCTAGCATCGCCACCCGCAGGGCCTGTGCCAGGCCCAGGCCGCAACGGGACCAAGCATGTGGAGCACGCCATGAAAAACCACGAAGAAGCGCTGATCCGACGCATCCACCGCGAGGTGGCGGACCAATACGACGAAGAACTCGAACTCGAACTCGAGCTCGAGGACCGCGAGTTCGTGATGGGTCCCGATGGCCAGGCCAGCCTGGCCGAGGACGGACCCGACGAACGGGCGCAGCGCCAGCGCTATTTCCACGAACTGTTCCGCCTGCAGGGCGAGCTGGTCAGGCTGCAGAGCTGGGTGGTCAGCAGCGGGCACAAGGTGGTGGTGCTGTTCGAAGGCCGCGATGCGGCCGGCAAGGGCGGCGTGATCAAGCGCATCACGCAGCGCCTGAACCCGCGCGTGTGCCGCGTGGCCGCGCTGCCCGCGCCCAACGACCGCGAGCGCACGCAGTGGTACTTCCAGCGCTATGTGTCGCACCTGCCCGCGGCTGGCGAGATCGTGCTGTTCGACCGCAGCTGGTACAACCGCGCCGGCGTCGAACGCGTCATGGGTTTCTGCAGCGACGACCAGTACGAAGAATTCTTCCGTTCCGTGCCGGAATTCGAGCGCATGCTGGTGCGCTCGGGCATCCAGGTCATCAAGTACTGGTTCTCGATCTCCGACGACGAGCAGCACCTGCGCTTCCTGAGCCGCATCCATGATCCGCTCAAGCAGTGGAAGCTCAGCCCGATGGATCTCGAGTCGCGCCGGCTCTGGGAGGACTACACGCGGGCCAAGGAAATCATGCTGGAACGCACGCATATCCCCGAGGCGCCATGGTGGGTGGTGCAGGCCGTGGACAAGAAGAGCGCGCGGCTGAACTGCATCCATCACCTGCTGCAGCAGGTGCCCTATGCGGACGTCGACCAGGAGGCCGTGGTGCTGCCCCAGCGCGAGCGGCACGCCGACTATGTGCGCATGCCGGTGCCGCAGGACATGATCGTGCCGGAGATCTACTGACCCGGTAGGCCGGCGGCTGCCGCGGCAGCCACGGTTCAGGCAATTTGAATGAGTCGGACAGTGCGCGCCACCCCGCCGGCAGCGATGGCGCGCTAGCATCAACGGGTTTGCTGTCCGCTGTTCGCCCCCCCAGATGACCTTTGTCGTAACGGATGCCTGCATCCAGTGCCGCCACACCGACTGCGTGGAAGTCTGCCCCATGTCGTGCTTCCACGAAGGGCCAAACTTCCTTGCCATTGATCCTGACCACTGCATCGATTGCTCGATGTGCGTGCCGCTGTGCCCGGTAGGCGCGATCTATTCCGAGCATGACCTGCCCGAAGGCCAGCGCCATTTCGTGGCGATCAACGCTGAACTGGCACGCCGCCCTGACTGGCGGCCATTGCTGAAGGCGAAGGGGCGGCTGCCCGATCACGCTGACTGGGCGGATCACCCAGACCGGTTGTCGCTGCTGGTCCGGTAAGCCGGCGCCAGTCCCGCTCAGCGTTTCCCTTCGCGGTACTCCGGGAAGGCCTGGTCCAGCGTCAGCACGGTGCCGGTCAGGCTGCCGTCGTAGCCGGGCAGGGCATCGACGCGCTGGCGGAAGCTTTCGCTGGTGAGCGCGCCCACTGCGCCGGCCAGCGCGGTGCTGGTCAGCATCTGCTTCTCGATGGCGAAGAAGTAGCGCTCCTTGAGCACCGGCACAAATTCCAGCCCGAAGCGGCGCGCCGCGGTTTCCACCCCGAAGCCCACGTCTGCCATGCCACTCCCGATGTAAGCCGCCACTGCGGCGTGCGTAAATTCGCCGTTGTTGTAGCCCTCTATCTTTGCCGGATCGATACCGCGCGCGGCCAGGATCAGGTCCAGCAGCAAGCGGGTGCCGGAGCCGACCTGGCGATTGACGAAGCGCACTTCACGTCGCATCAGGTCTTCGAGCGTGTGCACACCGAGCGGATTGCCCATGCGTACGAACAGCCCCTGGCTGCGCACGGCCAGGTGGATCAGGCAATGGGTGTCGGGTTTCAGCCACGTGGTGAAGTGCCGGACCATGTCGTGCTCGAACTCGCCGACCGGCACGTGGAAGCCAGCAATGTCGCAGGCGCCCTCGGCCAGCGCGGCCACCGCTTCCACGCTGCCGCAGTACTTCAGGTCATGCCGTACTTGCTGCTCGTCGAGGAAATCGCGCAGCGCCGCCACCGCGAAGCCGTGGCTGGCGTGCAGCCTCGCGACCGGATCGGTCCGGTCCATCAGCTTCTTCAGCTCGATCTCCAGCTCCGAGGCCAGGCTGTCCAGCGTCGGCGACAGCCGCGCGCCGATACGCTTGCTGGCCCAAACGAGTTGCTGCGCCAGCGGCGTGAGCGCGCTGCCGCGCCCGCGGGTCTTGGCGATCAGCGGGCCGCCGAACAGCGATTCCGCGTCGCGCAGGATGCCCCACGCATAGCGGTAGGACAGCGCGACCGCCTCGGCCGACTGGCTGATGCTGCCGGAGGCCTCGATATGGCCCAGCAGCGCCACCAGGCGCGACACGTCCAGCGGTTCGCCGGCCGGGCTGTCATCGTCCCGGATTTGCAGGTGAGGGGAGATCGAAATGCGGATCATATGAAAAAAATAGCTTATTGAACCTCGTCAAACAACTACTTATAGTCGCTCCAACGGCCATAAAGCCGTGGTTATACCCCGGTAAATAGGAAAAAAATAGCATATAAACGGTCGCCCTGCCGAGGGTGCGGCCCCCACAGGAGACGCCATGCCAGATACCGCCACCCTCGCTACGGCGCCGGCCGACGCGGCCCGCACAGCGGCCATCGCCGCGATCGTGGCGGCGCGCCAGGACATGCCCGGGGCCTTGCTGCCCATCCTGCATGAAATCCAGGACACCCAGGGCTACATCCCCGAGACGGCCGTGCCGGTCATCGCCAAGGCGCTGAACCTGTCGCGCGCCGAAGTGCATGGCGTGATCACGTTCTACCATCATTTCCGCCAGCAGCCGGCCGGCCGCCACGTGGTGCAGGTCTGCCGTGCCGAGGCCTGCCAGTCGGTCGGCGCCGAGGCGCTGGCCGAATACGCGAAGCGCGCGCTCGGCTGCGATTTCCATGAGACCACCGCCGACGGCACGGTCACGCTGGAGCCGGTCTACTGCCTCGGCCAGTGCGCCTGCGGCCCGGCCGTGATGATGGGCGAGCAACTGCACGGCTACGTCGATGCGAAGCGCTTCGACGTGCTGGTGCGCCAGCTGCGCGACGTCCAGCCCGCCAACGAGGAGGCCCAGGCATGAGCGCCACCATCACCACCATTTTCGTCCCGCGCGATTCCACCGCGCTGGCCCTGGGCGCCGACGACGTCGCGCGCGCGATCGCATGTGAAGCTGCGGCGCGCGGCGAGTCGGTCCGCATCGTGCGCAACGGTTCGCGCGGCATGTTCTGGCTCGAGCCGCTGGTCGAGGTGCAGACCGGCGCGGGCCGCGTGGCCTACGGCCCGGTCAGCGCCGGCGACGTGCCGGGGCTGTTCGATGCAGGCCTTCTGCAAGGCGGCGCGCATGTGCTCGCACACGGGCTGACCGACGAGATTCCATTCCTCAAGCGCCAGGAACGCCTCACGTTCGCGCGCGTGGGCATCACCGATCCGCTGTCGCTGGACGACTACCGCGCGCATGAAGGCTTTGCCGGCCTTGAACGCGCGCTGGCGATGGACCTGGCCGCGATCGTGCAGGAAGTGACCGACTCCGGCCTGCGCGGCCGCGGTGGCGCGGCATTCCCGACCGGCATCAAGTGGAAGACCGTGCTGGGTGCGAAGTCCGCCGTCAAGTACATCGTCTGCAATGCGGATGAAGGCGACTCGGGCACGTTCTCCGACCGCATGGTGATGGAAGACGACCCGTTCGTGCTGATCGAAGGCATGACCATCGCCGGCCTGGCCGTTGGCGCGGAGCAGGGCTACATCTACTGCCGTTCGGAATACCCGCATGCGATTGCCGTGCTGAATGCGGCCATCGCCATTGCTACGGCAGAGGGTTGGCTTGGTGATGACCTTCGCGGCAGCGGAAAACGCTTCCACCTGGAAGTGCGCAAGGGCGCTGGCGCCTACGTGTGCGGCGAGGAAACCGCGCTGCTCGAAAGCCTGGAAGGCAAGCGCGGCGTGGTGCGCGCCAAGCCGCCGCTGCCGGCGCTCGAAGGCCTGTTCGGCAAGCCCACTGTCATCAACAACGTGATCTCGCTTGCGACGGTGCCCGTGATCCTCGCGCGCGGCGCACAGCATTACCGCGACTTCGGCATGGGCCGTTCGCGCGGCACGCTGCCGTTCCAGCTTGCAGGCAACATCAAGCAGGGCGGACTCGTCGAAAAGGCGTTTGGTGTCACGCTGCGTGAACTGCTCTATGACTATGGCGGCGGCACGCGCAGCGGCCGCGCCGTGCGCGCGGTGCAGGTGGGCGGCCCGCTCGGCGCATACCTGCCGGAGTCGCGCTTCGACGTGCCGATGGACTACGAAGCCTATGCCGCGTTCGGCGGCGTGGTCGGCCACGGCGGCATCGTGGTGTTCGACGAGACCGTTGACATGGCGAAGCAGGCCCGCTACGCCATGGAGTTCTGCGCGATCGAATCGTGCGGCAAGTGCACGCCGTGCCGGATCGGCTCCACGCGCGGCGTGGAAGTCATGGACAAGATCATCGGCGGCAACGAGCCAGTCAAGCATGTGAAGCTCGTGCGCGACCTGTGCGACACCATGCTCAACGGCTCGCTCTGTGCCATGGGCGGCATGACGCCGTACCCGGTGCTGTCCGCGCTCAACGAATTCCCCGAGGACTTCGGCCTCGCCCCCAACCCAGCCAAGGCGGCCTGAGCCTGCGCCAGAACAGAACAACGGGAGACAACCATGGATTGCCGCGATGTGATCGACTTCGGCACCCCCGCCAGTGAATCGACCGAGATGGTCACCCTCGAGGTCGACGGCGTCAGCGTCACCGTGCCGGCCGGCACGTCGGTGATGCGCGCCGCGATGGAGGCGGAGGTCAGTGTGCCCAAGCTGTGCGCGACCGACAGCCTGAAGTCATTCGGCTCGTGCCGCCTGTGCCTGGTGGAGATCGAAGGGCGCCGCGGCTATCCGGCCTCGTGCACCACGCCGGTGGAAGCCGGCATGAAGGTGAAGACCCAGAGCGACAAGCTGGCCGACCTGCGCCGCGGCGTGATGGAGCTGTATATCTCCGACCACCCGCTGGACTGCCTGACCTGCCCGACCAACGGCAACTGCGA
>JACXTT010005328.1_pt1 | contig 18725 bp, 16 predicted proteins | sample 9270951 | NCBI WGS metagenome assembly JACXTT01 (sample SAMN15532306, study PRJNA645909) | rock metagenome | isolation source: weathered quartz diorite | place: Puerto Rico | collected 2017-06-21 | reverse complement strand
GACCTATGCGCCGGACATGAAGCTGGCGCGCATGCTCTTGACGGAGGAAGCGGCATCATGAGAATCGGCAGCGGCTTCGATGTGCACCAGCTGGTGCCGGGACGCAAATGCATCATCGGCGGCGTGCATATTCCCCATGAGCGCGGGCTGCTCGGCCATTCGGATGCCGATGTGCTGCTGCATGCCATCTGCGATGCGCTACTAGGCGCTGCCGCACTCGGCGATATCGGCAAACATTTTCCCGACAGCGATGCGCGCTACAAGGGCATCGACAGCCGCAGCCTGCTCAAGCATGTGGCCGCGCTGATCCATGAACGCGGCTGGAAAGTCGGCAATGTCGACGCCACCATCATCGCGCAAATGCCGCGCATGGCGCCGCATATTCCGGCCATGGTGAACAACATCGCGGCCGATCTGGGCGTGGAAGCGGGGCAGGTGAATGTGAAGGCGACGACGACGGAAGAACTGGGATTTACGGGAAGAGGCGAGGGGATTGCGGCGGAGGCGGTTTGTTTGTTGGTGGCGAAGTAGATTTCGAATAAACGGCAGCTACCTTTACTATTCGCCTTAGTCAATCGACTACGCGTCCGATGCTGTCGGCGACAAAAGACTCGTTGTTTTTAATGAAAATCACGGATACCCGAAACCGCTTGCAAACGACGACAAATTGCGCGCGCTTAACCTCGCCGTTGGTTGATATTGATAATTTGAGAAGCTTGTTTTCGTGACTGGTGCGAAGGCAAGACTCTACTCGTTGGCGTTCGCCCTCATCAACAAAACCTTGAACGCCGCAGCGCTCAATGTCATCCGGGTATTTTTTCCCCTTCAGGCAAATCAGTTTGGTGTCGAGATCTACGCTCGCGCCCGGCAATGAATTTAATGCCTTTTCTTGAACGGTCGCAGGGGTCGCTATCGCAAGTTCATACGCGAGAAATAGAGCGACAAAAACTATTGATCTCATGGCGGTAATACCTCGTCGGCGCGAATCTGAATAGCTGTCGTGAAGCACTTTACAAAAATCGTAGAACGCCATTCCGCGCGCCTTCCCAAGCAAAAAATGCTCCAAAACCCGCACCAATGCTGGACTTTAGCCATCGCCTGCGCCGTAAAATCAAAAAACAAGCAGGCTGCATGGTGCGTCCAAATCCGACGTATGCCGCGTGACGATGGGTGGTGAATGGTTGCCCGGTGGATTGTCGGGCCGGGCATTGCCAAACCTGCCTGGAAGGCTGTGGCGGTAGCCGGCATTTCCGCGGTCAAGCGGCACCGTGCGGGGGGCATTTGCGGCGCTTCCCATACTTGTGTAGTGTGGATGCGCCGAATACGGCAAAAATTCCAACAACGCAAAGGGGGATTTATGAAACGCAAAGCAAATTTTACTTATGCATTGAACATCCCGGCGCACTCTCTGTGGTGCGGCCTGATATTTGGTCTGCTTGCCCCGCTCGCATATGCGCAGGCTCCGTCGCCCGCCCCAACGCCTGCTGTCGAAATGTCCGTAACGCATACCGCGAACGAAGCCGCATTGAAATGGGGCCCATGTCCGCCTTTCCTGCCGCAAGGCTGCGGCATCGCGGTTTTGCATGGCGACCCGACGAAAAACAATGTCGACGTATTTTTGAAGGTGCCTGGCAAATCGAAAATTCCGCCACATTTGCACACCTCGGCAGAGCGCATGGTGCTGGTGGCGGGCGAGATGCAGGTTACCTACGAGGGAGAAAAAATGGCGGTGCTGAAATCGGGTGCATATGCCTATGGGCCCGCCAAAAAGCCGCACTCGGCTTACTGCGCAAGCGCCGTTCCCTGCGTGCTTTTCATCGCCTTCGAATCGCCGCTGGATGCGATACCCGTGGAGGGCAAGAAGAAATAGCCGGCAGCCAGACGGCATAGCTGCAATCATCCGGCTCGTCCGGCGCGAAAACGGATTTGCATTGCGCCGGACGCATTCTTTGCCCGCCTCCCAACGCGGCTGCAGGGCTAGCCCAGCGCCTGCTCAATATCCGCCTTCAAATCCGCAAGGTCCTCGACACCAACCGACAACCGCACCAGGCTGTCGCTGATGCCCAGGGTCTTGCGAATCTCCGCCGGAATCGAGGCGTGGGTCATGATGGCCGGGTGTTCCGCGAGGCTTTCGACGCCGCCGAGACTTTCGGCACAGACGAACACCTTCAGGTTTTCGAGGAAGCGGCGGGATTGTTCCAGATCGCCCTTAAGAATCAGTGTGACCATGCCGCCGAAGCCATTCATCTGCGACTTGGCCAGCGCGTGTTGCGGGTGCGAGGGCAGGCCGGGGTAGTAGACCTTGTCGACTTTGGGGTGTGTGGACAGCCATTCGGCGATGGCGGCGGCGCTTTGGCAGTGGCGTTCCATGCGCAGGTGCAGGGTCTTCAAACCACGCATGGCGAGGAAGCTGTCGAAGGGGCCCAGGATGCTGCCGACGGCGTTGTGCAGGAAAGCGAGTTTGTCGGCGAGCTCGCCTTTTTCACGCGCGACCACCATGCCGCCGACCATATCGGAATGGCCGTTCAGATATTTGGTGACCGAGTGAACCACCAGATCGAAGCCGTGATCGAGCGGGCGCTGGATGTAGGGCGTGGCGAAGGTGTTGTCGGCGACCGCAACCAGCTTGTGTTTTTTGGCGATGGCTGCGACCTTGGCGAGATCGACCAACTTCAGCAGTGGATTGCTCGGCGACTCCACCCAAATCATTTTGGTATTGGGCTTGATCGCGGCTTCAATTTTTGCCGTATCGCTCATGTCCATGAAGGTGAAATCGAGCCCGGCAGAACGCCGGCGCACGCGTTCGAACAGGCGGTAGCTGCCGCCGTAAAGATCGTCGGATGCGATCACATGGCTGCCGGTGTCGAGGGTATCGAGCACCGTGGCCGAGGCGGCGAGGCCGGAGGCGAAGGCATAACCCTGTGCGCCGTTTTCCAGATCGGCCACGCAGCGCTCGAAGGCCATGCGCGTCGGGTTCTGGCTGCGCGCGTACTCGTAGCCCTTGTGCACGCCGGGGCTCGATTGCACATAGGTCGAGGTGGCGTAGATCGGCTGCATCACCGCGCCGGTGGTCGGGTCGGGCTCCTGCCCGGCGTGGATGGCGCGGGTGCCGAAGCGATGTCTTGTCGCCATGATTATTGGGTCCTTCTGCGCAGATAGTTGAGCAAATCGTAACGGGTGATGAGGCCGAGGAATTTTTCGCCATCCTTGACGATGGCGATATGGCCGCGATCGAAAATCGGCATCAGTCGATTGATCGGATCCTTCACCTGCACGGTGTCGAGCTTGGCGGTCATGGCCTCGCGCACCGGCGCCTTGAAGCGCGTCTCGTCGCCGAAGATCGACAGCAGGATATCGGATTCATCGATGATGCCGACCACCTGCTCGTTGTCCATCACCGGCAGCTGCTGGAAGTCGTAGAGCTTCATGCGTGCATAGGCCGTCTGCAGGGTGTCGTCGGGCTTGATGGTAATTGTTGCGCGGTCGCGGTGATGGCGCGCGATCAGGTCTGAGAGATCGCCCTTGCTCGGCTGCTTGATGATGCCCTGGTCGGTCAGCCAGTAATCGTTGTACATCTTCGACAGATATTTGCCGCCGACGTCGCAGACGATGGTGACGACGCGTTTTGGCGAGGTCTGTTCGCGGCAGTAGCGCAGCGCAGTGGCGAGCAGGGTGCCGGTGGAGGAGCCGCCCATGATGCCTTCCTTCTGCAGCAATTCGCGCGCCGCCAGCAGGGCTTCGCCGTCGGGAATCGCATAGGCCTTGCGCGCCAGTTTGATGTCGAGATTGGCCGGCACATAATCGCCGCCGATGCCTTCCACCAGCCACGAACCCGGTGTGCCATGCGTGCCGGTATTGACGATCTCGTTCAGGATCGAGCCCTTGGGATCGGCCAGCACCATTTCCAGATGCGGCGCGTGCTTCTGGAAAAAGCGCCCCATGCCGGTCAAGGTGCCGCCGCTACCGACGCCGCAGACGATGGCGTCGAGGCGATGTTCCATCTGTTCCCAGATTTCCGGCGCGGTCCATTGTTCATGCGTGGCCGGGTTGGCGGGATTGGAGAACTGGTCGATGCAGTGCGCGCTTTCGCCGGCGGCCACAAGCTCGGCGGCGATGCGTTTGGCCATGTCCTGGTAATACTCGGGGTGACCCTTGCTCACATCCGAGCGGGTCATGACGATGTTCACGCCCATGGCGCGAAGGTGGAAGATTTTTTCCTGGCTCATCTTGTCGGGAATCACCAGGGTCAGCTTGTAGCCCTTGTGGATCGCCGCCAGTGCCAGGCCGAGGCCGGTGTTGCCGGCAGTCGCTTCGACGATGGTGCCGCCCGGTTTCAGCTTGCCCTGGGCTTCGGCGGCCTCGATCATGCGCAGGCCGATGCGGTCCTTGATTGAGCCGGCCGGGTTGTTGCATTCGAGCTTGGCGTACAGCTCGCAGACGCCGGTGTCGAGATTATTGAGTCGGACCAGCGGCGTGTTGCCGATCAGGTCGAGGACATTGTTGTAGCGGTTCATGGATTCCCTTGATTGTCGTAGCCGCGGCGCGGATAGCGCGGCGGAGGCGAGGTTCGGGCGCCAGGCCTTGTGGGCCGGCGCTTTGAAGCCGCCATCTTACGCGTTTCTGGGAAGTGCATAGCAGAGGCAGAAACCTGAAATCCGGCCGCATGCTGCATTCATATCCGGGATTTTCATTGCTTATAAAAAACCGCCGTGACGCTACTGCAAAGAATCCGGACAGGCTCATCGGGCACCGCTTCCCAATGCCCTAGGCGGCCGATTGCAACCGTTCTTGAGCGGCGTTCGACTGCCCGGGCGGTGCCAAGCAGTTAGATCAGTTTGTCGCGCCGCCGATGTTTGCAACGATTTTTTTTATGATATTGCGGAGCCAGAGATGGGCCGGGTCGTCGTTCAACTGTGTGAGCCACACCAGCGATGTTGGATATTTGGGGATGTCCACTGGAGTTGGGCTGACCGTCAATCCATAGTCGTCGGCAAAACGCGCAGCCGTGTACTCAGGCAAGGTGGCGATGGCGTCGACCTGTTTGAGAAGCGTCGGCAATACCGAGAACGAACTAGTTGCGTAAATCACCTTTCTCTGCTTCTTGATTTGCGCGAGGGCATGATCGACTACGCCTTCAAGATCGCCGTTAGGCGAAAACAGCAGATGCGGAAGATCGAGAAACCTGGCCATTGATATAGGCCCACGGATCTTCATGCGCCTGCCGTCGAACAAGCATTTGTAGCCGACGTTCACCAGATTGTCCCGGGATTGCCACTTCGGAATGTCGCCAATAAGCCCGCAGGCCAAGTCGATTTCCCCGTCGTCGAGCATTTGCGCCGCCGTATGCCGCAGGATGGGCCGAACCACGATACGGATGCCCGGTGCATCTTTCTGCAGCTTCTTTAGAAGATGCGGCATCAGAAAATATTCATGATTGTCCGGCATCCCCAGGCGGAAAACCCTGGTTTCGCTGGCAGGTTCAAAGGGCCGTCGCGACTGCAAAGTCGATTGCAGTTCCCGCAACAAAGGTTCCAGCGAACGCATCAGCTCATTGGCGCGCGAAGTGGGAGCCATTCCCTTCGGCGTTCGGTAAAGAAGCTCGTCGTTCAGCGCTTCGCGCAGACGCTTCAGCGACGCGCTTATTGCCGGCTGGCCGAGATTCAACAAGTTCGCCGCTTTGGTGAGATTGCGTTCCTGCATCAAGGTCACGAACACCGGCAGCAGGTTCAAATCGAATTTCTTTAAATCATTTGAATTGATGGCCATCATCATTCCAATCAATTTGAATAATCGAACCCAAGCATAAATAATTCGCAGCGCCATGTCCAAGTTCATTTCCATCAACCGGAGCGCGCCGTGAGCCTGAAAGATCCGAATGTCGTCAATGGCAACAATCCCAAACGCGTTGCCATCGTGATTTCCAATCCGGCGATTGCGACCACCACTGGCTGGCCTGTGGGGTTTTGGTGGAGCGAGCTCTCGCATCCCTACCTTGCGTTCAGCGAGCGTGGTTTTGAGGTGGAGATATTCAGTCCCGATGGCGGCAAATGCGAGGCCGATGCGATGAGCGACCCCAACGATCAAAGCGGGTACTCCAGCAGCGACTTGATCAGTCAAGGGTTTATACGAACGCCAAAGTTGCGGGCACTGGTGGATAAAACCGGGAAAGCGGACGAAATCGATATAAAAAAGTTCGATGCGATTGTCGTTGCAGGGGGACAGGCGCCGATGTTCACGTTCGAAAAGGCCATCGGCCTGCAGAAGAAATTCGTGGAATTTTACGAGGCCGGCAAGATTGCGTGCGCCCTTTGCCATGGCGTCGCAATACTTCGTTACGCGAGACTGAACAATGGCCGCCTCCTCGCCCACGGCAAGACCGTCACCGGCTTTGCCAACGTCGAAGAAGACTTCGCCGATAACGCGGTTTGGAACATGGGCCTCCTGCCGCGCGACAAACACATAATGCCTTGGCGAATCGAGGACGAGCTGAAGAAACTTGGCGCCAATTACGTTCAAGCCGGCCTATGGCGGGCATTCGCATGCCGTGACGGAAATCTTGTCACCGGGCAGCAAAACTTCTCCGGCGGCGAAACGGCCGAACTGGTGATCGAGGCGCTCGGTCGTTGATTCAATCCTATTTCAATTCCATAAATTATCGATGGAGGGGCAATGCAATTTGTACTTTTGCGAGTAGCGGCGCTTGCTGCTGCAATCTTGATGGCTGGGTGCGGATCGAAAGGTTCGACTTCCCATTCGGAAGCGACATTGAGGCCCATCTATGTTCTCGTGCATGGCGCCTGGATGGGGAAAAATAGCTGGGAGCGAGTCGCAACGCTACTGAAGAAAGATGGCGCGGAAGTGATCCTTGTGGAGCTTCCGGCCCACGGCGCCGATCCCACGCCAGCGGAACAGGCGACCCTGACTGCCTATGTGGACGCGATTGTAAGGGCAATAGGCCCCCGCACCAACGTCGTGCTGGCGGGACACAGTTTTGGCGGCATAGTCGCCACTGCCACAGCAGAAAAGATACCGCAAGCGATCGGCAAACTCGTCTATGTGGCGGCTTATCTGCCGAGGAATGGAGAAAGCAGCTATATGCTGTCCTCGAACCCGGCAGGAGCTTCCAGTCTGGTCGGCAAGTATTGGCAGCAGGCGGACCCCGCCAAATACACACCGGCCTCCATTCGCAGCGACGGGCTGGTTGCCACTTTTTGCGGCGATTGCGACGAGGCGGCCAAAGCCGCAATTGTCTCCATGCATCGCGAAGAGCCGGTTCCGCCACTGGCCACGCCGGTGGCCATTACGGCCGAACGCGCCGGAAAAATCCCGAGATATTACGTTGCAACCGCCAACGACAATGCGATCCCTTACAACCTGCAGCGGTTGATGCTGGCCAACACCCCGGTCCGGCAGGTGGTGACGCTCGATACCTCGCATGTTCCCATGCTGTCGATGCCAGGGCAGGTTGCGGATGCACTGCGCCAGTTTGCCGGCGAGTAGTAGCGGGTGTCCGTTCAATCCATCGCACCTGGAGCGCGACCTGCTGCGGCGGGAGGGCGGGGTACCCGCCAGCGGCGGCATTTGCGATGACAACGGCCTTGACTGGCGAATTTCAACCGCTGCACAAACTGCTGCATCGGCCCCGAGACCGTCCAGCGCAAATCCGCATCGATGCAAGTCAGGCGCAGGAAAATATATTTCGGGCCAAGGAGATATCGAAATGAAGAAGGCAAATTCAAGTCCCAACGTCGAAAATATGCAGATCACCCGCCGCACATTTCTCAAAGCGGCTGCTGTTGCGGGCGGCGGTCTGATCGTGGGCGCATCCTGGCAAGCCGCTGCAGCGCGTCTTGCCGGGGCGGGCAAGCTGGCCCCGGGTAGCGGACAATTCGGCATCACGGCCTGGGTGCGCATTGCACCCGACAATCTGGTTACCTTGATCGTGTCGCAAGCCGAAATCGGGCAGGGCATAAGCACCACCCTCCCGGCCATCCTGGCCGATGAGTTGGGAGCGGACTGGGAAAAAGTCGCTTTGGAAACTGCGCCCGCCAGCAGCGTGTACGGCAATCCGCGCGTCAACAACTGGATGTTCACGGGCAACAGCGAAAGCATCCAGTCGTTTTACGACCACATGCGAAAGATCGGAGCGGGCGCGAGAACGATGCTGCTGGATGCGGCGGCGAAGCGCTGGAATGCATCGGCGAGCGAGTGCGAGGCGACGGGCAGTTTCGTCGTGCACGCGAGCGGCAGACGCCTCAGCTTCGGCGAACTTGCCGAAGAGGCTTCGCGCCTGGAGGTTCCGCAAAATCCCGTGTTGAAGCCGCGCAAACTGTCGAAGGTCGATGGCGTCGCCCTGCAGCGGATTGATATTCCTTCAAAGGTCGACGGTACGGCGATTTTCGGCATTGATTTTTCCGTGCCCGGCATGTTGCACGCTGCGGTGCGGACCGCGCCCAATCTGGGCGGCGCCATATTGCCATTCAATGCCGCAAAAGCAATGGAGATGCCCGGTGTGGTGGCGGTGGTTCCCGTGGAGGGCGGGGTCGCGGTGGTTGCCGACACATATTGGCGGGCGAAGTCGGCATTGCTGTCGATGGACCTGCAATTTGCGCCTGGGCCGAACGCATCCCTCTCAAGTGCGAGCGTTCGCGCAGCCATGCGCGGCGCGCTGGAGAACGGTCCGTTTGTAACACCCGTCAACCATGGCAACGCCCTGGCATTGCCGGGACGAGGCTCAAAGGTTATCGAAGCCGAGTTCGAAAACCCCTTCCTTGTTCACGCAACCATGGAGCCGATGAATTGCGTGGCATCGGTGAGCGCGGACCGATGCGAAGTATGGGCGCCGACCCAGGGGCAGAGCCTGGCTGTGCAGGCACTGAAGGCGGCGATGAATCTTCCGGAAGAAAAAATTTTCGTCAACCGCACGCCATACATTGGCGGAGGGTTCGGCCGCCGTTTGTTGCCGGACTTTGTCGTGCAGGCGGCTCTGATATCGCGCTCGGTCGGCAAACCCGTCAAGGTGATTTGGGATCGCGAGGAAGATTTGCGGCGCAGCGCCTATCGTCCCGCCACAATGGTGCGCCTGTCGGCAACCCTCGACGCGGCCGGCATGCCGGTGGCGCTCACGACTCGCGTGGTCTCGCCGACCATCATGACGCTGGCGGCGCCGTTTCTTGCCCAGGTCATTCAGGAAAAACAGCTGGATTTCAGCGCCATGGAGGGCGCCGAGAACACGCGCTACGAAATCGCCAACCGGCGCGTCGATTTTCATCTGTTCAAGACGCCGATACCCACCACGTTCATGCGCACGACGGGGTATGGGCCCAACATTTTCGCGCTGGAATCGTTTATCGACGAACTGGCCCATGCGGCAAAACACGACTCCTACCAATATCGGCGCAAGCTGCTTGCGCGCGATGCGCGCGCGCTGGCCGTGCTTGATCGCGCCGCGCGCATGGCGGACTGGGGCCGGCCGCACAAATCGGGACCGGGCGCAAAGTTCGGTCGAGGCATTGCCTTTACGGATGCGTTCGGCACGCTGTTGGCGATGGTGATCGACATCGAGGCCAAAGGCAAGTCGGTCAGGGTGAAGCGCGTGTTCGCAGCAGTGGATTGCGGGCGTGTGCTCGATCCCGGGATCGCCGCATCCAGCATTGAGGGCGGAATCGTCTTCGGGCTGGCCGGTTGCAAGTCCGAGATCACCTTCAAGGGCGGCCGCATCGAGCAGGATAATTTCTCCGCATACCGCATGCCCACGCTTGCCGAAACCCCGCACATCCGCGTCGAATTCATCGACGGCGGCGCTAAATTGGGCGGCATCGGGGAGGTCAGTCCTGTCACCGTTGCGCCAGCGCTGGCCAACGCCTTGTTTGCCGCAACCGGCACTCGTCTGCGGGCCATGCCGATCGCGCGCGCCGGCTACGATTTCGTTTAAGGAGGAGCAAATGATTGAATTCACAATCAATGGCAAGCAGACCGCAGTCGATGTCGACCCGAACACGCCCCTGCTTTGGGTGATACGCGAACAGGCGGGGATGACCGGCACCAAGTTCGGCTGCGGCGTCGCCGCCTGTGGCGCCTGCACAGTGCATGTCGATGGCGAGGCAGTGCGGTCTTGTTCCTATCCGGCGCTGCTGATCGCCGGGAGAGCCGTGACCACGATCGAAGGGCTGTCCCCGGATCGTTCGCACCCATTGCAGAAAGCCTGGATTGCGGAGCAGGTTCCGCAGTGCGGGTACTGCCAGTCCGGCATGATAATGTCCGCCGCAGCGTTGTTGGCAAAACATCCGCATCCCACCGATCGGCAAATCGACGAATCGATCACCAACGTTTGCCGATGTGGAACATATCACCGCATCCGCAAGGCAATTCATCTCGCCGCCGGTGAAAGCAAATGAGGAGCATCGCAGGAATCGCCTTGATGCTTTTTCTGGCGCCGCTTTTCACGGAGGCCGCCGGTATCTCCCTGCCGGAATCTGCGGCGTTCGACAGGCTTGCCGATGTTCTCCTGCACCCTCGCTGCCTGAACTGTCACACCGCTGTCGATTATCCGAAACAGGGGGACGATCGCCATCGCCACGCTTTCGGCGTCGTGCGCGGCGTCGACGATCGCGGCGCGGCGGCGCTTCGCTGTTCGACCTGCCACCAGTCGGTCAATAATGCCGCAAGCGGCGTGCCGGGCGCGCCGAGCTGGCAGGCAGCACCCGGCACCATGGCCTGGGAAAACCTGAGCCGCGCGAAGCTTTGCCGCACTTTGCTGGACCCGAAGAAGAACGGCGGCCGCAGCCTTGCACAGATCGTGGAGCACCTGTCCAACGACAAGCTGGTGGCTTGGGGCTGGTCGCCGGGCGGGGCGCGTCAGCCGGTGCCGATCGCCAAGGAGGAATTCATTTCCATTGTGAAAGAATGGCAGGCTGAGGGAGCCCCATGCCCGCGATGAGCTTTGCCGGGCGCGATGACTTGGGGAATTTGCCGGAGACGGGCGTCGATTTCGGCCTGGCCCAGCCAGCCATGGCAATTGAAGGCGCGTGCGCTGCGATTTCCATGGAATGGGACCTGCGAGGAGACCCGATGGCGCTTTGGAATATCGTGCCCGACCTTGCAGATGACCGCGTCGTCGTGGGGCTTGGTCCCGGCTTGCTGTCGAATCTTCATGCGGATGTCCCCGGCATGATCGCGTTTGAAAGCTTGGCGAAGGGCCGCTACACCATGCCGGCAACGCCGCATGCGTTGTGGCTGCTGGTTCTGGGCGACACCTATGGAAACGCGTTCGAGATTGCGGAAAACCTGGCGGCGCGCGTGGCGGCGCACGCCCGCTTGACCGAGAGCAATGCCTTGTTCTCCTACAGGGGCGGGCGAGATCTGAGCGGATACAAGGATGGGGCGGCCAATCCTGCCGGAGTCAGTGCCCGCGATGCCGCATTGATCCCGGGTGGACCGCTTCAGGGCGGCAGCTTTGCGATGGTGCAACGCTGGCTGCATTTCAGGGAGCGACTTGCTGACGAGCCCGCGCGTGACCAGGTAATCGGCAGGTTCATGGACAGTGGCGAGGAATTGCCCGATGCCGCGATCACCGCGCACGTCCGGCGAACGGACCAGCAGGAATTCGATCCCCCGGCCTTCATGTTGAGGCGGTCAATGCCTTGGGGCGATGTGGCCCGGCATGGATTGCAATTCATTGCCTTCATGAACGATCTGCGCAAGGCCCGGCGAATGCTCAGGCGCATGATCGGGCTCGAAGACGGCTTTCAGGATGCGCTTTTGGGCTTCTCGCAGGCGGAAACGGGCGCGTACTACTACGTCCCGCCCGTTCGCAACGGGAAACTTCTGATGCCGCAAATGAATCCGCCCGCGACCGCAGGGGTCGAAGCGGCTCCCGCGGGCGTCGAGATCGCCGAGACGGCCTCTCTCAGGCTTTTTGTGGATTCCGGCAAATGCATTCATTCTCGCAACTGCGTCTTGTCCCGACCGGACGCCTTCGTGCCCAATGTGAAGGGGACATGGCTGCATCCGGAATTGGCCAGCACCGATGAGATTGTCGAAATCGCCCACCAATGTCCTTCCGGCGCCATTCAATATCAACGCATGGATGGCGGGCCATCGGAAAAGCCCCCGCTGGGCAATGCAATCCGTTTGCGGGAAAACGGACCGCTCACGGTGCATGGCGATTTCGTCGTCGCGGGCGTTGCGCATATGAGAGCCGCCCTCTGCCGCTGCGGACAATCGAAGAACAAGCCCTATTGCGACGGCAGCCACCATGCAATTGGTTTCGTTGCCTCCGGGGAACCGCAAGCGGTTGAAGAGATCGGGCTCTCATCCAAAGGAGGCCGCGTCAGCGTCAACCCGGTGCCGGACGGTCCTTATTCAGTCAGCGGCACGACGGAACTTGTGAGCGGAACCGGCCGCACCATCTCACTTGCGCCCGGGCCGACTCTCTGCCGTTGCGGCGCGTCGGACAATAAGCCATTTTGCGACGGATCGCACGCACGCGTGGGTTTCAAGGCCAGATAAGGAGTGCGGAAAGTGATACCTGTCGGCCTGACAAGCCTTTCCACTGCAGCAGTGACGCTTTGGCTCGTGCTGGCGACAGGAAACACGCGCGCCGAATCGCTGGAAATTTGCCAGCCGCAGGCCTTTCGCTGGAACGACAAGTGTGGCAATTTGAGCGAGATTTCAGAAAAATCGGCGTTGGATCGGCTGCGTTACCTGCCGCTGGACGAATCAAATAGCAAATGGCTGACATTGGGCGGCGAGTGGCGAGCGCAGGCGGAGCGTCTGTCGCGACCGCAATTCGGCATAGGCAATCCACGGTCATATTCAACCGAAGGCGAGCGTTTCCTGGTAAATGCCGACTTTGTCGACAAGTCCGGCTTGCGACTTTTTGCCCAATTGAGCGCGGCGTCGGAGAAAGGGCGCCGGCCGGTGGAACGAGCGTTCGACCGTAGCGCAGCCGACATTGCGCAATTGTTCTTTGATGTTCCTTTTGAATTAATAGGCCTGGAGAACTCGTTACGCCTGGGACGGCAGGAAATGGACTTCTCCGGAAATCGTCTGGTATCTCCCCGTGATGCATCCAATCTGAGGCGATCCTTCGATTCCGCGCGCCTTGAGTCGCGCTGGGGCGCATTCGCGGTAACCGAATTTTACGGCAGGCCGGTAAAGAACAAACCGGGCGCTTTCGACGATGCAGCTGACCCGGCAGAACGATTTTGGGGCGCGACGGCAGGTGTGGACTTGCCTTCGCCGGGCAAGGATGCCGGCTCGGTCGAATTATTCTACTTCGTGCGCACTCGGGATCGCGCAGTTTTTCAGGATGCGGTTGGTTTCGAACAACGACGAACCCTTGGCGCCCGCTACGCATTTGTCGGCAGGCCCTGGACCGCCGCGGCCCAGGCGGCTGTGCAGTGGGGGCAAGCTGCCGGCAAAGAGATTCGCGCGGCCGCCTTGGCCGGGGAGGTCGGTTATCGCCTGGCTGCACTTCCATGGGAGACGACGTCCGGCGTCACTTTCGGCGTCGCCAGCGGCGACAGCAAGCGCGGCGATTTGCGTTTGGGCACATTCGACGTGTTGTACCCGAATTTATCGTACTTCACGGACGCACCGCTGTACTTCCCCGGCAACTCGATGGATTTCAATCCAAGCCTGCGATTGAAGCCTGTTGCGAACATCACCGTTCAACTTGGCGCTGACTTTATCTTCCGGATCACGACGGACGATGCTATCTACCAGCCGCCGGGAATTCCCCTGGTGCGGGGAAACGGTGGTGGACCAAGGTTCGGTGCTTCGCTTCCCTATTTGAAAGTAACGTTGACGCAGGATCGCAATGTCGAAATCGTTGCCAGCGTTGTCGACGCAAAGCCAGGTCCTTACTTGCGCAGTTTCGGCGCCAAAACCTCACACTACGGACTGCTGCGTGCAACGTTCCGCTTTTGACCATTGTCGCCAAGCGCATAGCGGCTGACTACGATCGGAAAAATAGCAGAACGCCATTTGGCGCACCTTTCGGAGCAAAATGCTCGGGAAGCCGCGCCAATGCTGGAGTTTGCTTTTTCAATTTGCGGCCCTGCACACAGTCGCGAAAACGCGAAAACCATGGGTTTAAACCGGCGTTCATGCGAAAATGCCCCTCCGCATTTGCCCCTGCAATCCACCGTGAACACCGAGCCCATTCTCCACACCGCCTTCTACAAATTCGTGGCCCTCGACGATGTCGATGCCATGGTCGAGGACCTGCGCGCGCTGACGGCGCATTTGCATGGCAGCGTCCTGGTGGCGCCGGAAGGCATCAACGGCATGCTGGCCGGCAGCGAGGTGGAACTCGACGGCATTGAACAGATTCTGCTGTCGATGCCGCCCTTCGCCGGCATGGTATTCAAGCGCAGCGAATGCAAGACGGTACCGTTCCGCAAGATGAAGGTGCACAAAAAGCCTGAGATCGTGCCGCTCGGGATCGAAGGCGTGGATGCGACCAGCAAGACCGGCATCAATGTCAGCCCTGAAGAATGGCGCGAGCTGATCGAGCAGGACGATGTGGTGCTGCTCGACAACCGCAACAGTTTTGAATTTCGCCTCGGTCGTTTCAAGAACGCGATCGATCCGCAGGTCGCCAACTTCCGCGATTTCCCGAAGTACGTCGAAGCCCATATCGATGAGTGGAAGGCCGAAGGCAAGCGAGTCGCCATGTATTGCACCGGCGGCATCCGCTGTGAAAAAACCAGCGCCTGGATGCTGGACTTGGGCGTGCCGGTGTTCCAGCTCGAAGGCGGCATCCTCAATTATTTCAAGCAGATGCCCGATGCCGAACGTGACTGGGATGGGGAATGTTTTGTGTTCGATAACCGCATCGCCCTCGACACCAAGTTGCGGGAAACCGAGACGACGCTCGAAGATGTTTACAGCGGCGAGCCCGATGGCGAGTGGCGCATGAAGCGCGCGCGGCAGCTCGACGGCAACGAATAAGGAAAGTACGAACGGCGCATGCAATTGCCCACCCGCGATGGTGTCGGTTCCAGCTGCCTTTCCCTGCCGGAAGGGCCGTGGCGGCGCGTCATCGATTTTCTGGAGCAGCGGTTCCCGAATGTCTCGCGCGACGAAATCCTGGCACGCATGGCGCGCGGCGATGTCATCGACGAACTCGGCGACTATGTCCTGCCCGAGCGCGTCTACACCGCACATCTCAAGCTGTTCTATTACCGCTCGATCGAGTTCGAGGAACGCATTCCCTTCGAGGAAACAGTGCTGTTCCAGGATGAGCATCTGGTCGCGGTCGACAAGCCGCACTTCCTGCCGGTGACGCCGGGCGGCCGCTATTTGCAGGAGACGCTGCTGGTGCGCCTGAAGCGAAAGCTGGGCATCGATACGCTGGCACCCATGCACCGCCTCGACCGTGAAACCGCCGGCGTAATGCTGTTCACCGTGCAGCCGCATTTGCGCCGTCAGTATCACGCCCTGTTCGAATGCAAGGCCGTGGCCAAGCGCTACCAGGCGATCGCGCCTTATCGCGCCGATCTCGCATTTCCGCTGAGGCGTCGCAGCCGGCTCGTGCAGGGCGATTCCTTCATGCGCGTGCGGGAGGCGGAAGGCGAAGCCAACAGCGAAACGCATATCGAGCTGCTGGAAATCATCGGCGGGAATACATTGGCGCGATATCGCCTGACGCCGGCCAGCGGCAAGAAGCACCAGCTGCGCGTGCATATGGCCGCGCTGGGCTTGCCGATCGTCAACGACAAGATTTATCCGGTGCACCACACGATCGAGCAGATCGAGGATGGCGATTACAGCAAGCCACTGCAACTGCTGGCGGAATCCATCGCCTTCACCGATCCGGTCACGGGGCAGTCGCGCGAATTCAGCAGCCGCCTGCGGCTTTCCGGCGGCTGATGCGCGGCCTGCGTTTGTGGCTGCTGTTGGCGGCGCTGCTGTTCGGCGCGCAGGCCCATGCCTGGAACCGCGCCGGGCATCGCGTCACGGGCATCATCGCCTATCGGCAATTGATGGTGAGCGATGCGCAAACGGTGGAACGCATTTTGCGCATCATGCAATCCCATCCCGATGCCGCCACCTTCACACGCCGCATGCGCGAGGTCGGTATCGATCCCGGCGCGCAGCATGAACGCCTGTTCGCCGAAATGGCGCAATGGCCCGATGAAATCCGCCTGCTGCCCCTGCACGCGCATAACCACAATGCCTGGCATGTGATCGGCATTCCCTGGGTGCCGGAGGGCATTCAACTGCCGAGCGAGCCGCCGCAGCCGCCTGCGGAAAATCTGTTCTGGGCCCTGCGCGAAAACCTGCGCATTCTGCAGGCCGATGACAGCAACGACGAGGCGCGCGCCGTTGCCCTGTGCTGGATATTCCATCTCGTCGGCGATCTGCATCAGCCCCTGCATACCATCTCCCTGTTCACACCGGATTTTCCGCGCGGCGACCGCTACGGCACGCGCTTCCATGTTCGCGCCGATGCGGTGCAGAACGCGATGACGCTGCACCTCTTCTGGGACCAGCTCATCACCTTGTCTTCGAAGCCCGCCGATATGGATGCAACGGCCAGACGCCTGATGGCCGCCCATGGTGTCGAATCCTATGCGCAAATACGCCAACGCCCCTTCCTTGATGGCGACTCTTTCGAGCGCTGGGGGCGCGAGGAAAGCCATGTGCTGGCCATCGCCGAGGTCTACCAATTCGGCAAACTGGCCGGCAGCGAACGAACCGAAGACGCGCCGATGCTCGACGAAGCCTATGTGCAAAATGCGCATGCGGTCGCCGAGCGGCAGTTCACGCTGTCGGCGTATCGGCTGGCGGCAGTTCTGAAGAAGGTTGTGCAAAAATAGTCCCTGCTTAAAAACTCTTCACAGCAAAGGAAACCATGAATATCGAATCTGCTGATTTACGCAATGCGCTTCGCCATGCCCTCCGCAGCGCGCTGGCCCTGGGTGCCACGGCGCTGATTTCCGCCGCGTCGGCCGCCCCGGACGAGCGTGTTCAATCCCTGGCACGCCAGGAAAAGGAACCGCTGCTCAACACGCTCAAGGAGCTGGTTGCGATCGAGTCCGGCAGCGGCGATCGCGAAGGCCTCGACAAAATTTCGGCCCTTATCTCTGCGCGCCTGGCTGCCCTGGGCGGCAAGGTCGAATTCATCGAGCCGGGCGACGACAGCTACCGCATGCAGGATACGCCGGCGAAAATCGGACGCATGGTCAAGGCCACATTTACCGGCACCGGCAGCCGCAAGATCATGCTGATCGCGCATATGGATACTGTCTATCTGCGCGGCATGGGCGAGAAACAACCCTTCCGCATCGAGGGCAACCAGGCTTACGGCCTCGGCATCGCCGACGACAAGCAGGGCGTGGCCGTGATCCTGCATACCCTGGCCATGCTCAAGGCGATGAACTTCCGCGATTACGCTGTACTGACCGTGCTGATCAATGGCGATGAGGAAATCAGCTCCCCGGCGGCGCGCGGACCGCTGGCCAAATTGGGCGGCGAACACGATCTGGTGATGTCCTTCGAAGGCACGCGCGTCACCTCCGACCAGCTCTCCCTGGCGACTTCGGGCATTGCCGGCATCACCCTCAAGGTGAAGGGAAAGGCCTCGCATGCCGGTGGCGCGCCCGAGCAGGGTCGCAATGCGCTGTATGAGCTGGCCCACCAGTTGCTGCAGACCAAAGATTTTTCCGAGCCGGCCACCGGCCTGAAAATGAACTGGACCACCGCCAAGGCCGGCACCAATCGCAACGTCATTCCGGCCGATGCCGAAGCCATGGCGGATGTGCGCGTGCTGCGCGTCGCCGATTACGATGGCCTGGAAAGCAAGGTGCGTGAAAAGATCAAGAACAAGCTGATCCCGGATACGCAGGTGGAAATGATTTTCGAACGCCGTCGTCCGCCGCTGGAAGCCACCGATGCCTCGCGCGCCGTGGCCAAGCATGCGCAGGGCATCTACAGCGAACTTGGCAAGACGCTCAAGGTGCTGGAGGTGGCCGAGGGTGGCGGCACCGATGCCGCCTTCGCCGCTCTCAAGACGAAAGCGCCGGTGGTCGAACGCTTTGGCCTGATGGGTTTCGGTGCACATTCCAATGACGCCGAATATGTGCTGACCGACTCGATCGAGCCACGGCTCTATTTGGCGACGCGCATGATCGTCGATTTCGCGCAGGGCAGGGTGCGCTGACACTCAGTCCTGCATGCGCATCAGCCGCGCCTGCTCTTCGAGCTTCGTGTCCTCGATCTCGCGCAGCACGCTGTCGAGATCGATTTCCTTTTGCGAGCGCACAAATTTGCCGGTGAGCTCGACATCCGGCGTGATCTTGCCGGCCTCATACAGCGCCCAGATTTCGAGGCCGTAATCGGTCTTGCGCAACTCGGGCGCGAAGCGGCCGAAGTAGTTGCGCAGATTGCCCACATCGCGCTGCAACATGGCGGCGGCGTGGTTGTTGCCGGCGGCGTCGACGGCCTGCGGCAAATCGATGATCACCGGGCCATCGGCGCCGATGAGGATATTGAATTCGGAAAGGTCGCCGTGGATAAGGCCGGCGCTCAGCATGCGCAGCACTTCGCGCAGCAGGGCGTGGTGATACTTGATCGCCATTTCCGGCGTGAACTCGCAATCGTTCAAGCGCGGCGCCGCATTGCCCTCGGCGTCGGTGACCAGCTCCATCAGCAGCACGCCCTCGTAAAAATTGTAGGGCTTGGGCACGCGCACGCCGGCGGCGGCGAGGCGATAG
>JACXTT010005327.1_pt1 | contig 18727 bp, 17 predicted proteins | sample 9270951 | NCBI WGS metagenome assembly JACXTT01 (sample SAMN15532306, study PRJNA645909) | rock metagenome | isolation source: weathered quartz diorite | place: Puerto Rico | collected 2017-06-21 | reverse complement strand
GATCTTCACGTTGGACAAGCCGTACTTCTTGCTCAAGACGCTTATTCCGTGGAAGAAACCTGAGAGGTCGTTGCCGAAGATTTGAGCGCCGTCTATGTCACCATCTGCCGCCACGATTGTGATGGTTTGACCCACATTATCTGGTCCGATCACGAAATCATTTCCACTCCGCGCGACAAATAACTGCAGGGGCACGTCCGTTGATTCTCGATTACCACGGAATGTGATGTCTGATACATCGTCTGAGGTTTCGAACATCAGCGCGACGCCCGGTCCGGAAATGGCATCGGCAACGAACGTGTTGTTCATGACTCTCCCTCGATCGCTAGTCACGATAATCATTGAACCGTTCCAATTTCCGGAGCGGTGAACGATGTTCCCTTCGACGACCGATTCGCCGGGTACAGAGTGAGGAGTCGAGCCGAACGTTACACCAATCGCATTATCCGCCGGGTTGTAGATGTAATTGTTCCGTATCCACTGATATTCACAACCGTTCATCGAAACGACGCGATTTCCAAAAGGGGCCGTGGGTCCCAGTGCGGCAGACAAGAAGATGTTGTTCTCGATCCATATTTGTTTGGAGTTTTCGAAAAATATGAAATCGAAAAAGCTGTTGCCGTTCGTATGAGTTCGTTGAAGCGCGCATCCGTCGACCCGAAGATTCGTCTTACCTATTGCCGAGATGATTCCGCGCTCATTCGCCGTTGTTGTGTCCTTCAAGAGTGCTCCAGGTTCGCATCGGACTTGAGTATTACTACCGATTGTGAAGTTACTTGTAATGTAAGTGCCGCGCGGGAAATAGAGCTCGCCTCCACCGGAACTGCTCACGGCTATAGCTGCGTTTTGAATGGCCGCTGTGTCGTTATTAAAACCGTCACCCTTTGCCCCGTATGCTTTGACACTTTTGCGCGAGGTAGCGGTTGCTATGCTGGAGTTGTTCGTGTTCCTTGGTACGGCATACCTCACGCCGTCCCAGCGGTAAAAGTTGGACCCGTTTCGAAGATCCCACAATGCAACCTCTGTTGAGCCTGCAACAGCTTGAATGATCGCGTTGGTGCCCTGCCAATTGGGCGGCAACAACACCGTTCCGCCGCCCTCAAGTTCGGCGTCGATTGCTTCTTGAAGACCATAGGTCGCCGAACGGATCGTGAAGTAGTCCGGATGAGCTTTTGTGAATGTCGCCGTGAAACTGCAAGTACCTGTTGCTGCGGAACAATAAACCGTCGCGGGAATCACGGTTTCGGAATTAGGCGGATCGTCGATCAGGATCGGGGCGGTTGTGCTGAGGAATCTAGCGAATGACGAAGACCCAACGTCAACTGTTGCCATGCCCGGCGTGCTGACGAAAGACTTCACCGGCAGTTTCCATTTGCCGAACTCCGACGCAACAACGAAATGCGGCGCAGACGAAGCTAACAAGAGCAGGGCAAAGATGGAATTCACGGTGCACGTAGGGTACACCATTAATCAAGCTGCGGCAGGCGCGAATTCCTCAGAATGTCACGCGGGCGACGACTTGCCCGGAGCGCGGTTGTGAACCGGCACCGTTGACCCAATTGACGTAGCCATAGCCCCCGTTCCGACGGCCTTGGGTGTCGAAGGTCGGGGGAGCGATCGGGTTCGCGCCGGTCAGCGCGGTAAATCCGCCCGTCTTCACCGCAATCGGACTCGATAGAAATAGGCGGTTGAAGATGTTCTGGAATTCCGTCCGAACTTCAAACTTCACGTTTTTCTCACGGCTCACGAAGAAGATGCGGCCGAAACTCATCGCTTCAGAAGGTTGACGCTGCCAGCGGTAATCGTTGAGGTACGGCGCGGTAGACCCGAAAGTACCCGGGGCGGCGTCGACCCACGCGTTCGGATTCAGTACGAGGTCCTTCGTCGGATCGATGCACTTGCAATTCGGATCTTTCAATAACAGCGGTTTCCCTTCTACTTTGTTCAGGAGGGCCTGGCCTGCGCCCAAATTTGCGGGATTTTGTAATGGGCCGCGTCCAAATTGGGCCAGTAGATTGTTGTTGGACGCGGGCACGCGAATCGGTTCCCCGCTTTGATACCGCAGCACTGAACCGATCGTCCAGTCGCGCGCAACCGATGACAATATCTTCGAAGCCATTCCATCGCCGATGTTGAGTCCCGGAGTCGTGTAGTTAAAGGCGACCACCAGCATGTGCGGCCGGCTGAACGCGGAAAGCTGCTTGTTGGATCTAAGATTGAAAACGTCGTTGATCAACACGGTCCCTGGAGTCAGGTACGACGTATCTGCCCCTGTGCCATTAACAAGCTCCTTCTGCCACGTATAAACAACTTGGCCGGTCAAACCGCGTGCGAGCCGCTGCGTGGCTTTCGCCTGCAGCGAGTCGTACCACGTCTGGCCGAGCGGCGGGCCGAGGAATGGCGGAATTCCAACCCACTGCGGGTGTGGCCGCAGTGCCTGAATAAGCTGCTGACCGGCCGGGAACCCGGGATACACACTGTTCGGATCCGCCAACCTTGGGAATCGGGCGATAACCTGCGGTGAGTTAATCGGCAGCGTCAGCAAAGCGCGGTCAGCGGAATTCGTGATGTCCAAACCCCACGCGGATTTCAAGCTCTCCGGCGAGTGAGCGTTGTAGTTTTCGCTCTGCAGCAATGGCGCAGACCACCACACGCCGCGGTTTCCGACGTAAGCTGCCTCCACCATCAAATCGTTCGTCAGCTGATGCTGCAAGCCAATGCTCCAATGCAGTTGGCGTGGGGGACGTCCCGCATTTCGATCGATCGAGATGAAAGGTGATTGAGGAGGCCGCAAACCTGGAGCAACTTCGTTTGGGAACTGCGGCGTGAAATCCGGCCATACGATTGGCTTGTTTCCAAAACGGTTGGCGAGGGCGTACGGGTTCCCATCCGACAGCGAATACTGTGTTAATCCATACCCCGGAACCTGGATCGTATAAAAATCGGGAACGCTCGTTGACAAGAATGCGTTGTTCGGCGCTGTTCCATAAACAAAGCCCGAGCCCACGCGCAACACTGTCTTGCCGTTCGAACCGATCTGGTACGCAACAGCCAGCCGCGGCCCGAACGCGTAGGGGTAGTTACGATTGAAACGGCAATTGCACGTGGCTTCGTAGATGAGAGTACCCGGTAAATTGCCGGCGACGGGGTTCGTTCTCTTGAAGTCGGCGCTTTGCATCCGTCCATATTGTTCACGCAGCAGGGTGACGAAATCGTAGCGTAGGCCGTATTCCAAGGTCAGCTTGCGAGTGACCTTCCAACTGTCTTGCGCATACGCGGCGAATGAATGGTTGCCCAGCCGGGAGTTCGTAACCGTAGCGAGGTTCATCGACTGAGCATAGCCGAGCAGGAAACTGGCATAACCGAATCCCGTCGTGCCGTTCAAAGCCTGACCGTCTTCCCAAGGAATGCTGCTTTGCTGGGACGAAAACGTGTATACGCCGGTGGCGCGCGAATAATTCAAGGTCGGGAAACCTTCGATGATCAGTTCGGCGCCCATTTTGATGCTGTGGTTGTTCTTGACCCATGTAAGAGTCGTATTCGCGGTGGGCTTGATGTCTTTGACGTATCTGCGAGGAAAGGTCGAGCCCATGTTACCTGGGCCAAAGCCGCCGCGGACCGGGCTGTACAGTCCCAGAATGGATGGAAATTCGTTCACGTAGTAATTCTTGGCCCAGCCGAGCGTGTTTTGATCGAAATCGGGCAACAATTGCGGGTTCGTCGTTTGAAAATATCCGAGCCCCACATGCAGCACTTTCGTCGGCGAGATCGTACGGTCGTAGTTCAGGCGTACCGTGTAATTTACGTCATCCTGCGGAATGGCGCTGGTGAACGGCTGCGTGAAACCGTTCGCGTTGGGCGACACGGTATGCGTGTTTTGGAAGTACCAGGACAAGTGATTTTTCTGGTCGAAGTTATAGTCGAGCTTGAACGACGGGATCGTCGTGTGCCTGAAGTTGGTGTAGCCCGGAATCGAGTAGTTGTTGACCAGATTGTTGTTCGTGGGCAACGGCATCATGGATTGGATTTTCAGGGCGACGGGATCCAGCAGCTGCTGTGGGATGACGTTGTTCGGAAATTGATCGCGAACTCGGGCGCCATTGGGAGCAAGTCTCGTCGTCCTCTGATCGTAAATCGCGTTTCCAAACACTGGGTTCCCGAGCGGATCCACGGCCGGTTGGCCGGAAAGAAGCAACTGGGGGAGGAGCGCCTCGCTGAAATCGCCCTGGCGCATCTTCAGGGTAGGTACGGTCGCAATGCCGTTGTTCACGAACAGCGTTTCACGGTACTGCTCGAAATTGAAAAAGAAGAACCCCTTGTTGCGCCCGTCGTAAAGTTTTCCCAGCCAGATCGGACCTCCGACGTTGAAACCGTAATCGTTTTTGCGTTGCCGGTTTCGAATATGCTGTCCGGCTTTCCCGGCATCGCCCGTGGTGATCCGGTCGGTAAACGGAGTGCCTGCGTTCAAAGCCTCGTTCACAAAGTAATCAAACACTGCCCCATGAAACTGATTCGTTCCTGACTTCATCGTGTAGTTGAAGTATCCGCCGCCCGCCTGCCCGTACTCCGCCGCGTAGTTGCTGGTTTGAATAGCGACTTCCTGAATGGCGTCCACGCTCGCCTGTACCCCTTGATTGATCTGCCGGTACATGCCATTGGTTGCGTCTTGTCCTTCGATACGAATGGAGTGGGTGCTGGAAGGCATTCCATTGACCCGCAATTGGTTCTCGTTGGCGAAACTCGCTCCCGGCAGCAGGTTCAGAACCTGTAGTGGATTGCGAACGTTTCCTAGAGTGACTCCAACGGCGCCCGAGAGGGTAAGTACTGGAAGGCTATCCGCCTGCTCGGAAGTGATGTTGTGGCTTACCTCGCCGCTTTCCGTCTTCAGCAACGGACTCGCCGCCTCGACGGTTATGGAATCACCGGCCGCGCCGACTTCGAGCGAGATATCGACGCGCAGCACGGTCGCGACGGACACGATGATGCCGCCGCGCACGAATCGTTTGAATCCAGGCAGCGTTGCTGAAAGTTCGTAAGTTCCTGCCGGTAACTGCGCGAGTGTGTAATTGCCAGTTTCTGAAGATCCCGCCTGGTAGGTGGCGCCGGTTTGGGCGTTCTTCGCCTCGATAGCGACACCCGGGATCACGGCGCCGGTTGTGTCCGAAACCGCGCCAGTAATCGTTCCACGATCAGTCTGTGCGAAGACCGCTAGGGCGAATAAGAGCAAACAAGGGAAAGTCGTTAACGAGCGCAATCTCATTGGGTGTTCCTCCTCGGCACGATCAAAAGACACGCATCTTGCTTAGTCCAGGGGGTGAATCCTATTCGGGAATAATGGGCGGACTGTAACGCCGGTAGTTCGGGTATGGCAAATCAAAAAAAGGTCTAAAAATGTGCACAGTGGAGACAAAAGGGGACAGTCCCCATTTTTGCACTTCAGAAATGGGGACTGTCCCCTTTTTGTCTCTCCCGCGTGGCCTTTACTTGACGCAACTCTATGTTTGCCCTATTTTTTAGGCGCTTTCCCCTGCAATTCGAGTGGGTCGTTGAGCGAGCGGTTTTATGAAGAACCCTTCGGACACGGTGCTTTTTTCGACTGGAAGGAGGAACTATTCTCTGGCTGATCTGATTGTTGCGGCGGAGCTATGGGGCGATTGGAACGATATTGAAATGGAAACCCGACAGGGGATCGCGTTTCTGAAATGGGCCGAGCAGGAAGGCGAGGAGCTTGATGACGCCGAGATGGAATCGGCCGCAAACGAATTTCGATACCAGCGCGAGCTCATAACGAGCGAGGAGACGGAAGGTTGGCTGGAACAGTGGGACCTATCTTTTGAAGAGTGGATGGACTACATCCGACGGTCTCTCTCGCGTCGTCGGGCTCCGGTGGGAGTAGGCGACATCCAAGCAGATCACCTGCCGAGCAAAGAAGAAGTAGATTCCTGCACGTACGCCGAAGTGGTTTGCTCGGGTCGCCTGAACACGCTGGTGCGCAGACTTGCGGGACTGGCCTCGGCATATGAACGGGCGCTCGAAGAGCAGTGGGTGAAAGAAGCTTTCGCGGGCGGTAGTCGAAAGGTACTGGACCGACTGCAGGCGGCTTACGAGACGTGTTGCATGAACCTGATCACACCGGAGGGCATCGGAAATCAAGTGAAGTCGCACCACCTGGATTGGATTCGTCTGGATTGCCGCTACTTGTTGTTCCCAAACGAGGGCATGGCGCGAGAAGCCCTTCTTTGTTTGCGGGAAGACGGTCTATCTGTTGAGCAAGTGGCACAGAGCGCGGCATCGGAGGTCCATGCGGATGTGCTCTACCTTGATGAGATCGATCGGGAGTTATGGAATCCCTTCCTGGCGGCGCGAGAGGGCGACCTCGTGGGACCGATCCGATGGAATGATCAGTTTGCGCTGTTTCTGATCCGGGAAAAGATCCTGCCCTCGATTGATGACCTGGAAATCCGGCGGCGCTCAGAGGAGACGCTTTTAACCGCCATTATCGACCAGGAAATCGCGAAACGCGTGACCTGGCACAAGCGTTTTTAAGAATCATGGATGAACCAATCTCGACGCTTCACAACCTACCTATCATGCGGCTGCTTCCGGATGAGGCCAAGAAGCTGGTCATCGATTGTTTTATCCCGCTCACATTCAGTTTTGGGCAACCAATTGTGCGCCAGGGAGAAGCCGCGGATGGATTCTACGTCATGGCTTCCGGCCACGCGCGGGTGGTGAGGCAAGGCGAGAACGGCGTCGAGGTTTCTCTCGGCCTTCTCCGCCGGGGTGAAAGTTTCGGAGAAATGGGGCTGCTGGAGCACACGGTCAGAGTTGCAACAGTGCGCGCTTCCAGCGATGTTCAAGCCTGGAAGCTCGAACCTTCCGTCTTCCAGGCGCTGACACAATCGCGGCCGGATATCAAAGGCTATTTCGAGCTTCAGATCAAGCACCGGCATCTTCATAACTTCCTCCGTCTCTATTCTCCTTTCGCCCAATTGCCGCCGGAGGCTCTCCGGTGTCTGTTGGCGGCTCTTCGGCCCATTTCTGCGGCGCGCGGAGAGTTGGTTATTCGGCAGGGAGATGCCCCCGGCCCTATGTACATTGTGAAAGAAGGCCGGCTGAGAATTTTTAATGAGGACAACGGGCGCCGCAGTTATCGCGCCTATCTCCGAAAAGGCGATTTCTTTGGCGAAATGTCGATCTTCAAGGGAGACATGCGCTCCGCCAGTGTTGAGGCTGTTACTCCATGCACTCTTTTTGAGCTGGCGCCGGAAACCTATCACGGCCTTCTGAGACAATTCCCCGATTTTAAAAAAGAAATCGAGCAGCGCATTGAGCAGTACGACTACAAACTCATTGCCCGCGTGCCGCTTGATTTTGCCGACGAGATGCTCCCCGCCGACGTCGACGCGCATGAAAAAGTCGGCCCGAGCGAAGTTGACGAGGAGCACGCGGAGGAAGAAGGCGAGGCTCGCGAACAGTCCGAGCCTTTTGCCTCGCCCGAGGGTTACTTCATACGTAAGCGAAAGCGCATTCGGCGCTTCCCGCTAGTTCGCCAGATCGACGAAATGGATTGCGGAGCGGCGTCTCTGGCCATGATCTGCCGTTACTTCGGCAGAAATGTCAGCCTGGCTCGCATCCGGCAGCTTGTTCACACCAGCTTTGACGGCACCAGTCTTCGAGCTCTCTGTCGCGCCGCCGAGGAACTGGGGCTCGCGGCGAGATCGGTGAAAACGACTCCGAACCGCCTGATGGAAATGCCGCTTCCAAGCATTGTGCATTGGGAAGGGAACCATTGGGTGGCGCTCTACCGCGTGAGCAGGAAGTGGGCTTGGATCGCCGATCCTGGGACCGGGCACAGGCGAATTTCTCGGGAAGAGTTTGACCGCAAATGGACCGGCTACACCGCGATGTTCGACTACACGGAGGCGTTTGAAAAAGCGCCGGAGGCACAGGCAAACCTGCGCTGGCTTTTGCCTTTTTTCCGCCCGTTTTTGGGTCTCATCACAAAAGCGCTGGCGCTCGCTCTGATCGTCAGCTCGCTGCAGATGGTTTTGCCGGTCTTCAGCCAAGTCATCGTCGATCGAGTGTTGGTGGAACAGGATCTTGACCTGCTGCGCATGCTGATATTTTCCATGTCCGCAGTGCTTCTCATCATGGTCTTGTCCATGATCCTTCAACGCTATCTTCTCAGTTTCGCCGCAGTACGACTGGACGCCGCGACTCTTGATTTTCTCGTTCGAAAACTTTTGGCGCTTGCGATGACCTACTTCAGTTCGCGCCGCACCGGGGACCTGCAGCGGCGGCTGGAGGGGATGCGCCGGGTACGCGAATTCATCGTGCAACATTCCGTAAGTGGTCTTACGGCGGTGGTCCAGATCGCGGCTGCCATTACGCTGATGTTCATTTACAGCCGGACCTTGGGTTTTGTGTTTCTCGTCGTCGCACCAATTTACGCGGTTATGATGTATTACTCCTCCCACCGGCTCCGTCCCATGTTCTACAGCCTCGAAGACGGGTTCGGGAAATATCACTCGCACCAGATCGACGCCATCAAAGGAATTGAGACAGTCAAGGCGTTGGGGGCGGAAGGTACTTTCCGCGCGGCGATGCTCAACCAGTTTCATGGCATGGCGCAGCGACAATTCTCCGCCGACTTCACCATGATGTGTTACGAGGGCGCAATCCAATCCGTCACATTCCTGGCTCTCATCCTCTTCCTTTGGGCCGGCGCCCACCAGGTGATGAGCGGTGTGCTCACCATCGGCGGTCTTGTGGCGTTCAACTCGCTGGTGGCGCTGGCGAACGCGCCGATCGTTTTGCTTTTGAATCTGTGGGACAACTTGCAGTATTCGTCGGTTCTGCTGAACCGGCTGAATGATGTCTTCGAAAATGAGCCGGAACAAGGATCGGAGCATTCGCATCTTCTTCCGGTTCCGAGCATCGAAGGAAGGATCCGTTTTCATGAAGTGGAGTTCCGCTACGGTGGGCCCGAGTCCCCGGCTATTTTGGAAAAGATTTCCTTCGAGGCGCCCGCTGGAAAAGTGGTCGCTATTGTGGGACGCAGCGGTTCAGGAAAGACCACGCTCGTGAAGTGTCTCGCAGGCCTGCTAGAACCCACGAGCGGCACGATTTTCTACGATGGTATCGATCTGAAAACGTTGAGCTACAGACAGCTCCGCCGCCAAATCGGTTTCGTTTTGCAGGAAAACCATTTGTTCGCTTCGAGTATTGCCCGCAACATCGCTCTCGCCGACGATGAACCCGACATGGATCGCGTTCTTTGGGCCGCGCGGATGGCCAATGCGCACGAATTCATCGAGCGGCTTCCGTTCGGCTACGAGACTCCGGTGGGCGAGACTGGTCTGGCCTTGTCGGGCGGCCAGCGCCAACGGATCGCCGTTGCTCGGGCGTTGTATCATCGCCCTCCCGTTCTGATCTTCGATGAAGCGACCAGCAGTCTCGATACGGAATCGGAAAGGGCGATTCAGCAGAACATGGATGAGTTCATGAAAGGGCGCACCTCATTCGTCATCGCTCACCGCTTGAGCACGGTTCGTGATGCCGACATGATCGTCGTCGTCGAAAAAGGAAAAGTTGCGGAAGTGGGGACCCATGATGAGCTGATGAAGGTTCAAGGGCTTTACTATTACCTGGCAAGCCAGCAATTAGGGTTGTGAGGGATTTTTTCGCAACGAAACCTTTGCTCTAAATACATAAAGTCGGCAAGGTGGAGCTGAGACATGGATGAAGAACTATCATTCTTGAATCCAAAGCCACCGCATTGGGCGGCCAACGGCCTCGCCTATTTGATCCTCGTGGTCTTTGCGCTTGCGGCCGTAGCTTCGGTTGCGGTTCAGGTGCCGGAGACGGTCAACAGTTCCTTTGTTCTTGTACCGACAAAAGGTACCGACCCCGTTCGCGCTTCGCGAAGCGGCATCGTTGCGAAGGTCCGGGTGACGGAGGGCCAGTCGGTACAGAAGGGAGAACAGCTTTTCGTTATCCAATCGTCGCCGATTGGAGATCGATCATCTGAGCTCAGCGGTTTGACTACTCAGCTCAAGGGCGCAGGAGAAAGTCTGGCCAATGTGGGAAAAGAATACGAAAGTCAGCGGCAGGCCGACAACGAAGAGGGGCGACGATTAAACGAAAAAATCAGTTCCTTGAATCAGACCATCAAACTAAAGCAAGAGCAGCTTGCCCGCGCGAGGCAATTGACGCAGCGTTACGAGGAGGGCAGGAGACAGGGCGTGACTAGCGAAGTCGAACTCATCAGGTTCCAGATCGATTCAGACAAGAGCGCGCTGGAATTGGAGGAATCCGTCAAAGATCGGAACGAGGCCGAGACTTCGCTGGAAAAGCTGCATCATGAATCCGAAGCTCGCTCCGCCAGACAGCGTGAACTGGAAAGGAGTCTGAAGGAACTGATGGAAAAGAGCCGGATCCGGATGGCCGCGCTGAGAAGGGAGCTGATTCATAGTGAGAGTGATGAGCTTTCCGTGCCTGCCCCCTGCTCGGGCACCGTTCTCCGGCTTGTGGTCAAGGCTGCTGAGGCCTTCGTGAACGAAGGCGCGCCTCTTTCGGAACTGGCGTGTTCCGGTGAAACGCTTCAGGCGGAACTCGCTTTGCCGCAATCCGCCGCAGCCCGCATTCGAGCCGGTCAAGGCGTGAAGCTCCTCTATGAGGCGTTCCCTTATCAGCGCTATGGAGTACGCTACGGAACGATTCGCTGGATGAGCCCCGCGGCAGTCACCTCCGAAGGGGGTGCCGGCTTTCTGGGTTTTGCCGACATCGGGCACGATCCTATCGTGGTCGATGGGCAGCCTCGGCCTCTTCGGCCTGGAATGCGAGGTACCGCGAAGGTTGTTGTCGGTAAGCGCTCCATCATTACCTATGCCTTCGAACCGTTGCGACAACTGAAAGAGAGCGTCAGCGACGTCCCGACAGGATCGGCGAAACCGGAGGCAGCCCCATAGCATGCCAACCGAATTCAGATCCGACAGAAACTTCGATCCATGGCACGCGACGCTGGACAATATCCTGAGCGCGGATCCACCGATGGTCCGCTGCCTCGATCTGGCCAGGATCGCGGCTCAAACCGATCTCCCGATCCTCATTCTGGGAGAGTCCGGCACGGGAAAAACTCTACTCGCACGGGCGATCCATAACTCTTCGAGGCGCGCCAAAGAACCGTTTGTTTCATTCAATGCTGCTGCATTGAGCGACACGCTTCTGGACAGCCAGCTGTTCGGGCACGATAAAGGCGCTTTTACCGGCGCGCAGAGGGCCATCAAAGGGAAGTTCGAACTGGCGGATAACGGTACCGTTTTCATTGACGAGATCGCTGACATGAGCCTGGCGGCGCAGGCCAAAATCCTTCGAGCCGTCGAGTACGGCGAATTCGAGCGGCTCGGCTCGGAGAAGCTGCAGCGAGCCGACGTGCGTCTCATTTCTGCGACCCACTGGCCATTGATCCAGTTCGCAGCCTCGGAACGCTTCCGCAAGGATCTCTTTTATCGCTTGAGCGGTATCACTCTGACGATTCCGCCTCTCCGAGAACGCCGGCGAGACCTGCCGATGTTGATCGCCGCTGATATCGCTCTCGCGAGCCGCCGTCAGCGGAAGGAGATTAAAGGCTTGGATGAGTCGGCTTCCTCACGCCTTCTCAATTATTCCTGGCCAGGTAATCTCAGGGAGCTTAGCAGTGTGGTTCACACTGCCGTCGCACTGACTCCTGGAGAAATCATCCGGGCCGACGCCATTCTATTGAACGAATCGTCGTCGGCCTCGGTTCCATCACAGCCCGAGACATTGGCGCCGTCGTCTATACGGCAGGAGGAGGACAACCACGCTTTAAAGACCGTTGAGCGAATGCACATCCGTAGCGTTCTCGACCGGTTGGGTGGAAACAAGCGTCAGGCGGCGAAGGCATTGGGTATATCCCGTTCGACATTGGATCGGAAACTGGTTGCGAGAAGTGGTCAGCACTGAGCGGCAGTCTCATAGCGGATCCGCATGGTATCACAATGAGACCATGCTGGTCGCAATATGAAACTACGAAACGACAGCTCCACTTCGGTGAAAGACGCCGACCAAGAAAGATCTTGGGCTTGGAAAGAATTCAAGCTGCGGCACGCCAGATGCATATTTGCAGAGCGACTGACGCCCTCATCGGATGTGAGGGCAAAAAAACAATTCGAAGTTCAAGGACAAGGAGAAGACGATGAAGAAAACAGCCAAACCGAAAGCCCAGAAGAACATTAAAGTGAAAGATCTCGCGCTCAAGAGCAGCGGAAAGAACGTCAAGGGTGGCGGCGGCGGCGTTCCAGGCAGCCCGCGCCAGAATAACTAGCCCGAAAATTTTAGCGACACGATCGAAGGAGGCCGCTCCAACTGGCAAACAGGTTTTGACGAGAAACCTTTCAGTCCGAGAGGGGCGGCCTTTATGATCACATTCGCAGGGAGCCCCCGAGGCAATCAACCATGAAAAAAGTAAAGGGTGAAAAGCGGAAAAGTAAGGACGACGTGATCCTGCTCAAGGACCTGGCGCCGCACAAGGACGTGAAAGGCGGAGCGGGGAAGATCATCTTCGGCCAAGGGGGAAATCCCTTTTTAGGAACGGCAAGGAGCGAAGACAAGAAGGACAAGCCCGGAAGCACCAAGAAGCCCTAGCACGATAGCCCAAAAAGGAGTCAACCATTGAAGAAATCCGGCGAAACCAAAAGTGAAAAGAAGAAGAACCTCAAGGTGAAAGACCTACCGCTCAAGAGCAGTGAAACCAAAAACGTCAAGGGAGGCGCAACGGGGCCCTGCGGTCGCCCCCAGCGATAGCTTTAGTGATCCATGACACTCAATCGAAGGAGTCAACCACTCGAGAAGGAGTTCAATCATGAAGAAGACTGCCCAAACTAAAGTCGAGAAGAAAAATCTCAAAGTGAAGGATCTCCCGCTCAAGAGCGGTGGATCGAAGAACATCAAAGGTGGGGCCGTCGGGCCTTGCAATCGCCCGAAATACTAAGAGTCAAGTCAGAGGAGAAACGATGAAGAAAACCGATAAACCCAAAGTCGAGAAGAAGAACCTCAAGGTGAAGGACCTCGCCCTCAAAGGCAGTGAAGCGAAGAATGTTAAGGGCGGTATTGTCGGGCCTTGCAATCGCCCGAAACTCTAAGCGTCAAATCAGAGGAGAAACGATGAAGAAAACCGATAAGCCAAAAGTCGAGAAGAAAAATCTCAAAGTGAAGGATCTCCCGCTCAAGAGCGGTGGATCGAAGAACATCAAAGGTGGGGCCGTCGGGCCTTGCGATCGCTCGAAATACTAAGAGTCAAATCAGAGGAGCAACCATGAAGAAAACCGATAAGCCCAAACTCGCGAAGAAGAACCTCAAGGTGAAGGACCTAACGCTCAAGAGCAGTGAAACCAAGAATATCAAGGGGGGGCATAGCGGGGCCCTGTGACCGCAGCGGTCGCTGAGAAGAGAATACGATTATGAAAAAGAAGGCTAAGACTAAAAACGCGAAGAAGAACCTCAAAGTGAAGGATCTCGTCCTCGGAAGCAGTGAAGCGAAGAATGTCAGGGGCGGCGGTGTCGGACCCTGCTTTAAGAAGTAGCTGTAGTTTGGATGCCGAAGGGCAAGGAGTTTGACCGTCCTGTTCTGAAGCCGGTTTTCTGGCGGAGCTTTCGGCAACGCTACTGGGAACGGGAGGGGGTTGTCCTTCGTCACCCAATCGGAGCTCCGCTGGCCAAGCCGGAAGAACTCTTTGCCTGGCTCGTTGAAGCGAGCAATCGCTTTCGCGCTGGAGACAGCCGCGTCGTTCCGGAGTTCTTCATCGAGCACGCACAGCTTCTCGCCGGAGTCGAGCGATATCTTCCGCGGTCCGATGACGGTTCCATGAGCGGTTATGCCGATCGGATCACGCAGGTGCTTGACGGGCGCAAATTCGGCCTTGTCATAGACCACTTCCAATCGCATGCTCTTGACCTCTGGTTACGACTGCGGGATTTCCTGCGAAGTCTCTACGGCGTCACCGGGTTCCCTGGGGAGCAAGCGAAAGCGGCGTTGTTCTTAGGCAACTACCGTCGCACTCCATTCGGTCTTCATCGCGGCCGATCCGGCAACTTCATGTTTGTAGTCCATGGAAGGAAGCGCATTCGCTCGTGGCCCGACGCGTTTTTCAAAGGCAAACCGGATATGACGAACCGGCTCGACTACGCGCGCTACAACGGCGATTCCATCACTCTTGACGCCGACCCTGGGGACGTCATCTATTGGCCTTCGGACTACTGGCACATCGGCGAAGATGCCGGGGGCCTGTCGGCTGCGATCAGCCTCGCCCTGTTCATGGAGCCGGACCTCTCGGAAATCATGCGTCACGTCGAGTTTTTCATGGGCCGTCGCATCAGCGGCCGGGCTCCCCTCGTGGACGAGCAGCCCAAAGTGACGGTCAGCGCACTGAAGGCGGTCAGCCGGGACCGTAACCTGAAACTCGCGCTCATCGCTTCGCGGCTCAATTACCTCACCGGCTTTGGCTTCACTCGTGTCCCCGCGCCATTGCTTTTGAAAACCTTGCATGAGAATGATCTGGTGGGCATTGTTCCCGGCTTCCCGATTCTTTGGATTGCAAAGGCAGGCGAGATCATCTGCTCGGCCAACGGCCATGCGATTACACTGCCCGCTCATCCTAAGGTGTCGGCGCTCCTGCGGCGCTTGAACAGCGGCGCGCGCTGCCGCGTGAAAGAGCTTGTGGCTGAATATTCAGGAACCGTTCGGCGCAACGGTGTTGAGTTCATCGCTTCCAGAAAGGCCGTCTTCGATCTGCTCGAGAAGCTCCACAGTTTTCGCGCGCTGGCGCCTTGCAAGCCGGGCGTCGTTCCGCGCTAAGATAGCCGTCATGTTGGGGAGGAGGACGCATGTTCCGTAAGCGGTTCGTTTGTCTGCCTGCAGCGTTGATTTTAATTGTCCTGGCTTCGCCGGCGGTATTTTCGCAGGTGGCGCCGGAATATGGACCGGCGAAGGGTACGCTTCTGATCATTGGTGGCGGCAATCTTAGGGGTTCCGGCATTTACGATAAGTTCATTGAAATCGCAGGTGGCCGGGATGCCAAGTACGTGATCGTTCCGACGGCTGGCGGTAATAAGAACCCTGACGGTTCACTGCACATCTATAAAGATGAAGAGGTGTTGAAACCGTTCAGAGATCTCGGCCTGAAGAATCTCGTAATGTTGCACACCCACGATCCGAAGGTCGCAAATACCGAAGAATTCGCTAAGCCGCTTCGTGACGCTAATGCCGTATGGTTTGTCGGGGGCCGTCAATGGAACCTCGTTGATTCTTACGCCGACACGCTCACGCAAAGGGAGTTTGAAAAGGTGCTCGAGCGAGGCGGTGTGATTGCAGGAACATCAGCGGGAGCCACGATACAAGGCCAATTTCTGGTTCGCGGCGCAATCAAGGACAACGAAATTATGATCGCTCCGGAGCCCGAGCACCGGGCAGGCTTCGCGTTTCTTCGAAAGTCGGCGATCGATCAGCACATCAACACCCGCAATCGTTGGGACGACCTCATTCCGCTGATCAAGCAGTTTCCAGATTTGCTTGGAATCGGCCTTTCGGAAACGACGGCGATTGTTGTGCGGGGCGATCGGTTCGAAGTCATCGGCGCGTGGAAGGTTGCTATACACGACAACACGAGACTCTATCAGCCGTGGGAGAAACCGTACTACGTGCTTTCGGTCGGCGACGTTTACAACATGAAGACGCGCAAGATCGAAAGATTCGGAACAGGACGCTAACCTGGGTTCGTCCTGTTCGGTTTCGAACGGCGGCGCTCAAAACCGGACAATATAGAAGTCACCGCTCATACCATTCAATTGAAAACAATGTGTCTCGGTGTGGAAGCTGAAATGCCGTCACGATCGGATGCCGGCAATGATGAAAGGAATTCTCCGCACCGCCGCCCTCGTCGTCACTCTTGCATTCCCGCTGCGCGGACAGGTCCTCACTTCGCAATACGACAATGCGCGAACCGGGGCTATCCTGACTGAAACGAAACTCACCCCTGCTAACGTAAGCGCCGCGCAATTCGGCAAGATCTTCTCGTACACCGTTGATGGTGATGTGTACGCACAGCCGCTGTATGTGCCCGGAGTGAATATTCCCGGCAAAGGCACCCACAATGTGCTCTATGTCGCCACCGAACACGATAGCGTCTATGCGTTCGACGCCGATCGAGCGGGAGAAGCTCTTTGGCACGTCAGCTTCCTCAAGTCCGGCGTGACGACCGTTTCTGCCGGGGACGCTCTTTGTCCCTTCGTTGCTCCCGAAATCGGGATCACACCGACTCCCGTGATCGACCGCGCATCCGAAACACTGTACGTGCTGGCGCGAACACGGGAGGCAAGCCCCACGGGCGCGTCCCGTTACGTTCAGCGGCTGCATGCTCTCGCTATTACGACGGGCGAGGAGAAACTCGGCGGCCCCGTCGAAATTACAGCATCGGTTAAAGGAAGAGGTGCCGGCGGATCGAATGGCGAAATTCCCTTTGATCCGCTTCGGGAGATGCCGCGCGCCGGACTGCTGCTTACCGGCGGCCAGGTGTATTTGACGTGGGCATCGTCGTGCGATGTCAAACCCTATCACGGTTGGGTCATGGCCTACGATGCACGAACGCTCCATCAAACCGCGGTTTTCAACACGTCGCCGGACAGCAACGAAAGCGGGGTCTGGCAAAGCGACATGGCCCCTGCCGCAGACGCGAATGGTAATGTCTACGTTGTTACAGGCAACGGAGCCAATGACACCGGATCCGGCGGACGCAACTATGGCGACTCCGTTCTCAAGCTTCGCCTCAACGGCAACAATCTGGTCGTTCGTGATTCCTTTACTCCCTCCAATGAAGGATTGTTGAACAACCGCGATCTCGACCTCGGCAGCGGCGGGCCCCTCTTGCTGCCGGTCCAATCCGGACGTCGTTTGCTGCTGGTCGCGGGAAAGGAAGGTCCCCTCCAGGTGCTTCATGCGGACCAGTTGTCCGAAAAGCCCGCGCAGGTGCTTCCACTCGGCGGCGGGATGTATTCGACACCAGCGTATTGGAATGGCCATGTATTTCTCCTCGCGTCCAACAGCAGTCTGAAAGATTTTGCCGTGGCCGGAGGAAAGCTGTCGGACAATCCTGTTGCGACGGGCCAGCAGGCATTTCCGAATCCTGGCGGAAGCCCTGTGGTGACATCCAATGGGACGCAAAACGGAATCGTGTGGCTGATTGAGACGAAAGTCTGGAACGACTACAACAGTACCAAGGCTTCGGTACTCCACGCTTATGATGCGAAGAATATCGCGCGTGAAATTTACAACAGCGAGCAGAACAGCGCGCGCGATCGGGCAGGTGTGACCGTGCGGTTCACCATACCAACGGTAGCAAACGGCCGCGTGTACATTGGGACGAAGCGGGAGGTCACAGTCTACGGACTCTTAACCGATAGAAGGTAACTACAGTTCGGTTTGTCTCTATGATGAACACCTTCACAGTTCCACGACTTCGCTCTCTCGGGCAATAGAACAGTCGAATTTGAAGCCGGCGGTCCCCATCTTCAGGCGGCAGTTCTCGAGGATGCGATCCATGAACGCGTCGTCGTGAGCAGGATCATGATGGAATATTGCCAGCCGCCGGACCTGGGCATCGGCCGCTGTGCGCAAGGCATCGTCGAAGGTGCTGTGCCCCCATCCTCTTTTCTTTGCGTATTCTTCGTCGGTGTATTGCGCTTCCGATATGAAGAGGTCCACGCCGCGTACAAATTCCGTGATTCGGCGATCCTCGCCGGCTCCGGTTTCGATCCCATACATGCGAGTGAAGGATTCATGATCGCTACAATACGCTACAGCTTTTCCTCCTCCGTTGATGCGGAACCCGATCGCAATTCCCGGATGATTGAGATATGTGAAGTCCACTCGAAGGGGCCCAATCGTGACGGGTTCGTGCAATTCGATGAAATTGAGCCGCGCTCTCATATCGGAAAGGACCACCGGAAAATAATCGTTATCCATCTGGCCGACAAAAATTTTCTCGAGCGGCTTGCCCGCCCCTCTAACGCTGTACAAAGAGATTTCGTTGCCCGGAATATAGGCTGGGACAAAGAACGGAAAGCCTTGAATGTGGTCCCAATGCGTGTGGCCTATGAAAATGTGGGCTCGAATCGGGCGCCCCTGGAACTCGGCCATCAGCGATTCCCCCAGCTCGCGGATGCCGGTACCTGCATCCAGGATCAGAATGTGCTCGCCATAACGAACCTCAGTACAGGACGTGTTGCCGCCGTATCGAACGGTCCTTGGGCCTGGCGTCGCGATCGAGCCCCGCGTACCCCAGAATTTGACTCGAAAGTTCACAGGCGGCGCGGGTTCCGGCGGACGCTCAGCAATCAATTCGGCAACGGTTCGAATCATCTCCCCCGGCGCAACGGGCTTGACTAAAAACCGATCGGCGCCAAGATTTAGTGCAGTGCGGGCATCGCTCGCGTAGCTTTTCATCGAACACACGATGATTTTCAGCCTTGCGAGCTAGGAGTCCTTCCGGATGGCTTCTATCACGGCACAGCCGTGCATACCGGGCATCGTCAGATCGGGGATGGCAATGTCCCGCTTTCTCGCAAGGTCCAATTGCATTCCGGGCTATCCGTCGCCGGCATCAAAGTCAGCGTGTCCTCACCCTTATCGGATTGTTATGACTCCCGTATT
>JACXTT010005326.1_pt1 | contig 18729 bp, 17 predicted proteins | sample 9270951 | NCBI WGS metagenome assembly JACXTT01 (sample SAMN15532306, study PRJNA645909) | rock metagenome | isolation source: weathered quartz diorite | place: Puerto Rico | collected 2017-06-21 | reverse complement strand
CTTGGGCTATCTAGAACAGTGATTATCAAGAGCCAGACGGGTGAGCGCCGGGGTTCAGCCAATCCCCTTGCCCACCGTCTTTTCGAGCTGCTGCCGGCCGATCCGGCCTTCGGCGACGATGCGGCCGTCTAGCAGCACCACGGGCACCCGCCACCCGTAAAGGTCATGCAACCGGTCATCTGAATCCACGTCGGCGAGTTCCGGCTCGTGACCGAGCGAGCGGAGGAGGCTGAGCGCCTCGTCGCAGAGGTGACAGCCCTGGCGGGTGACGAAGACCAGGCTCACCGCCTGGCCCGCCGCCTAGGCCGGTAGGCGAAGCCTCTGCCCCACCTGGAGCGTCGGGTCGCGGAGGCCGTTGGCCTGCTCGATGTCGTCCACACGGATCCGCACATCATCCGCCGGATAGTGCGCCGCGGCGATCGACCACAGGGTGTCGCCCGGCTGCACCACCACCGTCATCTCGGCCGGCGCCATGCCTCCCCGTGCCGCGACCGCCAGCCCCAGGCTCCCCAGGACCAGGGCGCCCAGCACGAGCGCGGCGCGGCGCGCCTTGCGGTAGCCGCCGGTACGGGTTGCCCGCCAAGGTTTGATCCCGTAGCCGGCGGCGTACATACGTTCGGAGAGTAGCGAACGCGCGTTCGGCTGTCAAGATGCGAACAAAAGTTTGCGCTTGGCATGCCGAGGTGCTAGCATGGCTTCCACGTCCCATCACTACGCCTTTGGAGAAGAACACTTGACCGATCAACTCACCGAGCGCCAGACCAAGATCCTGAACTACATCAGGGAGGTCACCAAGACCCGGAATTACCCGCCGAGCGTGCGGGAGATCGGCGAAAACGTCGGCTTGAGCTCGAGCTCGACCGTCCACAACCACCTCAATCAGCTCGAGCGCCGTGGCCTGATCAAGCGGGACCCGAGCAAGTCCCGCACCGTGCAGCTGGTCCAGGACGCCGAGATGGACCAGCAGAGGCGCAACGCGGTCTCGGTGCCGATCGTGGGCAACGTCGCGGCGGGCAGCCCGATCCTGGCCGAGCAGAACATCGAAGACCACGTCCTTCTCTCGCCCGAGCTGGCGAAAGACGGCTACTTCCTGCTTCGAGTACGCGGGGACAGCATGATCAATGCCGGCATCTTCGACGGCGACCTGGTGTTGGTCCGGCCCCAGCACGAGGCCACCAACGGATCGATCGTGGTGGCCCTGGTCGACGGCGACGCCACCGTGAAACGGCTCGAGCGCAGCAACGGGCACGTCAAGCTGATGCCCGAGAACCCCGCGTACGAGCCAATCGTCACGACCAACCTCAGCCTCGTCGGCGTGGTCCGGGGTGTGATCAGACTCTTCCGTTAGACGAAAAGTCCAGAAAACGGCGGGCGGCGTGGCGGGGCGCCCAGCCCCACGCCCTCGTGCCGCCCTCGACGTATTCCGTCCGCTCGACTCCACCGATCTTGCGCAGCTCGGCCAGCACTGCCTCGCGCCCGTATGGGACGAGGATCTCGAGCTGCACGGCGTCGTCGCGGCTCGCGCGATCGACCGCCTGCAGCAGCTCGGCCAGGCCCGTTGGCTGCGTCGCGGAGATCGCGACGGCGGCCGGGTATCGCTCTGACAGGGCCCCGATCGCCCGGCGCCGACTGGCCGGCCCGAGCAGGTCGACCTTGTTCATCGCGACCACCCGTGGCTTGGCCGCGGCGTCGAGGTCGGCCAGCACGCGCTCCACCGTCTCTGCCTGCTCCTCGACCACGCGGGAGCTCCCATCCAGGACCTGGATGATCAGGTCGGCCTCGGTGACCTCTTCGAGCGTCGCCCTGAACGCGGCGACCAGGTCGGTGGGCAGCTTCTGGATGAAGCCGACGGTGTCGGTCAGCAAGAGCCCCCGCCCCGCCGGCAGCTCGAGCTTGCGGGTGGTTGGGTCGAGCGTGGCGAACAGCTTCTGCTCCGCCCGCACCCCGGCGCCGGTCAGCACGTTGAGCAGCGTCGACTTTCCCGCGTTGGTGTAGCCCACGATCGCCGCGGTCTTGAGCTCCGCGCGCCGGCGGCCCGTGCGCTGCTGGTGGCGCTGATTGCGCACCTGCTCGATCTCCCGGTCGAGGTCGCGGATGCGCTTGCGGATGCGGCGCCGCTCGACCTCGATCTGCTGCTCGCCGAAGCCGCCACGCGCCCCCACTCCCCCCCGCCTGCCGCCCACCTGGCGGTCGTAGGCGTAGGCGCCGATCAGTCGCGGCAGGAGGTGATGCAGCCGGGCCGCCTCGACCTGCAGGCGCCCTTCATGGGTGCGCGCGTGCTGGGCGAATATCTCGAGGATGATCTCGGTGCGATCGAGCACGCGGGCCATGATCTGCAGCTCGAGGTTGCGCTGCTGGCGGGGGCTGAGGTCTTCGTTGCAGATCACCAGGTCGAACGCCCCCTCGAACTTCATGTCCCGCAGCGCCTCGACCTTGCCCATCCCGATGAAGTGCGCGGGGTCGACCTCGGATCGTCTCTGCACGTCCGAGCCCACCACCTCGGCGCCCGCGGTGCGGGCAAGGTCGGCGAGCTCTCGCATCTGCTCGCCCACGGACCCGGGAGTTGTGCCGGGGAGGAGGATCCCGACTAGATACGCCCGCTCGCGCGGACTCCTGGTCGTGATCAGAGTTTGAGCTTCCTCATGCGCGACATCGCTTCTTCGATACGCCTGTCTGGGGCGGTGACGGAAAGTCGGAAATAACCCTCACCATGCGCTCCGAAACCAACCCCTGGCGTGATGTTCACGCCGACCTCGTCCAGGACGTGGCTCGCAAAACCGATGGAGTCGTACCCTTTCGGCACCGCCGCCCACACATAGAACGTCGCGCGCGGAGGCTCGATGCTCCAGCCGAGCGAGTTGAGGGTGTCGGCAACCATGCGGTGCCTGCGGGCGTACACGGCGCAGGCGGCCTTCGTTTCCTCCTCTCCCCCGTGCATCGCCTCGATGGCGGCCCACTGCACGGCCTGGAAGATGCCCGAGTCGATGTTGGTCTTGAGCTGGCCGATCAAATTGACGAGCTCGGCGCGCCCGCAGACCCACCCGATGCGCCAGCCGGTCATGTTGTACGTCTTGGAGAGCGAGTGAAATTCGAGACCGATCTCCTTCGCGCCTGGAATCTCGAAAAGGGTCAGCGGCCGGTAGCCGTCAAAAGCGATCTCGGAGTACGGGGCGTCGTGGCAGAGGACGATGTCGTGGCGCCGGCAGAACTCCACCGCCCGCTCGAGAAACTCGCGATCCGCCGTTGCCGCCGTCGGGTTGTTGGGGTAATTGAGCCACATCAACCGGGCGCGCTCAGCCAGGTCGAGAGGGATCGCGTCGAGATCGGGGAGCCATCGATGCTCGGCGTCGAGCGGCATCATGTGCGGCTCGGCGCCGGCCATGATCGCGCCGGTGACGTACACCGTGTAGCCAGGGTCGGGCGCCAGCACGACGTCGCCTGGGTCGACAAGGGCGAGCGGCACGTGGCTGATCCCGTCCTTCGAGCCAAGCGTCGGCAGGATCTCGGTGTCCGGGTCGAGCTCGACGCCTGAGCGATCGCGGTACCACCGGGCGATCGCCTCCCTCAGCTCTGCAAGCCCAAAGTACGAAGGGTAGCGGTGGTTCGACGGATCGGCCGCGGTCTCCTGCAGCACGCTGACGATCCGCCCCGGCGTGGGCAGGTCCGGGTCACCGACACCCAGCGAGATGACGTCGACCCCCGCGCGCTTCTTCTGCTGCACCTTGCGGTCGATCTCCGCGAAGAGATAAGGCGGAATTCGACTCAAACGTTTGGCGCCGGCCACTGTCCTACTCATTGAGGTAACTGAGGATACCCGGCAGCGGATCGGGTTCGATCTCGAACCATCGCAGGCGCTTGTCACGCCGCCACCAGCGCAGCTGCCGCCGGGCGTAGCGTCGGTTGGACCGCGCCATCGCAACGGGCAGCTCGTCCAGCCTCAGCTCGCCGCGGATGTGGGCCAGCGCTTCGGCGTACCCGATCCCGGTCAACACGGGTGCATCGGCGGGCACGCCGGCATCGAGCGCAGCCTGAGTTTCGGCCACGAGTCCGCGCTCCACCTGCCGCCTGCTGCGTGCCTCGAGACGTTGATCGATCACGTCGAGGCCCGCGTGCAAGCCAATTCGCAACGGGCGCCACGGCGGCGCCTGCGTCGTGCGGAGCCGTCGGAGCGGCGGGCCGGCGGCCGCGAGGATCTCGAGGGCGCGGATCACGCGCACAGGGTTCTTCAGGTCAACGCCCGGATCGGGATCGATTCGCAGGAGTCTGTCTCGGATGGTCACGACGTCCAGGCGTTGGAGCTCGGCGCGCAGCGCGGGGTTGGGCGGAATTCCGGCCAGGGTGAAGCCGTCGCAGAGCGCGTCGACGTAGAGCATCGTCCCGCCCTCGACGATCGGCGGCTTGCCTCGCGATGAGATGTCTTCGATCGCTGCCCGCGCGCGCTCGACGTATTGGGCGGCGTTGAAGGTGGTCGCCGGGTCGACGAAATCGATCATGTGGTAACGCACGCGGCGTCGCAGCTCGGGACCCGGCTTGTTGGTCGCGATGTCCAGCCGTTGATAGACCTGGCGCGAGTCGGCCACCACGATCTCGCCATCGACATGCAGCGCAAGGTCGAACGCAAGCTGCGACTTGCCGATGCCGGTCGGCCCGACGATGACGGGGATCCTGATCAGTAGTTTCTTCGGAAGTGGCGCGTGAGCTCCTGCCACTCGACCAGCAGGCGGGTCGGTCTGCCGTGCGGACAGGTGATCGATTCTTCCGCCGTCTCCAGGTCGGCGAGCAGCCGGCGCTGCTCCGCGACGTCGAGCACGTCGCCGAACTTCACCGCTGAGTGGCACGCCAGCGCCGCCGCCGCCTTCTCGATCGCCCCGTCCCCGCGATTCTCGGCCAGCGCGGCCAGGGTCTCCTGGATCGCGGCGGTCGCTCGTCCTGACGGCAGCTCGACCGGAACGGCCGTGATGCGGAGGCTGCGCGGGCCGAACTCCTCGTACTCGAGGCCAAGGTTGGCGAGCTCTGTGCGGTGGTCCGCCGCCGCCGCAACCAGCGCCGGCTCGACGTCCACGGCTTGAGGGATCAGCAGGGGCTGGCTTGCTCCACGGCCGGTGCGCAGGCGTTCGAGAAGCCGGTTGTACAGGACTCGTTCATGCGCCGCGTGCTGGTCGACCAGCACCAGGCCGTGCGGGCCTTCGGCCACCAGGTAGCCCGGGCCGGCCTGTCCGATCGGACGGAGAAGCCCGGTTGGTGCATGACCGTTGGTGTCCGGCGCGGTCGCGCTCGCCGGCTCCTGGTGCAGCGTCAGCGGTGGGGCGGGAATCGACATGCCTGCACCGCCCGAGCTTCCGGCCGGCCGATAACGGAAGGGATCGCTGCCGTCCAGCGCCGCACGCACCGCGCGCTGCAGGGCGGCGAAAACGGCCCCCTCATCGCGGAAGCGCACCTCTTTCTTGGCGGGGTGAACGTTGACATCGACCAGCTCGGGATCGATCCCGATGTCGATCACGGCGATCGGATGGCGACCGCGCTCCAGGCGCCCCTGGTAGCACTCCTCCAGCGCGTACACCAGCGAGCGCGCGCTGATCGGCCGCCCGTTGACCGCGAGCATCATCCCGTCGCGGCTTCCCCGGCTCAGCCGCGGCTGACTGACCATGCCGCTCACCAGAGGCATGCCGATCATCTCGAGCATCTCAGCCGCCACGGGCGCGCCGTAGACGGCGGCGATCGCGCGTCGCTGGTCTCCATCGCCGTCGCTGCTCAGCGCCGCGCGGCTGTCGATCGTCAGGTGGAAGCGCACGTGCGGATGGAGCACCGCGAAGGCGCTGACCACATCCTTGATGGCGGCCACCTCCGTGGCGTCGCTCTTCAAGAACTTCAAGCGAGCCGGCACATTCGCGAACAGGTCGCGGACCTCGATCACCACCCCAGGCAGCAAGGGCCCAGAGCCCTGCTCGACAACCTCGCCGGCCCGGATGCGAAGCTTCGCTCCCCCGCTCGAGCATTCGACATCCGCCACCGCGGCGATGCTCGCCAGCGCCTCGCCCCGGAAGCCGAACGACTCGATCCCAGCCAGGTCCGCGAGCGTCGTCAGCTTGCTCGTCGTGTGGCGGACGAAGGCCACCACGAGCTCCTCGGCCGGTATGCCTGCGCCGTCGTCGCTGACTCGAATCGACGTCTTGCCTGCACTGCGCACATCGATGCTGACGCGCCGCGCACGGGCGTCGATCGCGTTTTCGACCAGCTCCTTCACCACCGAGGCAGGTCGTTCGATGACCTCGCCTGCGGCGATGGCGTCCGCCACTTCCGGCGGCAGCATCTGGATCATGGTGCGCCGGGCGCGCGCAGGGCGCACCTCAAGATAGCTTCGCCCGCAGCTGGTACAGCTTCTGCAGTGCCTCTAGTGGGCTCAGCGATGCAGGGTCGATCTCTTCGAGCTCTTTGCGCAGCGGGTCGGGCGCCATCTCGATCGGAAGGCCCAGCTGGAGTTCGGCCGGTTCGAGCGGCCGCTGCTGTTCGAGCTCGGTGAGCACCTGGCGTGCACGGGCGATCACGGCGGCCGGCAGGCCGGCCACGGCCGCGACGTGGATCCCGTAAGAACGATCCGCCCCGCCCGGGACGACGCGATGCAGGAAGCTCACCGAGTCGCCCTCCTCGAGCACCTCGACGCGCTCGTTGCGCACCCTTGGCAGCCGCTCGGCCAGCGCTGTCAGCTCGTGGTAGTGGGTGGCGAAAAGAGTCCGGCAGCCAAGCTTCGGTGCGTCGTGCAGATGCTCCACGACGGCCTGCGCGATCGACACACCGTCATAGGTCGACGTTCCCCTCCCCACCTCGTCGAAGATGACGAGGGAGGCCCGGGCGGCGTGGTTGAGGATGTGCGCGGTCTCCGTCATCTCGACCATGAAGGTCGACATGCCCGCGCTGATGTCGTCGTGAGCTCCTACACGTGTGAAGACGCGGTCCGCAAGTCCGATCACCGCTCGCTCCGCCGGCACGAAGCTGCCGCACTGCGCGAGAAGCACGATCATCGCGGCCTGGCGGAGGTACGTCGACTTGCCGGCCATGTTGGGTCCGGTGAGGATGATGATCTGAGCGCTCTGCGGATCGAGCTCCAGGTCGTTGGCGACGAACACGCCTGCGGGAAGGCTGCGCTCCACCAGCGGATGGCGGCCGGCCTTTATGCTCAACCGCACTCCCGCGTTGACTTCCGGACGGTGCCAGTCGTAGTCCGCGGCCGCGACGGCGAGGCTGACCAGCGCATCCACCGTCCCCAGCGCCTGCCCGCACTCGCGCAGCGCGGGACTGGACTCGGCGACCGCCGCGCCGAGGTCGCGCAGGACCTCGAGCTCGCGAGCCGCGGTGCGCTCCTGTGCGCTGAGGACGACCGCTTCCTTTGCCTTGAGCTCCGGCGTGAGGTAACGCTCGCCGCCGGTGAGCGTCTGCTTGCGGACGTAGTCGTCAGGTAGGCGGATGGTGTTCGCGTGGGAGACCTCGATGTAGTAGCCGAAGACCTTGTTGAAGCCGACCTTGAGCGACCGGATCCCGGTGCGCCTGCGCTCCGCCGACTCGAGCTTGGCGATCCAGTCGCGCGCGCTTCGCGATGCCTCGGCGATGGCGTCGAGGTCGGCGTCATAACCCGCGCGGATGGCGCCACCCTCCCGAATGGTCGGCGGCGGATCCTCGACCAGCGCCCGCGCCAGCATGTCCGCCAGCTCGGGCGCTGCGTTGACCCGGCCCGCCAGCTCCCGCGTCACCAGGGCGGCGCATCCATTGAGCGCCTCCTGCACGGCGGGTATCGCTTCGAGCGACCGGCGGAGCGCCACCAGCTCCCGTGCGGTGGCATGGCCTTGCGCGGCGCGTGACGCGAGGCGCTCGAGGTCGCCTACAGGCCGGAGCACCTCCTGCAGGTGGTCGCGAAGAACCGCCGCGGACGCGAGCTCGTCCACCGCGGCCAGGCGCAGCTCGATGGACTCCGCGTCTCGCAGCGGCGCCCCGAGCCACGCGCGCAGCTGGCGCGCACCGACAGGAGTTGACGTGCGGTCCATGAGCGCCACCAGGGCGGGGAGCTCGAGGTTGCGCACCGTAGCCGCATCGAGCGGCATGGTCGCCTCGGGCGAGTAGGTGCGCACCGTGAAGGAGCCGGGCACGACGCGCGTCTGGTTGTGCTTCAGGTAGTCGAGCACGACGCCCGCAGCCCCGACCGCGAGCGGGGCGTCCGCTGCGCCCACCGAGGCCGCATACGCGATCCCGAGCAGGTCCTTGAGCCGCCGCTGACCACGTACCGGATCGAACCGGTACCCCTCGATTTCAGGCGGGGCGAGCAGCTCGGCGGGCGCGAGGCGCTCGAGCTCCGATTCCAGCCGGTCTTTAGGCAGCTGGCAGAGCAGCAGCTCACCGGTGGAAACCTCGCAGGCGGCAAGGCCGGCCTCCGTTCCGCGCGTCCACGCGGCGACCAGGTAATTGGGACGGGAGGGTTCGAGGTAAGCGTCCTCGACCACCGTGCCCGGGGTCAGCACACGTGTCACGTCACGCCGGACGATCTTGTTCTTGCCGGCTGCTTCCACCTGGTCGCAGATCACCACTTTGTGGCCGGCGCGAAGGAGCTTGCCGACGTAGGACTGCCAGGCGTGGTGCGGCACGCCGCACATCGGTGCGCGGCCCGTCTTGCCGAGCGGTCGCGACGTCAGCTGCACGCCCATGATCGGCGCCGCGACCTTCGCGTCGTCGAAGAAGATCTCGTAGAAGTCGCCGAGCCTGAAGAGCAGGATCCCATCGGGATGTTTCTCGCGCGCCTCCCGGTACTGCCGCATGACCGGTGTGGCGGGGATCGTCACGCTGCGGGCTCCAGGGGTCCCCGCGAACTCAAGACGCAGCCTGCGAGTTCGTGGCGCATAACCCCGTGAGGTGGCCCGCGGTGGCCTGCAGGACGCGGATGTTCATGACGTCACCCGGAGCGATGTCACCCGCCCGCAGCACGCTGGCACGCTTGCCCTGCCGGATGCGCCCGTAAGGTCGGTTCAGCTCGTCGCGACCTTCGATCAGGACCTCGACGTCCCGACCCACCCACCGCGCGGTCTTGCGTGCCGCGATGTCGCGCTGCAGGGCCAGCAGGTCGTTCAGGCGGCGCAGCTTCTCCGCTTGCGGAACATCGTCCTCCATGCGCGTCGCAGCGAAGGTACCGGGCCGCGGCGAATACATCGCGATGTGGACGACGTCGAACTCGATCTCCTCGACCAGCGCGCGGGTGTTCATATAAGCCGCTTCGGATTCGCCCGGGAATCCGACGATGACGTCCGTCGCCAGGCCGATATCCGGCATCAAATGTCGCGCGCGATCGACAATCGCGCGGTAGTGGCGCGTCTGATAACCGCGAGCCATTCGCTTCAACACCGTGTCGTCCCCCGACTGGACCGGCAGCTGCAGCTCGCGACACACGATTTCACTCGCGGCCATGACCTCCAGGAGCTCGACCTCGAGGTCCTGTGGGTGCGAGGTAAGGAATCGCAGGCGACGGAGCGCGGGGATCCCCTCCACCTCGCGGACCAGCGCCGCCAGGCCGCCGCCGCCATCAGGGTCCTGGTAGTCGTCGACGTTCTGGCCGAGCAGCACAACTTCCCTGGCCCCGTCCGCCACAGCCTGCCGGCACTCGGCGACCACAGCTCCAAGCGGGACGTGCTTCTCGCGGCCGCGCACGCGAGGCACGATGCAAAACGTGCAGTTGTGATCGCACCCCTGGATGACGCGCACGTAGTGGCTCACACCCGTGCGCCCTGCGTGCGGAAGCGGCTCGCCCTGCGAGTAGTCGTATCGCGATTCGAGGCCGGCTACAAATGGCTCGTAGTCGCCGATGGGCACCACGGCGTCGAGATGCGGAAAGCGCCGCCGCAACACGTCGCCCTCCTTGGCCACGATGCAGCCGGTTACCGCGATCGTGCGATCGGGTGTCTTCCACTCCTTGAGATCGTGCAGCTTGGAGTAAACGCGGTCCTCGGATGCCTGGCGGACCACGCACGTGTTCAGGATCGCCACGTCAGCACGCTCCAGCGAGTCCTCGACGTAACCGGCCGCGAGCAGTCGCCGGGCGAGGCTCTCGGAATCCGCCGAGTTCATCTGGCATCCGATCGTCCAGATGTGAAACGACCTGGTCTGGACTCCCGTCAGCGACTCTCCACGAGCAACCGGATTCCTGTCCTCTCCTCGCCATCGATCGAGATGTCGATGAAGGCGGGGATGCATACAAGGTCGAGGCCGCCCGGCGCCACGTAGCCGCGCGAGATGGCGATCGCCTTGACTGCCTGGTTGATCGCGCCGGCGCCGATCGCCTGGACCTCGACGCGCCCTTTGCTCCGGATCACGCCGGCGATTGCCCCCGCGACCGCGACCGGCTTGGACGTCGCCGAAACTTTGAGCACCTCTACTGGAGCGCGCTCCGCTGTCATTGCTGGAACCCCTTCAAACGTGTTCACGGTCGACTCGCTGGATCGTTGTTGCCCGGCCGGTGGAAGGATTAATGGTAACCAGTACCGAATTGAATGTCACGGGTCCGGAGGCCACCACAAAGCGGTTCGGCACCCCCGTCAGGAAGCGCTGGAGGACCACCTCTTTGTCCATCCCGATGCACCCGTCGCGAGGCCCGACCATGCCCACATCGGTGACGTAAGCCGTCCCCCCGGGCAAGATCCTTGCGTCGGCGGTCGGGACATGGGTGTGCGTGCCCACCACGGCACTCGCCCTACCGTCCAGGTACCACCCCATGGCCGTCTTCTCCGAGGTCGCCTCCGCGTGCATGTCACAGAAGACGACCCGGGCTTCGGGGTGGGCGGCGAGGATCGCGTCGGCGGCCCGAAACGGGTCATCGAGCGAGTCGAGAAATATCCTTCCGATGAGGTTCACGACGAGGACCTGGTGACCGCCCGCGTCGACCACGCACCAGCCCTGGCCCGGGGCGGGCGGCGGATAGTTGGCCGGGCGCAGGACCCGCTCGAGGTTGGGCAGCTCGCCGACGAACTCCTTCTGCGCAAACACGTGGTTGCCGGTCGTGATGACATCCGCCCCGGCCCCCTTCAGCTCGGCGGCGATCTTGGCGGTCAGGCCAAACCCACCTGCCGCGTTTTCGCCGTTGAGGATCGTGAGGTTCGGCCGCAGCTCCTTCTTGAGCCCGGGCAGGATCGCTTTGACCGCGTCACGCCCGGGATGGCCGACCACGTCGGCGACGAACAGGATGCGCAGCTCGTCGGCGTTCACGCGAGCCGGCGGCGCAAAGCCGCGGCGTCCGCGAGCAGCTGCTCCTCAGGAAATGCCGGGTCGTGCAGGCCATGCGGCAGCGGTCCGAACGGCGCCGGGTCGTCCACGTAGCGCGGGCGCAGATGGGTGTGCAGGTGCGGCAGCGTGTTGCCCAGCATCTCGAGGTTCATCTTCAAGGGTCGGTACTGATCCTCCAGCGCTCGCGCGACGTCGAGCACCTCGCTCCAGTACGCGACAGCTTCCTCGGGGGCGAGCTCGGTCGGCTCGGCAACGTGTCTGCCGCGCCAGATCACGATCGTGTAGCCGCGGACGGTACCGTGCCGCTGCAGGTACGCGTCGCTGTGCGGAGCCGCCTTGATCCGAATTCCGTACGGAGTCTTTTCGGGCCGGCCCGCGGTGCACATCGGGCAGCCCTTGCCTCGCTTGCGCTCCTCCCAGTCATCCGGCCACGCTCGCACGGACCTGATTGTCGTGGAAAACAAAAGGGAGCCCGCTTAGTCCCCACGAAGTCAGGGCTGCGCCGTGACTTCGCGGGGGGCCCTAAGCCGGACTCCCTTGTGACTTACTTCGCGTACTCGACCGCCCTCGTCTCGCGCACTACGGTGACGCGGATCTGGCCGGGAAAGCTGAGCTCTGACTCGATGCGCTTGGCGATGTCCCGCGCCATCAGCTGAGCAGCCGAGTCGTCGATCTGCTCGGGCTTGACCAGGATCCGAACCTCGCGGCCGGCCTGGATGGCGTAGGACTGCTGCACTCCCTGGAAGGAGTTGGCGATCTCCTCCAGCTTCTCGAGCCGTTTCACGTACGCCTCGAGCGACTCTCGACGCGCCCCGGGGCGGGCGGCGGAGATCGCGTCGGCGGCGATCAACAGGAGCGCCTCGATCGTGTGCGGTTCCTCGTCGTAGTGGTGGGCGCGTACGGCGTGCACCACCGGGGCGGGAACCCCGTGTCGCTGGAGCAGGTCTGCACCGATCACGGCGTGCGAGCCCTCGACCTCGTGGTCGATGGCCTTGCCGATGTCGTGCAGCAGGCCTGACAGCTTCGAGATGCGGACGTCGGCGCCGATCTCGGACGCCATCATGGCGGCGAGGTAGGCGACTTCCTTCGAGTGGTTGAGCACCTGCTGGCCATAGCTGGTGCGGAAACGCAAGATGCCGAGGTGGCGCACGACCTCAGGGTGCAGACCCTGCAGGCCGAGCTCGAGGACCGCGGCCTCGCCCTCCTCTTTGACCCTTTGCAGGACCTCCTGACGGGACTTGGCGACGATCTCCTCGATTCGAGCCGGATGAATCCGGCCGTCCACGATGAGCTTGTTGAGCGCGACCCTGGCCACCTCGCGGCGGACGGGGTCGAACCCGCTGATGATCACGGCCTCCGGCGTGTCGTCGACGATCAGGTCGATCCCGGTGGCCTGCTGGAGCGCCCGGATGTTGCGCCCCTCCTTGCCGATGATGCGGCCCTTCAGCTCGTCGGTCGGCAAGGGCAGCACCGAAACCGAGACCTCGGCGGTCTGGTCGGCGGCTATGCGCTGGATCGATTCGGTGACGATCTCCCGGGCACGGCGCTCGCTTTCGTCTCGCGCGGCGAGCTCTGATTCGCGGACCTTGCGCGCGACTTCGTTGCGCAGGTCCTGCTCGACCTGGGCCATCAGGATTCCCTGGGCTTCCTGGCGCGTCATGTTGGCGACGCGTTGGAGCTCTTTTTCCTGCTGCCGGTAGCTCTCCTCGAGCTGGGCTTTGATGTCGTCCAGCGACTTCTTCCGGTTGGCGAGCTCTCGCTCGGCCCCATTCAGGTCCTCGCGCTTGCGATCGAGGTTTTCCTCTTTCTGGAGAAGCCGCTTTTCGATCTGCTGCGACTGAGCCCGGTATTCCCGAGCCTCCTGTTCGGCGGCGGTGCGGACTTTGACGGCCTCCTCTTTGGCTTCCAGCAGCTTCTCCTTGGCCTGCGTTTCGGCCTCGAGGAGGGCCTGCTGTGCCTTGAGCTCGAGGGTGTGACCCCCGCTGCCCTGCCGGGTCCGGAGCAGCAAGAAAGCCGCCCCAAAGCCTCCGGCGAGGGCCACCGCTGCCACGACAAAGAGCAATCCGTAGACGTAGACAGGCATGTGATATGCACCTCGTTAATTCGATTGTCAAAGTGCGTGACCATGGCAGGACCCGGCCTGGATCCCGCCTCGGGTTGGCTCTGTGACTTGCGGGCCTCAAAACGGGCCCGCGTGCACCAGATTCTAGGCTTCGGGGGTGTTTGACGTCCCCGTCCAGACGGCGTCGCATGCCGCCCGGGCGACCGGGATCGAGAAGCCGCGGCGGAGGAGCTTCGCGCCTACCGAGCGCAGCAACGCCTGGTAGGTCGCGAACTCCGTGTTGCCGGCCAGGCGGCCCGCAAGGCGATGAGCGGCCAGCACCTCAGCTTGGGGCGACAGGCCAGCCAGGGCCCGGTCTGCCGTCTCCCGATCGACGCCCCTCGAGGCGAGCTCGGCAGCAAGCGCCAGCGGGCCGAGCGACCGGGATCGCCGCCACACATGCCCCTCGGCAAAGACCCGGTCGCTTTGCAGGCCGACCTCCATGAGCCGCGTCACGGCCGCCTCGACCTCGGCCTCGTCGTAACCCCGCCGGCCGAGCTTCTGGCGAAGCTCCGCCTGCGAATGGGCTCGGCGAGCCATCAGGCCCACCGCAGCGTCAAACGCCCGGACGGGCGGTGGCGCCTTGCTAGAACTCCTCCGTGGCACCGGCGGGCGACCTCGCGGGCGGACTGGTCCGCAGCGGCGGCACCGCGCCGGCCGCCTTCTCGCGCACCCTGGCCTCGATCTCGGCCGACAGGCTTGGGTTCTCGCGCAGGTAATTGCGGACGTTCTCGCGTCCCTGACCCAGCCGCTGGTCGCCGTATGACATCCAGGTGCCGCTCTTCTCGAGGATCGAGTACTCGATCGCGGCGTCGATCAGGGAGCCCTCGCGTGAGATGCCTTCGTTGAAGAGGATGTCGAACTCTGCTGCGCGGAACGGTGGCGCGACCTTGTTCTTGACGACTTTGACCTTGACCCGCGCGCCGACTGAGTCGAGGCCGTTCTTGATCACCTCGACCTTGCGGATGTCAAGTCGCACCGACGAGTAGAACTTCAAGGCCCGACCGCCAGGCTGGGTCTCGGGGTTGCCGAACATGATCCCGACCTTCTCGCGCAGCTGGTTGAGGAAGACCACGGCGCAGTTCGATTTCGAGATGGCGGCGGTGAGCTTCCGCAAGGCCTGCGACATGAGCCTGGCCTGCAGGCCGACGTGGGCGTCCCCCATCTCGCCTTCGATCTCGGCCTTCGGCACGAGCGCGGCGACGGAGTCGATCACGATCACGTCCACGGCGTTGGAGCGGACCAGCACCTCGACGATCTCGAGCGCCTGCTCGCCGGTGTCCGGCTGGCTGATCAAGAGGTCGTCGATCCTGACGCCGATGCGCGACGCGTACAGAGGATCGAGGGCGTGCTCGGCGTCGACGAACGCCGCCACGCCCCCGGCCTTCTGGGCTTCGGCGATGACGTGGAGAGCCAGTGTGGTCTTGCCGGTCGATTCCGGACCGTAGATCTCGGTCACCCTGCCCCGCGGGATGCCGCCCACCCCGAGGGCCAGGTCGAGAGGCAGCGCGCCGGTCGAGATCACCGTGACCTCACCGCGCTGCGCGACGTGCTCGCCCAGTTTCATGATCGCGCCCTTGCCGTAGCTCTTGGTTATCTGGGACATCGCCGAATCGAGGGCTCTGTCCTTTTCCTCGAGGGCCTTGTCCCTTTCTTTGTCTTTGTCCAATTTGTTCGCATTGCCTCCTAGGTCGTTGCGGCGAGTGTTCTAGATCGTGGGTCGGGAATCAACTCAGCCTGTTAAGAGAGTGGGCGTAAGTCTAGCGAACAGGTGTTCGAACGTCAAGCGCTGTGGACCTTGGCTCGGGCGACGGTGAGAGCCTCGGCGATCAGCATCCGCAGCGCTTCGGTCGTGGTGTGGCTCCGGTTGGAGAAGCGGTCGCCGCTAAATCGAAACTCACGCGACGAGATGCGGCCCTGCGACGCCACGGCGATGTACGTGAGCCCGACCGGCTTATCCGTCCCGTCGGATTCAGGCCCGGCGATCCCGGTGACGCCGACGGCCAGGCTGGTGCCGAACCGTGAGCGCGCGCCTTCGGCCATGGCCTCCGCCACCTCGCGCGACACGGCCCCCACGCCCTCGAGGAAGGTCGCGGCCACCCCGAGCTCCTTCCGCTTGACCTCGTCGGAATAGGCGATGACGCCACCCACGAAATAGGATGAGCTCCCAGGATGGTCGGTGATCGCCGACCCGACCATCCCGCCCGTGCACGACTCGGCGACTGACACGGTGAGCCCGCCCGCGAGGAGGGCATCGCCGAGCTCAGCCGCGAGCGACGTTTCGGGCGCCCCCCCGCTCGGGCCGGGGCGCAGCCGCGACGTGTCGAATGGCCCAAGCAGATAGCGGAACCGCCACGCGTAGTCGAGCCCGCTCCAGAGCGTGAAGACGACGGCGAAGGCGACCGCGACTCCGGCCAACGGAGCTAGCACCGGGTAAGGCCGCTGCAGGATGAGCAGTGTGACCGCCGCCATCTGCATGACCGTCTTCGTCTTGCCGAGGGGCGCCGCCGCGATCACGCGGCCCTGGCTCGCCCCGACCGAACGCAGGATAGTGATGATCAGCTCGCGCGAGAAGATCACGACGACAACCCATGCCGCGACCAGCCCCTCCTGGACCAGGACGATCAGGACCGACAGGACGAAGAGCTTGTCCGCGAGCGGGTCGAGGAATTTGCCGAGATCGCTCACCTTGCCGGCGCGCCGGGCAAGCTGCCCGTCGAGCGTGTCGGTCAGCGAAAACACGATGAAGAGCGCTGCAGCAACCTGGTCGTGGTTGGGAAAGCGCAGCAGCAGCAGCGCCATCAGCACGGGTATGGCGACCAACCGGCTGACGGTCAGCGCGTTCGGGATGTTCATCGCCGCCTCAGGGTGAAGTTTGCGACGAGAACTCGCGCGTGGCCACGCCGATCCCCATTGCCCCAAGGTTGTGGCCGTCGATGCTGATGAAGGTGGCCGACGCCTTACCGCTCGTGATCTTCACATCCAGGCCCGTGAAGTACACGATCGAGCCTGCGGGCAGGGTACGGCCCGACTCCCCGTACTGGGCCGCCCCGTCGACCACCGCGTTGATCCAGACCACGTCGGTGACGTGCACTCCGACCACGATCGGGCGGGCCTGGATCGCCGGACTTGCGGCGGCGGACGCCTCCGCGCTCGTCACCGCGGACGGTGAGGCGAGAACCGCCGCGGCCCGCTGGTCACTGGTGACCTGACGCCAGGCATAGCCACCGAACGCGCCCGCGAGCAGCACGAGGCCCGCGGCCGCGACGGCCGGCGTCGTGAGCACGAAGCGGGGCCGGCGCTCGGTCTTGTCGAGGCCAAGGGCGAGGTTCGGCCTGGGGCGCACGCTCGGAAGCTGCCCGAAGAGCTCTTCGGCGTCCAGGCCGAGGAAGGTCGCGTAGGTCCGCAGGTAGCCCTTCGCATAAACGGGCGCCGGCAAGCGGTCGAACTCGTCCGCCTCGAGGGCGAGGAGATGGTCGGCCCGAATCCGGGTCGACGCCTCGACCTGCTCGATGGAGAGGCCACGCTCGCCGCGCTTCGCAGCAAGAGCCTGGCCAGGGCTCATTCGAGGCCCAGACGCTCGAGAAGGTCGTCCACGTCCGGCAGGGTCATCAACACCTCTCTCGACTTCGAGCCCTGGTATCCGCCGATCACCCGATGCTCGGCCAGCTGATCCACGATGCGTCCGGCGCGCGAGTAGCCAACGTTGAACTTTCGCTGCACCAGGGACACGGATGCGGCACCTTCGGCGGCCACGGCCCGCGCCGAGCGCCCGAAGAGCGGATCGAGCTTGCGCTCTTCACGCCGCTCGCCGTCCCATTCGGTGCCCGCCCCTTCCTCCAGGATCTCCTCCATGTACCGAGGTCCGCCCTGCGACTTCCAGAAATTGACGACGCCCTCCACTTCTTGATCGCTGACGAACGCGCCCTGGATGCGCGTCGGCTTGCCGGCGTCGACCGGTTGGTAGAGCATGTCGCCACGTCCGAGCAGTTTCTCGGCGCCGCCGGCGTCGAGGATGACGCGGCTGTCGACCTGCGAGCCGACGGCAAACGCGATGCGGGACGGGATGTTGGCCTTGATCAAGCCGGTGATGATGTCCGTGGAAGGCCGCTGCGTGGCGATGATGAGATGGATGCCGACCGCTCGCGCCAGCTGCGCGATGCGGCAGATCAGCTCCTCGATCTCGCCGGCGGCGACCATCATCAGGTCGGCGAGCTCGTCGATCACGATGACGATGAACGGCAGCGGTCGCGCCGTCTTCAGGGCCGCCTTCTCGTTGTAGCCGGCGATGTTGCGCACGCCTTCGCTCGAAAAGAGCTTGTAGCGGCGGTCCATCTCGGCGACCGCCCAGCGCAGCGCAGCCGCGGCCTCGTGCGATTCGACCAGCACCGGCAGCGCGAGATGGGGCAGCCCGTTGTAACCGGTCAGCTCGACTCGCTTGGGATCGATGAGAAGCATCCTCAGGTGATCTGGCGTCACCTGGAACAAGAGGCTTGTGATCAGTGCGTTGACGCAAACGCTCTTGCCCTGTCCGGTAGCGCCGGCGATGAGGAGGTGGGGCAACCGAGTGAGGTCGGCGACGATCGATTGCCCCGACACGTCGTTGCCAAGGCCAAGTGCGAGCCGGTTGGTGCCCTCGCGGAAGGCGGCCGTTTCGATGACTTCGCGAATCGTCACCAGGCTCGCCGACTTGTTGGGGACTTCGATGCCGACCGCGGACTTCCCCGGAATCGGCGCCTCGATGCGAAGGGGCGCTGCGGCAAGCGCCAGGGAAAGGTCGTTCTGCAGCGCCGTGATGCGCTTCACCTGGACTCCTGCGCCAGGCTGAACCTCGTACTGCGTCACCGCCGGGCCGGGATTGACGCCGACCACCTTGCACTCCACCCCGAACGTCTCCAGGGTGGATTCGAGGATCTTGACGTTGCGCTTGATCTCATCCGCCATTCGCTCGCGACGTGCGGTCACGGTGTCGAGCAAAGCGATGGAGGGCAGCTTCCACTCGATGTCGGGCAGGTCGTCTTCGGGCTCGGCGACCACGCGCAGCACGGGCTCGGAAGGTCGCTCGGGCCCGTCCTCGACTGCAGCCGGGGCGGGGGGGCTGGGCCGCCGCTCGGATGGTTGGTCCTCCGGCTCGTCGACGTCCCAGAGGACGCGCTGGTCGGACGCCGGGGCCGTGGCGAAGCTCGCCGCGGATCGCGTCAGCACGTCGGATGTGGCCGCCGCCGGCCTCTCGGGTTTGCCCTTCTCGTGTGACGGCAATGCAACGAGGTCGCGCAGTCGAGCGCGTTCGGCGTTCGCGGCGCGCAAAGCGCTCACCGCGGCGACGAGGAGCGTCCCGGGGCTGAAGTGGATGGTCACGATCAGGCCGATCACGA
>JACXTT010005325.1_pt1 | contig 18730 bp, 18 predicted proteins | sample 9270951 | NCBI WGS metagenome assembly JACXTT01 (sample SAMN15532306, study PRJNA645909) | rock metagenome | isolation source: weathered quartz diorite | place: Puerto Rico | collected 2017-06-21 | reverse complement strand
AGCTTAACCAGTAACGATAGGTCACCAACCACAAACGTTTTATCGATATCCTCTACTCCTACATCAAATATCCCGACGATATTAAACGGACGCCTTTTTAAAGATCCCTGCACAAAATACATCAGGAATTTGTCGCCCACTTTCAGGTTCAACCGGCTGGCAGTATAGCTCGATATCATGATCTGTTTTTGGGCCGAAGCAGTGTCGCTAAAGTCGATTACTTTTCCGCTAACGAGGTTCTTTTTAAAAAAGGTCCAATCGTAGCTTTTATCTACCCCTTTTACTACCACCCCTTCTATCTCAGTGCGCGTTTTTATGATTCCCGGTGTGGTGGCGATAGGCATAATATGCGTAAACAACGAACTTGCCTGCACTTTTTTCACAAAGGCATTATCGACATCAATAGCTGAATTTTGGTCAGAATAATTGTTATCAAATTTCTGTACCTGGATATCGCCAGCAAAGCCCCGCACCTTTTGCTTGATCTCTGTTTTAAAGCCTCTTATCACCGCCACTGTTAAGATCATCACCCCTAAACCCAACATGATACCGACTATGGCTATCCGCACGATCAGCTTAGAAAAAGTGCGGTTCGACTGGAACGAAATACGGGCAGATATAAATGAGGCGAAACTCAATGCAGAATGATTTTTGTACTTTAGCAAATATGCAGATTTCGGGCGAAATGCTCCGACTTTATCCGTATTTATGCAGTATATTTTACCAAAAGACTTATCTATGAAACGACTGCTGCTGATCATTTTCTTATCGGCCACGGTATTACCCGGATTTGTCCGGGCGCAGGACCATTTGCGCACCGGGGCCGACCAGACTGAGCTTTATGTAAACTACCTGAAGAATAAGAACATCGGTATGGTGATCAACCAAACTTCGGTGATCGGGAAAAACCAGGTATCGAGCGTTGATAGTTTATTAAAGCGGGGGATTCGAGTTAAAAAGATATTCGGACCAGAACATGGTTTCCGGGGTTCAGCAAGCAATGGCGCTTCAGTGGATGATACTGTCGACCCAAAGACCGGCATCCCCGCTATTTCTTTATATGGTAAACATTATAAGCCTACACCTGCTGATCTGGAAGGACTAAACTTAATGATATTTGACATCCAGGATGTAGGTGCGCGCTTTTACACTTATCTGTCTACCCTGCATTATGTAATGGAAGCTTGTGCCGAAAATCATATCGAACTAATGATTTTAGACCGTCCTAATCCTAATGGTTTTTATGTTGATGGCCCTGTGCTGGATACGGCTTATCGTTCGTTTGTCGGACTTGACCAGTTGCCTATTGTTCACGGGCTAACCATTGCAGAATACGCGCAAATGATTAACGGTGAGGGCTGGCTGAAAAACCATGTAAAATGCAAACTAAAGATCATCAAAGTAACGGGCTATACACATGATACTCCCTATACTTTGCCTATCAATCCTTCACCTAATTTAAATACACCGCGCTCTATACTCCTGTACCCGAGTATTTGTTTGTTTGAAGGCACTACCTTGAGCCTGGGCCGAGGCACCCTGGTTCCTTTCCAGGTATTAGGGCATCCATTACTCAATAAGCAGTTTCGTTTTGCTTTTACTCCGCTTAGCATTCCAGGCATGAGCGAAGATCCACCTCAAAAAGATAAACTTTGCTTTGGTATCGATCTCCGCGGCTATGACGTGAACCAGTTCAGGATCAGCAAAAAAATCGATATATTGTGGCTGAAAAAGCTATATGAGGCATTCCCTGACAAGCAACATTTTTTCAATGCATACTTTACCAAACTGGCTGGCACGGAAGAATTGAGGAAACAGATTGAGGCCGGCAAAAGTGAAGAAGAGATACGAAAGAGCTGGGAGCCGGCGCTGAGCAGGTATAAAGAGATGAGAAAAAAGTATCTATTGTATAAATAACAGAATCTTACACAGTCAAAAAAGCACATTATACCTTATGAGAATTGTTTTTATGGGCACTCCCGAGTTTGCAGTAGCGTCTCTGGATGCGCTTATCCTTTCGGGATGTAATATTGTTGGTGTAGTTACGGCTCCCGATAAACCAGCAGGCCGGGGACAGAAGATAAATGAAAGCGCGGTGAAACAATATGCTGTCGCCAATGGCCTCAAGGTGCTTCAACCTGTAAAACTTAAAGACGAACACTTTCTGAAAGAATTGAGGGCCCTAAACGCCGACTTGCAAGTGGTAGTTGCATTCCGTATGCTGCCTGAGGCAGTTTGGAATATGCCACGTTTGGGAACCATCAATCTGCATGCATCATTGCTTCCTCAATATCGTGGTGCTGCACCTATCAACTGGGTATTGATCAATGGTGAAAAGGAAAGCGGTGTTACTACTTTCTTCCTGAAACATGAAATAGATACCGGGGATATACTATTTACCGAAAAGGTGACTTTGACAGGTCGTGAAACAGCCGGAGATTTGCACGACCGTTTGATGGCAAAAGGCGCCGGATTATTGGTTAAAACGGTAAAAGCTGTAGAAAGCGGCCGTTATACCGAAAACCCTCAGGAACAGTTGACAGAGGGCATGGAACTAAAACATGCACCCAAAATTTTCAAGGAAGATTGCAATATCAATTGGAACCAGTCTGCAGAAAAGGTATACAATTTTATCAGGGGATTGAGTCCATATCCTACTGCTTATACTACACTGAACGATAAAATATTAAAAGTATTCGGCGCTGAATACGAGTCGGCCGAAACCGGTGAGAAACCAGGTGAGTTTTTCTCCGATAACCGCACCTTTTTAAAAGTTTCGGCAACAGATGGCTTTGTTCATTTAACCGATGTTCAGTTGGAAGGTAAGAAGCGCATGGGTATAGAAGAGTTTTTGAGGGGGGTGAGGCTGTAAGTCAAATCAATCTAACGTCATAAATTAACTATCTTCTTACCATACGCCCATTAAAATCTATTTTTGCGCGATGATGACAAACGGGCAATCCGCGAGAATAGAAAAGTTAAAAGCCGAAATCGAATCGCTGCGCCAGCAGCTTACTGGTCATGAGCTCTACAAGAACATCCGTAGAGTTGACGACCTGCGTATTTTCATGGAGCACCATGTTTTTGCTGTGTGGGATTTCATGTCGCTGCTCAAATCGTTGCAACAAAAGCTTACTTGTACAAATGTTCCCTGGATGCCGGTCGGCAATGCGAATACCCGCTATCTGATCAATGAGATTGTTCTGGGCGAAGAAAGTGATGTTGACGCACAGAGGAGCCGTATCAGCCATTTTGAGTTATACAGACAGGCAATGCAACTGGCTGGCTGTATTGACAATGGGATCAACAATCTTTTTACTGAGCTAAATGGTGGTAAAAATATCGATGAAGCATTGATCATAGCTGATATACCCCAGGCAGCCCGCAAATTTGTCCAGCATACATTTGACGTCATCGATACCAAAAAAGATTACCTGTGTGCCGCAGTATTTACTTTTGGGCGTGAGGATCTGATACCCGGCATGTTTATCAGCATGGTAAAAGAGATCAGCCAACAACTTCCGGGTAAGGTTGATACTTTATTATATTATCTTGAACGCCATATCGAGGTAGATGGCGAACATCACTCGCAGCTGGCCTACAAAATGACAGCCGAGCTATGTGGCGACGATGATTCCAAATGGATACAGGCTACCAATGCCGTAAAAGAATCGCTGAAGGAACGTATTGCTTTGTGGGATGGAATATTAACTGAAATACAGGTGGCTGCGGACCTTTAATGCTATAATTTGTTCAACTCACTTATCAGCCCCTTACTAAGCTGATTAAAATAACGCTTCACCCCAAAACCCATTACCCACTGTATGCCTTTGACCGCATTGGTCAGAAAGACTTCGTCAGCTTCGTATAAAATGTCCGGGTTGATCTGCGCTTCGGTAAACGGGATATTGCTTTGTTTGGCCAGTTTGATTACGATCTGCCGCATCACACCTTCTACACAACCCTCGCTCAATGCAGGAGTGTATAAATGATTTTTATACCATACAAAAATGTTAGAACTTCCGGCCTCGCATAAAAAGCCGTTCTGATTGAGCAGAAAAGTATCATCCAGTCGGTTCTGCGTTTTAAAAATCCCGGCCAGCACATAAGTCAACGAGTTGCAGGTTTTAATATTCGACAGGATATTGATTGGCTTGGTCACTTCAGTAAAGATATCCATGATCAGGCCCTTTTCATTCAGATAATACCTCGGCTCATCCATCGGCTGCAACTCCAAGCAGTAAGCCATTTTATTTTGAGTAGGTGTGTATAAACCCTCCGCATCACGATAAACCGTCAAGCGCAAACGACCGTGCTTTATTTTGTTGCGGACAGCCAGTTGCTCTACCCTTTCCCTCAAAAACCAGCTATCCATTTGCGAGTAACCGTCAATCTTCAGGGCTTTCATGCCGCGCTGAAGGCGGTCGGCATGCAGATCTGGAAACTTTAAATGACCTTTCATCAACCTCATGCTTTCAAACAGTCCATCGCCGTACCTGAAAGCACGGTTGGCTGTCGTCAGCAGGCGACTATCGCCGGGGAGCAATTCACCGTTGAAGTTGATAAATAAAGGTACCATGGCTTAGATTTGAGATATGAAATTTGAGATGTTAGATTTTATATACAGCATTAGTTCTTTTATTGTTTTTTGTTCTCATATCTCACATCTAAGTTCTCACATCTGTATTAGCATATTTGCGCCACTTTTCCAATACTGCTTTAAAGTCCTGTGGCAAAGGCGCTTCAAAGTGCATATATTTTTTTGTGGATGGATGGGTAAATCCGAGTGTTTGTGCATGCAAAGCCTGGCGTGGCATTAGCTCGAAACAGTTTTCGACAAATTGCTTGTACTTGCTGAACACAGTTCCTTTAATGATCTTATCACCGCCATAAGTAGCATCACTGAACAGCGGGTGTCCGATATGCTTCATATGCGCCCTGATCTGGTGCGTACGACCGGTTTCTAACTGACATTCGATCAATGTTACGTAGTTCAATCGTTCCAAAACCTTATAATGGGTAACAGACCACTTCCCTTTCTCCGGGTCATCATAAATGGCCATTACACGTCTGTCGCTTACACTGCGACCTATGTATCCATCCACTGTTCCGTCTTGCTCCAAATCGCCCCATGCCAGTGCAAGATATTTCCGGGTGATAATATGTTCAAAAAACTGGCGCGCCAGGTAAGTCATCGAACGCTCGTTCTTGCTGATAAGCAATAAGCCGGAAGTGTCCTTATCGATCCTATGAACCAGTCCCGGCCTGCCATCGTTTCCCGGCAAAGTGGGCAGCTGCTGAAAATGAAAAACGAGACCGTTAACCAATGTGCCTGTATAATTATTATAACCAGGGTGCACTACCATGCCCGCCTCCTTATTTACAACCAGCACATCATCATCTTCATAAATAATATTTAATGGCAGTTCTTCCGGATAAACTTCTGTATCGCGCGGCGGATGAGGTAATACAACAGAAATAACGTCAAGCGGCTTTACTTTGTAACTAGCTTTTACCGTTTTATCATTAACCAGTACGTTTCCCTGCTCAATTGCGTTCTGAATACGGTTACGTGAGGCGTTTTCAATGCGATGCATTAAAAACTTATCGATACGCAGTAAAGATTGACCCTTATCAACCAAAATCCGCAAATGTTCGTATAAATCCTGTTCTTCTTGCTCCGTTAGCTCGTTTTCAGTTATCATTGCAGCAAAAGTACTCGTTTTTATACTATTAATATTTATACACTCTACAAACAAAAATTATGAAAAGTTTAAAGCCCCTGTTGGTTGTTTTTATTATTTTATTTACTGCTTATCGATCATCAGCCCAAAGTGCATTTTCTGAATTGATTAAATCCGGGCCTGGCGACGCCACAAAACTCCTGAATGCGTACGCCGATCCTCTTTTCAAAGGTTTTGGCACCGGTATGAACAGCAGCTGGACCAATACGGCCAAAACAAAAAAACTGCTTCATTTTGATGTCCGCGTGAGTGCATCAGCCGCTCTTGTACCTTCATCCGACAAAACTTTTGATGTTACAAAAATTGGTCTGTCAAATCACATCGGTCCACAAGATCCAACACAAACTATCACGCCAACATTTGCCGGCGATAAAAATGGCACTACTCCTACCATGAATATTTATGATGACAATCATCAAAAGGTGAGTGAATTCCAGATGCCTACAGGAAAACTATCTATCATCCCGTCTCCACAGGTACAAGTGACCGTCGGCTTACCAAAAAATACGGATATCACTTTAAGAGGCATTCCGCAAATTAATTTCGGAAGCAATATAGGCAGCGTTTCTATGATCGGCATTGGTTTAAAACATAACATCATGCAGGATTTTGTCGGTAAAAAAGCAGATATGATCATCCCTTTTGATCTTGCAGTCTCTTTAGGATATAGCAGGCTTAATATGAGCGTTCCCTTAGATGTACAGCCCGACCAAGGTGCTCAACCCGCTAATGCCCAACAATCGACTGATTTTAGCAACCAGCACTTCGAGGGGCATTTCAATAGCTTCGTCGCCCAGGCGATTATTTCAAAAAAGCTGATATTCTTTACACCGTTCCTGGCTGTTGGTTACAGTACTGCTAATGCCGATGTGGCAACAATAGGTAATTATCCGGTGACCACGGGCGCAGCGCTGCTTACTCCTACGTACACAACTTTCCCGAATCCAATTCATATTAAAGAAACTACAGTTAACGGAGTTCGCGCTGATATCGGCTTTCAGTTAGAGTTAGCCTTCTTCCGTTTTTATGCATCATATAGTGCGGCCAAATACCAATCCTTTAGCGGAGGTTTTGGATTTGGTTTCTAACTTTGCTTAATGAACATCGATTTTGAAATCTATAGCCCTGTCCATCAAATCCATGATAAATTGTTTGATGAGCAGGGCTTAAAAGTTTTCATTAAACGCGATGACCTGATTCACCCAATCATTTCGGGAAATAAATGGCGAAAGCTGAAATATCTGTTAAAAGAGGCTCAGACGCAAGATAAAACACACCTGGTTACTTTTGGCGGAGCTTACTCGAATCATTTACTGGCAACGTCGGCTGCAGCTGCAAAGTTTGGTTTCAAGTCGACCGGTTTTGTACGGGGCGAAGAAGTGAATAATGATACGCTGTTTCTATGCCGGCTACATGGCATGAACCTGATATTTACCAACCGTGAAAGCTATCGAGACAAACGAGCTTTATTCGATAAACATTTTGCAAACGATAATGAAGCATTTTTTATCGACGAAGGTGGTTCATCTCCGTTAGGGGCTAAAGGTTGCAGCGAACTAATTGATGAATTAGATGATTCATACGACCATATCATCTGTGCCTGCGGTACCGGCACAACGGCGGCAGGGATCATAAATGGTATTGCTCAACACCAACTGTCTACACAATTTCATGGGGTACCCGTTTTGAAAAACGGTGAGTTTTTAAGGAAGGATATTGATGCATTCGTGGAAAAACCAAAAATCTACGATTTGCACACCGATTATCATTTTGGTGGATATGGCAAAGTAAATGATGAGTTGATCCGTTTTGTCAAACAATTCGTTTCCTCAACCGGAATCCTCATCGAGCCTATTTATACCGGCAAAATGCTGTATGCCTTGTATGACCTCGCTGCTAAAAACTACTTTTCCCGCGGCAGCCAAATACTGGCTATTCACACGGGGGGAATATGGGGGCTTCTAGGAATGAAAGACGAGTTCAAAAACTGATATTTCACGCCGAATTTTTCAATTTGGGGATGGAAAATTTTCCTAAAATCATTAGAACTACTTTGGCAATCAGTCCAAAATATAGGTTTAAACAATTTAAAGTTACTTTTTAGCTTATCGGTTCAAAAACCGCCTAAACTATTGTTTTTGAGCGCTTTTTAGTAAATTTGAAACAAACCGATTGCTTATGTATAACCTATTAGTAGCTCCCGAAAATGTGCAGGATTCTTTAAAGAAGCATATCCTTGCTGATGGCTTCGACCTTACTTTTGACATGGAAAAAAGTAAAGGCGTTTATATTTATGATGCGAAGTATAAACGGACCTATCTCGACTTTTTTACCTGTTTTGCTTCGGTGCCGTTAGGTTATAATCACGAGAAAATGGTCAACGACGAGGAGTTCAAAAAAAACCTGATGCTGGCGGCTCTGACCAACCCATCCAACTCCGACATTTATACTACACAATACGCACAATTTGTAGAAACATTTGACAGGGTGGGTATTCCTGAATACTTGCCACACGCATTCTTTATATCAGGGGGCTCTTTAGCCATCGAAAACGCTCTTAAGGTTGCTATGGACTGGAAAGTGCAGAAAAACTTTGCCAAAGGATACACCAAAGAGAAAGGTTTTAAAGTATTACACTTCGAAGACGCTTTCCATGGACGCAGCGGTTATACTTTGAGTTTAACCAATACCCTGCCAGTAAAAACCAAGTGGTACGCCAAATTCGACTGGCCCCGGGTTTCGCATCCGGCTATGCATTTCCCTTATTCAGACGCCAATCATGAAGACTTGCTGAGAAGAGAGGCATTATCCATCAAACAGATCAAAAAGGCTTTTGAAGTAAATAAAGATGACATCTGCGCCATCATAATAGAGCCTATCCAATCTGAGGGTGGCGATAACCATGTTCGGCAGGAGTTTTTAGAGCAATTGAGAGTGATTGCTGATGAGAACGATGCAATGCTGATCTATGACGAGGTGCAGACAGGCGTTGGCCTTACCGGCAAATTCTGGTGCCACGAGCATTTCGGCGAAAAAGCGCGCCCGGATATCATCGCATTCGGCAAAAAGATGCAGGTATGCGGCATACTGGTTGGAAAAAAGGTAGACGAAGTGGAAGATAACGTCTTCCGTATCCCGTCGCGTATTAATTCCACCTGGGGTGGCAGTTTGGTGGATATGGTACGGTCATCCAAAATAATGGAAATCATTGAAGAAGATAATCTTTGCGAAAATGCGGCTGTTGTGGGCGAATACCTTCAAAACGAATTGAGCAAGATCGCTGAAAGAAATTCTTTAGTCAGCAATGTAAGAGGGCGTGGTTTACTTACGGCTTTCGATTTCCCTGACAAAGCTAAACGCGATAATTTTATTAAAGAAGGAATGAAAAAAAATGTGATGTTCCTGGGTTGCGGCAGCCACACCATCCGCTTCAGGCCGGCGCTTATCATGGACAAAGCTCACATTGACGAAGGCTTATCAGTATTAGAGAAAATATTAGGCTTATTATAATAAGCTTGTAATAATTTTGCTACAAAGGGCTTGTTTTGATAAAAAACGAGCCCTTTTTTCCTGATATGAATACTATATATGCACTTTTACGTTTATTATTCACCTGAATATTAATATACACTATTTTTTAAATCAAAACGGCAATATTTCCGTTATTATTGGTAATTAATTTTGCATTTTAAATATTCCCTGAGGGATAGTATACGTAGACCATGAGCAAGCATATTGAAAAACTAAAGAAGCAGTTATTAGAAATTTCAGAAGTGGTTAACTCCTTCCGTTCGGAGGCTGTACAGGTAAAGGTAATCGACCGGCTGCTGGACGCGATGATCGAGTCTGAAAAAGGAGAGTTGGACGGGGCTGATGTCTTCAATAGAAGAGTACGCAGAACCAGGCAAAGCAACGAGGAGGAGAACCAGTCAGCCAATGGGCGTAAAAAGCCTGGCGCTACCAAGGTTCTGAACCAGTTACTCTCGACTGACTATTTTAATACTAGTCACTCAATTTCTGAAATTGCTGACTATTGCAAGGAAAGTTACGACTCAGATTTTAAGACATCTGAACTCTCGGGGATACTATTAAAGCTTGCTAAAGAGAATAAATTGAAACGCGAAAGAAACAATGATAATAACCGTTTCGAATACATAAGGGTCTAAAAGGGGGTGTAGAGACGCAATGCATCGCGTCTCTACGAATGTTATTTCAGATCAAACAGATCATTTACACCTAATATCTTTCTGGATATAAAACCTTCGGCAAACTTAACTCCGATACTTTTTCCATATTCCCGGGCACGAGCTTCTATAACCTGAATAAATTCCGGCGAAGAAATGTAAGTTTGTGGTTCATTTTCCCATTCGGGGTTATAAAATTGAGAACCAAATGCGTGAATGCTTTCCAGCTTTTTATCCCAATATTCGGTTACGTCAACCAAAATGTCCGGTTTAATATAATTATCCTGTATAAAGTGCAGCACAAGCTTCGGGCGCCATTCCTGTTGCTTTTCACCATTATAATAGGTTTCGACCTTGCGCAATCCTGATAAAAAAGCAGAATCTTCTACCAAATCACTGGCCCGGCCGTGATCTGGATGGCGGTCGTGGTAAGCATTAGTAATTACGATTTCCGGGCTGAACCTGCGAATAGCTTCGATCACTTTTAACTGGTGCGGCTTGTTGTTTTCAAAAAAGCCATCGGGTAATCCTAAATTATCCCGTACAGCGAGCCCAAGAATTTTGGCTGACGCCGCAGATTCTCTATCACGTATTTCGGCAGTGCCTCTTGTACCCAATTCGCCGCGGGTGAGGTCAACGATACCCACCTTTTTTCCAAAGGCGATTTCTTTAGCGATTGTCCCCGAACAACCCAGTTCAGCATCATCGGGATGCACCGGCAATACCAGTATATCTAATTTCATAAAAAATGCAATTATTTAGCCGACAGCAAACGTGCGATTTTCTTCCGTATTTTGGAAGAGGTCGGTTTTGTAAAAGGGTAAAAAAAGTCGGTAACTACCCCTGCTTTACTGATCAGGAACTTATGGAAATTCCACCTCGGCGTCGACTTCAGTTTGCCGTTCAGCTTTTTATCAGCAAAAAACTTGTAAAGCGGGTGCGCATAGGGTCCACGGACCCTAATCTTCTCAAAAACAGGATAGTTAGCACCTGCATTTTTACAAAAAGCTTCCAATTCAGCACCTTCAAGAGGCTCCTGTCCGCCAAAATCATTGGATGGAAATGCAAGAATTTCAAAGTCCTTGTCCTTGAACTGCTCCTTTAAAACGACCAGATCTTTAAGCTGGGGGGTAAATCCACATTCTGACGCTGTGTTGACAACCAATAGTACCTTATCCTTATAATCGGACAGGCTTATCTCCTCACCGTTTAATTGTTGTACATTAAACTGGTAGATGCTGTTATTATCCATTAATTCTGATAGGAATAGTATCCTGCTTGTTGTAGAATTGCTTCGATATCTCGTTCCTCGCTTGGGTCGTAGGTTTCCTTCAGGTTATGGCCAAAGAACCGGGCGACAGACTGAAACATAAATGCCTTCAATCCGCCCTTCAGGTCCTTTACCATTTCATAGCTGGTAGTACCGGTTTGTCGGTCTATAAGCTTAATTAGTATCTCGCCCTGACTAATTGTCAGGTTTTCAATTTCTTTCTTAAACAGCGCTTTTATTTCAGTTTCGCAGGTATCAACCATACGTTTTTGTACTTTTTTGTCGCCTGTTGTAGCAAGGCTGCGCTGTAATTTCTGATATCTTTCAGCCGCCAGCTTCGCATAAGGCATTACTTTATAAACATTATACCTTAGACGATTATAAGCATCTTTATCTGCCTTGCTCTTGAATATCCTTACATCTACGATTTTGATCTCAGGTGTGACTATCATCGGCACCAGCTCACCGTCAATATTGGTAACGTAAGTTTTGATGGTATCATTTTTGCCCATTGCTAAAGGACGAGGCAACTGCTCCTGGGCTTTTATCGAAGCCGCACAACAGCAAAGCACCAGAAGAAAACCAATAAATTTCATAATTTTACGTATTACAAAATTAAATTAATTTTTGGGTATTCACATACAACTGCAATTAATCCATTTAATTGCAAGCCAGATACATATTATATTATACGGGTAAACGCACATGAAAGATTTAGTGATTGATATAGAAGCTGAAAAGAATGAGATACTGAAAAGATACCGTGCTTTACTACGCGCCAGTAAATCTACTTTGCAAAAAGGTGACAAACGGATGATCCGCAAAGCATTCGATATGGCATTGGAAAGCCATAAAGATATGCGCCGTAAATCCGGTGAGCCTTATATCTACCATCCTATAGCCGTTGCGCAAATAGCGGCAGAAGAGATTGGGCTCGGTACTACCTCTATCGTATGCGCCCTGCTGCACGACGTGGTGGAAGACACCGATGTAACGCTGGACGATATCGAAAGGGAATTCGGTAAAAAAGTAGCCAAAATCATCGACGGATTGACAAAAATATCCGGCGTATTTGATACGAACAGCTCTTTACAAGCCGAAAATTTCCGTAAGATGCTGCTTACTCTTGCCGACGACGTAAGGGTAATCCTGATAAAGCTGGCCGACCGCCTGCACAATATGCGGACGATGGAATTTATGCCGCGTGATAAGCAGTTGAAGCTTTCCTCGGAAACCGTATACCTCTACGCCCCTCTCGCCCACCGTTTGGGTTTATACGCTATAAAATCTGAGCTGGAAGATCTTTCCATGAAATACATGGAGCGTGAGACCTACCAGTTCATTAAAAATAAACTGAATGAGAAAAAAGCCGAACGGGAAAAGTTTATCCGTGATTTTATAGAGCCTTTAAAAAAGGTATTGGAAGGCCAGGGATTGCATGCTGACGTATTTGGCCGGCCCAAATCTATCCATTCCATCTGGAACAAGATGAAAAAGAAGGCTATACCTTTTGAGGAAGTGTATGACCTTTTTGCTATCCGTATTATTCTGGATAGTGCCCCTGAGAATGAAAAATCTGAATGTTGGAAAGCATACTCGATAGTTACCGATCTCTATCGCCCAAATCCAGACCGTTTGCGCGACTGGATATCGTCACCTAAGGCAAATGGTTACGAGTCGTTACACACCACGGTAATGGGCCCCCGCGGTCAGTGGGTTGAAGTGCAGATACGAACCAAACGCATGAACGAAATTGCTGAAAAGGGTTTCGCTGCACATTGGAAGTACAAAGAGTCGTCAACCGATAGCGGCTTAGACCAATGGGTACAAAAGGTTCGCGACATGCTGAAAAATCCGGAGTCGAACGCGTTGGACTTCCTGGATGATTTTAAAATGAACCTCTTTTCTGACGAGATATTCATTTTTACGCCAAAAGGTGCGTTGATCCAGTTACCGCAAAATGCTACCGCGCTTGATTTTGCTTTCGAGATACATACGGACGTAGGTGCAAGTTGTATTGGTGCCAAAGTGAATCACAAATTGGTTCCCCTCAGCTACAAATTGCAAAACGGCGACCAGGTAGAGGTGATCACCTCAAGCAAGCAAACGCCAAAAGAAGACTGGCTGAACATCGTGGTGACCGCCAAGGCTAAAGCCAAGATCAAATCAGCCTTAAAAGAAGAAAAACGCAAAGTTGCCGACGAGGGCAAAGAGATATTGGAGCGTAAGCTGAAATCGCTCAAGATCACTTATAACTCAGAAAATATCCATAAGATCAGTTACTTCTTCAAACTACCCTCTACACAGGAGCTGTTTTACAATGTAGCCCAGGGCATCATTGACATGAAGGACCTGAAAGAATATCAGGCTTCTGAAAAAGTAGTTGAGAATAAACCACAGGATAAGATCGAGGTAGACCAGGTACAGGGACTTTTGCGTAACATAAAAGCCAAAGACAGCGATATTTTACTGATCGGCGAGGATATGCAGAAGATTGACTACAAGTTGGCCAACTGTTGTAATCCTATCCCGGGCGATGATGTTTTTGGATTTATAACCGTGAACGATGGCATCAAGATACACCGCACTAATTGTCCGAACGCAGCTAAACTAATGGCCAACTATGGTTACCGTATAGTAAAAGCCCGTTGGACCAACCAGCAGGAATTAGCCTTCCTTACCGGACTACGTATCACCGGTATTGACGACGTTGGCCTGATCAACAAGCTGACCACGGTTATATCAAACGATTTCAAGGTGAATATGCGCTCTATTACCGTAGATAGCGATAACGGTATTTTTGAAGGTACCATTATGGTTTACGTAAATGACACCGAACACCTGGATAATCTGATCAAACGCTTGAAGCAGGTAAAAGGTGTGACGTCAGTAAACCGTTTCGACTCAGCTATTGAAAAAGCGTCTTGAGAAAGAGTCAAGAAACAAGAGTCAAGAGCCAAGATAGGCAACATCCGTCTTGATTCTTGTATCTTGATTCTTGACTCTCTTTAATTATTAATAACTTTGACCCGTTAATAAAATACTATGTCTCAACAAGAAACCGCAGCTATGGTCAGGAAAATTTTCGAGGCATATCTCGAAAATAAAAACCTGAGAAAAACGCCCGAGCGTTTTGCCATACTGGAAGAAATTTATTCGCGTACCGATCATTTTGATGTGGAATCGTTATACATCCACATGAAAAATAAAAAATATCGCGTGAGCCGTGCTACGGTATACAATACCCTTGAGCTGTTGGTATCATGTGACCTGGTGACCAAACACCAGTTTGGTAAAAACATGGCCCAGTTTGAGAAATCATACGGCTACAAACAGCACGATCATATCATCTGTATCGACTGCGGAAAAGTGGTTGAATTCTGCGACCCACGCATCCAGCAGATACAAAGTATGATGGGCGGACTACTCAAATTCGAGATCAAACACCACTCGCTGAACCTTTATGGAAATTGTGAAAAACTAAAGGCAGGGTTTTGTGAGAGAAAAGTATAAAAGAGATGGACAAACCTATTTTAAGCAAGCAGGCATTTTGGGATGTTGATATGGAGAAGATCGATTATCAAAAGAATGCCCGGCATGTTATTGAAAAGGTAATAGACCGGGGATCTTTCGAAGATTTCATCCAGTTGAGGCGTTTTTACGGCGATAAAAAGATTCGAAAAGAAATTGTTAATGCGAAATGGTTGGGAGACAAAGAGATTTACTTTTGCTGTGCAGTTTTTGATCTCGAACCAAAAGATTTTACATGCTTTATAAAAAAACAGTTGAACCCGCAACTTTGGGTTTACTGAAACAATTGATGTCGTTAGAAGAACTTCAACAATTCAGGTTGGTTGGAGGTACTGCATTATCCCTAATGCTGGGTCATCGTACATCAATAGATTTAGATCTTTTTACAGACCAATCCTTTAATAGTGATCTTTTACTAAATAAATTAAGGGAAACCTATCCCGTTTTCTCTTTTAAAGAAATAAAAAGCCCAAGACTTTTTTTTACAACTATTAATAACGTAAAAGTAGATTTTGTCCATACTTTTGAAAAGTTTAATTACGGGCATGAGGTAATAGAAGATATACGCTTTGCATCACTACCTGAAATAGTTGCATTGAAATTGAATGCTATTGCTGGAAGAGCCGCAAAGAAAGACTTTTGGGATTTGCATGAATTACTAAATCATTTCTCTTTTGACCAGATGATTAATTTTTACCATGAACATTATCCACAAAATTCCAGTATGATGATTATAAAGTCTATTACATATTTTGAAGGTGCTGAAGGCGATCTCGAACCAGATTCTTTTAAAGGAATTACATGGGAGCAGGTTAAAAAGGATGTTCTTAAGAAGTTTAATTTATATCTAAAAAGTAAAAAATAAATAAAAAGTTAATGGCTGTTGACGTATTATTAGGCCTCCAATGGGGCGACGAGGGTAAGGGAAAAATTGTTGACGTATTAAGTGCAGGTTATGACCTGATCGCACGTTTCCAGGGCGGACCCAACGCCGGACATACCCTTGAGTTTGACGGAAAGAAATTCGTTTTAAATACCATTCCTTCAGGGATATTTTTTGAGAACACGCTTAACCTGATCGGTAACGGCGTGGTGATCGACCCGATCACTCTGAAAAAGGAATTAGAAAAGCTTAAAGATGCCGGGCATGACCTTCTGGCCAAGAAGAACCTGGTGATCGCAAAAAAAGCACATTTAATACTACCGACCCACCAGTTACTGGACGCAGCGTCTGAGAAAAAGATGGGCGAAGGTAAAATCGGTTCGACATTAAAAGGTATCGGCCCCACTTACATGGATAAAACCGGCCGTAACGGTCTGCGCATTGGCGATACAATCCTTCCTGACTTCAAAGAGCGCTATCAGAAGCTGGTTGACAAGCATACATCTATGCTGCAATCATTATATGGCGAGGTTCCTGATTTCAGCGAACGCGAGAAAGCATTTTTTGAAGCGATTGAGCTGATCCACAACTTCCCGCTGGTTGATTCAGAGCATTTGGTAAATCAATACCTGAAAGAAGGCAAAAAAGTTTTAGCTGAAGGCGCACAAGGTGCTATGCTGGATATTGACTTTGGTTCATATCCGTTCGTAACTTCATCAAATACCACTGCCGCAGGTGCCTGCACCGGTTTAGGCGTTGCTCCAAGCAAAATTGGTGACGTTATCGGTATTTTTAAAGCATACTGTACCCGTGTTGGCGGCGGTCCTTTCCCTACTGAGTTGGAAAACGAAACAGGAGAAGAACTTCGCCGTATTGGCCACGAATTCGGTGCAACTACAGGCAGACCACGCCGTACCGGCTGGATTGATCTTCCTGCATTGAAATATGCCATCATGTTAAGCGGTGTTACCCAATTGGTGATGACAAAAGCTGATGTATTGAGCGGATTTGAAAAAATTTACGCTTGTACACATTATAACTACAATGGTGAGATCATCGATTATATGCCTTATGATATCTGTTCGATAAAACCAGAGCCTATTTACAAGGAAATAGACGGATGGAATGAAGACCTGACAGGCATCACAGAATTGTCTGAAATACCTGCAAAACTGAAATCATATATAGATTTCCTTGAGGCTGAATTAGGTGTTCCGGTTAAATTCTTATCAGTAGGACCAGATCGTAAGCAGACTTTGCAATTACACTAAGATCGGTTTTATGAAAATCACACAAAGGCTCTTTGCAATGCAGGGAGCCTTTTCATTTTACTTGATTATTTTTACAGCGTGATTATCCCGGTAACCGATCCCGAACTTTTCAAACAAAAAGCCTTGCAGTGGGCATCATCTTTTGATGTGCTTTGCTACCTGGATTCGAATAATTTCAACGATCAGTATTCCAAGTTTGACCTGCTGCTGGCTATCGGCGTTAAAGACGAATTGATCGCAACACAGGGTTACTCTTTTGAGGCGCTTGAAGATTTCCGTACCAAAAACCCAGGATGGATTACCGGATTTTTGACTTATGATCTAAAAAATGAGATAGAAAAGCTGCGGTCTAATAATCCTGACCATCTGCAATTTCCTGATCTGTATTTCTTTGCTCCACAACATTTGCTGATCATTAAAGACGGACAGCTTGAGATTATTTCTGATAATCCTGAATGGCTGTTAAATGAAATAACCAACCAATCTCTATCAAATAACGAAAGCACTCATCTAACAAAACTTAGTTCTCGCTTCAACAAACGCGCATATATAAATACCGTAGTTAAAATCAAAGAACATATCAGTCGCGGGGACATTTATGTAACCAACTTTTGCCAGGAGTTTTTTGCGGAGGATGCGGTTATCGATCCATTACAGGCATTTATAAAACTGAATAAAATTTCGCCTACTCCATTTGCAGCTTTCTTTAAGCTCAGGGATAAATATATTCTGTCCGCGTCGCCTGAACGTTTTCTGGCAAAACGTGGCAGCAAATTGATCTCCCAACCCATTAAAGGGACATCAAAAAGATTTGAGGATTTCGAATCTGATGAGCTATCCAAAGAAAAGCTAAAAGGTCATCCGAAAGAACTCCAGGAAAATGTAATGATCGTCGACCTGGTGCGGAACGACCTGACTAAATCAGCTAAAGCAGGTACCGTGACAACTGAAGAACTGTTTGGCATTTATAGCTTTAAGCAGGTTCACCAGATGATATCAACTGTGGTGTGTGAATTAAGAGATGAAATTTCAGCAGTCGGAGCTATCAAAAACACTTTTCCGATGGGCAGCATGACGGGTGCACCAAAGATCAGTGCAATGCAGCTAATGGAGCAATTTGAACGCAGCAAGCGTGGTGTATATTCGGGTGCGGTGGGCTATTTTAGTCCGGATGGGGATTTTGATTTTAACGTGGTGATCCGGACGCTGCTTTATAATGAGGCAAACCAGTATTTATCCTTCCAGGTGGGCAGCGCCATTACTTATCATGCTGAACCTGAAAAAGAATACGAGGAGTGTTTGCTTAAAGCACAGGCAATTCTTGAAGTTTTGGGGCAAATTGGATTTTCGTCCCGCCTCTGACGATTATATCCGAGCCATCTGCAAAAAAGGACGAGTAAGGCTGAACACTTAAAAACGGCTCAAACTCTTTTCCGTATAAGCGGGCAATATCGGCATCAAATATCACATCAGTTACTGCCGCGGCATTCCAACTGATATGTTCAACCTGGTATTCCATCGTCAGTTCCTTACCAATCTTGTTGTAGCCCCAGTAATGCTCCAGTATAAATTCCTCCTGGCTGCCGGCAGCAATCGGAGCAAGCCTATTATTGACTGTTCCGCCCAGATGGTTCCAGTGACCTTTTAGTTTCCATTTATACAGGTATTGGGTGCTATCCTCAGAAATAGGCTTAATACTGTGCTGCATAGGCATAGCACTATAATGTTCCTTATAAAGATTGTTGGCAATATAGGCAATGATCACCTTAGGGACAATCTCACTCACAAACACAGCTCCGCGCTTCCACTCGGCACCATCGTAATACTTCACATAAAAGCGCAGGTTA